>Ga0209477_1000569_pt1 | contig 22960 bp, 17 predicted proteins | sample KloWWTupernatant_FD_187180 | JGI IMG/M metagenome (GOLD analysis project Ga0209477, IMG submission 187180) | Active sludge microbial communities from Klosterneuburg, Austria, studying microevolution and ecology of nitrifiers - Klosterneuburg... | ecosystem: Engineered > WWTP > Aerobic digester >... | reverse complement strand
GGGGCGGGGTTTCGGGTGACGGCCCGGGGGTCGTCGCGATCTCTGGCGGAGAGAGAGGGATTCGAACCCTCGATGCAGGTTTAAGCCCACATAACGCCTTAGCAGGGCGCCACCTTCGGCCACTCGGTCATCTCTCCGGGCAAGGCGAATTCTACCACCCCCGCCACGCAGGGGGGCGCCGGCTATTTCATCAGGGCGCGCGCGAAGTACGTGTAGATGAAGGCGAAGGTGTAGGCGGTCTGCTGCGGCGTGGTGCCCGAGCCGTGGCCGCCCTCGGTGTACTCGAAGTAGGTGGTCGGGTGACCGTAGGACTGCATCAGCGCCGCCATCTTGCGGGCATGGCCGGGGTGAACCCGGTCGTCCCGCGTGGAGGTAGTGATGAGCATCTGCGGGTACTTCGCGTCCTTCTTCACGTTCTGATAGGGCGAGTACTTCGAGATGAAGGCCCAGTCCTCGGCCTTGTCCGGGTCGCCGTACTCGCCCATCCACGAGGCGCCGGCCAGCAGCTGGTGGTAGCGGCGCATGTCGAGCAGCGGCACCTGGCTCACCACCGCACCGAACAGTTCGGGGTACTGCACCAGCATGTTGCCGGTCAGCAGACCGCCGTTGGATCCGCCCTGCACGCCCAGGTGCCGGGGCGAGGTCACCTTGCGCGCGACCAGGTCGCGCGCCACCGCGGCGAAGTCCTCGTAGGCCTTGTGGCGATTGGCCTTGAGCGCGGCCTGGTGCCACTTCGGGCCGAACTCGCCGCCGCCGCGCAGGTTGGCCACGACGTACACGCCACCCTTCTCCAGCCAGGCGCTGCCGACGCTGCCGCTGTAGCCCGGCACCATCGACACCTCGAAGCCGCCGTAGCCGTAGAGCAGGGTCGGGTTGCTGCCGTCGAGCGCGAGGTCCTGGCGCGCGACCTGGAAGTACGGGATGCGGGTGCCGTCCTTCGAGGTGGCCTCGTGCTGCGTGACGACCAGTCCGTCGGCATCGAAGAACGCCGGCAACTGCTTGAGCTTTTCCGGCGCGCCCTTGCCGACGGTGCCCAGCAGCAGGCTGGTCGGGGTCACGTAGTCGGTGAGGGTGAGGAAGTAGTCGTCGTTCTCCTCGTCGTCGACCGCGTCGACGCTGACCGTGCCGAACTCGGGCATGCCCGGCAACGGCTCGCGCTGCCACTTGCCGTCCACGCGCGTGAGCACGTAGAGGCGGTTGCGCACGTTGTCGAGCACGTTGAGGATCACGTGGTTGAGGGTCGGGGTGAAATCCGACAGCGTGCTGCGCTCGGTCGGTTCGAACAGGACCTCGAACTCGCGCTTGCCCTCAAGATAGGTGTCGAAATCGGCGGCCAGGAGCGAACCGGCGGCATGGGTCTTGCCGCCGACCGTCCAGTCGCTGCGCAACTGCAGCAGCAGCAGGTCGCGGAATGCGCTGGCGTTGGCATCGTCGGGCTTGTCGATCCGGACCAGCTTGCCGTCGCGGCGCAGGTACAGCTCATCGGTGTAGAACGTGACCGCGCGGTTGACGAAGTCGCGCTCGTAGCCCTTGGTGTGGTCGCGGTAGCCGAAGGCGGCGACGTCCTCGGCCTTGCCCTCGTAGACCACGCGCGCCTGCGCCAGCGGCGTGCCGCGCTTCCACTCCTTGACGATGCGCGGATAGCCCGACTCGGTCATCGAGCCGGCGCCGAAATCGGTGCCCACGAAGAGGGTGTCGGCGTCGATCCAGCCGACGCTGGACTTGGCCTCGGGCAGGCTGAAGCCGTCCTTGACGAAGGCCTGCTTCGCGAGGTCGAACTCGCGCACCACGTCGGCATCCGCGCCGCCGCGCGAGAGCGAGACCAGGCACAGGCGATAGTCGGGCTTGAGGCAATCGGCCCCGTGCCAGACCCAGTTCTCGCCCTCGGCCTTGCCCAGCGCGTCGAGGTCGATCACGGTTTCCCAGGCCGGCTCGGCCTTGCGGTATTCGGCCAGCGTGGTGCGGCGCCACAGGCCGCGCGGGTTCCGCGCATCGCGCCAGAAGTTGTAGTAGTGCCCGCCCATCTTGTCGACGTAGGGAATGCGCGCGTCGGAATCGAGGATCGTGAGCAGGCGCGCGTCGAGCGCCTTGAAGACCTCGGTCTCGGCCAGCGCGGCGGTGCTCTCGGCGTTGCGCTCGCGCACCCACGCCAGGGCGGCGTCGCCGGTCACGTCCTCGAGCCAGAGGTACTTGTCCGCCGTCTCCGGCGTCTTCGCGGCCGTGTCGGCGGCGGTGGCGGAAAACTGGCTCACGGTCAGGACCAGTCCGAGCAGGGAAATGGAGGCACGCATGGAAAACTCCCGGGAAACAGGCCGCGAAGTCTAGCCGTGCGGGCACGCCGGACCACCCGCCGGAAGTCCCGGCCGGGCCGCGATCCGACGAGGGGTGCCCGCGACCCGCTCAGCGCGGGGCGCAGGCGCGCAGGAAGAGGTCGACCACGCTGTCGAGGTGCGCGGCGGTCTGCGCGGCCGACATCGGCTGCTCGCACGCGCACAGCATGCGCATGTGGTCCACGCCCTTGATCATGCAGAAGAAGTGCCCGGCGGCGCGGGCCGGATCGTCGACCTCCAGCAGGCCCCTGGCGCGGGCGTGCTCGAGGAACTGCTGCATCTCGTCCAGCGTGCGCTGCGGGCCGGCCTCGTAGAACAACTGGCCGAGGTGGCTTTGGCCGCGGCCACCCTCGGCCGCGATCATCCGGTGCATCGCCACCGATTCCGGGCTGGTCACCAGCGCATGGAAGGCGCGCGCGATCGCCAGCAACTGCTCGCGTACCGAGCCGACCAGCTGGCCGGAGAACAGCAGGTGCGGCAGGCGTTCCTCGCACTTGGACTTCACCGCGGACAGGAACAGGGTGTCCTTGTCCTGGAAGTGGTTGTAGACCGTCAGTTTCGACACCCCGGCGGCCTGCGCCACGGCGTCCATGCTGGTGGCCTCGAATCCGCGGGCGAGGAAGAGGTCCTTGGCGGCCTCGAGGATGCCCGCGCGCTTCTCCAGGTCCTTGGGACGGCCCGGCGGCTGGGCCACGGGGGCCGGCCGGGGGGTGGAATCGGGCTTGGGGGTGGCGGTTTTCACACTGGCTTCCCGGGTGTCGATAGTAATACTGGACGGTACAGTTCAACAACTATACTATACCGGCCAGTTCAGTTACCACCCGCGACCGGTCACCACAGGAAACGCCGTCATGCGCGCCACCCCGAAGTCCCTGATCCTGGTCCTGTCGCTGGCCGCCGCCGGCTGCGCGAGCGAGGCCACCAGCGACAAGCTGGCGCGCCCCGCCGTGGTCCAGCAGGCGGTCCCGGCGCCAGCGCAGGCGATCGACACCTATGCCGGCGAAGTCCGCGCCCGCTACGAGAGCGTGCTGGGCTTTCGCGTCGGCGGCAAGCTGCAGCAGCGCAAGGTCGATGTCGGCGCGCGGGTGCGCGAGGGCGACGAGCTGGCGGTGCTCGAGCCGCAGGACCTGATGCTGCAGGTCAACGCCGCGCGCGCCGATGCCGCCGCGGCCAAGGCCGACCTCGCGCTGGCCAAGGCCGAGCTCGAGCGCCATGCCAGCATGCTGGAGAAGCGCTACATCAGCCAGTCGATGTACGACGCGCGCCGCAACGCCTACGACGCCGCGGCGGCGCGCCTGGACCAGGCCAATTCGCAGCTCGCGGTGGCGCAGAACCAGGCCGGCTACACCACCCTGCGCGCCGACCACGACGGCGTGATCACCGCGGTGGCGGCCGAGACCGGCCAGGTCGTGGCGGCCGGCCAGCCGGTCATGACGCTGGCGCACGATGGCGACCTCGAGGTCCTGATCAACGTCCCCGAAGGTCGGCTCTCGGCCTTCACGCCGGGCCAGGCCGTGGTCGCGGAAATCTGGGCCCGCGACAACCTGCGCGTGCCCGGCACCGTGCGCGAGATCTCGCCCGAGGCCGACCCGGCCTCGCGCACCTACGACGTGCGCGTGACCCTGGCCGACGAAGCCAAGGCCGCGCAACTGGGCATGACCGCGCGCATCTACCTCGCCGGCGAAGCCCAGGCCGACGTGCTGCTGCTGCCGCTGACCGCGCTGCACCGCCAGGGCGACCAGCCGGCGGTATGGCTCTACGAGCCCAAGTCCGGCCAGGTCCACCTCAAGCCGGTCGAGATCGGGCGGTATCGCGAGGACGGCGTCACCGTGCTGGCGGGCCTCGCGCCCGGCCAGTGGGTCGTCACCGCCGGCGTGCACAAGCTGGCCGAGGGCCAGCCAGTGCGGCCGGTCGACGCGAGCAACCGCCCGCTCAAGATGTGATTCCCGCCTTCGCGCAGCCGCCGGGTTCCGGACGGTCCCTCCCCCTGAACGCCCTCCCGGCGTGCTGCGCGATCTACCACTGCCGATGAACATGCCGCGCGCACATTCCTTCTCCCCCCGGGAGAAGGTGGCGCGCAGCGCCGGATGAGGGTTCGGCGCCGCCGACCCCATCACGCAGGCCCCGGACCCTCACCCCTTCCCCTCTCCCGGGGGGAGAGGGGAAACGCAACGCAGGACGGATGACGCGAGCGACACAGACATGACCCGCTTCAATGCCTCCGAATGGGCCCTGCGCAACCGACCGCTGGTGCGCTACGTCATGCTCCTGCTGGCCGTGATCGGCGTGTGGTCGTACACCCAGCTGGGCCAGTCGGAAGACCCGCCGTTCACCTTCAAGGTCATGGTGGTGCGCACGATGTGGCCGGGCGCCACCGCCGACGAGGTGTCGCGGCAGATCACCGAGAAGATCGAGAGCAAGCTGCTCGAGACCGGCTCCTACGAGTACATCCGCAGCTACTCGCGCCCGGGCGAGTCGCAGGTGCTGTACGTGGTCCGCGACACGATGCACTCCGACGACGTGCCCGAGGTCTGGTACCAGGTGCGCAAGAAGGTCGCCGACATGCGCGCGACCCTGCCGCCCGGCATCCAGGGCCCGTTCTACAACGACGAATTCGGCGACACCTTCGGCAACATCTTCGCGCTGACCGGCGACGGCTTCGACTACGCCGCGCTCAAGGACTACGCCAAGCGCGTCCAGCTCGAGCTGCTGCGCGTGCCCGACGTGGCCAAGGTCGAGCTGATCGGGCTGCAGGACGAGAAGATCTACATCGAGCTTTCCAACGCCAAGATCGCGACCCTGGGCGTGCGCTTCGACCAGGTGGTGGCGGCGCTGGAAGCGCAGAACGCGGTGGTGCCGGCGGGCTCCTTCGAGACCGGCTCGGACCGCATCTACCTGCGCGCCAGCGGCGCCTTCGATTCGGTGGAGTCGATCCGCGAGCTCTCGATCCGCGCCGGCGACAAGCTGTTCCGGCTCGCCGACGTCGCCGACGTGCGCCAGGGCTTCGTCGATCCGGCGGCGCCCTCGATCCGCTTCATGGGCCAGGACTCGATCGGCATCGCGGTGTCGATGGTCAAGGGCGGCGACATCATCCGCCTCGGCGACGCGCTGGAGTCCAACGCCCAGCGCATCGAGGCCACCCTGCCGGTGGGCCTGGAGCTGCAGCGCGTGGCCAACCAGCCCAAGGCGGTGCGGCGCTCGATCCAGGAGTTCGTGCGCGCGCTGGCCGAGGCGGTCGCGATCGTGATGCTGGTGAGCTTCGTCAGCCTCGGCTTCCGGACCGGCATGGTGGTCGCACTGTCGATCCCGCTGGTGCTGGCGATGACCTTCGCCGCCATGAAATATTTCGGCATCGACCTGCACAAGATCTCGCTCGGCGCGCTGATCCTCGCCCTCGGCCTGCTGGTTGACGACGCGATCATCGCGGTCGAGATGATGGCGGTGAAGCTCGAGCAGGGCTTCGACCGGGTCAGGGCCGCGGCCTTCGCCTACGAGAGCACCGCCTTCCCGATGCTGACCGGCACCCTGGTCACCGCCGCCGGCTTCCTGCCCATCGCCACCGCGCAGTCGGGCACCGGCGAGTACACCCGCTCGATCTTCCAGGTGGTGACGCTGGCCCTGCTGATCTCGTGGGTCGCGGCGGTGGTGTTCATCCCCTACCTCGGCTACCGGCTGCTGCCCGACGGCCACGGCGCCAAGGGCGCGGCCGATGGCGACGGCCACCGCGACCCGTACCAGACGCGCTTCTACCGCCGCTTCCGCGCCATCGTCGAGTGGTGCCTGGACCGGCGCCTGACCGTGATCGCCGCCACCGTGGCCCTGTTCGTGGCCTCGATCGCCGGCTTCGGCCTGGTGCAGCAGCAGTTCTTCCCCTCCTCCACGCGCCTGGAGCTCATGGTCGACCTCAAGCTGCCGGAGGGTTCCTCGCTCGAGGCGACGCGGGCCCAGGCGCAGAAGCTGGAGGCGATCCTGGCCAAGGACGCCGACGTCGAGAACTACGTCGCCTACGTCGGCACCGGCTCGCCGCGCTTCTACCTGCCGCTGGACCAGCAGCTCCCGGCCGCGAGCTTCTCCCAGTTCGTGGTGATGGCGCGCGACATCGACGGCCGCGAGCGCGTGCGCGCGCGCCTGATCGAGCTGTTCGAGCGCGACTTCCATGCCGTGCGCGCCCGCGTGCTGCGCCTGGAGAACGGCCCGCCGGTCGGCTGGCCGGTGCAGTTCCGGGTCTCGGGCGAGGACATCCCGACCCTGCGCGAGATCGCCGGCAAGGTCGCCGGCGTGATGCGGGCCAACCCCGCGCTGGAGAACGTCAACCTCGACTGGGACGAGCCCAGCAAGATCATCCGGCTGAGCATCGACCAGGACCGCGCGCGCGTGCTCGGCGTCAGTTCGCAGGACCTGGCCAACTTCCTCCAGAGCTCGCTTTCGGGCACGCGCGTGTCGCTGTACCGCGAGGGCGACGAGCTGATCGAGATGCTGCTGCGCGGCCCGGGCGAGGAGCGTGCGCAGCTCTCGCTGCTCGAAAGCCTCGCCGTGCCGACCGCGACCGGGCGCACGGTGCCGCTGGCGCAGATCGCCACCGTCACGCATGGCTTCGAGGACGGCATCCAGTGGCGCCGCAACCGCCTGCCGACGATCACGGTGCGCGGCGACATCTACGGCGCGGTGCAGCCGCCGACCGTGGCGGCGCAGGTCGAGGCCGAGCTGGCCGCGGTGCGCGCCGCGCTGCCGCCCGGTTACCTGCTGGAGATCGGCGGCACGGTCGAGGACTCCGGCCGCGGCCAGAAATCGGTTGCCGCCGGCATGCCGCTGTTCCTGGTCGTGGTGATGACCCTGCTGATGGTGCAGTTGCGCAGCTTCGCGCGCGTGCTGCTGGTGCTGGCGACGGCGCCGCTGGGCCTGATCGGCGTGGTCGGGTTCCTGCTCCTGTTCAACGTGCCCTTCGGCTTCGTGGCCATGCTGGGCACGATCGCGCTGTCGGGCATGATCATGCGCAACTCGGTGATCCTGGTCGACCAGATCGAGCAGGACATCGCGGCGGGCCACACGCCGTGGCAGGCGGTGGTCGACTCCACGGTGCGCCGCTTCCGCCCCATCGTGCTGACCGCGCTGGCCGCGATCCTGGCCATGATCCCGCTGACCCGCAGCGCCTTCTTCGGGCCGATGGCGGTGGCGATCATGGGTGGCCTGATCGTCGCGACCGCGCTGACCGTGCTGTTCCTGCCCGCCCTTTACGCGCTGTGGTTCCGCGTGCGGCGCCCGGAACCGGGCGCGGGACCGGCCCACGAGGCCTGGCCCGGCGACGAGATCGAGCGTCCGGCCTAGGCCAATCGCCATCGCGGTGACTTCCGGCACTGAGGCAAAATGCGCCGCCCCGGCAAGGTTCCCCGGGTCGGGGCGGCTCCACTGGTAGAATCCCGGCCCCCTCCGCCTCCAGCACCCGCCATGCCCCTGGATTTCGAACGCGCCCGCTTCAACATGGTCGAGCAGCAGGTCCGCCCCTGGGAGGTGCTGGACCAGCGCGTGCTCGACGTGTTGCGCGAGCTGCGCCGCGAGGAGTACGTGCCCGCGCGCTGGCGCCGGCAGGCCTTCGCCGACGTCTCGCTGCCGCTGGAGCACGGCGAGGTGATGATGAAGCCGGTGGTCGAGGGCCGCATGCTGCAGGCGCTCGCGGTCAAGCCCGAGGACGCGATCCTCGAGGTCGGCACCGGCAGCGGCTTCATCACCGCCTGCCTGGCACGACTGGGCCGCGAGGTGCGCAGCGTCGAGATCCACGCCGCCATGGCCGAGCGCGCGCGCGCGCGCCTGGCGGCCGCCGGGTTCAGCAACGCCAGTGTCGACGCCGCCGATGCACTGGCCGGCTTCGAGCCGGGCCGGACCTACGATTGCGTCTGCGTCACCGGCGCGGTCGCGGTCGAGCCGGAGCGCTTCCGGCGCTGGCTCGCGCCAGGTGGCCGCCTGTTCCTGATCCGCGGTTTGTCGCCGGCCATGGAAGCGACCCTCACCACGCTGGGCCCGGATTCGCAGTACGTGACCGACAGTCTTTTCGAAACCGACTTGCCGTACCTGGTCGGCGCGGCGCCCCTGCCGCGCTTCGTGCTCTGACGCGCCAGCGCGCCCGCGCACCTCAAGGAGAATTCCCGATGTACTCCCGCTTTCGCCGCAACGCGCTGTTCCTGGCCCTGGTCTGCAGCACGGCCGGCGCCGCCGAGACCAACGTGCCGAGCCTGTTCCAGCGCGTCGATCCGCAGCGCACCTCGGTGGTGCCGATGGCCAGCTACGAGGAGGCCGACCGCATCGCGGTCGCCGACCTGATCCAGGTCTACGAACTCGCCCGCACCAACGACCCGCTGCTGGCGCAGGCCGATGCCAACAGCCTGTCGATCGGCGAGGGCGTGGCGCAGGCGCGCAGCTTCCTGCTGCCGCAGGTCTCGGGCGACTACAGCTGGCAGAACACCGATTCGGACGGATCGTCGCAGCAGTTCGTCGACGACCCGGTGCCCGGGTTCGAGACCTTCGGCTTCGCCAGCGACATCGACGACAAGGGCTGGGGCGTGCAGCTGACCCAGAGCATCTTCAGCTGGACCAACTGGAAGAACCTGGATGCGTCGCGCGAGAACGCGGCGGCCAGCCAGTTCGACTACGAGGCCGCCGCCGACAGCCTCCTGCAGCGCAGCGCCAACGTCTATTTCGGCGTGCTGCGGGCCAAGGACAACCTGGCCTTCGCGATGGCCGACGAAGCCGCGCTCAAGCGCCAGCTCGAGCAGGCGGAGCAGCGCTTCGAGGTCGGGCTGTCGGCGATCACCGACGTCGAGGAGGCGCGCGCCCGCTACGACGCCGCGCGCGCCACCACCATCACCGCCCGCAACGTGCTCGACGACGCCAAGGTCGCCGTGGCCGAACTGACCGGTGTCCCGATCGAGGAGTTGAAGCCGGTCCGCGACGAACTGCCGCTGGATCCGCCCCAGCCCGCCGACGCGCGCGAGTGGCTGCAGCTCGCCAACAGCAGCAGCCCGGTGATCCTGGCCGACCAGGCCACGGTCCGCGCCGCCGAGGCGAACGTCAAGGCCGCGCGCGCGGGTCACTACCCCACGATCGACGGCTTCGTGAACTACCAGGACGGCAGCAGCAACGGCACCCGCACCCTGGAAGGCTTCGACTCGCCGATCGACAGCGAGGCCCAGACCACGGTCTACGGCCTGCGCGTGACGGTGCCGTTGTTCACCGGCGGCCGCACCAGTTCGCTCACGCGGCAGGCGATCTACCAGCGCGACGCGGCCGGCAACCTGCTCGAGCAGGACCGGCGCGCGGTGCTGCGCTCGACCGTGAACTCGTACCGCTCGGCGGTCGCCGGCGTCAGTTCGGTCGAGGCGCGCAAGCAGGCGCTGCGTTCGGCGCAGGCTGCGTTGGAAGCAACCCAGGCCGGCTTCGAGGTCGGCACCCGCACCATCGTCGACGTGCTGATCGCGCAGCAGGCGCTGACCCAGGCCTACAGCCTGTATGCCGGCGCGCGCTACGACTTCATCCTCAACAGCCTCGGCCTGCGGACCTTCGCCGGCGTGATCGAGCGCGGCGATCTCGAACTGATCAACGCCCAGCTCGACGACAACGTGCCCACGGTCGAGGAACTCGCGACCCGCGCCTTGCCGGAGCAGCGCAGCATCCTCGACACGATGGAGGAGTCGCAGCTGATCGAGGACGACCTCCAGGACGACGGCAACGACTGATCCCGCAAGTTGACTTGCGCCTGGCGCGCGCAGAGCGCGCTCCTGCAAGGCCGGCTCTGTAGGAGCGCGCTCTGCGCGCGATAGGCGCCGGTCGCGGCTGAAGCCGCTCCTACAGCGCCAGATCGTTGCGCCGCGCATCGCTCCCCCTGTAGGAGCGGCTTCAGCCGCGACCACCGCACGCCACGATCAGTGCAGGTGCTGCGCGGCGATCTCCACGATGCGGGCCACCGCCCCGCGCTCGCTCTCGACCCGGTGCCGGGCCGCCGCGCCCATCGCCTCGCGCAGCGCCGCGTCTCCCAGCAGCCGCACCACCGCATCGCCCAGCGCCACGCCGTCGGCGACCCGCAGCGCGGCCGCGCCGGCGATCAGGCTGTCGGTGATCTCGGCGAAGTTGAAGGTGTGGGGCCCCGTCAGCACCGGCTTGCCCAGCGCCGCCGGTTCCAGCACGTTGTGGCCGCCGATGGGATCGAAGCTGCCGGCCACGAAGGCGACGTCGCAGGCGGCATAGAAGGTCAGCAGTTCGCCCAGCGTGTCGACCACGAAGCATTGGGTCTCGGCCGTGGCCACCGTGTCGTCGCTGCGCGTGAGGGTGCGGAAGCCGTATTGCCGGCACAGTTGCGCGGCGGGCCGGAAGCGCTCGGGATGGCGCGGCGCCAGCAGCAGCAGCGCATCCGGGAAGCGCTTGAGCACCCGCATGTGCGCCTCGATCACCGGCGCCTCCTCGCCCTCGTGGGTGCTGGCCGCGATCCAGACCGGGCGCGTGCGGCCCCAGTACTCGCGCAGCATGGTCCCGCTCTGCTCCAGCCCGGGCGGGATGCGCAGGTCGTACTTGACGTTGCCGACCACGGTCATGCGCGACGCGTCCGCGCCCAGGCGCAGGAAGCGCTGCGCGTCCTGCTGCGATTGCGCCGCCACGTGCGCGGCGCTGCGGATCGCCTCGCGCGCCAGCGGCCGCACCGGGCCATAGCCACGCAGCGAGCGCTCCGACAGGCGCGCATTGGCCACCACCACCGGGATGCGGCGCTTGCGGCAGCCGCGGAACAGGTTGGGCCAGATCTCGGTCTCCATCACCACCGCGATGCGCGGCCGCACGCGGTCGAGGAAGCGCTTGACCGAGGCCGGCAGGTCGTAGGGCAGGTACACATGGAACACGCGGTCGCCGAACAGCTGGCGCACGCGCGCCGAGCCCGTGGGCGTGACCGTGGTGATGACGAAGGGCATGCCCTCGAAGCGCCGCATCAGGGCCTCGATCAGGGGCAGCGCCGCGTTGACCTCGCCGACCGAGACCGCGTGGACCCAGATCGAGCCCTCGATGCCGGGCGCGGCGAAGAAGCCGAAACGCTCCTGCCAGCGGGCGAAGTACTCGCGATAGCGCAGGCCGCGCATCGCCAGGCGATACAGGATCACCGGGGTGAGCAGGTACATCCCGATGGTGTAGAGGAAGCGGGCGATGGCCACGGGTCGATGGTAGATGCGCGGGGCGGTGGACGGCGACCCCTGGGCGGTCGCGGTGGCACGAGCGGCCGCGGCAACCCGGGCCGGCGATGGGTCGACTGCCCGTGGGACCCACATCGCGGTCGGTGCCCGCGCGAATGCGGGACGGGCATCCGCGCGCTTGCCGCACCCTATGCGGGCTCGCCCCGCGCGATTACGCTTGCCCGATGCGACCCGATGACCTAGGCCCGCCCCCGCTAGGCCCGCGCACGTGGCCCAGCTGGATCGGCATCGGCATGCTGTGGTTGCTGGCGCAGTTGCCGCTGCCGCTCGCGCGCCCGCTGTTCGGCAGTGCGGGTCGCCTCGCGGGCCTGCTCGCGCGCACCCGGCGCCGCGTGGTGACGCGGAACCTCGAACTGTGCTTTCCCGAGCTCGACCTCGCCGCGCGCAACGACCTGCGGCGGCGCTTCTTCCGCTCGTTCGGCATCGGCGCCTTCGAGTTCCTGCGCGCCTGGTGGGGCCCGCTGGGCCGGGTGCCGGCGCATTCGCGCATCGAGGGCATCGAGCACTTCGAGGCCGCGCGCGCGGCCGGGCGCGGCGTGATCCTGCTCTCGGGCCATTTCCTCCCGTTCGAGATGTGCGGGCGCCTGCTGACCACGCGCACGCCGTGCGCCGCGATGTACCGCCCCTACGCGAACCCAGCCTTCGAGTGGGCGGTCAAGCGCGGCCGCATGCGCTACGCCGCCGCGATGTACGGTCGCGAGGAACTGCGCGGCGCGGTGCGCTTCCTGCGCGGCGGCGGCGGGCTGTGGTACGCGCCCGACCAGGACATGCGCGGGCGCGACACCGTGTTCGCGCCCTTCTTCGGCGTGCCCGCCAACACCATCACCGGCACCAGCCAGCTCGCGCGCCTGTCCGGCGCCGCGGTGCTGCCCTTCTTCCACCGTCGCAGCGACGATGGCCGCGGCTATGTCATCCGGATCGAACCCGCGCTCGAAGGCTTCCCCTCCGGCGACCTCGAAGCCGACGCCACCCGCATCAACGCGCTGGTCGAGCGCATGGTGCGCGAGGCACCCGACCAGTACCTGTGGCTGCACCGCCGCTTCAAGCGCCGGCCGCCGGGCGCCGCGCCGGTCTATTGACCCGCCCATGCATTACACATACCCGTCATGCCCTGTAGGAGCGCGCTCTGCGCGCGATAGGCCTATCGCGCGCAGAGCGCGCTCCTACGAGGCGACGCGCGCCACACCGCCTCGTTTGACTACTCGTCCCGGCGCCGCTGCCGAGATTCGTACAGCTTCGCGTACTTGAGGAACACGTAGTAGGCCTCGGTGACGCTGCCGATGAAGCCGGCCCAGCCGCTCAAGAACTTGCGGTTGACCAGGTACGAGCGCAGGAACTGCAGCGGCGGCTGCAGCAGCATGCGGGTGCGCACGAAGGCGTAGCCCTGCGCGGCCTTGTCCGCGACCATGCCGCTGGAATAGGCGTTGATCTTCTGGACCTTGGTCCGGATGTCGGGCTCGCCATGGTGCACGAAGGCCTCCTCGATGCGTCCTTCCGGCCCGTCGACCAGCGGCGCGGCGTGCACCGCATCGCTGCTGAAGCGCACGCGCCCGCGATCGAACAGGCGCAGCATGCGCGCGTGGCGCACGCCGGGATGGGCGAGGCGCCAGAACACCTGTTCGCGGCGCGGGATGCGGAAGCCGGCCACCGCGGGCTGCTGCAGGGCGCGCTCGATCGCCACACGGCAATCGGGGGGCACGCACTCGTCGGCATCGAGCAGCAGCACCCAGCGGTGCGTGGCCTTGGCCACGGCCGACTGCTTCTGCGGCCCGTAGCCCTTGAATGGCTCGACGTGCCACTGCGCGCCGTGCTCGCGCGCGATCGCCTCGGTGCCGTCGGTGCTGCCGGAATCGAGCACCAGGCGCTCCTCGGCGAAATCGACCGAGGCCAGGCAACGCGCGAGCGTGGCCGCGTTGTTGTACGTGGTGACCACCACGCTGAGCGGCTCGCGCGTCACGGCGCGACTCCCCGCGGCTCGCGCAGCGCCGCGCAGTACCAGGCCAGCAACCAGAAGCACAGCAGCGACCACCAGGCCGAGTAGAAGGCGAAATGGGTGTTGAGCGGGAACCACATCGCCACCAGCGCCAGCGCCGGCGCCTGCGCCGCGTGGCGGCGTTCGCGGCTGGCGCGGATCCAGGCGCGCAGGGCCAGCACGATGCCGGCGATCCACGCGGCCAGGCCGACCAGGCCGGTCTCCGAAGCCGCTTCGAGCAGCCACTGGTGCGCGTGCAGCGCGCCCTGCCCGTAGCGCGGATCGAGCCAGCGATCATCCGCCGCCGCGAACTCCGCATAGGCGTAACGGAAGCCGCGCGCGCCGACGCCGTTGACCGGATGCGCGGCCGCCATCCCCAGCGCCGCGTGCCAGATCGGCAGGCGGAAGGCGAGCGCGTGGTCGGTCGCGGCGGCGCTGCCCTCGGTGACGGCCAGCGTGCGCTCGACGCGCTCGGCAAAACGCGGCGACGCGACATAGGCCAGCGCCGACAACGCCAGCCCCGCCGCCGCGGCGATGCCCAGCAGCGCGCCGAACTGGCGCGCGCCGTGCGCGACGCGCGCGGCCACCAGCACCGTGACCACGGCATAGGCCACCCAGCCCGCGCGCGCGCCCGCGAGCAGGATCGCGGCGCCGAGCAACAACCACAGCAGCAGGGTCGCGCGGCGGCCGTAGCGGTCCAGCGATTCGAGCAGCAGCACCGGCGACAGCACCGCCAGCACCGGACCCAGTTTCTGGTTCTCGTCGCCGAAGATGCCGCTCAGGCGATCGCCGTCGAGGCGCCCCGCCACGCTCCAGCCGGTGGCCGCCTGCAGCAATGCGTCCGCGGTCCACAGCGCGACCACGATCGCGGCCAGCCAGCGCAGCCGCGCCAGTCCGCGCGTGTCGCCGCCCAGCAGCAACACCGCGCCGAGCAGGAAGGGCGCGTAGCGCAGGCCGCCGGCCACGGTGCTCCAGGTCTTCGCCGGCATGACCGCGTCGGGCGCCGACACCAGGGCCGGCAGCCACCAGCAGGCGAACAGCGCCAGGGCGAGGCGCGCCTGCGGGATGCGCGAGAGCTCGCGCCGCTGCCGCCACGCCAACACGAGGCCGGCGATCGCGAACGCCACGATCGCGAGCTCGCTGGTGCGCCCCAGCGGCAGCAGCAGCAGCGCGAGCCAGAACGCCGTCGGCGCCAGCCCCTGCCAGCGCTCGTTCGCGCTCAGTCCGGCCATGCCTCGACGATTTCCGTGTAGAGCGCCAGCGTCGCTTCCTGCATCCGCGACAGGCGATAACGCGCGGGACTCGGCACCTCGGGCGGATGCCGCAGCCAGTTCGCCACCACGGCGGCCAGCGCCTCGACGTCGCCGAGCGCGACCGCGCCCGCCGGCAGCAGCTCGCGCAGCAACTCGCCCACGCCGCCATGCGCGTAGCCCGCCACCGGCACGCCCACCGAGAGCGCCTCGACCACGGTGCGGCCGAAGGACTCGGGCTTGCCCGAGACCTGCAGCACGACCGCGGCCATGCCGTAGGCATCGACGATGTCCGAGCGCGGCTCGGTGATCGCCACGCGCGCAGCGACGCCGCGCTTCAGGGCGTGGGCCTCGAGCTCGGCGACATAGGCTTCGCGGCCCGGATCGCGCGCGCCCAGCAACCACAGCCCGGCCTCGATGCCATGCGCCTCGCGCAGGCGCGCGAGGACTTCGATCGCGTCGGCGTGGTTCTTGAGCCGGGTGCCGCGCGCCGGCAGCAGCAGCAGCGGCACGCCCGCCAGCGCCGGATGCTGGCGCTCGATGGTCGCGCGCCACTCCGCGCTGGGGCGGTGGCCGCGCGGGAAGGCCGCCGGATCGACACCGCGCGGCACCACGACGAGCTTGTCCGGCTCGACGCCGGCGTAATGCTGCGCGACCCACTGGCGCACGGTCTCGGAAACGCAGATCACGCGCTCGCCCTTCAACAGGATCCCGCTGTAGCGACCCGGCGAGTTGAGTCCGTGCACGGTGGTGATGAAGCGCGGCGGCAGCGGCATGCGCCGCATCGCCAGCCACGCCAGCCACGCCGGCAGGCGCGAGCGCGCGTGCGCCACGTCGGGTTCGAGCGTGTCGAAGATCCGGCGCAGGGTCGCGATATGGCGCAAGGTCCAGGGCCGCTTGTTGCCGATCGGGACCTTGATGTGGCGGCTGCCCTCGTGCTCGAGCTGCTCCACGAGGCGCCCGCCGCCCGAGATCACGAAACTGCGGTGTCCGGCGCGCACCAGCGCCGCGGCGATTTCCAGGGTCGAGCGCTCGGCACCGCCGGAATCGAGCCCGGGCACCAGTTGCACCACGGTCAGGCGCCCCTCCGCGATCTCGGTCGGCAGGAAGGCCTGGGTGCTGGGGGCTGTCGGCATGCGGGTCGTGGCCGCGGGCGCCGCCCGGCCGTCAGTCCTTGAGGACGTAGACCGCGCCGCAGTAGGGGCAGCGGGCGTTGCCGCCGGCCTCGACCGCGAGGTACACGCGCGGATGCGAGTTCCACAACGACATCCCCGGCATCGGACAGGCCAGCGGCAGGTCGGCGCGGGTCACCTCGTAGCGGTTCTCCGCATTGGCGGGGACCAGCTTTTCGGCGGCGGGATCGGGTCTGGGCATGGCGCGGGCAGGGCGGAACTGCGCGGAGTCTAACAGCCCGTCGTCGCGCCAGCGCGGCCGCCGGGGCGGTGCCGGTGCAAGCGCCGCGGCGGCGCGTACAATCGCCCCGTCGCTGCACCCCGCAGCCCCGGAACGAGGGTCGACCATGGACTTCGGCAAGCTGATCGCGCGGGCGAAGAACCTGCTGTTCAGGGCCAACGACGAGTGGCCGGCGATCGCCGCCGAGCCCGCGACGACCGCCTCGATCTATCGCGACTGGATCCTGGTGCTGGCCGCGATCGGTCCGATCGCGGGCTTCATCGGCATGTCCCTGTTCGGGATCTCGATGTTCGGCGTGACCGTGCGCACCGGCGTCGGCATCGGGCTGGCGCAGGCCGTGGTCGGCTACGGCTTCGCGCTCGGCTTCGTGTTCCTGATGGCGCTCATCATCGACGCGCTGGCCGGCAGCTTCGGCGGCGAGAAGAACCCGGTGCAGGCGCTCAAGACCGCGGCCTACGCCAGCACCGCGGCGTGGTTGTTCGGCATCTTCCAGCTCCTGCCGGCGCTGGGCCTGCTCGCGCTGGTCGGCGTGGGCTGGTCGATCTACCTGCTCTACGTCGGCCTGCCGCACACCATGAAGTGCCCGCAGGATCGCGCCGGCGGCTACACCGCGGCGGTGGCGGTGATCTGGCTGGTGCTGAGCCTGATCCTCGGCGTCGTCCTCGGCGCCATGTTCGCGGCCGGACGGCTCGGCGGCGCGGCGCTGTCGCTGTCGAACGCCGGCGGCGATTCGACCGAGGTCACGGTCGATGCCGACAGCGCCCTGGGCAAGCTCGAGGCCTGGGGCAAGGAAATGGAAACGGCCGGGACCAAGATGGAGGCAGCCGAAAAGTCCGGCGACGCGCAGGCACAGGCCGACGCGATGGGGCAGATGATGGGCGCGCTGATGGGCGCCGGCGGCAAGGTCGAGGCGCTGGAGCCCTCGGTGCTGAAGGGTTTCCTGCCCAACACCCTGGGCGACCTGCCGCGCACCAGCTTCTCCGCCGAGCGCAATGCCGCGATGGGCATGCAGATCGCCGAGGCCAAGGCCAGCTACGGCGACGGCGGTGGCCGTTCGCTCGACCTCGAGATCATCGACATGGGCAGCGCCAAGGGCCTGATGGGCATGGCGAGCTGGGCCATGGTCGAGATGGACCAGGAAACCAGTTCCGGCTATGAGCGCGTGCGCAACGAGGGCGGGCGCATGGTGCACGAGAAATGGAACCAGGATTCGAACTGGGGCGAGTACGGCCTGATCGTGGGCCAGCGATTCTCGGTCAAGGTCAGCGGCAACGGCGTCGACATGGACACCATCAAGGAAGCGATCGAGGACATCGACCTCGATGCGATCGAGGCGCTGAAGGACGAGGGCGTGCAGAAGGGCTGAGTCGCCGCCGCAAGTCAGGGATTCAGCGGCGATCCGCAGCACACCTGTAGGAGCGCATCTCATGCGCGACCGCGGAATGCCAGTCCGCGGTCGCGCATGAGATGCGCTCCTACAGCGATTCCGCAAACTCTCAGGGCAGGTCGAACAGCAGCAACTCGGCGTCCTCGACGCCCTCGATCACCAGCTGCGACTGGCGCGCGGCACTGGCGCCATCGCCGGCGGCGAGGCGCTGGCCGTTCACCGTCACCACGCCGCGCGCCACCTGCAGCCAGGCGCGGCGGCCTTCGTGCAGGTCATGCGCGACGCGCGCGCCGGCCGACAGCAGCACGCCCTGCAGGGTCGCGTCCTGGTGGATGCGGATCGAGCCCTCGCGTCCGTCGGGCGAGACCAGCAGGCGCAGGCTGTCGCGACGTTCGGCGGCCGGGAAGGCCTTCTGCTCGTAGTCCGGCTTGACGTTGATGCGATCGGGCTGGATCCAGATCTGGAGGAAATGCACCGGCGCCGTGGCCGAGGCGTTGTACTCGCTGTGCTCGATGCCGGTGCCGGCGCTCATGCGCTGCACGTCGCCCGGCCGGATCTCCGATCCGGTGCCGAGGCTGTCCTTGTGCGCGAGCGCACCCGCGAGCACGTAGGTCACGATCTCCATGTTGGCGTGGGCGTGGGTGGCGAAACCGCCGCCCGGCGCGACCAAGTCCTCGTTGATCACGCGCAGCGGCCCGAAGCCCATGTGGCGCGGGTCGTAGTAGTGGCCGAACGAGAACGTGTGGCGGCTGTCGAGCCAGCCCAGCCGGGTGGGTCCGCGTTCGGCGGCAGGTCGGATGGTGATCATGGTAGTCGGGCCTGGTCCCCTGTAGGAGCGACTTCAGCCGCGACCAGGCGTCGCTACGTAGCGTCGGCTGGTCGCGGCTGAAGCCGCTCCTGCAGGGAGGCCAAGTCGCCTTACTTGGCCTTGTGGGTCTCGGTGGAGATGTGGATCCGGATGTCGTCGCTCACGGCGGGCGCGTACTTGCCGATGCCGAAGGCGCTGCGCTGGATCGTGGTGCTGGCGTCGAAGCCTGCCGCCGGGCCCTTGGCCATCGGGTGCGTGCCGATCTGGTTCACGGTCACATCCAGCACCGCCGGCAGGGTCACGCCGTGGATGGTCAGGTCGCCCTTGACCTTGAGCGCGCGCTCGCCTGCCTGCTCGACCGAGGTGCTCTTGAAGGTGGCGAGCGGGAACTCCGCGGCGTTGAAGAAATCCGCGCTCTTGAGATGCTCGTCGAGCTTGGGCACGCCCGAGGACAGCGACGCGATCGGGATCTCGACCGCGACCGTGGACTTGGTCAGGTCGGCGGTATCGAGCTGCAGGTCGGCCTTCACCTCGCCGAACGCGGCGCTCATGTTGGAGTAGCCGAAGTGGTTCCAGTGGAAACGCAGCTGCGTATGCATCGGGTCGAGGTTGTAGCGCTCGGCCGCCAGCGCCGGGGCGGCGAAGAAGGCCAGCGCCAGGGCGATGGCGAGGAAGGGGGACTTGCGCATGCGGGAACTCCGGTTGGGTGGGGCGAGGGATGGACGGGGTCCGGCCCTCGGGTCGATGGCGCCGGGGACCAATGGCCGTCCGGCGGGTTTCCATGCAATGGCGCGCAGTCTAGTCCGCGACGCGTTGCCGGGTAATCGGGTACCGTACGAATCCCGCGTTCACCGGGAGTGAACGATTGGACCACCTTGCCGCCATCCGGACCTTCCTGCGCGTGGCCGAACTGGAGAGTTTCTCCGAGGCGGCGCGGCAGTTGCGGCTGCCGAAGTCGCTGGTCACCAAGCGCGTGAACTACCTCGAGCAGCACCTCGGCACGCCATTGCTGGCGCGCACCACGCGGCGCGTGCGGCTGACCGAATCCGGCAGCCTGTACCACCCGCGCGCGCTCGCGCTGGTGGAGGAACTCGAGGCGCTGGAACAATCGCTGGGCGAAGCCCATGTACAGCTGCGCGGCCTGGTGCGGGTGTCGTGCCCGACCTCGTTCGGCGTGCGCTACCTCGGCCCGGCGCTGAGCGGGTTCCTGTGCGCGCATCCGAACCTGACCGCCGAAGTGCTGCTCAACGACCGCGTGGTCAACCCGGCCGAGGAAGGCTACGACCTCGTCCTCACCGACCATCCGATGATCTCGGGCCAGTTCCAGGAGGAACCGATGTGCGACCTGGCGCTGGTCGCCTGCGCCGCGCCGGCCTATCTCGAGCGCACCGGCGCGCCGGCCGAGCCGGCCGCGCTGCGCGAACATGACGTGATCCACTACACGCACAACGCCACCGGCCACGACTGGCGCTTCGACGGGCCGGACGGCGCCGGCACGCGCGTCACCGTGCATCCGCGCCTGACCACCAACAACGCCAGCATCATGCGCGGCGCCGCGCTCGACGGCTACGGCATCGCGATCCTGCCGCGCTTCGTGGTCGCGGACGACCTCGCGGCCGGCACCCTGCGCGAGGTCCTGTCCGGCTGGCGGCCGCCGGTGGCGCGGCTGAAGGCCGTGTTGCCGCGTCGGCGCGAGATGGTGCCGAAGACCCGGTTGCTGGTCGCGCACCTGCGCGAGCGCTTCGCCGCGCTGGGCCTGCTGGCGCCGCCGCTGCGATGACGCGTTGCTGGCTGGTCACCGACGCAGCCGCCGGCAACCAGCGCCAGGCCGCGGCGCTGGCGCGCGCGATGGGACTCGAAGCCGAGGCCTGGACGGTGCAACTGCGCGCGCCCTGGTCGTGGTGGGCGCCGCGCTTCGAGCGCCATGCCACCGGCGGACTGCCGCCGGCCTTCGTGCGCGCCGCGCGCGAGGCGCCGCCCGAACTCGCCATCGGCTGCGGCCGCGCCGGCGCGCTGGCCACGGCCTGGCTGCGCGCGACCAGCGGCTGCTACGCGGTGCAGATCCTCGATCCACGGGCCAATCGCGGCGCCTGGGACCTGGTCGTCACGCCGGCGCACGACGCCCTGCGCGGCCCCGACACGATCAACAGCATCGGCGCGCTCAACGCGATCACGCCCGCGCGCCTCGCGGCCGCGGCGCTCGAGCACGCGACCCTGGCGCGCCTGCCGGCGCCGCGGACCGCCGTGCTCGTCGGCGGCTCCACTCGCGCGGCGCGCCTCGATGCGCGATGGCTGGCCTCGCTCCGCGACATCCTCGGCGCATGGCAGGTGCGCGACGGCGGCAGCTTCCTGGTCAGCGCCTCGCGACGCACGCCGGCACCGCTGGTAGCGCGCTTGCGCGAGGCCTTCGCCACCTGGCCCGGCACGTTGTGGGCGCCGGGCGACGCGGGCGCCAATCCCTACCTCGGCTTCCTCGGCCACGCGCAACGCGTGGTGGTGAGCCCGGATTCGGTGAACCTGTTGTCCGAAGCCTGCGCCACCGGCCGGCCGGTGTACGTGCACGCGCCGCGCGGCGTGCGCGGCAAGCTCGCCCGGTTCCATCGCGAACTGCTCGAGACCGGCCACATCCGCCCGCTGCGCGCTGCGCTCGACGCCTGGTCACCGGAGCCGCTGCGCGAAACCGAGGCAATCGGCGCCGAGGTGCTGCGGCGCTTCCAGCAATGGCGCGATGCCGCCGCGCGCGAACAACGCTGACCGACGCATCGCGACCACAGCACGACCATGGTAGGAGCGGCTTCAGCCGCGACGAGGCCAATCGCCCGCAGAGCGGGCTCCTACAGAGCCAGCTTCGCAGGAGCCCGCTCTGCGGGCGATTGGCCTCGTCGCGGCTGAAGCCGCTCCTGCGGCGCCAGGCCCCTGCCCTTCGCGCCAGACCGAAGCGAGTCCGGGACCGCCAGCATCCGGGTGACGGCGAGTTCCACTGAATGTCCGAGCCGGCACCCGGATGGTGGCAGGCGCGGACGCCCCACGATCGCGGGATCTCAGGCGATGTGCGACGAGTTGAAATCGAGCCCGCAAGCCGCGGCCGCCGCGAGCACCGCATCCGCATGCGCGGCGAGTTCCGGCGTGCGCGGGACCACGCGCGGCGCATCGTCTAGCGTGCATGCGAGCGCTTGGGCGAGCAGCGCGTCGTGTGCCGCGACCAGTTCCTCGGTGGTCGCGGGTTCCAACGACTGCGCCGCGGCCAATTGCCGCAACAGTGCCGGCGTGCGCGTGCCGGCGACGAGATCCGGGTGCCGCGCCGCCCCCTCCAGCACGCGCGCCTGCACCAGGAACTCGAGGTCCACCAATCCGCCGCGCCCCTGCTTGAGGTCGAAGCGCCGTGCATCGGAGCGATCCAGCTGCGTGCGCCAGCGCTCGCGCATCGAGACCACCTCGGCGCGCAGCGCCGCCGGATCGCGCGCCTGCGCCAGCACCTGCGCGCGCACCGTGGCGAAGCGCCCGGCGAGGGCGGGGTCGCCGCAGATCGCGCGCGCGCGCACCAGGGCCTGGTGCTCCCACAGCCAGGCGCGTTCGCGCTGGTAGTCGGCGTAGGCATCGAGCGAGGTGACCAGCAAGCCCTTGGACCCGTCGGGCCGCAGGCGCGTGTCGGCCTCGTACAGCCGGCCCGCGCGCGCCGGCGTGGTGAGCCAGTGCACCACGCGCTGCGCCACGCGCGCGAACCAGCGCGTGCCCTCGAGCGGGCGCGCGCCATCGCTGGAGCGCGCCGCGAGCCCGGCGTCGTAGACGAAAACGAGGTCGAGGTCGGACGCGAATCCGAGCTCGGCGCCGCCGAGGCTGCCGTAGCCCAGCACCAGCAATCCCGCGCGATCCGGCGCGATGCGGCCGTGCGCAGCCACGGTGTCGCGCAATGCCAGGTCCAGCACCCGCTGCACGATCACGTCCGCGAGCGTGGCCAGCCGCATCGACAACTCGTCGGCCGCGATACGGCCATCGAGCCAGGCCAGCCCGAGGCGGAACAGCGTGCTCTGCTTGAGTTCGTGCAGCGCGCCGAATTCCTCCTCGGCATCGCCGCCCGCGGCGGCCAGGCGTTGCGCCAGCTCGGCCGCCAGTGCCGGGGCATCGGGCAGCGCGCGTCCCACCCGCGTGTCGAGCAGGTCGTCGAGCAGCAACGGATGCGCGGTGACGCGCCCGGCCAGGAAGGCCGAGCGCGCGCAGACCGAGAGCAGTCGCTCGCGCGCGCCGCCCTGCTCGTCGAGCAGGGCCAGGTAGGCCGGACGTCCCGCGATCGCCCGCAGCAAGGCCAGGGCGCGCGCGAGCGCGGTATCGGGGTCCGCTGCCAGTGCCGCCGCGGCGAGCAGTTGCGGCAGCAGGCGGTCCACGCGCGGGCGCAGGCGTGCCTCGTCGCGAATGGCGTCGGCGTAGGCGCGCAGCGCCGGCCAGGCCGCGCCGAACGGCGCTGCCGGCGCGAGCGACGCGCCCGCGATCAATGCCTGCCACGCCGTCATCCAATCGTGGGACGCGCCAGGCTCGGGGGCCTCGGCACGACCGCCATCGAGGGTACTCGCGAAGGTCG
>Ga0209477_1000568_pt1 | contig 22966 bp, 18 predicted proteins | sample KloWWTupernatant_FD_187180 | JGI IMG/M metagenome (GOLD analysis project Ga0209477, IMG submission 187180) | Active sludge microbial communities from Klosterneuburg, Austria, studying microevolution and ecology of nitrifiers - Klosterneuburg... | ecosystem: Engineered > WWTP > Aerobic digester >... | reverse complement strand
TCGCGCAGCACCGGCCACTCTTGCGCGAGCGCCTGCACCACGACCGCCGCGACGTCGGTTGCTTCCGCTTCGCGCAGGGTCTCGGCGGCAGCACGTGGCAGATTGGTGTGCGCATCAGCTCCCAGCACGGTGACTGTGCCGTGTTCACTACCGGTGCCGTGCACACGACCGGTGCCGTGCTCACGACCGGTGCCGTGCTCGCTCGGGCCCGGCCGGGCCGCGATGAGCGGCTCGTACGCGGGCTGCACGTCGGCCTCGTACACGATCAGCTTGCTCATCGTGGCGTTGACCCAGTCGATGATGGGTGGGGCACTGCGGAAGTTGGCCGACAGCGTTGCTCGCTCGGCGCCGATCTGCTCGCGGGCCTGCAGGAACTGGGCGATGTCGGCGCGGCGGAAGCGGTAGATGCTCTGCTTCGGATCGCCCACCACGGTGAGCCGACCGGGCAACGGCCGCAGCACCCTCCAGTCGGCGGCCTGGTCGACCGGCTCGGCAGTGATGCGCACGGCGAGCTCGAGTTGGATGGGATCGGTGTCCTGGAACTCGTCGAGCAGCAGATGTGTGTAGCGCTGGTGCAGCTGAGCCCGGACCCCGGCATCGGTGGCCACCAGTCGGCGTGCGAGCACCAGCAGATCGTGGAACTCGAGCTCGCCGTCGCGCTGGCGCTGCCGCACAGAGTCGAGGGTGAACTCGCGCAGCAACGCCCCGAGCGTGAGCCGTCGCTCCTCGTTGCACTGCTTCGTCATCTCGCTGGCAGCGCCGGCAGCGTCGGCGACGGCCTGCCTGAACAGTGGCAGCACCGCGTCGGAGCCGTGGTGCTTCTTCCACTTGGCCGCATCACCCTTGGCTTTCGCCTTCGCCAGCGTGGTGAGCAGGCGCAGCAGCTCACTGAGCGGCGGCGGTTCGGAGAGCAGCCTGCCCCAGTGGGCGAACTGCTGGCACACGACGCCTTGGGTGTCGCCCGGTGGCGGCTGGAACGCTGCCACCGCAGCGCACAACTCGATGAGGTGCTCGCGCGCCGGACCGTCGTGCTGCGGTTCGGGCACCACGGCGGACACTCGCTCGGCGACGAGATCCCAGTTGGCCTGGAAGTCTTCCGCCATCACCCGGACGCCCTTTTCCACGCCGAAGCCGTCGTGCTGGCAGAGATCGACCAGCCGAACCGACGCCGGGTCGTCGAGCAGCATCTCGAGGAAGTCGGTGAAGCGCTCGTGGAACGCCGTCGCGCTCTGCACTTCGTCGAGCACACCGAACTGAGGCGGCAGCTCGGCCTCCACCGGGAACTCACTGAGCAGACGGCGCGCGAACGCGTGCAACGTGCCGATGGGGGCCTGGTCGAGATCGGCCAACGCGGCGGCCGCGGCGTGGTGCGTGGCCGCTGCTTCCAGCGAGCTGCGGATCTTGTGGCGCAACTCGGCGGCGGCCTTCTCGGTGAACGTGATGGCGGCGATGCAGCCGACCGGCACGCCGCCGAGGATGAGGTTGACGACGCGCTGCACGAGCGCGGTGGTCTTGCCGCTGCCGGCGCCGGCCTCCACGAACAAGGTGGTGGCGAGTGCGTCGGTGACCAGGTTGCGGTCGGCCTGGTCGGGGGCGGTCGCACGCTGGGGCCCGAGCGCAGCGGCGGAGGCGTGGTCGATGGCGCTGAACAGGTCGAGTTGGTCAGCCATCGACGGTCTCCTCGTGGCCGGTGGGCGCGGGTGTCGCGTCGCCGGGTTCGCCGAGCAACCCTGCGACCCTGGGGTCGGCGAGCTTGCGCTCGAACTGCGTCCACCGCTCGGCGGTGCCCAGGTGGTCGGGGTCGCAGTACTCGCACGGCACGAAGCTGAGGCGGAACTGCGACTTCTCCGGGCGGGCGACGAACACGCCCGAGCGAATGCCGTCGAGCACGTGTTGCAGCGCGTCGTAGACCTTCGGCCACGCCGACTCGCCGATGTGTGACGTGACTCGCTTGTAGTCGGCCTTTCCGAGGAACGCGTACTCGGCGACCACCGGTGGTATGGCGCCGGCGCCGGCGAACGCAACGGCCGCGGCTGCGTAGGCGGGCAGTTGCAGCTTCGTACCCCCGGCAGTCGGGTCGGTGTCGGTGATGTCGCGGAAGCTGTCTGCGCCGCCCGTCTTGTGGTCGGTGACCACGAGAGTGCCGTCGTCGCAGCGATCGATCCGGTCGACGGAACCCGCCAGACGCACCACGGTGCCGTCGGGCAGTTCGATCACCGCCGGCGGGGTGCCACCGCTGCCGAAGCGGTGCTCGGAGGCGATGACCTGCGCGTGCCGGCCGGCAACGAACACGCTGTCGTGTTGCAGCCACGTGGCCAGCTCGTAGCGCTGGCGGCTCTGCTCGCTGCGCCAGAACGCCGCGCGGCCGGTGGCACCCTCCTGTTCGAGCTGGCCGGCCTGTTCCTGGAACGCGGCGAGGAGCGCCTCCAGGTGTTGGGCGCCCCACCCATCGGGGCCCGGCTGGGGAAGCAGACCATCGATCACCTGCCGATGAAACTGGTCGAGCGCCGCATGCACCAGCGTGCCGCGATCTCGCGGGGTGATCTGCATCTGCTCGTCGGGCTGCTCGACGGGTTGCAGGCCGAGCACGTAGCGCATGAACCACCCGTGCGGACAACTGACCCACGCCTCCAGGCGCGTCGGCGAGACCGGGCGGTCGCCCAATGGGTCGATGCTGAGCCCGCTGAGATCGCCGTCGTACTCGGTGAGCAGCGGCAGTGCACGAGCGGCGATCATCGCGACGCCCAGCCGCAACGGCTGCAACGAGCGCATGACAGGATGCTCGGCCACCGGTTGACCTGAGCGTGCAGCGTGAGTGAGTGCACGGATGCGGTGCTGCGACAGCGTGGCCGGAAAGGCGGCGTCGGCCAGCCCGGCGGCGAACGAGGGCACCGACCGCGCCTGTGTGGGCATGCCGTGCGCGAGCTCTGCGATCCAGCGCGACGGCTGGCGCAGCGCGGTTGCACGCAGGTCGCCGCGAGGCGTCAGCAGCACCGCCCGTTTCGTGCCGGCGAGCGCCGCCCACAGTTGGCGGTGCTGTTCCGCGGCGAGGTCGGCGTTGATGGGCAGCGCGCCATCGGTGAGCGCTCGGTCGGCGTCGCCCAGCAGCGCCTCCGGAGGTGGGGGAGCGGGCAGCAGGCCCTCGCAGGTGCCGACCACGACGAGCAGCTCGAACGGTTGGCCGACGGCGAACGACAGCGGCCCGACGTGCACACCGACGCCGATGCGACCGACGCGCCCGGGTGCGCTGTCGAGCTCGGACTGGAGCGTGTGGGCGAAGATGACGCGGGTGACAGGCTGGGCGAGAGCGTCGAGTCGGCCCAGTCGATCGAGTGCGGCCTGCACGGCCGTGTACGCCTCGAACTCGTCGGTGGGCAGCGTGGCGATGCCGCGGTGCCCACCCAGCCAGCGGTGCAGGAAACGATGACCAAGGTCGGCCCAGTGCTGCCATGGGAGCTCGGCACCAGGCTCGCCCAGTTGGTTGCGGAGATCGGCGACGAACGCCTGCAGCTGCAGCGCCGCATCGGCATCGCGCTGGTGGTGGTCTTGGCCGCGTGCGCGGGTGCGCTCGCTGAACGCGGTGAGCCGGTCGGCCCAGTCTGCGTCGCCTGCGAGCCCGGCTTCGCGTGACAAGCGCTCCCATCGCTGCCGGGGAACGAGGGTGCCGTCGGCGAGGCGGGCGGGTACGTGTGCGAGCAGTGCGAACAGGTCGGCGCGGCGAATGCCCCGCCGATCGAGCCGCAGCAGATCGAGCACCAGTCGTGCCGCCAGCCGCTCGTGCAATGCGATGCCAGGACGGCCGTTCCACGGAATGCCGGCCGCGTGCAGGTGCTCGCCGACGAGCCGTGCGTACGGCTCGTTGCGCGACCACACGATGCCGATGCGGTGCAACGGTGTGCCATCGTGCACCGCCGCGACCACCGTGCGAACAGCCTCGCGAGCTTCCTCGTCGGCGTCGGAGGCATCGACGACGTCGAGCCCGACACCCGCTGGAAGGCGGTGCTCGCCCTCGAGCAGCAGCACCTCACCGTGGTGCGCCAGCGCATCGAGCAACGCTTGCTCGGTGGGCCGCAAGCGCTGCGGCAGGAAGACGACGGTGCGGCACGGGGCACTCGCGGCGGCTCGACCGGCGGAGTGCAACAGGTCGGCTTCGTCGTACCAGTCGCGCTGCAGCGTTCGGTGCACGTCGGCACACAGGCGAACGACCTCGCGGGCCCGTGCCGAGCCGCTGGCGCCGAGCCGATGGCGCAGCGGCACCGACACGTGGCGTAGGTCGCGGTACGTGTTGCGCAGCGCAGTGATGGTTGCCTGGTGCTGGGCGATGGGCTGGAAGATGCCCGACGAGGCGGCGAGCACCTGGCGCACGGCGACGTCGACCACCGGAGTGGAGACGGGGCGCTTGCCGCTCTCGGCCAGCGCCTGGCCGCCGAGGAGCTCGGCGAACCGGAAGGCGGTGACGAACTGGGCGGCGGCGATGCCGCCGTTGGCGGCCAACCAGCGGCGAGTGGCGACGCCGACGGCGTTGGAGTGCACCAGCACTGTGACGGGTGCCAGCGGATCGCCCTGCTGCAGCCGATCGACCGCCTCGCGCAGCGCGCGCAGGGCGGGCGGGCCGTAGGGAGTGGTGAGCCGTTGCAACGCCATCACCGAGCACTCTACGAAAGGGGTGCGCGACAGTCGTCGCCATCCGAGGCTTTGCTGCGCTGGGCGGGGGGAGGCGGTGGGTCAGGTGGCGACGGCGGCGTGGGCCCGGGCGCGCAGGTCGGCGACGGCGTGGGCCAAGCCCTCGGGGTCGCGGTACAGGGCGCTGCCGGCGACGAGGATGTTGGCGCCGGCACCGGCGGCAGCTGCGATGGTGGCCGGGCCGATGCCTCCGTCGACCTCGATGTCGACGGCATCGGTGAGCCCCTCGGCCGCGATGAGGGCCCGCAGGGCTCGGATCTTGGGCTCCATCGAGGCGATGTACTGCTGGCCTCCGAAGCCGGGGTTGACGGTCATGATGAGCACCATGTCGACCAGGTCGAGCACGTGTGCGACGGCCGAGATGGGCGTGGCCGGGTTCAGCGCGACCGAGGCCTTGGCACCGAGCGAGGCGATGTTGCCCAGGGTGCGGTGCAGGTGCACGCATGCTTCGGCGTGCACGATCAGCCGTTGGCAGCCGGCGTCGATGTACTCCGCCGCCATCTGGTCGGGGGTGAGCACCATCAGGTGCGCCTCGAACGGCACGGTGGTGTACTTGCGCGCCGACGCGATCACGTCGGGTCCGAACGTGAGATTGGGCACGAATTGGCCGTCCATGACATCCCACTGGATGCGATCGACACCGGCAGCTTCCAGCGCCGCCACCTCCTCGCCGAGGCGGGCGAAGTCGGCGGGCAGCACGCTGGGGGCGATCTCGATCCGGGGCACGGTTCGAGGGTAGTGCGCGGCGTCGCGCCGGGCCAGGTCCGTAGGCTCGCGGGGATGGCGCGCAGAGAGTCACGTCCCAGTGGGCGCACGCACCGCCGCCTCGCGCCGCAGGGGATCGCTGCGGTGCACGAAGAGGCGGTGCTGGTCGAGAAGATGGCGGCCGGTGGCGAGGCGATCGCTCGCCTGGTCGATGGACGGGTGGTGTTCGTGGAAGGTGCCTTGCCCGGTGAGACCGTGCGTGTGGCCATCACCACCAGCAAGCGCGACTTCGCCAAGGGTTCCGTCACGGAGGTCGTCGAGGCGTCACCTCACCGAACCCTCCCTCCGTGCCCCGAGCGGGTGGCGGGGTGCGGCGGTTGCGGGTGGCAGCATGCGGCACCGGAGGCGCAGCTGCAGTGGAAGGCCGAGGTGGTGGCCGACGCGATGCGCCGCACGGCGAAGATGCCGGCTGCCGACGTTCGCGTCGGCGGAGCCGTCGGCCCGTGGAACTACCGCACCACCATGCGGCTCGCAGTGGCGGCCGATGGGCGAGTCGGTCTGCGCGCCGCGTCGAGTCATCGAGTGGTGGCGCTGGCGTCGTGCATGGTGGCGCACCCGGCGCTCGCCGAGTTGCTGCCCCACATGCGCGTCGAGGGTGCCGACGAGGTGTCGTTGCGGGTCAGCGTGGCCACGGGCGAGGCCACCGTCTGGTCGCCGTCGCCGTCGGTCCGCTTCGAGGGTCTGCCCACACACGTGGCCATCGGCCCCGATGCGACGCTGGTCGAGCGAGTTGCAGGCGCCGACCTGCAGGTCTCTGCGGAATCGTTCTTCCAATCGGGTCCTGCCGCGGCGGAGCTGCTCGTCGATGCCGTTCGCCGAGCTTGCGGCGACGTGCTCGACGGGTTGCGCGGCCCGCTGTTGGATGCCTACGGCGGCATCGGGCTGTTCGCAGCCACGCTCGGAGCCGCCGACAACGTGGTGGTGGAGAGTTCTCGGTCGTCGTGCGCCGATGCGGTGGCGAACCTCGGCGATCGGGCCACCGTGCATCGCACGATGTTCGAGCAGTGGGTGCCGCAGCCGGTGGAGCTGGCGGTGGCCGACCCCGCTCGCAGTGGCCTGGGGCGTGAGGCCACCGACGTGCTCGCTGCCACGGGAGCCAGGCGGCTGGTGCTGGTCAGCTGCGACCCGGTCTCCCTGGCCCGCGACACCGTGCTGCTGGCCGCTCGCGGCTATCACCACGCAGGTTCCACCGTGCTGGATCTGTTCCCTCACACCGCACACGTGGAGGTGGTCACTCGCTTCGATCGCACGTAGCGGCGTCAGTGCAGCTCGCACATCGCTTGTTCCACCCGCGCCAGATGCGCGGCGCGGCGAGCATCGGTGCTGCGATCGATGTTGTACAGCGCGATCCAAGTGGTGCGGGCCCGCTTGCTGCACAACACTCGTAGTGAGCGTGTGACGATGCGCTTGCCGCCCTCACCTTCGAGTGCGTTGACGAGCTTGGTGGAGCCATGGGTGGTGATGGCAACGATGCGCCGGATGTTGTGCAGCCTGGGCCGGATGCGGTTCGCCCCTTCCGGAAGCTCGTAGGCCACCCCGGCCACCCACACTCGGTCGATCCAGCCCTTCAACATGGCCGGTTGGCCGGCCCACCACGTGGGGTACACCAGCACGAGCGCCTCGCACCAACGCAGGTTCGCGGCGTACTCGGCGATGTCGGGCTTGGTCTCGGGTGGTGCCAGGTGGTTGGTGCGCTCCCACGCGGAGAGCTCGGGCACGAACCCGTCGGCGTACAGGTCGCTCACTCGCACGTCGTGCCCGGCCGCGTGCAGCCCGACCAGCGCGCGGTCGCGCACCGCCGCCGTGAACGACGTCTCCGACGGGTGGCAGTAGACCAGGTGCACCCTCACAGCGCACGCATCTTCTGCTCGACCCGATCGAGGAACGAATCGCGCTGCGTCGCGGTGGACGTGTCGATGGCATACAGCGCCAGCCACGAGGTGCGAGTGCGGATGCCGGTGTTGAGCCGCAACGCCCGCGTGATGGTGCGGCGGCCGTTGTCGTTGACGAACCGCACGTACGCGCGAGGCGAGCCGTAGACGCTGATGCCGACGATGCGGCGCACGTTGCCGAGGCCGGGGCGCACCTTGCCCTTGCTGTTGAACACGAACGCCACGCCGGGCACCATCACTCGCTCGAGCCAACCCTTGAGCATGGCCGGCATCGTGCTCCACCACGTGGGGTACACGAACACGAGTGCGTCGGCCCGCTGCACGTGCGCACCGTGCTCGGCGACCATCGGGTCGATGGCCGGGTGATCGCCGTGGTAGGCGACGTGGTCGTCGCGGCTCATCGCCGCACGGAAGCCCAGCCCGTAGAGGTCGAGCAGTTGCACCTGGTGCCCTGCTGCGCGCAGCCCGGTACAGGCCCGCTCGGCGATGGCGTGGCTGAAGCTGTCCGAGTTGGGATGTGCGAGCACCACCACGACCTGCATGCGCAGTCGACCCTACCGGTTGCCTAGATTCAAGCAACGATGCACACGCCGACGGTCGCCTCCCCCCGCGCCGGATCGCGGGAGACGCCGGTGCCGGCCTACCTGGCGGGGTTCCTGCTCATCGGTCTCGGGCTCAGCGTGGCCGGGCCGGCGCTGTCGCACCTGCGGGATCGCGTGCACACCACCGACGGCGGCATCGCATGGCTCTTCGTCGGCCAATCCGCCGGCTACATCCTCGGCTCGGTGTTCGCCGGTCATGGGCTCGACAGCGGTCGCGGTCACCGGCGGTGGGTCGCGGCCATGGTCGGTGCCACCTGCTCCATCGTCCTGATCGCGCTCGCGCCCTCGCTGGCGTTGCTGGTCGCCGCGTTCGCAGTGCTCGGTGGGGCCTGTGGGTTGTGCGATGTCAGCGGCAACACACTGGTGATGTGGAGCCGGCCGGAAGGCCCTGGTGCGTTGCTCAACGCTCTGCACCTGTGCTTCGCGATCGGCGCCATGGTCACACCGATCATCGTCAACAGGTCGTTGCACCTCACGGATTCCATCTGGGGTGTGGCGTTGCCGATGGCTGCACTCACCGCGGTGTGCGCCGCGCTGATGCTGCCGCACCCGTCGCCTGCCAGAACTCGGCTGGCGACGGTCGAGCGCAGCCATGCCGGCGGTGCTCGGGGCACGCAGGTAGCGGTGATCTGCGCGTTCTTCTTCGCGTACGTGGCGATGGAGACGGGCTTCATCAACTGGATCCACACGTACGTCGAGCAGATCGAGTACGGCGGCGCCGCCACCGCCACCGGTGTCACTTCCATGTTCGGTCTCGGCTTCACCGCCGGTCGGGTGCTGGCCATCTGGGTGGCCCGCCACGTCTCGCCGGGCTGGATCGTTGCCGGCGCGACCCTGCTCTCCGTGCTGTCGTCGTTGCTGTTCGTCGTGTTCGACGGCCCGGGCCCGATGCTGTGGGTGGTGACGTTGCTGTTCGCTCTCTCCGTCGCCCCGCAATATGCCTCGATGATGGCGTTCGCCGAAACCCATCTCGCCCTCAGCGGGCGCAACACGTCGGCGATCGTCGCGTCGTCGGGCCTGGGTGGCCTGGTCATGCCGTTCGTCGTCGGCCAGCTGTTCGACCGCATCGGCCCGCAGGCGCTGCCGCCCACGATCGTGGGGCTCGCCGTGCTCACTGCCGTGGTGGGGGCGTACGGCGGCCGGATGCTGCTGCAGGCTCAGCGGCCACCGGTGACGTCGATGAATGCTCCCGTCACGTAGCTGGCCTCGGCCGACGCCAGCCACAGCACTGCGCCGGCCACTTCGTCGGCACTGCCGCTGCGTTCCATGGGGATCATCGGCGCCATCCGTGCAACCCGGCCCGGCGGAGCGTGGAGGTGGAAGTCGCTCTCGATCAGGCCCGGCCGCACACCGTTGACGCGCACGCCCACGTTGGCGAGCTCTTTGGAGAGCCCGACCGTCATCGTGTCGATGGCGCCCTTCGAGGCCGCGTAGTGCACCCACTCGTGAGGCCCACCGAGCACGGCCGCCTTCGACGAGATGTTCACGATGCTGCCGCCGCGCCCGCCGAGGTCGGTGCGCATGCGTGCCGCGGCTTCGCGAGCGCACAGGAACGGACCGGTGATGTTGACCGCCCACAACCGGGCGAGCATCGGCTCGGTGACGGTGTCGAGCGGGCCGTAGCCGCCTGCGATGCCGGCGTTGTTGACCAGCACATCGAGGCGGCCGAAACGTTCATCGACGTGAGCGAACATGCTCCGCACGGCCGCTTCGTCGGCGACGTCGGTCTGCACGGTGACGGCGCGGCAACCCGTCTCGCGGATCTCCGCCGCCAGTTCGTCGGCCGGGTCGCTCGACGTCGAGTAGTTCAACACCACGTGGTAGCGCTTGGCCGCCGCAGCGCGAGCGACGGCAGCACCGATGCCCCGGCCCGCCCCGGTGATGAGCATCACGGGTCGTTCGTCAGCCATCGAGTCGGCTCCTGAGTCGCTGGCGGATCGCCGGCCACTCTGCGGGCAGTATGGAGTATGCGGCCGTGTCGCGGGCGGTGCCGGGCTGCGTGAGGTGACCGGTGCTGGCGCGGTGCTGGCGCAAGATGCCCTCGAAGTGCGCGCCCAGGCGTTCGATCGCGGCCCGGCTCTGCTGGTTGCGGGCATCGGTGCAGATGGCCACACGGAACACGTGCCACTGCTCGAAGGCGTGCGTGAGCAACAGCAACTTGGCCTCGGTGTTCATCGGGCTGCGTTGTGCATCGGCGGCCAACCAGGTGCCGCCGATCTCCACTTCGGCCGGACTGTCGCGACCTTTGTACCAGGTGACGTTGAGGAAGCGAGTGCAACCCACGGGCGTGTCGTCGGCGAGGCGGCGCTGCACGAATGGCACGACCGCATCGCGAGCGGCGTCGGCGAGGAGCCAGTCGAGGTAGCCGCCCATCTCCTCGGTGGTGGCGGGGACGGGCGTGTACCCGTACGAGCTGCGGTCGCGGTTGCCGGCGGCCAGCAGTGCTGGGCCGTGGTCGCGAGTGAGGGGCTCGAGTTGCACGTACGTGCCGGTGAGCGTGAATGGTTCGAGCCGCATGGGCGCACAGCTTCGCACTACGGTCGGCCCACATGCGTGTCGTTTCCTGCAACAGCTTCGGTCCGGTCTCCGATCTCACGGTCGAGCACCGTCCATCTGTTCCGGTCGGCCCTGGCCAGGTGCGAATCCGAGTCACCGCCGCCGGTGTGAACTTCGTCGACGGCCTGTTCGTGCAGGGCCTCTATCAGATCAAGCCACCGGTGCCGTTCGTTCCTGGCGGCGAAGTGGCCGGTGTGGTCGCCGAAGTGGGCGACGGCGTCACCACTCATTCGGTGGGCGACCGCGTGTTCTGCAGCACCGGGTTGGGTGGGTTCGCGAGCGAGGTCGTGTGGCCCGCACGCCGCGTGACCCACACCCCGGCCGGCATGACCGACGGCCAGGCCGCCACCTTCGTGCAGAGCTACGGCACCGCCTGGTTCGCGCTCCACCACCGGGCACGGGCGCACGCCGGCGAGTGGCTGTTGGTGCTGGGTGCCGGCGGTGGGGTCGGCTTGGCGGCAGTCGATGTGGGCCACGCGATGGGCTTGCACGTGATCGCCGCGGCCTCCAGCCAGGAGAAGCGTTCGATCGCGTCGGCTCACGGTGCCGAAGCGGAGATCGACACCTCGACCGAAGACGTGAAGTCGCGCGCCAAGGAGCTGAGTGGTGGGGGAGTGCACCTCGTCTACGACCCGGTGGGTGGGGCACTCGCCGAGGCCGGCCTGCGCAGCCTGCGCGACGACGGCCAGTTGCTGGTGGTCGGGTTCGCTGCCGGCGAGATCCCGAAGTTGCCGGCCAACCAGATCCTGCTCCGCAACCGACGCGTCACGGGCGTCGACTGGGGTGGCTGGGTGGGCGGCCACCAGGAGGAGAACCAGCAGTTGTTGAGCGACGTCGTCGCCGCCATCGATCGTGGCGACCTGCATCCGGTCGAGCCCAAGGCGTACGCGCTGGCCGACGTGGCCGTGGCGCTGCAGGATCAGCTCGACCGCAAGGTCGTCGGAAAGAGCGTGCTGGTGCCCTGACCGTGCTGGCCGGAGCGGGCGGCCGGCTCAGTCGCTGTTCCTGGCCGCCTTCTTCTCCGCCTGTCGGTCCTGCCGTACCCCGCGCAGCACGTATCCGACGACGGCACCCGAGGCAAGGATCAGCAAGAACGCGATCCACACCGGCGCAGTGAACTCGAACAGCAGGAAGTGGATGGTGCCCGACTTCGAGTTCTGAGCGATGAAGATCAGCGCGAGGATGCCGATGACGGCACCGATGATCTGGCGGCTGCTGGGTCGCCAGCCGGCCGACGTGTTCGTTGCTCGGTTGGACCCTTCGTTGACGAACGACACGGCTGCCTCCTGCTCTGCCTGACTGCTGCATCATCTGCTCGGCCACTCGTGCGTCGTGGCCGGTCGAACGGTACCAAAGCGGGCGATCAGACAGGTGACCACAGCGACACCTCGGCTGCCGGGTGGGCTGCTTTGGTAGTCTCCGGCGGTGACGGACTCGGGCGGGCAGTGGTGGCGGGAGACCGCTGTTGCGGTAGGTGTCTGGCTCGTGGGCACGCTGGTGGTGTTCGATCTGCCGCATCATCTCGGGCGCAATCCGGCCAGCATCGAAGGGCACGCCCTCGCGCTCGCCGGTCTCTTCGTCGGTCTCGCGGTGGTGGTGGCGTGCGGCGCGGCGCTGCGTCGTCGCCGCGCACTGGTGAGCGCGGTGCTCGTCGGTGTCGTGGCGACCTGGTTGGTGTTCGTGCAACGAGCTGCTCTCTACGGCACGCCGTTCACGTTCGGCCTGCTCGACGGCGACTCGGGGCGGCTGACCGGCATGGCGACGTACTACTCGCAGACGTGGTCGTCGTCCGACGTGTTCAACGTCGGCGCACCCAACCAGTACCCCCCACTGTTTCCGTGGCTCGTCGGTCGTCTGTCCGACCTCACCGGGCGCGACGCCTGGCGGTTGATGGCTCCGGTGTCGGTCGTGCTGTTCTCCGGCTCGGTGGTGGTGTCGTTCGCGCTGTGGCGACGGATGACCAGCGGCCCGGTGGCAGCGATGATCAGCATCGCGGTGCTCGCCGGGTACACGAGCACCGGGAAGAGCTTCGTCGTGCTGGCCGTTGCCATCTTCATCCCATTGGCGCTGCTGGTGGTCGGCGACGCCGAGGCGGGGCGGTTGCACTGGGCGGCGGCCGGGTTGCTGGCGGGTGTCGTGGTGCTGCTGTACTACGGCGTCATCGTGTTCGCGGCCCCTTCGCTGGCTGCACTGATCTTCATCCGCATGCGCAGCTCGAGCTCACGTCGTCACGAGGTGGCGTACCTGCTGAAGGTTGCGGCGACGGCGTTCGTCGTGGCCAGCTGGTACGTGGTGCCGGTCGTGTGGGCCGCGTTGACGACGGGCGAGAGCGAGCAGGACCAGTCGTTGATCACCGCTGGGCTGATCGACCCGCTGCCACCGTTTCGTGCCGTGTCGCCGCTGACAGCGCTGCAGTTCGTCGGCTTCTGTGGAGTGTTGGCCCTGTGGCGCAAGCGATGGTGGTCGGCGTCGCTGGCGCCGTTCGTGGGCGGCCTCGTCGTGTTCTGGGGTGTTGCCCAGGTGGGATTGGCAGCAACCGGCAACACGCTGTTGCTGCAGTACGTACCGCGTGTGCTGGGGCCGGTGCTGGCGGCGTCGGGGGTGCTCGTCTGCCACGAGGTCGTGCAGCTGGCCTCGGGCCGGTTTCCCGCAGACGTGTTACGGCGCGGTGTGCTCGTCGTTGCCGCGTCGCTCTCGATCTGGCTGCTCGTGCCGATCGGGTGGCTGGTGATGCCGAGCCTGGATTGGAACAAGGAGAACAACGCAACGCTGGCGCACCTTGCCGCCGCACCCGATGGCAGGAGCTCGGCGTTCGCCCCGGCCGAGCTGGCCACCAACGGGTTTCCGCTGCAGCGGGTCAGTGCGATGGTGCGCGCCGGGGCGCGGCCGATCGTGCTCTCCGCGACCCAGGCGTTGCACGTCTTCCTTCCGTGGCCCAGCTACCTGCAGCTCGAGCCCGGCATGTCGAGCTCGAGCTCGCGAGAGGCAGAGATCGTCCGATTGGCGCACACGCTCGACCCGACTGCGTTCGCGGAGCTGTCTGCATCGCTGCAACATGGCTCCATCGACGTCTTCGTGCTCCGTGACGAAGGCGAGCAGTGGATGTGGCGCGATGTCGCCTTCGTGCCGCGGCAGTTCGGCACTGATGAGTTCGTGCTCTGGCACGACGCCCCGACGGGCCTGGTGATCGCTGTGCGCACATCGCTCTCAGCGGGCGATTCGTAGCGGCTCGCCGACCGCGCGCGACCGCTCAGAGGCCGAGCCACACCCGCAACAGGCTGAGCGATGCAGCGCGACTGTCGCCGTCGACGCTGGCCTGGGTTTGGTAGAGGTTGCCGTTCGCCTCGTGGTACACCGACTCTCCTTCGCCGGCGTAGAAGCCGTCGGCGCCCTCCAAGGGCACGATGTCGATCTGGAAGGTGGTCTTGGCGTACTCGATCTGGCCCGCAATGGTGCCGCCGGGGAAGAGCGTGAACGAGATGCCCGCGAAGTCGTCGGTGGCCCGCTGCAGCGTGCAGCTCTGCAGCCCACCGGGCTCGCCGATGCCGAGCGGGTTCTTCACCGGTACTCCGATGGCTGCCTCGATCGCGGCCAGGTCGGGAATGGTGGCGCACAGGTCGTCGACGACCGCGGCGGAGGCAGGGGCTGAGCTGTCGGCGGCGCCGTCGGTGTCGGCCGGCGCGGCCGGGTCGGTGGCGCCCGGTTGTGCGGCGGTGTCTGCGCCATTGACGGTGTCTGCACCATTGACCGGGTTGTCGGAGCTGCAGGCGCCGAACAACGCTGCGGCAATCGCGACCGCGCCAAGGGCATGACTGAATCGGGTGGTCATTCGAGCAACTCCATCTCCGTCGCCGTGGCCTCGGGGGTGGCCAGCAACGGCCACCGTAGCCGTCGCTGCCGCACCAGCCGTGGACTGTCGCGAGGCGGCGGCCGGGCGGTGGGGCGGTCGGGCGGCACGACGGCACCACGGGTGTGTTCATCTCGTGGCACGGAAACGCCGGTTGGCACCCCCCGCAACTGCAGATGCCGTTCACCGCCGCCGGTGGCCCGCCATCTCGGAGATTCTGCGCAGGCACTTCGTCGTCCTCGGCAGGCTCGTCCCCGCACCCGTGAATTCACAGAAGCCGACGTCGCCTTCAGTGAATTCACGGGTGGACCGACGGGCGGCACACCGACAGGCGGCACGACGGCTCCACACGACTGGGGTCCGAACAGCAAGAAGCAGGTCAGAATGTGGCTCTGACCTGCTTCTCGATGTGGTGCGCCCCCTGGGTTTCGAACCCAGAACCTGCGGATTAAGAGTCCGTTGCTCTGCCGTTGAGCTAGAGGCGCAGCGGCGAGCAGTGTAGAGGGCGCTGCTCGCGCCCTCTACCTGCTTGCCTTGGGGTGATCGACGGGGCTCGAACCCGCGACCCTCAGTACCACAAACTGATGCTCTACCAACTGAGCTACGACCACCATGAAGGCAAGCATTGTGCCACATGCCTCGCTGAATTCCACCATCGTTTCCGCCGCGCAGCGCTGCTGGTTCGTCGTGGTGTCACCGTGTGGATGTTCTCCGTTCACGACGGATTCCGTGGTGAGCTAGGCTTGCCAGAACGAAATCCGGAGGAGACACGACATGAGCGCAACGGAAAGCATTCCCACGCGTGAACTTGCCGAACGGGCGAAGGCCATCACGCAGCGCGAGCTGCAGGTGTACATCGCTCGCACCAAGGGGTCGCAGGCCGCCACGGAGCGGGCCCGCGAGGTGCTGCCGTTGGGCGTGCCCAGCAGCTTCCAAGCCTACGATCCGCACCCGATCGTGGTGCGCCGTGCGCAAGACGGGTGGATGGAAGACGTCGACGGCAACCGCTACGTCGACTTCGACATGGGCTACGGGGCGCTGTTCTCCGGGCACTGTCACCCAGCCGTCCGCCGCGCCGTCGAGACCCAGCTCGACAACGGCACCTTGTTCGTCACTCCCTGCGAGATGAACACCGAGGTGGCCTGGCTGTTGCGCGATCGCTACAACCTGCCCATGTGGCGATTCACCAACTCGGGCACCGAGGCCACCATGGATGCGATCCGCGTGGCGCGCGGCGTCACCGGGCGCGAGAAGATCGTGAAGGTCGAGGGCGGCTACCACGGCCACCACGACGAAGTGATGATCTCGATGAAGCCGCCCATCAGCGAAGCAGGCCCCGCCGACAACCCGCGTGCCATTCCGTCGACTGCCGGTATCACCCGGGCAGTGCTGGGCGACACCGGTGTCATCCCGTACAACAACCTGGCGGCGCTCGATCGCGCCCTGGCGGGCCGCGATGTGGCGTGCTTCATCGTCGAACCCATCATGGAGAACATCGGCATCTGCAAGCCGCTCCCCGGGTACCTCGAAGGGGTGCGCGAGATCACTCGCAAGTACGGCACGATGCTGATCTTCGACGAGGTCAAGACCGGCATCACCGCCGGGTGGGGCGGTGCCACCGGCGTCGTCGGCGTGCAACCGGATCTGGTCGCGCTGGCCAAGAGCATCGGGGGCGGCCTGCCGCTGGGTGCCTTCGGCGGCACCAGCGAGTGCATGGACCAGATCACCGCCGGCAAGGTGCTGCACCTGGGCACCTACAACGGCAACCCGTTGTGCATGGCCGCCGCCAAGGCCGTGCTCACCGAGATCTGCACCCCTGCGGCAACCGATGAGGCCATCGCTCGCAACCGGATGCTGCTCGATGCGTGCGACGGCATCATCGCCGCCGCCGGTCTGCCGGCGCACACCGTGCAGTTCGGCGCGAAGGGTTGCGTCACCTGGGCGCCAGAGCCGATTCAGAACTACCGCGACTACAAGGCCACCGACTTCGACCTTGCGTTCGCGCAGTGGATGCACGGCATCAACCGTGGCATCCTGCTGCCACCGGGGCTCGACGAGCAGTGGCTGATCTCGGTGGTGCACACCGACCACGACGCACTGCGCTACGCCGACGTGTTCGGCGAGTTCGTGGCCGAGCTCACCGCCTGAGCCGCAGCGCCCGGACGATCTTCGTGCGAGCCGCCGCTGGGCTTCAGCTCCAGCGGCGCTCCTCGTTGTACCGGTAGGTGCTCACCGGCGTGCTCCACCGGCGCCGGCGCTGCATCATGCCGGTGCCGGCGAACAATGCAAGCGCGCCACCGATGAGCAGCAGTTCGAGCCCGATCAGCATCGGCAGCGAGTCGTCGGCGAGGCGCGCCGGCACGCGTGCCCACACGCTGTCGGTGAGCGCAGGAACGACGAACCGAGGCACGAGGTAACCGAGGATGGCGGCGAGCAGGGCGAGCAGCAGCAATCCGAGTGCCAGGCTGCGGAACAGCGCACTCCGCTCCGGATGGGCCGTGAAACCGAGGAACGCGAACGCGATCGTCGCGATCAACGCGATCGGCAGCAGCCAATCGAGCGAGTGGTTGGCGATGTCGAGCGCGGTCACCTTCGGCACGGGCAGCGTCAGCGGGGGCAGTGCCGCCACGCGCTCGTCGCGGACGATCGCCACCATCTGCTCGCCGGTGATCTGCACCGGCCCCTGCTGGTCGCCGATCATGTGCGCGTGCGCATCGTGGATGATCTCGGCCAGCAGCGCCTGGCCCTCCGGCAGTTCCGCCACCGCGGCCACGTTCGATCGAACCGTGGCCGGATCGACCACGCCGGCAAGTTGCTCGATGACGCTGTCGGCGATGAAGTCGACCAGTTCCGCCTTCACCTGGCTGTCGCCCAGCACCACATCGGCCGCGTCGGCTGAGTTGTCGGGGTCGAACGCCGTGCGCTGCAGGAGGAAGCCGGCGATCGCAAGACTCGCACAGGCATAGGCAAGACCGAACAGCAGCCCGGCGAGGGTTCTTCGCACCCGAAGAGTATTTCGGATTCGCGGCGCAACTTCTATACCATGGGGGGTATGAATCGTCCGTTGCCGTCCGCTGTGAAGATGTTTCGCCGTGCGCTCGTCCTGAAATGCCCGCTGTGTGGCAGTCGGCGCACGTTCATCCGCCGGTGGATGCTGCGGTACGACCGCTGCCGCACGTGTGGCATCCGGTGGCACCGCGAGCACGGTTTCGAGCTCGGCCCCATCGCTCTCAACATCGTGATCACGTTCTTCACGCTCGGCGTGTCGATGGTGATCGCGTTCGTGGCCACCGCCCCCGACTTCCCCGTGCTGGCACTCACCATCGGCTTCGTCGTGGGGGCCATCGTGGTGCCGCTGGTCGCGTTCCCGTTCACGAACACGCTGTGGATGGCCTTCGATCTGCTCTCCAACAAGCCCGACGAAGCGGAACTGGCCGAAGCCGCGGCAGCGGTGGCCGTCGCGGCCTGATCCGCTGCGGAGTCTGGCCGCACGCCGGCGTGGGTAAGTTGTCGATGAGACGATCGACGCCGCAGGGGTGTGAGTGAGCCGAGCTGCCGAGGGCCTGACATCAGCGAGAGCTGACGAGCTGCGCGCCCAGTTCGGCCCCAATCGGCTCCCCGAGCCGCGGCGACCCTCGTCGTGGCACAGGTTCGGGGCCGAGCTCGTTCACTTCTTCGCGCTCATGCTGTGGGTCGCGGGTGTGCTGGCGTTCATCGCCGGGCTACCGCAACTGGGCGTCGCCGTGTTCGCAGTGGTGCTGGTCAACGCGCTGTTCTCGTTCCTGCAGGAGAGCCGTGCCGACCGCGCCGCGGAGCGGTTGCGGGCGCTGTTGCCCACCAGAGTGAACGTGCGGCGAGACGGGCGGCCGCAGACGATCGACGCGGACGACGTGGTCGTGGGTGATTGCCTGCTGCTCGAGGCGGGGGATCGAGTGCCCGCCGATGGCGTGACCCATGCCTCCGTGGCGCTGCTGCTCGACACCTCGTTGCTGACGGGCGAGAGCCGCCCGGCCGACGTGCCCGCCGGAGGGCCGATCTTCGCCGGCACGTTCGTCGTCGAGGGCACCGGCGAAGCGTCGGTGACGGCGATCGGTCGCGACACGCGCCTTGCGGGAATCGCACTGCTCACCACATCGGGCGAGAAGCCGGTCACCCCGCTCAGTCGCAGCCTGAACGACGTCGTCCGCCTGGTCGCGGTCATCGCGGTTGGTCTCGGCGCGCTCTTCTTCGGCATCTCGCTGCTGCTCGGGAGCGACCCGCAGGACGGGTTCGTGTTCGCCATCGGCGTCACGGTGGCGATGGTGCCCGAAGCGCTGCTGCCCACGGTGACGTTGTCGCTGGCGTGGGGTGCCGAGCAGATGGCCAAACGGAACGTGCTCGTGCGCAACCTGCCGGCGGTGGAGACGCTCGGCTCGACGACGTTGATCTGCACCGACAAGACCGGCACGCTCACGATGAACCAGATGTCGGTGGTGCGGGCGTGGACGCCCACCGGCACCGTCACCGTGCAGGGCACCGGCTACGAGCCCCTCGCCGACGTGGTGGTGGTCGGCGACCGCAGCTCGCTGGAGGCACTGGCGCTCGCCGGGGCGCGCTGTGCCACCGGCTACGCGTACGAGAAGGACGGCCGCTGGCAGGCGCACGGCGATCCGATGGAGGCGGCCGTCGATGCCTTCTCGCGACGGTTGGGGGGCGACCCTGATGCCGATCGTGCGCAGCGGCCGGGGTCGGCTCGGTTCCCCTTCGATCCGCGCCGGCGCCGCATGTCGATCGTGATCGATGGCGAGGTGGTGGTGAAAGGCGCTCCCGACACGGTGCTGCCACTGTGCGCCGCATCCGACGGCGCCGACGCAGTGGTGGAGGAGATGACGCGCACGGGCCTGCGCGTGCTGGCCGTCGCTCACCGCGCGGTGAGCGACGGGCCGATCACCAGTGCCGGTGCCGCCGAGCAACACCTCGTGCTCGATGGCCTGCTCGCGCTGGAAGACCCACCACGCGCCGGTGTTCGCGATGCCGTGGCTGCCTGCCGGCGCGCCGGGGTGCACATCCTGATGATCACCGGCGACCACCCGAAGACCGCGGAGGCGATCGCCGACGAGGTCGGGTTGCGCAGCAGCGAGGGTTTGGTGGTCAGCGGCGCCGACCTGCCGGCCGACGATGCCGAGCTCGGTGAGCTGCTCGACCACGACGGCACGGTGGTGGCCCGCGTGTCACCCGAGGACAAGCTGCGCATCGCACGCGTGCTGCGCGCTCGCGGTCACGTCGTCGCCATGACCGGCGACGGCGTGAACGACGCACCGGCGCTGCACGCGGCCAACATCGGCATCGCGATGGGTCTCTCCGGTACCGACGTCGCCCGTGAGGCCGCCGATCTGGTGCTGCTCGACGACGACTTCGCCAGCATCGTTGCCGGCATCGAGCACGGCAGGGCCACCTACGTGAACATCCGCCGGTTCCTCACCTATCACCTCACCGACAACGTCGCCGAGCTCACGCCGTTCGTGGTGTGGATGCTGTCGGGCGGCAGCTTTCCGCTCGCACTCGGCGTCATGCAGATCCTTGCCCTCGACATCGGCACCGACACCCTCTCGGCCGTGGCGCTCGGTGCCGAACCCCCCAGCGAGCACCTGCTCGATGGCCCACCGGTGACCGGCAGCTTGATGAACGCCACCGTGCGGCGGCGTGCGTTCGGCGTGATCGGGCCCACCATCACGGTGGCCTCGATGGCCGCATTCGTCGTGTCGATGGCCGCTGCCGGCTGGCGCCCCGGCAGGGAGTACCCGGGCGAGGCAGCGCTCGCCGCGGCCTCGGGCGCCGCGTTCATGACGGTGGTGCTCGGGCAGAAGGCCAACGCGTTCGCGTGTCGCAGCTCCACACGACGACCGGGTCAGCTCGGTTGGACGACCAATCGGATGTTGCTGGTCACCGTGTGGATCGAGCTGGCCTTTGCGTTGACGGTGCTGCTGGTGCCGTGGCTCGCCGACAAGCTGGGCCAGTCGAACCCACCGCTGGTGGGCTGGGCGGTCGCAGTGGCATCGATGCCGCTCGTGCTGGCCGTCGATGCTCTCGACAAGCGTCTTCGGGCAGCACAGCGCCGCCGGTGAGCGAACTGGCCGCGCGCCGCACGATCACGAGTGCTGCGCGGTGTACCTCGACGCGACGGCGTGGTCGGGCCAGGTTCCAGGTGTCATCCCGGCCTTGTGCCACAGCGCATCCACGAACTCCTGGGGGTGGGGCAGGTCGTCCCACACCGCCGGCAGGAACGTTGCGTGGTGGCGGTCGGCCTCGATGACCACCCCGTCCACTCCCGGCCGGATGGCGGCCACCAACTCGTCGACTCCGTTCACCGCCATCGGCTCCGGCGCGGACAGCACCGATACCGACACCTCCAGGTCGGCGAGATCGCCGAGCCTGACGCCTGGGAAGCGTGGGTCGTCGAACGCCGCGGCCTTGGCGCGGTCGGCCACCGCCATCACCAGTGGTTCGGTGGCAGTCAGCGTGCCGACGCAGCCTCTCAGCCGGTGGTGCTGACGCAACGTCACGAACACCGCGCCCGGCTGCCGCAGCCGGGCCGAGTACGCGATCGGGTCGGGATGCCACTGCCGACCGAGCACGGCCTGGTGTATCGACCGTTCGGCGATCTCCACCAGCTGGCCGAGCTCGTCGGGTGTGAGTGGTTGCAGCTTCATCGCACTGCGAAGCTTCCGTACCCGACCACGCGATCCGCGGGGCCGGCCGTGTCGCCCGAGTTGCGCAGGTCGAGCAGCTCGATGTGCCCCCCATGGCGCCGAGCCAGCTCGAGGGCGCCGCGCACCGGCACCACCCCGCAGGCGCGGCTGCCGTCGAGCTGCTCCCAGTTCCCGGCCACGATGGCGGCGGCCGTGGCCGCATCGAGCCGGTGGGCGGTGTGCGCGTCGTGGTAGTGGCTGAGGTCGGTGGAGACCACGATCAGCGTCCCGGGCTCGGCCCACAGCGCTTCCAGCGCATCGGCCACGATCGATGCAGGCGCGTCGCCGGCAACGATGGGCACCAACGACCACGCGGTGCCGAGCGTGCGCTGCAGGAACGGCAGGTGCACCTCCACGCTGTGCTCGAGTGCATGCGCCCGATCGTCGATGTAGGCGCCGTTGCACGTTGCGAGCAACCGGTTCGCGACCGTGTCGATCGCGACGACCCCGAGCGGCGTGACGAAGCCGTCGGCGGAGGACAGTGCCAGGCCGCTCACCGGCACACGATGCGCTGGGCCGATCACCACCACCCGAGTGATGAGGTCGCGCCAGGCGCTGAGGCCGGCATACGCGGTGGCTGCCACCGGGCCGGAGTACACGTACCCGGCGTGTGGAACGATGAGTGCAGTGGGTGCCGCCGCTGCGGGCGTCACCGCCGCTGCGGCCAGCAGCGTGTCGATCGTGCGGGCGAGCTCCTCGGGGTCGGAGGGGTAGAACGTGCCTGCCACCGCTGCCGGGCGAAGTGCGGTCATCGCCCGTCGTCCTCGTGCGTGGCGAGATGGATCGGCCGCCGCCGGCGCCCCCACTCGCCAGGAGGGCCATCGAAGACGCCGACGATCTTCGTGCCGCACGCGGTGCAGTGCCCGTCGCCGGTGAGCCGGTAGCCGTTGATTCGGTACCAGTCGCGCTCCACCGCCGCGGCACCGCAGCCGGGGCACCAGGTGGTGCCGCCCTCCAGGTCGTGCACGTTGCCGGTGTACACGTAGCGCACGCCTTGGTCGAGCGCGATCTGGCGCGCCCTGGTCAAGGTCGCAGGGGGAGTGGGTGGCACGTCGAGCATCTTGTAGTCGGGGTGAAAGGCGCTGAAGTGCAGCGGCACATCGGCGCCGAGGTGCTCGACCATCCATGCGGTCAGCTCACCGATCTCGGCATCACCGTCGTTGTGCCCCGGGATCAACAGCGTGGTCACCTCCACCCAGACGCCATTGGCGACCAGCCACTCCAGCGTGTCGAGCACCGGCTGCAGGTGGCCGCCGCACACCTGCCGGTAGAAGTCGTCGCTGAACGACTTGAGGTCGACGTTGACGGCGTCCATGCGCGAGAACAGCTCCTGGCGCGGGCCCGGGCACACGTAGCCGGCGCTCACCGCGACGGTGCGGATGCCTGCGGCATGGCAGGCATCGGCAACATCGGCCGCGTACTCCAGGAAGATCACCGGGTCGTTGTACGTGAAGGCCACGCTCGCACAGCCCTGCTGCGCAGCTGCTCTGGCAATGGTCTCGGGACCGGCCGCGTCGGCCAACGTGTCGATCTCGCGGCTCTTGGAGATGTCCCAGTTCTGGCAGAAGCGACACGAGAGGTTGCACCCGGCCGTGCCGAAGGAGAGCACCGACGTACCCGGCAGGAAGTGGTTCAGCGGCTTCTTCTCGATGGGATCGACACAGAAGCCGCTCGACCGGCCGTAGGTGGTGAGCACGATCTGGTCGTCCTCGCGGGCGCGCACGAAGCACAGACCCTTCTGCCCCTCGTGCAACTTGCACGCGCGCGGGCACACGTCACATTGCACCCGTCCATCGGCGAGCAGCGTCCACCATCGGGTGGGGAAGGCGGCAGGAGGTGCATCCACAACTGCAGCGTGCGCCCATCGCACCGTCGCGTCCAGCGACGTTGGTC
>Ga0209477_1000566_pt1 | contig 23029 bp, 19 predicted proteins | sample KloWWTupernatant_FD_187180 | JGI IMG/M metagenome (GOLD analysis project Ga0209477, IMG submission 187180) | Active sludge microbial communities from Klosterneuburg, Austria, studying microevolution and ecology of nitrifiers - Klosterneuburg... | ecosystem: Engineered > WWTP > Aerobic digester >... | reverse complement strand
AATCGCCGACGATGTCGAACGGCGTGATGTACTTCACTCCGTCGTAGCCGGGCTTCAGCCAGGGCAGGTTGTCCAGATACTCTTTGCGCCCGGCCGAGGCCTGGGCGAAGATGACGTCCTCGCAGCCTTCCACCATGCGCCGGTAGGTATCGGGCTTGTAGACCCACTTGACGAACTCGAGGGCCGCATCGCGCACGGGCGAGGCCTTGTTGATCATCATCGGGTGAATGCGGGCGATCGAGGTGTTGCTCGCCCACGGGATGGGCGCGCTCTTCAGCTTCGGATACAGATCGGGGAAGCCCGGCTTCAGGCCGCCGACTGCCGCCGACACAAACATGCCCTGCGCGACCGCGCCGGTCCCAAACAGGCGCTGCCCGGTCGGGCCATCGGCGCCCTGCGGCATCGCCCCGTCGTACATCGCCTTGAAGAGCTTGAGGCCCTTGATGATCGGTTCAGAGGTCAGAAGGGGCGTCTTGCCCTTGGCCCACACCCCGCCGTAGGGCATGGCCCACATTTCGAGCTGGAACCAGAAGTCCGAGGCTTCCTTGACGAGATGGTTCGAGAAGAACCCGTACTGCTGCTTCGAGCGGTCGGTCAGGGCCTTGCTCACCTCGATCCACTCCTCGGGGGTCTTGGCCGGGGTGATCTTGGCGGCGGCATAGCGATCCGCATTGTAGAGAATGCCGAAGGCGACCGTCACCATGTCCAACCCGTAGAGCTTGCCATCCTTGCGCAGGGCATCGTGGGCGGAGCTCAGGTCCTTGATGTTGTGGGTGGTGAGGACCGCATCGAGCGGATAGAGCACGTCGGCCCGGATCAGGCGGGGGGCCAGCTCAGGGGTGGCCATGATGATGTCCCCGTCGAGCTTGCCGGCTTGCGCGCCGAGGATCATCTTGGTGCTGTACGGATCGAAGCCGATCTGCTCGGTGACGACTTCGATTTCCTTCTGCGATTCGTTGAATTCCTTGACCAGGTTCACCCAGGTCTTACCGCGGTTGCCCTCTTCGAACCACCACGACAGGTAGCGCACCTTCTGCTTGACGCCCGCGTTGACGGCCGTGGCGACGGGTTTGGGGACGGCGGTAGCGGGCACGGCCGTGGCGGCCGGGACAGCCGTGGCCGCCGGAGCGGCCGGGGCAGCGGTGGGCGGAACGGCCGTCGGCGCGGCGGCGGGCGCGCAGGCGGCCAGGGCGGCGGCGCCGGCGCCAAAGGCGGAGGCCTTAAGGAACTTGCGGCGGCTGATGCCCGCCGGTTTTCGGGTAGTCATCTCGGTTCTCTCCTGGCGTATCTTTCCGAACAATGTCGGTTGGTTTTGAGTGATATCCGCGCCGCGCCAGGAATGGCGCAGTGCGCTCAGCATGGAGCTAGCGGTGTCGTGTCTCGATACTCCCCCCTTGCAGGCTGCCAACCAAATACATCTCCGGATGGAATGCTCCCCGGCGGAGCCGGGGAGCATTCCATCCGGCATGTGTTTCGGTAGGCGCTCAACCGATCGGCTGGTTTAGCTTTCCTTCACCACTGGATTCGAGAGCGTGCCCAGCTTGGCGATCTCGACCGTGACGGTCTCGCCCGGCAGGATCCAGCGCTTCGGTGTGCGGGCCGCGCCCACGCCCGAGGGCGTGCCAGTCGACACGACGTCGCCCGGCTCGAGGGTCATGATCCCGCTCAATAGGTGGACGAGCTGCTGCACGCCAAAGACCAGCTCGCGGGTGTTCGACTTCTGCAGGACCACTCCGCCGATCGTCAGGCTGATGTCCAGCGACTGCGGATCGGGGATCTCGTCGGCGGTGGTGATGGCCGGGCCCATCGGCAGGAAGGCGTCGAAGCTCTTGCCCAGCGTCCACTGCGAGACGCGCGCCTGGTAGTCACGGGCGCTGATGTCATTGAGCGGCAGGTAACCGGCCACGTAGCTCAGCGCGTCGGCCTCGCTCACGTGCTTGGCGCGCTTGCCGATGACAAAGCCAAACTCGGCCTCGTAGTCGACATTGTCCGTTAGACGAGGAATGATGATCGCCTCGCCCGGCCCGATGACGGTGTTGGCGTACTTCGCAAACACCGTCGGGAACTCGGGCACGGCCTGGCCGGACTCCTTGGCGTGATCGCGGTAGTTCAGCCCGACGCAGATGATCTTGCCGGGCCGCGGAATGGGCGCCTTGAGGGTGTAGGCCCCGGGCGCGATCTCGTCGCTGCTCTTAGCGGCAGCCAGCGCGCTGGCTGCCAGGGCCATCGCAGCCGCGCCGCCCTCGAGGAAGGCGATCATGTCGGCGGGGATGCGCGAATCAAGCTTGTTCAGGTCGACGGCGGACTGTCCGCGCAATGCGCCGAGGCGGAGCGTTGCGGGCGCGTCATTGCGGGCGAAAGTAATGAGTTTCAAGTTTCTCCTCTGTTTTGGTATACTGCTAACAACTTACTGCCGACAATACGTCACGTTCTCACTTCTGTCAAGGCAGGTCAAATGACCACGGGAGACAAATGACAACCCATATCGTCTACGCCTTCGGGGATGCCTCGGGCAATCCCATCGAGCGCGGCATTCTGGCTGGCCAGGATGTCGACTTCGCCTACTCCAATGGTGTCGATTCGGCTGAATCGCGGGCCATTCTGCGCCAGGCCGACATCCTCGTTATCGCGCTGGAGAAGATCACCGGCGAGGTGATGGATGCCATGCCCAACTGCCGGCTGATCAGCCGCCTGGGCGTCGGGATCGACAACATCGACACCGCCGCCGCCACAAAGCGCGGCATCTGGGTGGGCAATATCCCGGATTACGGCACCGACGAAGTCGCCACCCATGCCATCGCCCTGGTCATGACCCTGATGCGCGGCATCCGCGGCCTCGCGGACAACACCCGGGCCGGGCGCTGGGAATCCGCCGCGATGCGCCCCATTCACCGCCTGACCGCCACGACCCTTGGCGTCATGGGCTTCGGCCGCATCGGCCGCACCGCCGGAAGCAAAGGCAAAGGCCTGGGCATGCGCGTCATCGCCTACGACCCCTTCCTCTCGGATGATCAGATTCGGGCCGCGGGCGCGGAGCCGGTGACCCAGGATGAGCTCTTCAAGCAATCGGACTTCATCACCCTGCACCTGCCGCTGGATGAGAAGACCCGCCACACCATCAACGCCCGCACGATCGGGCTGATGAAGCCAAATGCCTGCCTGGTCAACACCGCCCGGGGCGGGCTGGTGGATGAAGCGGCTTTGTTGGACGCGGTCCGGGCTGCCCGCATCAAGGGGGCCGCCCTCGATGTGCTCAGCATCGAGCCGCCGCCGGCCGATAACGAGGTCCTGCAAGCCTTGATGCGCCACGAGCGCGTCATCGTCACCCCTCATACGGCCTGGTACTCGGAAGAATCCCAGATCGACATGCGCACCCGCGCGGCGGAGGACATCCTGCGCGCGCTGAAGGGCGAGAAGCCGCGCATGCCGGTCAATGACGTCAGCGAGGTGAAACGTGGCTGAAAAATTCCTGGTGACGGGCGCGCTCGGCTGCATTGGCGCGTGGACGGTCAAGCGCCTGGTCGCTGAAGGCGTCCCGGTCTGGACTTACGATCTGCCGGGCGAGCCGCATCGCCTGCGTCTGATCATGGACGATGCCGCGCTGGCGAAGGTCAATTTCATCCATGGCGACATCACCGATGCCGCGGCTTTTGAGCAGGCCGTCGCCGCCAATGGCATCACCCACGTCGTGCATCTGGCCGCGCTTCAGGTCCCCTTTGTGCGGGCCGATCCGCTGGCCGGGGCGCGGGTGAACGTGGTCGGCACAACGGTCGTTCTCGAGTCTGTTCGGCGCCACAAGGCCGAGATCCAAGGTCTCGTGTATGCCAGCTCGGTCGGCGTGTATGGCGGACCCGATCTGTATCCCGACGGCACGCTGTATCAGGATTCGCCCCAATACCCGCTCAACCTGTATGGCGTCTTCAAGCAGGCCAACGAGGGCACCGCCCGCATCTACGCCCAGGATTGGGGCGTCAACAGCATCGGCATCCGGCCGTATGTGCTGTATGGCCCCGGCCGCGACCAGGGTATGACCTCCACCCCGACCAAGGCCATGCTGGCCGCCGCGGCGGGCCGGGCCTATCGCATCTCCTACGGTGGGACGGTCGTGTTCCAGTACGCCGATGACTGCGCCCGGGCCTTTATCCAGGCCGCCCGGGCCGGGGTCAAGGGCGCGCCGGTCTACAACCTGGGCGGCACGGAGGCCGCCATCGGTTCGGTCGTCGACGCCATCGACGCCGCCGCGCCGGAGATGAAGGGGCAAATCACCTATAACCCCGAGGCCCTGGCCCTGCCCCCGCATGTCGATCCCGCGCCGCTCGAGGCCGCCATCGGCGGGCTGCGCTGGACGCCGCTGGGGGATGGCGTGCGCCAGACCATCGACATATTCCGGAACGCCATCGCGGCGGGCAAGGTCAACGTCGACCGGATCCTGGCCTGAGCGGGCCAACGGCACAGATTCATCAACAACGCGCGCAGGTCAATGGACAGTCCTTCCACCGCGACGTCGACGCTGGCCGATCCGATCACGACCCGCACCCTGAGCGATCAGGCTACCGAGCGGCTGCGTGAGGCGATCCAGACCGGCGCTCTTGCGCCGGGTGATCTGCTGGTGGAGCGGGTGCTGGCCGGCCAGCTCGGGATGAGCCGGGTGCCGGTGCGCGAGGCCATCCAGCGACTGACCGAGGAAGGCCTGGTCAAGCGCGCGGCCAGCCGCGGGGCAGTCGTGTATCTGCCGCCGCCCAGCGAAGTCGAGGAGATCACCGCGATCCGGATCGTGCTGGAGCAGTTCGTCGCCGAGCGGGTGGCCCAGCACTGGGCGCCCGCCGCGGAGACGACCCTGGCCGCGATCGTGGATCGCATGCGCGAGGGCGTCCGGGCCAGAGACCGGCACCGCCTGTCGCGCCTGGATACCGAGTTCCACGCCGCCACCTGGCGCATCGCCGCGCATGGGGTGTTGATGGAGATGGTCTCGAGCCTGCGCCGGCGGGTGGCCCGCCTGCTCGATGAGACCGTGGCATTGATGGCCGATGACGCCCTGCCGGGCATCATCGACGCGCACGAAAAACTGATGGCCGTGTTTCGGGCCGGCGACGCGGTTGAAGCGCGGGACGAAATGCGCCGGCATATCGAAACGGGCCAGGCCCGTATTTTGAACGTCTACAAGGGGAGATACCAGCCATGAAAGTGACAAAGGATCAAGCATTAGCGTTGTACCGCATGCTGCAAACCATTCGGCAGTCCGAGGAGGGGCTGGCCCGCCAATATGCGGCCGGTTTCATCCACGGAGCATGCCACACCTATGTCGGCGAGGAGGCGATCGCCACGGGCGTGTGCGCCCACCTCGACTATAACGACGCGATCTTCAGCACCCATCGCGGGCACGGCCACGCGCTGGCCAAGGGCGTCTCGCCCCGCGAGTTGTTTGCCGAGCTGTATGGGCGCGAGACCGGCGTCTCACATGGCCGGGGCGGCAGCATGCACCTGTTCAAGCCCGAGGTTGGGATGATGGGGACCAGCGGCATCGTCGCGCCCTGCATCCTGCAGGCCACGGGCGCGGGTTACTCGTTCAAGTTGCGGGGTGTGCCGCATGTCGGGGCGGCTTTCTTCGGGGATGGCGCTTCGAACAACGGCGCCTTTCACGAGGGCCTCAACCTGGCCGCGATCTACCAGTTGCCGGTCGTGTTCGTGTGCGAGAACAACCAGTTCGCCACCGAAATCGCCTTCAGCTACGCCACCCGCAACACCGACGTGTGGAAGAAGGCCGAGAACTACGGCATGCCCGGCGTATGCGTCGACGGCAATGATGTCCTGGCGGTTCACGCCGCGGCCGGCGAAGCGGTCGAGCGCGCGCGGGCCGGCGGCGGGCCGACCCTGATCGAGGCCAAGACCTACCGCACCCGCCCCCACTCCGAGGGCATGCGCGACGGCGGGTATCGCTCGCTCGAGGAAATCGAAGCCTGGAAGAAGCGCGACCCGATCAAGATCCTGACCCAGAAGCTCATGATCGAGAACATCGTGCCCCAAAGCGAACTGGATGCGATCGCCGAGGAAATCCGGCTCGTGGTCGAAGACGCGGCCGAGTTCGCCAAGAACAGCCCCTATCCCGACGGCGCGACCGCGCTGCAGCACGTTTACGCGGAGGCCTGATCCAAAATGCGAGAAATCACCTATACCGCCGCCGCCCGCGAGGCCCTGGCCGAGCGGATGGCCGTCGATCCCACCATCTTTGTCGTCGGCGAGGGCATTGGCCCGCGCGGCGGCAACTTCGGGACCACCCTTGGGCTGTACGAGAAGTACGGCGCGATGCGCCTGGCCGACACGCCCATCAGCGAGCGCGGCTTTGTCGGCATGTGTTGCGGCGCGGCCATGACCGGCGCGCGGCCGGTCGTCGACTTCATGATGGTCGACTTCATCCTCGACGCGTTTGGCGAGATCTTCAACCAGGTCGCCAAGATGCAATACATGAGCAGCGGCCGGCTGAAGATGCCATTGCTGATTCGGGGTTGCATTGGGATCGGCGGCAGCGCCGCCACCCACCACTCGGGCAGCTACCTGCCCCAGTTCAGCAACATCCCCGGCCTGCGGGTGGTCATCCCGACCACGCCGTATGACGCCAAGGGCCTGATGAAGACGGCCCTGACCTGCAACGATCCGGTGCTGTTTCTCGAGCACAAGAACCTGATGGCGATGAAGGGCCCGGTTCCCGAGCCGGAAGAGGATTACTACATCCCGTTTGGGCAGGCCCGCATCGCGCGCGAAGGCAAGGATGTCACGGTCGTGGCTCTGACCCTGATGGTGCGCAAAACGCTGGAAGCCGCTGAGGCCCTGGCCAAGGAAGGCATCTCGGTCGAGGTCATCGACCCGCGCACGGTCTCGCCCCTCGACACCGACACGATCCTGGAGTCGGTCAAGAAGACCGGCCGGCTGATGGTTATCGACGAGAGCTTCCAGCCGTGCGGGATCGGGGCCGAGATCGCCGCACAGATCATGGACAAGGGTTTTGACGAGCTGGACGCGCCGGTCCGCCGGATGAATGGCGGGTTCACCCCCACGCCCTACAGCCCGTCGCTCGAGGCCGCGATCGTGCCCAACCCCAAGACCATCGCCCAGGCGATCCGCGACTTGATCAAGGAGTAGGCATGGCGGTCGAAATCGTATTGCCCCGCCTGGGCTGGACGATGGAGGAAGGCACCTTCGTCGAGTGGCTGAAGAAGGACGGCGATGAGGTCAAGCCCGGCGATCTCATCTACGTGGTCGAGAGTGACAAGACCACGGCCGAGGTCGAGAATTTCGACACCGGGATCCTGCGGATTGTCCCGAATGGCCCGGCCGCCGGTGCGCGCATCCCGGTCGGTTTCCTGCTGGCCTATGTCGCCAAGCCGGGCGAAGTGCTGCCGTTTGAGGGTGGTGCGGGGACCGGCGCGGTCCCTGAGCCCGTCGAACGGGCCGCGCCGGTCCCTGCGCCGGCCCTTCGACAAGCTCAGGGACCGGCACAGGAACCGGCGGCGTCCAGCAACGGAACGGCCCCGACGGGGAAGACCCCAACCATCAGCCCCCGCGCGCGCAAAGTGGCCGGGCAGCTCGGGGTGGACTGGTCCGGCCTGAAGGGCAGTGGCTCGACCGGCCGGATTGTCGAGCGGGATGTGCGCGCCGCGGCTGCTGCAGCGGCCGCCGCCATCGCGGCCGCGCCCAAGGTCAACGCCACGCCGGTCGCGATGCGGGCCGCCGCCGACCTGGGGGTCGACCTGGCGGCTTTGGCTGCAACGATGCCCGGCAAGCGCATCGAACGCGCTGACGTGGAACGTTATGCGTCTGAAAAACGCGCCCCGGCCGGAAAGGCGCCGGTCCCCGAGCTTGTCGAGGGGCCGGCCCTTCGACAAGCTCAGGGCCCGGCCCCCGTGGCCGCAGCTGCCTCCCGCAAGCCGATGTCGAGCACGCGCAAGCTCATCGCCGAGCGCATGACGACGACCCTGCGGACCGTGGCCCCGGTCACCCTGACCACCGAGGTGGACGCGACCGAGCTGGTCAAGCTGCGCGAATCGCTCAAGGCTGATGCGGCCAACAGCGGGGGCGAGGTGCCGTCGTACAACGACCTGCTGGCCAAGATCGCAGCCACGGCCCTGTCCGCCCATCCGCAGATCAACGCCCGGATCGAGGGCGACGAGATCGTGACCGAGGCGTCGGCCCACATCGGGATCGCCGTCGACACCGATCGCGGGTTGCTGGTGGTCGTGGTGCGCGACGCGCAGGACAAGACCGTGCGCCAGATCGCCCAGGCCTCGAAGGAAGTCATCGCCCGGGCCAAGGACGGCAAGGCGACGATGAACGACCTGCGCGGCAGCACGTTCAGCATCACCAATCTGGGCGTCTACGACATCGACGCCTTCACCCCGATCATCAACGCGCCCGAGTGCGCGATCCTGGGGGTGGGGCGAATCGTGGCCAAGCCGGTGATCATCAAGGACAAGGTCAAGGCCCGCAAGATGCTGGCCCTCAGCCTGACCTTCGACCATCGCCTGGTCGACGGCGCGCCGGCCGCGCGCTTTCTGCAGCGGATCAAGCAGTTGATCGAAACGCCGTATCTGTGGCTGGCGGCGTAGAACACACGGTGGGGTAGGGGCCGGTCGCGACCCGCCCCTACCGTCCGTACGAAACAGACCTCGCGGGTCTCAAAGACCCGCGAGGTCTTTCGTTTCGTTTCCCCCTCAATCTCCTTGCACGCTGATGACGACCTTCCCCGCCGCATGGCCCTGTTCGAGATAGGCCAGGGCTTCGGGAACCGCGTTCAGCGGGTAGCGTTTGTCGATGACGGGTTTGACCTTGCCGGCCTCCAGAAGCCCGGCGACAAAGGCAAGGTCCGCCGTGTTCGGCTTCGCCATCAGGCTCTTCATCTTCCGGTCCCCGGTCATCGACATCAACGGCCCGAGCAGCATCGCCTGCATCAACTGAGACATCGCGCCCCCCGTCATCACGTAGACCCCGTTCGGGCTCAGCGCGCGCTGGTAGTCCGATATCGAGCGGTTTCCATTGGCGGCCAGGATCAGGTCGTAGCGCTGCCCGTTGCGGGTGAAGTCCTCCCGGGTGTAGTCGATGACGTGATCGGCGCCCAGGGCGCGCAGCCCGTCCAGCTTGCGGGTGCTGGCGACCGCTGTCACCTCGGCCCCGAGCGCCTTTGCGATCTGAACCGCGAAGCTGCCCACCCCGCCCGATGCGCCGTTGACCAGCACCTTCTGACCCGCCTGAATCTTCCCGATGTTGCGCAGACCCTGCAGCGCCGTGACCGCCGCCATCGGCGTCGCGGCGGCGGCTTCAAACGTGATGTTGTCCGGCTTTGCGACTAGCGCGCTTTCAGGGACCGCGACATATTCGGCGAAGGCGCCCCGCCCGCAGTTGGACAGATCGCCAAAGACGGCGTCGCCGGGCCGAAACAGGGTGACAGCGTTACCGACGGACTCAACCCTCCCGGCCATGTCCTCGCCGAGGATGCTCGGCTTGGGTTTTTGCAGTCCGCCGAGCATCATCCGCACCGGGAATGGCTCGCCCCGGACGAGATGCCAGTCCGCCGCGTTCAACGCGGCCGCGTGGATCTTGATCAGTACGTCGTTGTCTTTCAGAACGGGCCGCGCCACTTCCTGGAATTGCAGAACATCGGGCGGGCCATACTTGGCGAATACGATTGCTTTCATATGAATTTCCTTGCCGGAATCGCCGGCGCATTTTGGTTAGGGAACTTGGGGTTGATCCCGGACGGCGTCAGGTTTTCACCACAAAGACACAAAGGCACAAAGGAAATACTGGCTTCTTTGTGTCTTTGTGCCTTTGTGGTGAAAACCAGAGAAATCAGGCTTGAGCTTTGACGCCCTTGATCAGAAGCCATACCGGGAAGGCGATTTCGAGAAACCCGAGCGAGCCCATCGCGGTAAACACGGCCTTGGCGTCGGGCATCAGGATGGTCCCGAAGCTCTGAACGAAATAAACCACCCCGACGAATACCAGCATGCCGCCCACGATGCGCGGCAGATAGCCGGAGCGATAGACCAGATATCCGAGCACGAGTAGATGCAGACCAAAGAACATCCCCCAGATCAGCACACCCGCTTCATGCGCGCCGAGGAACAGCGACGCGAGCGCCTGCAATTGAGGCGGCGCGAGTGCGGCCACAGAGCCGGAACCGCTCAGCAGCAACACGACCACAAAGTGATTGAGCAGATTGAGTCCCTGGATGATGGTCATGGCCAGCCGCGCAAACACGGCGATCAAAGCGAGGGTCTTGTTCACCGGCCTGACCAGTGTGTAGACGAGCGCGCACAACGCAATTTCGACCAGGAAGATCACGGCATCGCTGGCCATCGCCAGACGAAACATCGAGGCCGAGGAAACGATGTTGTTGGCGGTTGTGACGGCATCGCCCGGCACAATCAGGGTGGCGGGCACATACAGCATGCTGAATGGCGCTAATGCAACGAGGACGAGCATCAGCAGCCCGGTGATTCTGGCGGTGGTCTTGAGTGTGTTCATCTTGTGATTCCTTGAAGCCATCCCAAAAAACATCTGGCGAGATCACATTCCCCGCGCTTCGCGCTGGAGAGTGGGCTCTCGCCCCGCGTATTTTTGGACCACTTCTATTCCGATTCCTGATCGGGGGTGAGGCGATTGACTGCAAGCAAGGGCAGGCCCAGATCGCGCAGTCTCTTTAGCAAGCCGTACAGCGCCGCCTGGTCGGCGACCGGCCCGGTCAGGAGCGAGTCGCCGTTGTCTTCGAGGGTGATGATCAGGCCGTCAAATCCGTCGCTCCAACGGGGATCCAGATGGCCTTTGACCCTGAGTTGATAAACCTGTTCGCGCTGCGTGCTTGACACACACGGACAATACGGGCGGCAGGCGGTGACGGATAGACACTTTGGTGTCAGCGGCGGTGTTGTTCTTGAAAAATGGCGAGATCACGCTCCCCGCGCTTCACGGCTGTTGCAAAGTCCGCTGTTCTCCGGCTGAAGCCCGGCACGCCAGCTGTGCACCAAGCAATTTGCAGGAGAACGGGAGAACGGGAGGGGAAATGGCCTCTCCCGTTCTCTCGTTCTCCTGCAATCGGCTATTGATCGGCGTCAAGGGTGGGCAAGACACGCATGAGGGATTCTGTCAGGGGACTTTGCAACAGCCGTGCCCCGCGCTTCACGCCGGGAGGGGGATCTTGCCGGATGTTTCAGATCAACCCGAGCGCTCGCGCGCGGGCGACCGCTTCCGTCCGCCGCTGCACCTGCAGTTTGGCGTAGATCCTGCGGTTGTGGCCCTTGACCGTATCCAGGGCCAGGAAAAGCCGTTCGCCAATCTCCTGATTCGAAAGCCCCTGCGCGACAAGGCGGAGCAGCTCCAATTCGCGTGGGCTCAACGGATCGACCTCGGGGACAGCCGGCCCCGAATCGGCAACGGGCGGCAGCATCTGCGGGCCGAATGCGGCCAGCAGTGTGCGGGTGTAGACCGGCAGCATGTCGCGAGTTGCGGCTTCAGACAATAGCCTTGCCATGGGAGGGCCTTCATCCACGAAGATCCGGACATACCCCTCGGGCTCGGCCAGGGCCAGGGCGCGCGCGAGCGCGGAGAGGGCGGCCGGGCTGCTCCCAAGCGCCATGTGAGTGAGCGCCTGCAGAACCAGAACCTCGATCACGCTCCCCATCCGGCCGCCCGCTTCGGCCGCCTGCAACAGGCGTTCCAAAAGCCTGAGCGCGTCATGCAGTGGCTGTGCCTCCTGACCGTTCGCGTAGCCGGCGATCAGCACCCGGGCCAGGGTGATGTGCTCGAACTCGCGCAGGAAGGTCAATTCGTCGTCGACGGACAGACCCCGTTCGCGGACCCAGCTCAGGACTTCGGGCAATCTGCCCTGCAGCACCCACACCCGCGCCCTCATCGCCGCGATCGGGGCAATATCCGGGACGGGCGATCGGAAATACAGACGTTCCGCCTCGGCCAGCATGACGAGCGCGCCGTTCAGGTCGCCCTGGACCTGGCGCAGCCGGGCCCGGCCGCGCTGGAAGCGATACGGCCAATCGGACAACCCGAGTTGCTCGCCCAGCGCCTCGCTTTTCAGCAAGAGGCGTTCCGCGGTCTCCAGGTCACCCTGTTCGCGGCAAAGCTCACCCAGGCCCAGATACATATCGCTGGCCCCCGGAAGCATGGGACCGCCAGCGTTCAGGGCAAGCTGCAATGACGTTTCATAGGCGCTGATGGCGGCCCGCAGGCGACCCTGGGTCACCCGAATATCGGCCAGGCCATACGTGCAACTGATGGCAAAGTTTGGGTTTCCCGACTTTCGAAAGCCGGCCATGGCCGCGGCGAGCGAACGGTAGGCGGCGTCAAGGTCCCCAGCAGCCCACTGGGCCAGACCGACGAGCGCGGAGGCCGGGCCGCGCCGCAGGTGGTCTTCATCAGTTAACAAGTCGAGGGCCCGCTGGCCGTGGGCCAGGGTCGCGGCAACATCGCCAAACGCCTGGGCGAGATAGGCGCGGGCGGTGGCGATGGACCCGGATAGCGCTCGGATCTGCGCGTTGTCATCGACGCTGCCCAGCGCGACCTCGGCATCCCGCAGGCGGGCCTCGGTGGCTTCCAGCGCGCCGGCATTCAGCAGCGCCCAGGCGTAGCCCACGCTGAGCAACGGTCTGGCCCGAATGAGCGCCTCCGGCAACCCTTTTGCCCAGCCCAGCCAAATGCTGGTCTGAAAATTCGCGTCCATGGCGGGCCAGGCCAATTCGATCAGGCCGGCCGCGCGCTCGTAATCCTCGGCCAGAAGCGCATGACGGATGGCATCCGCCGGCGCGCCATTTCGGGCATGCCATGCGCTGGCGCGGCGATGCAGTTCGGGGATATCCCAGCCGCCCGCTCCCGCGGCCGAGGCCGCGCCCTGCTGCAGCCGCTGGCGGAGTAAATCGGCAAATAGATGGTGATAGCGATACCAGCGCCGCTCATTGTCGAGCGGCACGATGAACAAGTTGGCCCGTTGGATGGACTCCAACATCGCCTGGCTGGAAGCGCCGGCGCCGACGGGCTGCAGCACGGCATCACACAGCGGGCCGCACATGCGCTCGAGGAGGGAGGTGCGCAACAGGAAGGCCTGAACGTCTTCCGATTGCCGGCCGAGGACTTCCTCCACGAGGTAGTCCAGCACGAAGTGATGGCTGCCGGTAAAAGACGCGATGAACTGCCCCGTGTCCGCGCGACCCTGTATGGAAAGCGCGGCCAATTGCAGGCCGGCGATCCATCCCTCGGTTCGCGCGTCCAGCGCGCCGATGTCGTCCAACGAAAGACTCAAACCCATCGCCTGATTCAGAAAACCGCCGGCTTCGGGCAGGCTGAACCGCAAGTCGGCGGCGCGCAGTTCGCTCAACTGGCCGCGGACGCGCAAGCGCGCCAGGGGCAGCGGCGGATCTTCGCGGGTGGCGATGACCAGATGCATTTGCGGCGGCAGGTGCTCCACCAGAAAGGCAAGGGCCTGATCCACCGGCCGCGAATCGATCTCGTGGAAATCGTCCAGGACGAGCACGATCGGGTTGGCGGCGGTGGAAATCTCGTTGAGCAGGGCTGTCAGCAGCGCGTCCATGTGCGGGGGTTGTGGCGATTGCAGGTTCGCCAGCACTCCGGCCCCGACGCCAGGCATAACGGGCTGCAACGCCGCAATCAGATACGTCAGAAACCGGGCGGGGTCGCCATCGTCCGCATCCAGCGACAGCCATGCAACCGGCCGCCCGCAGGCAGCGGCCCATGCGCTGACGAGGGTGGTTTTTCCAAATCCGGCCGAGGCCGAAATCAGGGTCAGCTTGCGGCCCAGGCCGGTGTTGAGCTGCGCGATCAGCCGGGCCCGGAGGACGGAATTGGGCTGGGGCGGGGGCCGATAGAGCTTGGCGGCAAGGATGAGCGATGCCATATCGGCTGCGCGGTAATCCGCGACACGCGGTAATCCGCGACACGCGTCGCCCTCGTCTAGGTCCGCTCCGCAAACATGCTGCTGATGCTTTCGCCGTTGTGAATGCGCCGGATGGCCTCGGCCAGCAGCGGCGCGATCGAGAGCACGGTCATGTTGGGCAGGCGCTTCTCGAGCGGAATCGGCACGGTATTTGTAGTGACGATCTCATCCAGATCGTCGCGCGCGCCCAGGCGCTGGATCGCCGGACCCGTAAACAGGCCATGGGTGCAAGCGACGGAGAGGCGCCGGGCGCCCCGCTCGCGCAGGCGGTCGAAGAGCTCGATCAGCGTGCCGCCGGTCGCGATCTCGTCGTCGAGGACGATGACATCCTTGCCATCCACATCGCCCACGATGGTGTCGATGATCACCTTGTCATCCGACACGCGCTGCTTGCTGCCGGCGGCGACGGGCAGCTTGAGCAGGCGGGCCAGGGCGGCGGCGGCCTTGGCGTTGCCGAGATCGGGCGAGACGACGATGGAATTCTCCAGGTCGCCCCGCTCGCGGAAGTGGCGAGCCAGCACGCTCAGCGCGTTGAGGTGATCGACTGGCACGCCGAAGAAGCCATGCACCTGGGGCGCGTGCAAGGTCATTGTCAGCACCCGGTTGGCCCCGGCGGTCTGGAGCAAATCGGCGACCAGCCGCCCGGCGATCGAAATGCGCGGGGCGTCCTTCTTGTCCGAGCGGGCGTAGCTGTAGTGCGGCATCACCGCCGTGGTGCGCCCGGCGCTCGATCCGCGCGCGACGTCGAGCATGAGCAGCAGCTCGAAGAGGTGCTCCTGGACGGGTGGCGACAGGGGCTGGATGAGGAAGACATCCGATTCGCGGCAGCTATCCAGCAACTGCACATACATGCAGTCATTACTGAAGCGGCGAATGTCGACCGGCGAGAGGCGCAGGCCGAGATATTGGCAGACCTCGTTGGCGAGCTCGGGGTGGGCGTTTCCGCTGAAGATGGTGATGTCGCGCATTGTTGGACTCGCGGGAGGATCGTAGAATCAGGCCAGCAGCTTCTTGATGTCGCGCACGTGCATGGTGTTGTGCAGATAAATCATCTTCAGGATGTCGCCCAGAGATGAATCGCCCATGGCTGGATGTCGCCCGCGCAAGGCGAGCTGCGCGTCGTCGAGGCCGCGGGCGAATCCGGCCGTCGCCTGGCGCGTGCCGCTGAAGATGTCGAGCAGTTCCGCGATCGGGCTGGCCCCCATCCGGTCGGTGTGCTCGCGATTGAAGCGATCGATGTCGAAGTCCTCGGGGGCGCCTGTGCCGCCGGCGATGAGCCCCTCGCACAGGCGAAGCATGCTGCGCTCCGACAGGGCAAGGTGCTCAAAGGCCTGGCGGATGGTCCAGTGCGCGCCGTCCGCATAGACATGCCGCGCCCAGTCATGGGCGCTCAGGGCGCGAAAAAATGCAAGCGTGCGCTCGCCCTCGCTCAGCAGTTTGTCCGCCAGTTTCGTCGCTTCGTCGCTCATGAGCACCTCGTGGCGGGAATAGTATCACTGGCTGAATCGGGAGCGGCATCACCCGGCGGAGCCGGGTGATGCCGCTCCCGAAGACAATGACACACGCGCGTCGCGTATCCCCAGAACCGCCACCCACGTGAAGGCAGCCGTTGCGTTGTGCAGGGTGGCCAGCCAGAGCGGCTTGAGCGACATCACCATGACCGCGCCGACGGCAGCCTGGGCAAGGATGGCGAGCACGGCCAGGAGCGCCCAGCGTTTTGCGGTGGGCGAGCCGCGCGCCCAGGCGCGCCAGGCCGACAGCATGACCAGGACGACAGTCACGAGGACCACGCCGCGGTGAAACCACTGGGCGAAGCCGAGCGTGGTCGGACCGGGCGCGAGGCTGCCCGCGCACAGCGGCCAGCCCAGGGGAAACTCGACCCCGCAGGCCAATGCGGCGCCGCTGCCCGAGACTGCGCCGCCCGTCAGAAGCAGGATAAAGACGGCGGTTGCGGCCAGCCGGGCTGAGTTGGACGGGCGCGGCACGCCTCGCCACTCCCAGGCCATCACCACCATCGCGCCCAGCACCAGCATGCCCATGCCGAGGTGGGCGGCCACCGTCCACCAGGCGAGTTTGAGCCAGACCGTCAGCGCGCCGAGGATGATCTGGACGGCAAGCGCGCCCAGGGCGAGGGCAGACAGGGCCATCAGGCGCGGGCTGAAGCGCCGGCGCAGGGTGACGGCGCAGATGCCGACGACAAGGACACTCACGCTGGCGGCAAAGAAGCGGTGGGCCATCTCGATGATGGCGGTTGAGTCCGCGGTCGGGATTGGGCTGCCGTAGCAGAACGGCCAGTCCGGGCAACCCAACCCGGAGCCGGTGACCCGGACGATGTTGCCCGAGACGACGAGGAGGTAAGCCAGCACGGCCGCCAGGGTTGTCAGGCGGCGAAAGCGCAGGCGTTCGGATTCGCTGAACACAAGGAATGTATCGTATCGCGCCAAAATGAGCGCGGCCAGTGATCTCTGTCATGGCCGGGCGCGCGTGGGTGTCATGCGCCCGCGCTTACGCACGGAGCGCGTTCGCGCCACGTTTCGCATATGCATTTCGTTTTCCGGGGGTCTCGCTGCGCTTCATGGCCGCGTCTGGATCTTGCGCTACGCTTCCGGGGGTCTCGCTTCGCTCGACGCCCCGGCTACCCGCAGGCACCCCTCCGGGGTGCGGTCTCGAGCGAGCCAAAGCCAATCTGCGTCGATCCGGCGATGCCCAGCACCCCGGAGGGGTGCCCGAAGGTAGCCAGGGGTGAGCGCAGCGAACCCCTGGAAACGAATAATGCATGCGTGAGATGACGCGTGAATGTGCGTAACGCCGACGACGGAGTTCACGGCGCCACGAGCCGCACGAAAACGTTGACCAACCCACCCACGTTTTGGGCGGTGTAGGCGAAGGGCGTGATGGCCAGGTTGATCAGCGCGATCAGCCCGAACATGAGGGCCGCGCCGAGGGTCTTGAACGCGCGGCCGGATTGCCAGACCGGCGGCGACGCCTGGCGCAGGCGCGCTTTCGCCAACCAATGCTCGACGACCATCATCCCGCCCAACCCGGCCCCCCAGGCGAGCCCGAGCACGCTCACCGAATGCCACAGCCCGCACAGGATCATCGTCAGCATCGTGTTGCGCAACGGGTGGCGCCGGAATCCGCCCAACGGCGCGTAGACATACTCGCCCAGCCAGGCCGCGGTGGTCAGGTTCCAGTTGCGCCAGAAGTCGCGGGCCCGGGTGGTCCGGAGCAGCTTGCCGAGCGGGGCGAAGCTCTCGGGCAGGGTCAGCCCGAACAGATGCCCGACCCCGACCGAGAGATCGGCGTAGCCAGAGAAGCCAACGTAGAAGATCAACGCCATCCAAGGGATGGCGGCCGCGACTTGCCAGGCCGGGTGGGCGAACGGGTCGAGCAGCACGCTGGCCGGATACATCACGGCGTACATCAGCCCGGCCAGAATGCCCTTGAGCAGGGCCTGGGCGATGCGCCGCGCGCCGCGTCCAAGCTCGAAGTCCGACGGACGGGCCGGCAGCGCCGCGAGCTGGCTCAGAAACGGGCCATGCTTGATGAAGGGCACATGGGCGAAGGTCGGGAAAAAGAACATCCAGGTCAGGTAGTCGTAGAGGCCCGGCAACTCGCCCGGCGCGAGTTTCGGCGCGTCCACGGCGAAGGAGATCAGGCGGAAGAACGAGAAGGCGACCGGCAGGCCGAGGGTGAAGAGCACGTAGTCGGGGGTGAGCGCCAGGCTGACCAATGCGTCGGTGAAGGTGATCAGCCCGAACAAAAAGTGCAGGCCGGCGTAGAGGCCGATGACGCCCGCAACAACGAAACGGGTTGACCAGCGGGCGCGAACGGCGGCGTAGACCCCGATGAAGACGAGGGCGGCGATGGCGGGCAGCAGCCACGGCCGGCCCTCGCCGAGCAGGGTGATAGCCAGGCTGATCGGCAGGACGGCGAAGGGCCGCCGCCCAACGGGGAGAAGCCAAAACAGCAGCGCGCCGGCTGCAACCCAGGCGAAATACGAGAAGGGCTTGAGCGCTTGGAGCAGCGACGTCACGTAGCCGAGGGCGATGTCAGGGGTGAGCGCGTCGGGCATCGGCGAACGATATCACGCCGTTACTGGAATCGAAATACCCCGGCCATGGCCGGGGTGTTTCGATTTTGGGGGTGCAGCGCTTACCGCCGGCCGCCCCACCGGCCGCCCCGGCCTGCGTTGCCGCCGCCCTGGCTGCCGGCCGCGCCGACGATGGCGTCATAGGCGGCCTGGGTCAGATACTGCGGCGCATAGGTCTCGCCCGTCTGGCTCTTCAGGTTGCCGGCGAAGGCCCGCAGGTGGTTGTTCGATCCGAACTCGAGGCTGCCATACACCCGCTGGATGTCGGTGTTGCTGGTCTCGGCCAGGCGCTTCTGCAGGTCGAGGATGTCGATCTCCTCGATCGCCAGGCCGACCTTGAGCGCATCGGCCACCGAGCGAGCGCCCTGCTCGACCAGTTGGTCATACAGCGCCTGCAGGTCTGTGTTGGCGAACTCGCCGAAGCCGGTGTCCGCGGCCGGGTCATCGATACCGTAGCGGTCGAGCAGATAGGCGACCGCGTTGGTGTGTGTCTGCTCGCTCGCGGCGATGTTGTTGAAGAGGCGCAGGCCCCACTGTTCATACAGTGTTACGTAAACATCGTGGGCGAGCTTCTCCTCTTCGCGCATGAACTGCAGCGACGCGGCTTCCGCAGGGCTGACCGCGTAGGGGGCCACGACGATGCCCGTCTGCGCGCTGGGCGCCTGCGCTTCCGCCGCGCCGGCGACGGTCGCGACCGAAGTCAGGGCCAATCCGGAAATCACGCTGGCGATCAACATTTTCTTGAACATGGTATTCCTCCTGGTGGGCCGCCGCGCTTCGAGAAGCCCGGCGGCGTTTGCTTGATTGCATTCAAGGTAGAGGAATCGCATGCAGTTCTGATGGAGGCGCGATGGGCGGCGTGTAAGAGACGATCACGGAGGACACGGACCGTGCGGATTTCACGGAGGCGCTCTTCTACTCGAACGCTCGTGTGTCATCTTGAATGTCGTGGACGGATCGCCGCTCCCGCTTGGTCATACCTGACCTACCTGATCAAACCTTATCCACTTTACTCACCTGACCAAACCTTACCAACCTTACCAACGTTACCAACGTTATCAACGCGCATGACGCACACATCCTCCGCCCGCACACACAACACCCCCTCGATGTCCGGGGGCGGACAGTCGACGGTGATGACGGCGATGCGCTTGCCGGCCGCCCGCAGCCGGCGGACCGCGTCGATGAGCTCGGGATTGACCAGCGGGGTGACGACGATCTGGGCGCTGGTGGTCGGCAGATAGCGTTGTTCGTTGAACAGGAACAGCCCGAAGCTGAAGATGGGATAGGCGGTGATCGCGGCCAGGCTCTCCATCACATGCAGGAGCTGGCGCGGGGCCCGGCGCGGGCGCACCCGCAGGCTCTGGGGCAGGTTTGGGGCGTTGCCGTTGGATGACAGCCCGACCGCCCAGTCCTGGTCGTCGGCCCACGATGCCAGGCTGGCCGCCACCGACACCGCCCGCTCAAAGCTCTCGACCGCGATGCCCTGCCATTCGCGCTCATAGGTCGTTACGTTGAGCAGCACCGCGACGGCCGGCTCACTCGCCCGCTCGTGGATGCGGGTCTGCAGCTTGCCTCGCCGGGCGCTGGCCTTCCAGTCGATCCGGCGGAACTCGTCGCCCGAGGCGTAGTCGCGCGCGCCCACGATGCGCAGGTTGTCCTCGACCAGGGTGCGCAGCGCGCTGAGCGCCCCAAACGGCTCGCGGTTTTCGACCGGCAGCCCGCGCCGGGGGTAGGTCCGCGGGTAGACAACGACGTCGTCGGTCAGGCCGGCCGGCTTGTCCTCGTCGGCCAGGCCCAGCGCGTCGGTCACCCGCACCCGCGCGTCCGGGAAGCGGTAGTAGCCGCGTTTGTTGGCCCGCAGCAGGGCCGCCCGGCTGATCCGCTCCCTGGGCAGCAGGGCGACGAGCTGGGTGAGATCCGGGCCGAGCTTGCCCTTCTCGTGCAGCCATTCCAGCACGGGCGATGGCGCTTCCCCCTGGGCGGCCTGGGCGACCAACGTAAATTCCTTGGGGGCCATATCGTCGATGCGAATGCTCGCGGCCGGCAGGCGGCTGCGATTGGCGGTCATTCGCCAAACGGTAAATTGCTCACCCTCGAAGACGTGATCGGCGCTGAAGCGCCGCTCGTAGCCCACCCCGCGCAGGAGCAGCGTGCGCGAGGCCCGGGCCAGCCCGAGCAGGGTCAGCCCGATGATGAACAGGGCGATCATGGCCGGGACGCGCCAGAGCAGGCCGATGAAGCCGGCCAGGAGCAGCAGCGAGATCAGCCGCGACTCGAGCGGCGTCTCGTCAGTGCGGCGCGCAAACAGCTTGAAGAACGATCCCATGCCCAAATGAATCCCACGAATGTCTGCACGAATGAAATCCGCGATCTATCCACAGACGACGCGGATTTCCGCCGATTCGTTTTCCTTGTCGGGCGAACACCCTAAGGGTTGGCCCGCACAGGATCCTGGCAGGGTCAAGCGTTAGGGGGCCAACCCTTAGGGTGTTCGACATCTAGACAACATCCACCGGCGCGGGGGTGCGCTCGAGCGCCTCGCGCAGGATGTCCTCGGCGCTGCGGTTGCGCAGGCGCGACTGGGCGTCGAGGACGATCCGATGGGTCAGCACACTCGGGGCCATGCGTTTGACATCGTCGGGCAGGGCGAAGTCGCGGCCCTGCAGGGCGGCCCGGGCCTGGGCGGCCCGATACAGGGCCAGGCTCCCGCGCGGGCTCACCCCGAGCTGGGCCCCCGGCGCGCCGCGGGTGCTGCGGCAGAGCTTGAGCAGATAGTCGACGACGCTGCGCTCGACCCGGATGGTGCGGATGGCCTGTTGCGCGGCGATGAGCTCGGCCGCCTCGGCCACCGGCTGGAGGGTGACCAGCGGGTCGGCCCGCTCGTAGCGGGCGAGCAGTTCGCGCTCCTCATGCTCGCTCGGATAGCCGATCGCCAGGCGGGCGAAGAAGCGGTCGATCTGGGCCTCGGGCAAGGGGAAGGTGCCCTCGAGTTCGATCGGGTTCTGGGTGGCGATGACGAGGAAGGGCCTGGGCAGCGGATGGGTCACTCCGTCGACGGTGGTCTGGCGCTCCTGCATGGCCTCGAGCAGGGCTGCCTGCGCGCGCGGGGTGGCCCGGTTGATCTCGTCGGCGAGCAGGACGTTGGCGAAGACCGGGCCGGGGCGGAACTCGAACTCCTGGAGCTTCTGGTTGAAATACGACACGCCGGTCACATCACTCGGGAGCAGGTCGGGGGCGCCCTGCAGGCGCTTGAAGACGCCGTTCAGGCTGCGGGCGATGGCCTTGGCCAGGGTGGTCTTGCCCACCCCCGGCACGTCCTCGAGCAGCAGGTGGCCGTCGCACAGCAGGGCGATCAGGGCGAGGTCGATGACATCGTCCTTGCCCACGATAACGGTCCGAATGTTGGCCCGCAGGCGGTCGGCGAGAAGAGTGATGGATTGCATAGTGTTTACGTTTTGCTGGTTTGGATTGGCGCGACTGGCGGCGCGACCACAGGCGGCTCTATCCGCCGCATGCGGGCCCAGGCGGCCTGGATGGCCCGCAGCTTATCGAGGGTGTCAGGAACCTCGCCGTAGTGGGCGTTGATATAGGCGTCGGTGATCCGCCGGGCGTCCTCGTCGGCGCCGGGGAAGGCCCGGGCCAGGCCGGGGAGAAACTCCAGCGCTGTCTGCGCGGGTGCGCGCCGCTCGCCGCGCCGAGCGGCCTCGGCGGTCAGGCGGGCGTAGATCAGGCGGATGGTGGCGGCGGCGAACAGCTTCGACAGGCGCGCCCCGACCCGGCCCCCGACCGATCGCAACACGTCGGTCTCGGCATCGAGCTCGGGTGCGGCCTCGGGCATGTCGCCGGGCGGGCGGGCCAGCCGGCGTTTCGCGGCCACCCGCGCGGCCCCGGCGATCAGGATGACGACGACGATGGCGGCAAGGATCAGGCCGATGACGAGGGCGACGCTGACCACCGGGCTGATTGGGTCGGCGGCTTGCTGGGCGGGGTCCAGCGCGCCGTTGCCCGAACCAAACGCACGGAGTCTGGCTTGCATGAATTCAGCGATCCGGCGCATGAGCTCGGCGATCAGTTCGGGCGAGATGATGAGCAGGATCAGGCTGCCGATCAGGGCGACCAGGAGGGCGAAGGGGAAGATCAGGGCGACCACCGCGATCTGAGCAATGCGGGCCACAACCTCGGTGTTGAAGACCAGCATCTCGAGCAGAAGCAGGATGAGCACGCTGGCCTCGACCGTCAGGATCGCGCGCGCCCAGCGCAGACGGGCAAGGGCGCGCCCATCGACATCCCGGCGGTTGGCCACATTCAGCAGGTGGGCGATGTGCAGGGCCAGCAGGGTGGCCGCGGCGAAGAGGAAGATCAGGATCGGCTCGGCGGCCGCCATCCCCACCACGGCGACGAGGACCAGGCCCAGCCACAGCCGCATCCGCACGCTGTCGGGCTGGAATTCCTCGCCGCCCAGAGCCATCCCGCGCCACCAAAGCGCCAGCGCGGCGGCCACCCCGATGCCCAGCGCGGAGAGGGTCCGGCCCGAGAAGGCGGCCAGGAGAAAGGCGATGAGGACGAACAGCCCGACCAGGATTCCGATCCGCGGGCCGCGATCGATATTGGCGGTGGTCACGGCCAGGCGGGCGGCCGCAATGCCAGCGAGGATGACGATGACGACAATAAATGCAGCAGGGAGGGCGAGGCGGGTGGCGGGCGGGCCGAGCAAGGTCAGCGGGGCGGCCAGGGCGCACGCGTCTCCCAGGGCATACAGGCCGATGAGGGCGAGGCGCGCGCGCGACATGCGGCCAGTTTACCCGCGCGGGGGGCATGGCGGGGGTACAAGAATGTTGGTCCTGCACCTCAGAGGTAGGCGCCATAGAACTGCGCCGGTATAGGACCCTCGGCGCCTACCTCCGAGGTTCAGCATCAACCCCCTCACCCCGCCGCGACAAGCCAGATGTAGTGCGAGAGCGGGGTCGTGGCCGCCAGGGTCG
>Ga0209477_1000559_pt1 | contig 23178 bp, 20 predicted proteins | sample KloWWTupernatant_FD_187180 | JGI IMG/M metagenome (GOLD analysis project Ga0209477, IMG submission 187180) | Active sludge microbial communities from Klosterneuburg, Austria, studying microevolution and ecology of nitrifiers - Klosterneuburg... | ecosystem: Engineered > WWTP > Aerobic digester >... | reverse complement strand
GGCGGTTTCAAGGGTGCGTGGCGGGTCCTGCTGTGGGGCAGCTTGGCGCAGGCCGCCACCGCGTTGATTGGCTGGGGCTTTGGGGTCAGCGCGGGGTGATGCACAACTTTTTTCTGCATAGCCATTGTGAGGCAATATCCATACGTACGGCGCAAAACAATTAAAAGGAATAGGTAAATAACAAATAATTATTTGTCACCCCCCCCCCTACTGTGAATTACATTTTTTGCCTATCTGGGGAGTGGATGGGTGAAAATTTATGCAAAAGAGTAAGTTGATATTAGGGGTGATGCTGCTTGTGAGTGGTACTGGTGTGTCACCACAAACGAGGGCCATGCAAAATGCAGGGGATGGTTGGTGGTGCGAAGACAGCACGGCATCTTGGGATGGTAGCGGTTGGGTGGTGAGAGGCGGCGCGTGTTATTACGATCCATTCAATGGGTCAGGTGGCGGGGGAGGAGGTGGCGACTATTATCCCCCTGAGCCATCGGGCGGTGGTGGCGGAGGAGGAGGTGGCCCCGGGACTTACACTGTTCCACGAGATCCTAATAATCCAGAAAATGTCAAATGTAGTGGAGATAGTCCGGCCCGCTACCTATCTGCAAGGCAGGATTTTTTGAAATGGAAGGCAGAGAATCGTCTATATCAGATATATGGCAAAGGTGAAATTTTGACGGTGACATTTGTGGGTGGAGGTACTGAGCGCTATATTTGGATTCCTGGAACAATGGCAAGCCCAACGGCACCTGGCGAGGCAATGCTGGCGCGTGTTGAAGGCTCACTAAGTTGTCACAAACCATGACGAAAAACGCTAAATTCATTTTCCTTGCGGCTTTCCTCTTGATTTGCGCCGTTGGCGGGTATGTGTTTCTTTGGGAGCCATCGCTGAGTGTGCAGAAAGTGGATCGAGGGCAGCGTGCATCTGATCTTGAGCCTGCAGTAGATGGTGTGGATGTTGCGGGAGTGCGGCTTGGTCAAAAACATGACACTTATCTAAGCTTGTATGAAAAATATTCGGATGGGACCCTGAAGGGTGACCCTGTTGCAATAGATAAATTCATGCGATTGATTGGCGCATGCGAGAGCGGTGTAAAAGTGATGCCGGGTATAGACGTGCCTATGGAAGTTGAGCGGTTGAGAGGCTTCTGTGCTATGCATGCATCCAATAAAGATGAGTTTGCCAATTTATGGAGTCAGTTATCCAAAGATTCCTACACGTCGCAGCTAAAAGAAAAGCTTCGTTATTTGGAGGAATCGACCGGAAAAGATGCGGTGCGGCGAGAGTTGTCAGCTGAGCTAAAAAGTGCAAACGCAGACCAAGCGCAAATGATTCTGGAATATGCTGCGGAATCGGCACTGGTACCGGAAGAGCTGGATCCGCTAATTGATGCCAGAACAGATATGGCAGCAGCAAAAAAATTATCCATTCTGAGCCAAATTGAATTTTGTAGGCGCGGGGGTGATTGTGGGGCTAGGGACTTCCCGGCCATCGCGGCGTGTGTATCGTTGCCGCCGTGCCCGACCCAACTTGGGTTGCTGGATGTCATTCGGCGGTCGTCGGCACCCCGCGACTATGAAGCAGCAGTGCGAATGAGTGAGGCTCTGCACAAGTCGCATTGAGGTTGTTTTGTCGCAGGATTTGCGACAACCACTGGCTACACTAGGCAGATGGATCTCAATACCCTGTTGCTGCTTTTCTTGCTGGTCGTGGCGCTCGCGATCATCGCCTTGTTAGTGTTGCGCCGTCCGGAAGAGCGCATGGGCCATGTGTTGCGCGATGAGCAGCGCACGGGGCGCGATGAATTGCGTGGGCAACTGGATAGCTTTGCCCTGCAACAAGGCCAGCGTATCGACGGCTTTGGCAGCCAGTTGCAGGCGGTAGCCGCGCGCACCGACGCCCGGCTGGATGAGTTGACCAGCCGCACCGATGCACGGCTGGACGCGCTGCGCGAAGCCTTGACCGAAGATGCCCGCAAGGCGCGGCAGGAAGGCGCAGAGCAACAGCAGCGGCATAGCGAAACGCTGGCCACGCAGCTGCGCGAACTGAGTACGCGCAATGAGGCACGCATCGGCGAGATGCGCGCCACCTTGGAGCAACAGCTGCAATCCTTGCAAGCCGATAACGCGCAAAAGCTCGAACAAATGCGCGCCACCGTGGATGAAAAATTGCACGCCACGCTGGAAACCCGGCTCACCGAAAGTTTCGCCAATGTGCAGACCATGCTGATGCAGGTGCATCAGGGCTTGGGTGACATGAGCAAGCTGGCCACCGATGTGGGCGGCTTGCAGCGCTTGCTGACCAACGTGAAATCACGCGGCATTTTCGGTGAAGTGCAGTTGGCGGGCTTGCTGGAGCAAGTGTTTGCCCCCGATCAATATGCAGACAATATCGCCACCATCCCCGGCAGCAGCGAGCGGGTGGAATTTGCGGTGCGCTTTCCCGGCAGCAGTGACGATGGCGTGGTGTGGCTGCCGATCGATGCCAAATTCCCGCGGGAAGACTACGAGCGTTTGCTGGACGCACAAGAGCGCAACGATGCCGACGCCGCCCGTGCGGCCGGCGATGCGCTGGAGCGCCGGGTGCGCGAAGAAGCCAAGCGCATCCGCAGCAAATATGTGTCGCCGCCGCATACCACCGAATTCGCAGTGCTGTTTCTGCCCACCGAAGGCCTGTACGCCGAAGCGTTGCGTCGCCCCGGTTTGTTCGAAGCCTTGCAGCGCGACCTGCGCATCACCTTGGCCGGACCGACCACCTTGCTGGCCTTGCTCACCAGTTTGCAGATTGGCTTTCGTACCGTCGCTATTGAAAAGCGTTCGGCGGAAGTGTGGCGCATCCTCGAAAAAGCCAAGAGCGAATTCGGCAAATTTGGCGATGTGCTGGATAAGGTCAAGGAGAAACTGGATCAAGCCAGTAAACAGATCGAACACACCGGCGTGCGCACCCGCGCCATCGAACGCAGCCTGCGCGAGGTGGAAAGTCTACCGGGCGAGGTGGCGACGGCGCATGCACTGGATGCCCCGCACGACGATGCCTAAGCCGTGCGGCGGTCAGTGCGACTCGGGTGGTGGTACCGGCGAGCTGGCAGGTTCGTCCTCCAGCAGATAGGCCGGCAGTGATTCGTTGCCTTCGTCGTTCTGGCTGCGATCGGAGTTGACCAGATAGCGGCGGCGCGCCAGCCACGCATCGCGGGTGAGGACGTATTCGTCAGGCGCGGCTTCGCGCAGCTCATCCAGCGGCAGCAGGCCGGCGCGGGTATCCACCAGCCACAGTGCTTCCAGCGAAAGCCGTGCGCTGTCGTGTTCGACATAGGTCAACGGTGCCATCGTGATATCGCCGGCCGCGCCCACGGCGTCACGCACGGTGCGCGGGCCAAGCAAGGGCAGTTCCAGATAGCGCGATTCGTGCCAGCCCCAATGCGCCAGGGTGCGGCCGAAGTCAGCACTGTGGCGATGCATCTTCAGGGCTTTGGTGGCGGGATCAAAAATGCCGCCGATGCCGATCACGGTATTCACCAGGAACCGCCCCAGCGTTTCCACCGATGCACGCGGACGGCCCTGCAGCAGCAGGTTGCCAAACGCCAGCGGTGCGGCGAGGTTGTCGAACACGTTGCTGATGCCCTTACGCAGCGGGCCGGGGATGATCTTGGTGTAGGCCACAGCGAGTGGATGCATGATGCCGTGGTCGATGGCGGTGTTGAATGCATGCACGCGGCGGTTCATCGGCTCCCACGGATCCAGCTGATCGAGGTTGTCGCTGCTGCCCGCGCCGTTGGCGGCGCCGGTGCCGTAGATGGCGGCAAAATCGGCGTCGGCGTCGGCGCTGGTGGCATCGGCACTGGACTCAACCCTGGCGGCGCTTGCATTGGCAGCGGCGGGCGCTGCCTCTGCCATTGCCGTTGCAAGATCGGCTGGTGCGGCGGTCGGCGCTGCAGCGGCATCGCCGGTGGCCACATTTGCTGCGGGCGCAGCCACACCTGCCGGCGCAGCATCGGATGCGGGCGGCGCGACGACGGTCGCAGCGGGCGGCGGCATGTGCGCCAGCGGCGCCTGGCTGGCGCAGCCGGTGGTGGTGAGCAGGATGCCCAGCGTGGCGCTGATCAGCAGGCGGTTCATGGGCTTCCTTCGAACCGAATCAAATCCGGATGCGCGTGCAGAGGCATCGATCAGTGGCCGCCATTGCCAGCGGCGGCCTTGAGGCTGCCGCTGCGCAAATCGGCGGCGACTTGCGCGATGGATTTTTGCGCCAGCGGCGAATCGAACTGGCTGCGGAAGGTTTGCACATAGGACACACCTTCGATCATCACGTCGAAAATCTTCCAGCCACCGTTGTTGCGCACGAGGTAATCCACCGGCACCGGCGCGCCATTGTCGCGCAGCAGCTCAGTGGATACCTTGATGCCACGATTGCCGGGCAGCGCGCTTTCCGCCTTCAGGCGCAGTCGCGGTTTGCCTTCGAAGTTGAGCAGGGCGGCACCGTAGCGCTGCATCAGGTTGTCCACCATCGCATCGGCGAACAGCTTGACGTCGGCCTCGCTGGCACCGCGGCCGTGGGTGCCCAGCACCAGGCGCGCCGCATACAGGCTGTCGAAACTGCCACGCAGTTCGCCGTCGATGAAGCTGCGCAGTGCGGCCGGATTCTTGCTGAACTCGGCACGACGCTGTTGCAAGGTAGTCAGCACGCGGCTGCCGGTGGCTACCACTTGCTGACCCGGGGTGGCGGTGGCTTGTTGGGCCTGCGCGGCCAACGGTGCAAAGGCCAGCAGCGGCGCAGACAGGGCGAGTGAAACGGACAGGAGCAACGATTTCATGGTTTGGTTTCCGTGGGGGACGGTTCGGTTTTCGATGCCGGCGCCGATGTACCACTTGCGCCGCCGAACATGTATTTGCCGACCATCTGGATCAGATCGACGGCGGGTTGGGTGTAGGCGATTTCTTCGCCGGGCTTGAGATTTTCCGGGTCGCCGCCCGGCTGCAGGCCAACATAGCTTTCGCCCAGCAAACCGCTGGTGAAGATGCCGGCGGAGGTGTCGGCGGGCAGCGGATAGCGCTTGTCGATGTCCAGCGTCACCACCGCGTCAAAGCGCTTGGGGTCAAGGTCGATCTTCGCCACCCGGCCCACCGCCACGCCGCCGATCCGTACCGGTGCCTGCAGGCGCAGCTGGCCCAGGGTGGAGAAGCGCGCAGTCAGCGGATAGCTGTCGCCGCCACCACCAAACTGGCGATTGGTGGATGCGAACGCGAGCACCAACAGTGAGGCCAGCGCCAGCAGCAAAAATGCGCCAACCGCGAATTCGAGCCTGGGGCCACGGATTGCCATGAATGGAGTTCCTTAGTTGAACAACAATGCCGACAGCACGAAATTGAGCATCAGTACCAGCAGCGAGGCGTTGACCACCGCACGGGTAGTCGCCACCGAGGTGCCTTCGATGGTGGGTTCGGCGTGGAAGCCGGCATACGCGGCCACCAGCGCAGCGGTGCCACCGAATACCGCCGACTTCAGCAGCGCCACGCCGAAGTCGTCCCATGCATCCACGCTGTGTTGCAGCGCCGACCAGAAGGTGCCGTTGTCGAGGCCCAGAATGCGCACCGCCTCGAACCAGCTGGCGGCGATCGCCAGCGAGCAGAAGAAGCCGGTCAGCAGCGGCACGCACACAATCGCCGCCCAAAAGCGCGGTGCAACCGCTTTTGCCAGCGGATCAATCGCCATCAATTCCAGTGCCTTGATCTGGTCGGTGGCACGCATCAGGCCCAGTTCGGCGGCGATCGAACTGCCGGCGCGGCCGATGAACAGCAGTGCGGTCAGCACCGGGCCCAGTTCGCGGTACAGCGACAGTCCCAGCAGCGTGGACAGCGCATCGGCGGCACCAAACGTGGTCAGTGTGCGGTAGCCCTGCAAGGTCAGCACCAGCCCGACGAAGGCGCCGCCCACCACGATGATCGGCAACGAACGCGCGCCCACCTTGTAGATTTCCTTCACCAATTCGGCGAACAAATCCGCAGTGGGTTTGGACGCCCGCAACACCGACAGCGCGAACAGGCCGGCGCGCCCCAGCGAACGCATGGAAGCCGTGAAGGCCATTACGCGGTGTCCCGCGCCATCGGTGCAGCTTCGAAGCCCGCGCCTTCGAAACTGAGGGGGCCCTCGGCATCGCCATTGAGAAACTGACGCAGCAGCGGATCCTCGCTGGCCTGCAATGCTTGCGGCGTGCCGGCAAACGCGATGCCGCCGTTCGCAATCACCACCGCTTGATCGCAGACCGGCAGGGTTTCATGGACGTGGTGGCTGATCACGATGCAGGTCAGCCCCAGCGTCTGGTTGAGCCGGCGCAGCAGTTGCATGATCACGCTGCTGGCGATCGGATCCAGGCCGGTCAGTGGTTCGTCGCACAGCAGCAGCGGCGGATCCAGTGCCAGCGCCCGCGCCAGTGCGGCGCGACGGGCCATGCCGCCGGACAGTTCACGCGGATACAAGTCGGCGGCGGCACGCAAGCCGACCGCATCGAGTTTGGTCGCCACGATGCGTGCAATCTCGACGTCCGTCCGGCGGGTATGCGCATGCAATGGCAGTGCCACGTTTTCGGTCACGGTCAGGTCGGTCAGCAGGCCATTGCCCTGCAGCAGCACGCCCAGCCGCTTGCGCATCTCCAGCAGCCCACCAGGGGTACGTGGCACTGCTTCTCCGAAGACCTCGATGCGGCCTTCCGCCGGTACCAGTTCACCGGTTATCGCCGCCAGCAGGGTGGATTTGCCGGTGCCAGACGGCCCCAGCACGGCGGTCATGCTGCCTTGTGGAATGTCCAGGTCCAGCCCATGCAGAATGCTGCGCCCGCCGCGATCAAGGCGGACGGACGACAAACGCACGGCGGTGGCGGCGGAAACAGGCATGCGATGACTGACGTGAGAAGTGGCGTGCGCGGATGCAAGGCTGCATAGCTTGCTTGGCGTTGGCTGAACAAGGGGCAAGCAATTGAACTAATGAGTGCAGGAATTATCGCGCATTCGCTCAGCAATGTGCATCGGCAAACATCTTCCAATTGGAACGCTGCGTGCTGCGTGCAGCGAAATCGTCAACGCCAGCGGCGTTTCAAACTTTCGCGTATGCGGATGTGGCGGCCGGACTCGTGTGCTTCCTTCAAGCGACGGCTATGCGCGGCCAGCAGGTCGCCACGGGTCAGGATGCCGAGCAAACCGTGCGGCGCCTGATCGTCGACCACCACGACACGACCGATGTTTTCGGCCACCATGTGGTCGGCCGCCTCACGCAGGCTGTGGCTTGGATGCACCAGCACCGGCGGGCGGGTCAGCAGCTCCCCGATGCGGCGCACATCAGGAATCGCTGGATCGAGCAGGCTGCGCCGGGTGACGACGCCGCGCACCTGGCCGGCCGCATCGATTACCGGGAAGCCCTGGTGTTGGTATTCGTGCTGCCCGGACTGGAGCTGGCTGCGCACACCGCCCAGGGTATCGTCGGTACGCAGCGAAACCACCTCGCGCGAGCAGGCATCACCCACCGTCACCTGTTCCAGAAAGTCCGCGGCATAGTCGCTGGGGACGCGCACGCCGCGCCGCGCAATCTTCTCGGTCATGATGGTGTTGCGCATCAGCAATGCCGAGATCAGATAGGCGGCGGTACAACCGCCCAACAGCGGCAACAACCCATGCGCCTGCTGGGTGGTTTCAAACGCGAACACCACCGAGGTCAACAGCGCGCGTGAAGCCCCGGCAAAGATCGCGGCCATGCCCACCAGACCTGCAATCCGTGGATCAATGCCCAACTGCGGTGCCAGCGCCACCAGCGCAAAGCCAGCCAATGCACCCAGCGTGCCACCGATGGTGAACAGCGGTGCCAAGGTGCCACCGGAGGTGCCGCTGCCCAACGCAATCGACCATGAAATGAACTTCATCACGCACAGAAACGCCAGCGCGCCCACCGCCAAGTGCCCGGCCACGATGTCTTCGATATTGCCGTAGCCCACCCCCAGCGTGCGCGGCGCAAAATAGCCCACCACACCCACCGCAATGCCGCCGATTGCCGGCCACCACATCCAGTGGATCGGCAAGCGTTCAAAGCCGTCTTCGATGGCGTACAGCAAGCGCGTGACGCCCACGCTGACCAGCCCAATCGCCGCGCCCAACAGCACATACACGGCCAGTGCCGCCAAGCCCGGTTCGGCCACCGCCGGCATCGCAAACACCGGTGCACTGCCCACCGTGGCATAGCGCACACCGGCGGCCGCCACCGTGGCCAGCGCCACCGGCACCAGCGAGCGTGCGCGCAATTCGAACAACAACAACTCCACCGCCAACACCACGGCGGCCACCGGCGAACCAAAGATCGCGGTCATGCCACCGGCCGCACCGGCGGCCAGCAGCACTTTGCGTTCATGGCCGGTGACGTGCAGCACTTGGCCGATGAACGAACCCAGTGCGCCACCGGTAGCAATGATCGGGCCTTCGGCACCAAATGGCCCGCCGGTGCCGATGGCGACCGCCGACGAGATCGGTTTGAGGAAGGTGATGCGCGGCGGAATCCTGGATTCGTTGAGCAGCACCTGCTCCATCGCCTCGGGGATGCCGTGGCCACGAATCGCACGCGACCCCCAGCGCGCCATCAGCCCCACCACCACGCCGCCCAGCACCGGCACCACGATCACCCAGGCACCCAAGTGGTGGTCGGCTGGCGACACCGCCTGCAGCGACCAGCGCCCGAAAAACGCGAGGTTGGTCACCAGTGCAATCAGCGCCACCAATACCCGCGCGATCAACGCCGCGCAGCCGCCAAGCACGATGGCCAAGGCGCATATCCACAGCACGCGTGGCTCGATCAAGCTGGCCCGGCGCGGCATGCGTGCGGCCTGCAGACTCACCCCCAGCTCAGGGGCCAGCGGCAGCGCCTGATTGGATGATTCCTCACGCAGCCGCGCATGTTCGGGGTGCTCGGGGTGGCTAGATGTCATTGGGAAATGCGGGCAAAACAGCGGGCGCTGAGGCTACACCGGGGACTGCCAAGATCAGGTGAAGATGCACGCGCCGCATGCGCGCAGCTGACCGCATTGCGGGCGTATTCTGCAGCAGTCATGCGCCATGCATCGGAGCACCACGACATGCACACGGTTTTCGCCACCCACCTTGTTGACAACCAGCCGCCACCGTTCGGCACGCACAATCTCTGGGACGACGATGCCGCGCTGCGCGAAGCAGTCTTGCGCGAAGCTGGCGAAGCGTTTTCCATCCGCCTTGCCGAGTACGGCGCGCTCGCCGGTGGCCGCTTGTTGCACTTGGCCGACGATGCCCACCGCGATCGTCCGCGACTGCTGGCCTATGACGCCTATGGACGCAGGCAGGATCGGGTCGAATTTCATCCGGCCTATCACAAGGTCATGGGCACCGCGATCGAACACGGGGTCGCAGGATTGTCGTGGGCGCAGCCTGGCCCCGGTGCGCACGTTGCGCGTGCGGCGCTCAGTTTTTTGCACTATCAAGCCGAACCCGGCAGTAGTTGCCCGCTGACCATGACCCACGCGGCGGTGCCGGTGTTGCAGCCAGTGCCTGCGTTGCGCGAATGGGCGGACAAAGCCGCCGCACCGCACTATGACGCCCGCTGCGTGTCGATCACGCACAAGCAAGGCATCACCCTCGGCATGGGCATGACCGAAAAACAGGGCGGCAGCGACGTGCGCAGCAACAGCACGGTGGCCACGCCTTTGGCAGCGGAGGGCGAATACACGCTGGTCGGGCATAAATGGTTTTTCTCCGCGCCGATGTCCGATGGTTTTCTGGTGCTGGCGCAGGCAGCGGATGGGTTGACATGTTTTCTGTTGCCACGCTGGCGGCCGGACGGCAGCGTCAATGCACTGCGTTTGCTGCGCTTGAAGGACAAGCAAGGCGATTGGTCGAATGCTTCTTCCGAAGTTGAATTCGAAAACGCCTGGGCCTGTCGCATCGGTGACGAAGGCCGCGGCGTGGCCACCATTTTGGAAATGGTGATGTTCACCCGGCTCGATTGCATGCTGGGCTCAGCCGGTTTGATGCGCATGGCGCTGCGCCGCGTGCTGCACCATGTGGGCCATCGCAGCGCATTCGGCAAACGCTTGGTCGAACAACCGCTGATGCGCAACGTCATCGCCGATCTGGTGCTGGAATCCGAAGCCGCCACCGCCCTGGCGCTGCGCGTGGCTGGTGCGGTGGATCGTGCCGCGCACAACAAGCACGAAGCCGCATTGGCGCGGGTGGCCACCGCCATCGGCAAATTCTGGGTGTGCAAACGCGCATCCACGGTGGCCGCCGAAGCGCAGGAATGTTTCGGCGGGATCGGCTACATCGAAGACTCGCAGATGCCGCGCTTGTTTCGGCAATCCCCGCTCAACGCGATCTGGGAAGGCTGCAGCAATATCCAATGCCTCGACGTGCTGCGCGCGCTGGCGCGCGAACCGGAAACCCTGCACGCACTGCGCGCCGAGCTCGAACAGGCGAAAGGCGTTGATGCGCATTTCGATGCCGCATTCGAGGCCGGCATGGCGATGCTGGCCGGCCCCGTGGATCAAGCCGACGCGCGCCGCCTGGTCGAACGCATGGCACTGCTGCTGCAAGGCGCAACCCTGCTGCGTGCACACAATCCGCTGGCCTCTGACTGGTGCGCCAGCCGCTTGGCACCAGCGCATGCAGCCAGCTTTGGCACGTTGGCATCCACGGCCAGCATTGATGCCGCGCTGGTGCGTGTGGGGGGTTAGCCGCCCTTTCATCAAGCAATTGCATCCTCATCAACCGTCAGCCCGAAGCCGTCTTCAAGCACTTCGCAAAATTGCAGGTGGGCCAAGAAATTTTTCCAGCGCATGCAGGTTGCGCGTTGATCCACTCTTGGTGACGCCAAAATGCAGTTCGCCGCCGGTGATACTGGCAAGGCCCGCGCGCATCTGGAAAAGAACGGCACCCCCATCGGGTCGCTGGACATACTGATCGCCAGCCACGCATTGGCACTGGGCGTAGTGCTGGTGACCAACAACCTGCGCGAATTCAAGCGCGTGCCGAGCTTGCGGCTTGCGAATTGGGTTTAACCCAGCTCAAGCCCCCCCGCATCGTCCCCGTCTCCAGCCAGCATTGGTGCCAGGGCAGCGCTTCCCGTAGCAGGTGCGGGGCCACTTCGTCGCGCCTATCCTTGTTTCGTCGCAAAACGCTTGCCGCACCGGGCGCACGCTTGCATCGTGCAAACCGCTGCAGGTGCAGCGTTCTACAGGCGCAACGACTGTGATGAAAACCCTGGCTCTCCTGCTGCTGTGGTGCCTGCTATGGGTGCTGTGCTGGCCACTGGCGCTGCTTGCGCTGGTGTTGTGGCCACTGCTGTGGCTGCTGGCATTGCCGTTCCGGCTGGTGGGCATCACGTTTTCGGCGCTGTTCGCATTTTTGCATGCGCTGCTGATGCTGCCGGCGCGGCTGCTGGGTGGGGCGATGCGCACCACAGGAACTGCTTGATTTAAACGCTGCGAAACCAACAGATTTGATTGCTGACTCATAAAGTCACTTCGTCGTCAATATTGACGAATATCCGTGGGGGGTAGTTTGCTGCCTTCACTTTTGGGGGCGGGGTAATGTTTCGGGGAATGAGGGTTGCAATTTCAGTAGTATTATTGATCGGTTCTGTTGGATCCGCTTTTGCGGATGGGCCAAAAAATCTCAATTCAGTAATTGTGCATGGAACTACAATAGATGGCTGGAAAGTAATATGCTCAGGCTCGGCTTGCGGTAATATTGTTTTCGAAAACACAATCCGGTACAACACCAACCAGCCTGAAATGGGAGAGGCTGGCGGCGGCGTATCACTCAACGTCGACAAAGAACAATTCTGTGCGATGCTGGCCAAAGATAAGCCTTCAGGTTGTAATTTGGCAGTGCCACCCGCATCTCCTGGTATCGTAATGTTTGGGCAACCCGCCTGGCAGCCTAATGGTTGCGGTCTTGGTGGATGGAAGAACGCCCTGCTGAGCGCGGTTGCAGGTTTTGCAGGAGGACACAACTATTCCGGTGAACTGGATGCGCCGCGTGACGGCGTCAGCTTTCTGGCCGCTTGCAATGAGCATGATCGGTGCTATACGGCAGCTGAGGGAAAAGCAGGTTGCGCCACGGCATTTCAACTCAATATGTATGCCCAATGTGGAGGTGATGCACTCTGTGATGGCTGGGCTGATGTGTATGCCGGTATTGTTAAGGTTTCCAGTGCGGCGGAAAAAACATACAACAGTTCAGTTGAGGATCGAAGTTGTGCTTTATTTGCAAAAGATATGCGCAGTAATGGATGTAGGGCGTAAATGATGAAGCCTTTAATGTTTCCACTGGTGCTGTGCGCGTTATTGATGATTGGTTGTAAAGGGGGGGCAGGGGAAGTTGCCAAGCCAATCAAGCATACTTCTGCTCAACACGATGCGGCCGTTGCACATTCAAACATGGAGGGGCGTAAGTCCCCTCATGCTCTTGGCGCAAGCTATGCCAATGATCCGCGCTTCAAGGCGGAAACTTGGGATGCTTTGCTGGCCGCATTGACGCCGGATGAGCGGACTTACCTTGATCGCCTGAATACCGAGTATTTCGGTGTTTTGGCGTACAACGACGCTTCCGAGCTGAAAATGATGCGTCAATTGGGGATGCCGTTGCCTCAGGATTTTCTGGCGGCGGCCAAGCTGAGCGATGCGGAATTGAAGGCAATGGTCGATGCGGGTGATCCCATGGCCAAGCTGCTGTACCCCAATCGCCAACTTGATAATGCCATCTTGGCCATCAATGGATTAGATGAAAGCAAGCTGCGCAATGGTGATGATCCGCGCGCAGCGATTGCGCTGCCCGTTTATGTCGAGATTTCTGCGGCAATGCGAGGCAGTAATAATCCTTTTGCGATATATACGAATGGCAGGATGCAGTACTCCTTGAGCACGGATCACCCGCCAGAATATTTGGCGGGTGCCATTTTTGCGGCATACGCGAAGGGTGACCGCCGTGCTACCCGCATTTTCAATGACTTTGCGCAGGCGCATCCCGGCATGAGTAATACCACGATCATGCAAATCTTCAGTGGTTACGTCACCGATTACCGTAAAAATTAGTATTTGTTGAATTTTCAAGATACATAGGGGCTTCGAATGAGGCCCCTTTTTCTTTCCCGCGCTATCATGCACGCCCCGCCGCGCCATTTGCACTGCCATGACTGACGACATCCGCAACAACATCAGCCGCCAACAGGCCGAAGCCGCGGTGCGCACGCTGCTGCAATGGGCCGGCGATGACCCTACCCGCGAGGGGCTGCTGGATACGCCACGACGGGTGGCCGCGGCCTACGAAGAGTGGTTTGGCGGCTATACGCTGGATGCCGACGCCTACATGGCGCGCACCTTCGAGGAGGTGGGCGGCTACGACGAAATGGTGGTGCTGCGCGATATCGAGTACGAAAGCCATTGCGAGCACCACATGGCGCCGATCATCGGCAAGGTGCATGTGGGCTATCTGCCGGCGGGCAAGGTGGTGGGCATCAGCAAGCTGGCGCGGGTGGTCGAGGCTTATGCCAAGCGCTTTCAGGTGCAGGAAAAAATGACCGCACAAATTGCCGACTGCATCCAGCGTGCGCTGCAACCACGCGGGGTGGGTGTGGTGGTGGTGGGTGCGCACGAGTGCATGACCACCCGCGGCGTGCACAAGCGCGGGGTGAGTATGGTGACCAGCAAGATGCTGGGCAGCTTCCGCGAGGATGCGCGCACCCGCAGCGAGTTCTTGAAGCTGATCGAAATGCCCGGTGGGCGTTGATGGGGTTGCAGCTCTGATTTATCCGGGTAATAATAGACTCCGAATTCAGGAGTCTGCCCCGTGCTCAACCCATCCCTGCGCTGTACTGCATTTTCCGGCCCCAACCGCATCGCCACCGGCGAGCTGCGGCATGTGGCCTTGAAGGCCAAGCAGGCATTCGACTTGCACCCGCAGCGTCCGGTGTTGATTTTTGAAGATGCCAGCGGCGGGCAATTGGACCTGCCGTTGGAACTGCCCGCCGCCGATCTGTTGCGGCTGGTCGCGCAGCCGTTGCTGCGCCAAGCCGACCCCCCCGCGCCACCGCGCAAACCGGGCCGGCCCAAACTGGGCGTGGTGGCACGCGAAGTGACCTTGTTGCCGCGCCATTGGGATTGGCTGGCCGCACAACCGGGCGGCGCGTCGGTGGCACTGCGCAAACTGGTGGAAGCGGCGCGCAAGGTGGTGTCCGAAGAGGATCAGCGCCGCGCCTCACAAGAAGCTACCTACCGCTTCATGCAGGTGATGGCCGGCAATGAAGCCGGCTTCGAAGACGCCGCACGCGCCTTGTTTGCCGGCGATAACCACCGCTTTGAGGTGCTCATCCAGTCGTGGCCGGACGATGTGCGCGATCACGTCAGTTTACTGTCGGTGGATGCGTTTGCCGGGTAGGTGATGACACCGGAAATCACCAAGTAATCACCAAGTAATCCCCAAGCAGCCGCTTGGGCATCCTCAAGACATCGACCCCTGCATCGGACATCCATTTGAACGCCATCCCCCATCCCGGTGCGCGCAAGGCCGCGCTGATGTTCATCTTCATCACCGTGTTGATCGACGTGCTGGCATTTGGCGTGATCATCCCGGTACTGCCACATCTGGTGCAGCAATTCGTGGGGGGCGATCTGTCCACCGCCGCGTATTGGACCGGGTTGTTCAGCTTCACCTTTGCGCTGGTGCAGTTTTTCAGTGCGCCCATACAAGGCGCGCTGTCCGACCGGTTCGGGCGGCGGCCGGTGATCTTGTTGTCGTGCTTGGGGCTAGGTGCCGATTTCGTGTTCATGGCACTGGCACCTTCACTGGCATGGCTATTTGTGGGGCGCTTGATCAGTGCGGTCACTGCCGCCAGTTTCAGTACCGCCAATGCCTATATCGCCGATGTGACTTCACCCGAGCAACGCGCCAAGAGTTTCGGCATGATCGGCGCGGCGTTCGGGCTGGGCTTTATCGTGGGTCCGTTGATTGGTGGCGTGCTGGGCGATATCAACCAGCGCCTGCCGTTCTGGTTTGCGGCGTGCTTGTCGTTGCTGAATTTCTGCTACGGCCTGTTTGTGCTGCCCGAATCGCTGCCGCCGGAAAAACGCTGCGTCAGCTTTGATTGGAAGCACGCCAAGCCGCTGGGCGGCGTGCAATTGCTGCGCGAAAATCCGCGTATCTGGGGGCTGGTGGCGGTGGTGTTCATTGCCAATTTCGCCCATTACGTCTATCCCAGTACCTTCGTACTGTTTGCCGATGCCGCCTATGGCTGGAAGGAAAAACAGGCCGGTTATGTGCTGGCCTTGGTCGGCGTGCTCAGCGTCATCGTCAATGTCGGGCTGATCGGGCGGGTGGTCAAAGCCTTGGGTGAGCGCCGCGCACTGCTGTTGGGCTTGTGCTGCGGGGTAGCCGGCTTTCTGATCTATGGCGTGGCGCCGGTGGGCTGGCTGTTTTTGATCGGCATGCCGATCAGCGCACTCTGGGCCATTGCTGGACCGGCCACGCAGGCGCTGATTACCCGGCAAGTCCCGGCCGATGCGCAGGGCCGCATCCAAGGTGCGATGAGCGGGCTGGTGTCGCTGGCCGGCGTCGTTGCACCCTTGGTCTATACCGCTGCGTTCGGCTTTTTCATCGGCCCGCATACCCCTGTGCATGTGCCCGGAATCGCCTTCCTGATCGCCTCGGCCCTGCTGGCGGTAGCGGTGTTCGTGGCTGGGCGGTTTACCGATGCGGCGCATTTGGCGGCAACCCCGCAAGCGCGTGCAGACTCTGCGGAAGTGGAACCGGCGGCTTGATTTGCAAGCGGCGGGCATGGCTTTCGGCAGGTGGGCGCGGGCAGGTGAGTCGGTACGATGCAAGCTCACCCTGCGTTCTGGAGTTGTCGATGAAGCACCGTTTGCTGGCCCTTGCCCTGTCGTCCGTGTTGTTGGCTGGGGGTGCCTATGCCCAAAGCGGCTCACCGAATATCCCCGCGCCACAGGATGTGGCCTATCCCGGCACCATCAAATTGGAAGTCGATGCCAGCAACCTCAGCCAGCGCATCATCAAGGTCAAGGAAACCATCCCCGCGCAGGCCGGCCCGCTGACCCTGCTGTATCCGATGTGGGTGCCGGGTGGACACACGCCGCGCAATGCCATCGACAAGATTGCCGGCATCACCTTCAAGGCCAATGGCCAGACACTGGACTGGACGCGCGACACGCTGGATGTGGCCGCGTTCCATATCAACGTGCCGGCGGGGGCCACCGAGGTCACCGCCGAGTTCGATTTCCTGACGCCCACCAGCGGCGCGCAGGGGCGGGTGGTGATGACGCCGAACATGCTGAACGTACAGTTCCTGTCCACGGTGCTGTACCCGGCCGGGCATTACATGCATCAGATCATGATGGATCCGCACGTCACCTATCCGGCCGGCTGGGCGGCGTTCACCGCGCTGGATGAAGCCGGCCGCAGCGGCGATACCGTGAACTACAAGGCGGTGCCGTTCGATATTCTGGTGGACTCGCCGGTGTACGCCGGCCGCTACACCAAGAACATCGACCTGACCCCGGCCGGCAGCACGGTGCCGGTGAAGTTGGGCGTGGTGGCCGATGCCGCCAAATATCTGGAAACCAAGCCCAAGCAGATCGAGCAGCACAAGGCGATGGTCGAACAAGCGCTGAAGTTGTACGGCGCGCAGCATTACAACCATTACCAATTCCTGTTCTCGCTGTCGGACCAGATGGGCGGCAACGGGCTGGAGCACCAGCGCTCCAGCGAGAATGGCGTGGGCACCGACTACTTCACCGGTTGGAACGAGAAGACCGGCTTCACCGACCTGCTGGCGCACGAATACACCCACAGCTGGAACGGCAAATACCGCCGTGGCAAGGATTTGTGGGTGCCCAATCTCAACACGCCGATGCAAGACAGCCTGCTGTGGGTGTACGAGGGGCAAACCCAATATTGGGGCAATGTGTTGGCCGCGCGCAGCGGCATGCGCCCGCTGCCGGCCTCGATCGACGCGCTGGCGCTGGTGGCGGCCACCTATGCCGAAAACCGCCCGGGCCTGCGTTGGCGCAACATCCAGGACACCACCAACGATCCCATCATCGCCAGCCGTGCGCCGCGTGCGTATCGCAATTACCAGATGAGCGAGGATTACTACTCCGGTGGGCAGATGATCTGGCTGGAAGCCGACGCGCTGATTCGCGCCAAAACCGGCGGCAAGAAGTCGCTGGACGATTTCGCCAAGGGCTTTTTCGGCGTCAACAACGGCGAGTGGGAAACGCAGAACACCTACACCTTCGATGACGTGGTGGGCGTGCTCAACGGCGTGCTGCCGTATGACTGGGCCAGCTTCCTGCGCGAGCGACTGGACGGCAAACACGGCCTCACCGATGGCATTGAAGCCGCCGGTTGGCGCTTGGTCTACAAGGACACCCCCAGCGCCTTCGCCAAGGCCAATGCGCGTTGGGGCGGCGCGGATTTCGTGTACTCGCTAGGCCTGAGCATCGGCAAGGACGGCAGCATTGGCGATGTGCGCTGGGACAGCCCGGCCTTCAACGCCGGCATCGGCAGCGGGGCCAGCGTGGTGGCAGTCAATGGTCAGGCCTACGACAAGGATCTGTTGGAAGACGCGGTGAAAGCCGCCAAAGACGGCAAGGCCCCGATCGAGTTGATGCTGAAGGAATTCGACCGCTACCGTACGGTGAAGCTGGACTATCACGGCGGCCTGCGCTACCCGCAACTGGAGCGCATCTCCGGCAAGCCGGATTACCTGACGCCAATTTTGACCGCCAGGAAATAATCCAGACGGCTTCGAATACACAACAAGGCCCGCGCAAGCGGGCTTTGTTGCAACCCGAAACGAACCCCGCAGAACCGAGCGAATTGAGTGTGCTCAATTGCCTCCGTCGCTTTTCAACGTCATCCGGTCCAGCACCCACATCGTGGGGCGGGTATCGCCGGTAAACCACACGCAGATGTCGGTGCGGGCGGGCGGGTTGTGCAAGGGGGCGCGCAAGCTGACAAAGCCATCGGCATCGGGCGTGGCCGGCAGTGGCACGCTGGCCAGCAGCGGGCCGTCGCAACCGGCGTGCAGTTGCAGTTCGCCGTGCACGGTTTTGGCCGGTTTGAAGGTGCGGTGTGATTCGTCGCCGGCCAGTTGGAAGAAATACGGGATGCGCCCGGCACGCACTTCAATACTGTCGATGCCCGCCAATGCGGCCTGTTTCCATGACCAGCACGGGTTGAAGATATCGACGTTGAACACCGCACGCGGGCCCACGCGCGGGCCGTCGTCTTCCAGCCGCAGCATCAATTGCCCGGTGCACATCGCCACCTCTTCATCGCTGCGGGTCAACAGCGATGCGCCGCTGAGTTGCAGGGTAGTGGCCGGTGCCAGTGCGTGCTGGTCGAAAAACAATTGCGCGTTGAGTGTGGCGGGCAGTGGCAGTTGCAGCGCGGCGAAGTACTGCGGCGAGCTGGCGCTGGGCGCGCTGCCATCGGTGGTGTAGCGCAGGGTGTAGCCCAGCGGCGATTGCAGGGTTATCTGTGCGGTATTGGCCGCCGCACCCGGCTGGAGTTCCGATTGTGCCTGGAATGGCGTTTGCGCATAGCCGATGCCTGCGTGTTGCCAGCGCGGCAACATGGCCGGCAAACGTTGCAGGAAGCTGGCGTAATCGCGTGCCTGTTCGGGTGACCACGCCACTTCCGCCAGTGCGGCGATGCGTGGGAACAACGCATGTTGCACGCGCGCCATGCTGCGCATGTGCTCGGTCCACACGTTGGCCTGCACGCCCAGGATATGCGTGGCCTGTTTTGCGTCCAGCGCCTTGGGCACCGGCTCGAAGGCATACACCTGCGCCAGTGGAATGGTGGCGGGGCGGCCCGGCGGTTCCTCGGCTGAGGTGGTTTGCAGATAGTCCAGATACAAGGTGTCTGAAGGCGTCATCACCACGTCGTGACCTTTCTTTGCCGCATCGATACCACCCGCGGTGCCGCGCCAGCTCATCACGGTGGCCGATGCCGGCAATTTGCCTTGCAGAATTTCATCCCAACCGATCAGGCGTTTGCCGTGCGCAGCGAGTGTCTTTTCCAACCGCGCCACCATCCATGCTTGCAAGCCGGCTGCATTTTTCACACCCAATTTGCGCATGCGCGCCTGCATCCTGGGTGAGGCGTTCCATTGGTCTTTCACCGCTTCATCGCCACCCACATGGACAAACTTGCCGGGAAAGAGGGTGGCCACCTGGGTCAACACGGCATCCAAAAACTGCATCGTGCTGTCATCGGCATTGAACAGGTTTTTGTTGACGCCCCATTCGTTGGATACCGCGATCGGTGCGCCGGAGACACCCAGTTGCGGGTAGGCGGAAATGGCCGCGGTGGCATGGCCGGGGATATCCACTTCCGGCACCACATCGATATGCCGAGACGCGGCATGGGCCACCACCTCGCGGATTTGTGCTTCGGTGTAGAAGCCGCAATACGGCACCGGCGCGCCGGTGCCGGCATCGATGCCACCATCACCGGCGGGCATGCGGCAGCCACCGACCGAAGTCAGCTTCGGCCAGCCCGGTACTGGCAAGCGCCAGCCTTGGTCGTCGGTGAGGTGCCAATGAAAGGTGTCGAGTTTCAATTGCGCCATTGCATCGAGCAATTGCTTGATCTCATCGACACTCTGGAAATGCCGCGCCGAATCCAGCATCACCCCGCGCCAACCAAAGCGCGGGGCATCGTCGATATGCAGGGCGGGCAATTGCACGCTGCGTGCATCGGCCGCGCCGGAGGTCAGCAGTTGCGCCAGAGTGACGGCGCCGTAGTACAAGCCCTTGCCGGAGCCTGCCAGCACGCGCACGCCACCTGCATCCACATCCAGCGTGTAGGCATCGGGTGAGACCCATGTGCGGCTGTGATCGAGGGCAAATGCAATCTTGCCTTGGCTGCTGCCGTCTTCGCTCAAATCCAGCGGCAATGGCCAGCCATCACCCAGCATCGCTTGGAATTGAGCGCCCACCGCGCGCACCACTTCGCCATCTCCGGTGCGCACTGCGGTTTGTGTGGTCACCACAAAACTACCTTGCAATTGCACGATCTGCGCAGGCTGCGGGATCAGCTTGGGGATCACGCTGCCGGCATCGGTGGCGCGTGTTGGCGCGGCGGCCAACAGGGCCAGTGCAAGCGCGGAGTTCAAGCAGGCGGTGCGGGTGGTCATGGTGGACTCCTTGCGGGATACCGCGAGTGTAGCGGGCAAAAAAAAGGGGCCCGGGTTGCGGGCCCCGAAGGGAGGGTCACGCCAATGAAACAGGGGGAGTGATCAGAACTTGAAGCGGAAGTTCAGGTAGTACTGGCGACCGTTCTGGTAGATGCCACGCGGTTGGTCCTTGTTGTCGGCGTAGTAGCGCAGCTTTTCATTGGTCAGGTTCATGCCGTCCAGCGACACACTGAAGTTGTCATTGAAGGTCCAGCCCACCGATGCGGACACCGATTGCGTGTTGTCTTGATTGAACGCCGAGCGCCGATCCAGCCCGTTGAAGAAATGCGAGCGATAGTTGTAGGCGATGCGTGCATTCAGATGGCTGTTCTCGTAGTAGCCCACCAGATTGAACACATTGCGTGATGCACCCACCAGCGGCTTGCCATTGCTTTCTGCGGCATCGGTAAACGACACGTTGGCATTGATGCCGAAGTTTTCGCCAAGCGGCTGCTCCACCGCCAGCTCCAGGCCCTTCACCGAGCCCTTGGTGTTGATCGGCGAGGTGACAAGGTAGTTCCCCATGTAGCCATTCGGGTGGGCTTGATCGAAGGTCAGAAATTGCTGTGTGCTCTGGCCTTGCCCGATGTAACTGCCCAGATCCATGTAGTACACGCTTGCCGAAAGCAGGGCACGTGGTGCGTAGTACCACTCCAGCGCGGCATCGAAATTGGTGGAGCGGATCGGGCGCAGGTTGGGGTTGCTGGAGGAGCCGCCGCCCACGTCGTTCGGGCTGGCAGGGGGTGACAAGCTCAGGCCGCCGGCAAGCGCTGAGTAATCCGGCCGCGCAATCGTCTTGGTTGCGGCGACACGCGCCACCAGCGTGTCGCTGAGGTCGAACTTGAAGTTCAGCGTGGGCAGTACGTCGGTGTAACTGTTGCTGACGATTTGCGGCGTATAAATGCCGAATGCCGAGCCCTGGATCGCGCCAGGCGTGGCGGTGGTACCGCCGGCCAGATACTGCAATACATCCTGCGTGGTCTTGACCAGTCGCACGCCGATATTGCCGTTCCAGCGATCACCTTCCAGATTGAATTGGACGTAGGCGGCCTTGGTCTTTTCCTGCAAGCCGAATTCATACACCGGATAGCGGCGGCCTACCGGGTCGCGCGTGGTCAGCTGGTTGTAGGTGTGCATATCGCTGGCGGAGTAGTACCAGACATTGCTCGGGAAGGCACCGCCAAAGCCGCTGCCGAAGCCGCCCGGATAGTTCTGGAACGTCGATGGGAAGTTGGCCGGATCCGCCGGCGAGCGCGTACCCACCGGGCACCAGTTGGTCTGTGACCAGTCGAACCCGACCACATTGCCGCTGCTGTCGATGCACGCCGGTCCCTGTGCAATCACGTTTTCCGACGAACGATCGTGATTGGTGAAGCGCACGCCGAATTCGAGTGAACTCAGTGCCCCCTTGTCGACGAAATATTCGGCATCGATCTGGCCCCACTTGTCCTTGTCCACGATGTCGAGATTTTGCAGGCCGAAAATCCAGTCCAGCGCCAGATTGGGCTGCGGTGCAGCGGTGGATTCATTGAGCGAGAACGAGGCAGCATTCTTGATGCCGTTCAATCCCCACGATGCGCCGGTGCCACCCACGCGCCACTCCGCCACATCCTGCGTGGGTGTTTCACCATGGCCGGTGGAGGTGCCCAGTTTGAATTTGAGGCTCAACGCATCGCTGGCCTTCCAATCGGCATCCAGTGCCAGGTAGGTGGTGCTGGCCTTTTCATCCGGGCGCGCAATCATGTCGTACAGGCCGTATTGGCTGCCTGCTGCACCCGGAATGGTGGCGCTCACCAAGGTGTTGTTGCGCACCACATAGCCGGCTGCCGGTGCAATGCCGGCACCGATGGTGCGCGGGTTGTACAGCAGATAATTGCGGTTGTAGTTGGAAGCGTTGAGCTTGGAGACAAACCCGGACAGGTCAATGCTGAAGTTGTCGGTGGGCTTGAATTGCACTTCCAGCAAACCGCCACGGCGCTCGCGCTTTTGTTCGAACAGCGCCGCGCCGATCATGCGTGGATACCACACGCCATTGAGGTCGGGGTGGGCGTCAGCAACCGGTTTGGTGGGGTCACCCGCTTTGTTGGAAATCTGGTCGTAGCCCAATACTTCCACGCCGTCACGGCGCAGGCTGCGGTTTTCGTCGAACACCTGCAGCAAGATGCCAGCGGTGGAGGCGGCATTGCGATAGTTCAGCAGTGCGCTGAATTGTGAGTCGGTCTTGCCCGGCAAGTCGGAGTACACGCCACCAATCGACACATTGCCGGTGAACTGTTTGGCAAATTCCACCGGTTGCCGGGTTTTGATATCCACCGTTCCGGTCACGCCACCTTCCGGCAATTTGGCCTGATAGGTTTTGTGCACAATCACTTGACTGACCAAGGTGGAAGGCAGCAGGGTGTAACTCACGCTGCGGCCGGCGTTATCGCTTTGATTGAGCACGAACCAGTCACCCGACGATACCGAGTGTCCATTGATCTGGGTCAGCGTCAGGCTGGGGTTGGTGCCACGCATCGACACCCGGTCGTTTTCATCGAAGCCACCTTCGCTGGCACCTGCCGAGCTGATCGTCACCCCGGGCAGACGTTGCAGTGAGTCGGCCACATTCTTGTCGGGCATTTTGCCGATGTCTTCGGCACTCACCACCTCAACATGCGCCTTGGCTTCACGCTTCACGTCGAGTGATTTTTCCATCGCGCCACGGATGCCGGTGACCACCACCGCATCGAGGTCTTTGGCTTTCTGATCGGCCGGCTTGTCTTGTGCTGCGGCGATACCGGACACGCTCAGCGCGGCCACGATACTCAACGCCAATACGTTCTTGCGGACTTGCATGGTTGTCTCTCCAGGGCAGTGGTGGCACCCGATCCCGCTCTCCTTCGGGCCTGGTGCATGGGGTCAGTTGGTGGTGGCCGGTCTTGGTG
>Ga0209477_1000558_pt1 | contig 23194 bp, 18 predicted proteins | sample KloWWTupernatant_FD_187180 | JGI IMG/M metagenome (GOLD analysis project Ga0209477, IMG submission 187180) | Active sludge microbial communities from Klosterneuburg, Austria, studying microevolution and ecology of nitrifiers - Klosterneuburg... | ecosystem: Engineered > WWTP > Aerobic digester >... | reverse complement strand
CGCAGCTTTTCCGCGGACCACAATGAGCGGCTGGAATTCCTCGGCGACTCGGTGCTCAACCTCTCGGTCGCCGATCTGTTGTACCAGCGCCTGAGCGATTTGCCCGAGGGAGACTTGTCCCGCATCCGCGCCAATTTGGTCAAACAGGACACCTTGCATCGCCTGTCGGTCGACTTGGGTCTGCCTGCGGTCATTCGGCTGGGCGAGGGCGAGGTTCGCTCCGGTGGTCAGAAGCGGCCATCGATTCTGGCGGATGCATTGGAGGCCGTGGTTGGCGCGGTCTACCTGGACGGCGGCTTCTCGGCTGCCCAGGCGCTGGTGCAAAGACTGTACCGAGCCGTCGAGATCAACCCGACCATGGAAGCGATCGGCAAGGATCCGAAGACTGAACTGCAGGAGTGGCTGCAAGGTCGGCGCATGAAGCTGCCCTCGTACCGGGTGGTCTCCACGTTGGGTGTGGCACACAAACAGACTTTTGACGTCGAGTGTGAGATCCCGGAACTCAATCTGGCTGAACGCGGCATCGGCGGCTCGCGTCGAGCTGGCGAGCAGGCCGCTGGCTCCGAGCCGCTCGCGCAGCGCCGACAGCACCCAGAGGACGATCTGGAAGAGCACGGCCATCTGGATCGCCGACCCGAGACGCAGCGGGTTGTCGGGCAACTTCGGGGTGCCGCCACCCTGCGGCTTGCGAAACCAGGCGAAGGCGACCACGACGACGCCAGCGGCGAGCGGCAGGATGAGTGCCGGGACGAGCGCCCGCGCCACCGGCAGGAAGAGCGCGGCGGCGACCACGCCGACGCGCAGGGGGAGCACGGCGCAGGCGGCGACCACACCGAGGGCCAGCGCCTTCGCGGCGACCGCATCGGCCGGATCGCGGCGGCTCTCGCGCGCGAAGTTGAAGGTCACCGCGGTCGAGGACACCAGGCCGCCGAGGAAGCCGGCCACGCTGTAGCCGCGCTCCGGCCCGGCGAGCCGCAGCGCGATGTAGCCGGCGAACGACAGGCCGGCGAAGATCAGCACGATGCCCCAGAGCTTCTGAGGCTCGAGGTCTCCCAGCCTCGCGATCGGTCCGGCGGGGAGGATCGGCAGGACGACGAGGGCCAGCACAGCGAAACGCGCGCCGGCCTCGAGGCCGCTCGATTCGAGGCGGGCGACAGCGGCGTGCATGCGGCTCTTTTCGACCAGGACGAGCGCAGTGCCCGCAGCCACGGCGCTGGCGAGCGTGAGCAGGCCGAAGCCGGCGGCCGCGCCGGCGCCCAGGACGAGCAGGCCCGCCACCTCGGAAGTGGCGTCGATCGTGCCGTGCCAGGCCGAGACGAGATAGGCGACGAGCACCAGCGCCAGCCCGCCGGCGAACAGGAGCAGACCGACCCGGGGATCGACGGTACGGAAGAGCACCGAAGCCATGCCACCGGTCAGGCCGAGCAGGAGAAACGTCCGCACACCGCCGAATCGCGCCGGCTCTCCCGGCCGGCGAGCCGACCATTCGCGCTCGACGCCGACCGCGAGGCCGCCGAGCGCCGCGACGGCGAGATCGAGCAGGATCGTCTGCAGTTCGGAGGTCATCGTCCGCTGGGCTCCCGTCTGCGCTCGACGCCGACCGTCACCGCGCGCAGCGCTGCGGCAGCGACCAGCGCCAACGCAGCGGCGAAGGCGTTGAAGCCGACGTCTCGCAGATCGTACATCCGGTTGGGGAGGATTCCCTGCACGGCCTCGTCGATCCAGCCGATCGCCGTCGCGACGCCCAGTGTCCAGGCGTCGGTGACCCAGGCTCGTCCGCCGCCGGCACGAACGCGGCGGCTCTCGGCGACGGCGGCACGCAGCAGCAGTGCCAGTCCTCCGTACTCGACGAGATGGAGGCGCTCCTGCGGCACCTCCATGGCGAGCGCGCATCCGGCGTAGACCGCGCCCGCCGCGACGCCGACGAGCCAGGCGGCGGGTGGCGCGCGGCGGCGGACGAGGGCGACCGCTCCGGCCGCCGCGCAGAGCAGGAAGAGCCCGCCGATGGTGAGGCGGAGGAGATTTCTCGCCCGCAGCGCATCGAGGGCGAACTGCAGCGGATAGAGCGAGACGAGCAGCGCCGCCACCGCCACCGCGACGGCGAGCCAGAGCCGCCGTTCACGGGTGCTGCGAAACAGGGCCACGCGCGGAGCCTAACGCACGCCGCGGCCCGCTCACCTCGCCGCCTCAGTCCATCTGCTTGCGCAGCACGGTCGGGATGTCGTAGTCGTCGACATTCGACCAGTTCGGCCCGAAGCCGCCGGGATCGTCGCCGCGCGAGCCCTGCGCCAGGACCTTGCGGTAGAAGGGGATCTCGGTCGTCGCTTCGTCGCGCTTGGGCTCGGAAGCCGGCGGCCGGCTCGCGGCACCACTCCCGACCGACGCGGCGTAGCGCGGACCGACCGGCTGCGCGCCACTGCCGACGGGCGGACGCAGCGGCATGCCGCTCGACGCCGCAGCGCGCTCGGCCGTCTCCCCGGCATAGCGGAAGCCGGTGGCGATCACCGTGACTTTCATCTCCTCGTCTAGACTCTCGTCGATCACCATGCCGGTGATGATGTTGGCGTCGGGATCGACCGCCCCCTGGATGATACGGGCCGCCTCGGCGACTTCGTGCAGGGTGAGGTCGCGGCCGCCGGAGACGTTGATCAGCACGCCCTTGGCGCCTTCGATCGAGGTCTCCTCGAGCAACGGCGAGCTGATCGCCCGCTGCGACGCCTCGAGGGCGCGATTCTCGCCCTTGGCGATGCCGGTTCCCATGAGCGCCATGCCCATGCCCGACATGATCGCCCGCACGTCCGCGAAATCGACGTTGACCTCGCCCGGAACGGTGATCAGGTCGGAGATCCCCTGTACCGCCTGGCGGAGCACGTCGTCGGCGATGCGGAAAGCCTCCGCCAGCGGCGTCCCGCGCTCGACGAACGACAGCAGGCGCTCGTTCGGAATGGTGATCAAGGTGTCCACCGAGTCGCGCAGCTCCTCGATGCCGCGTTCGGCGATCTGCATGCGGCGGCGACCCTCGAAGCCGAACGGCTTGGTCACCACAGCGACGGTGAGCGCGCCGATCTCGGCGGCGAGCGAAGCCAGGATCGGCAGCGCGCCGGTGCCGGTCCCACCGCCCATGCCGGCGGTGAGGAAGATCATGTCGGCGCCGTCGAGCATCTCGAGGATGCGTTCGGTGTCTTCGAGCGCGGCCTTCCGGCCGACCTCCGGGTCGGCGCCGGCGCCCAATCCGCGGGTGATCTCGCGGCCGAGCTGCAGCTTCAGCGGCGCCTTGCACTTGGCGAGCGCCTGCAGGTCCGTGTTGCCGGCGATGAACTCGATGCCGCGCAGGTTCGACGCGATCATCCGGTTGACGGCGTTGCCGCCGCCGCCGCCGACGCCGATCACCTTGATTCGCGCCGGCACCATGTCGGCGTCCAACATCGTCATCGAGACCCTTCGTGCCTCTTCCCGGTCATCGAACAGAATCATGAGTGTTCTCCCTATCCAGATATTCGGTTACGTTCAGAGCAGGTCGGAGAAGACGTTGCGCAGACTTCCCATCACGCCGCGCACCGAGAAACCACCGCGCCGCGGCTTGCGGTCGTGGTTCTGCTCGGCGGCGATGGCGTAGTGCAGAAGGCCCGCGGCAGTCGACCAGCCGGGCGAGTTGATGACGTCGACGAGGCCCCCCAGGCCGTGCGGCAGGCCGTAGCGGACGCTGGCGTTGAAGGCCTGGCCGCAGAGCTCGAGGAGGCCATCGAGCTGGGCGCCGCCGCCGGTCAGGACGATACCGCCGCGCAGCTGGCCGTCCCAGCCGTTCTTTCCCAGATCCTCGCGCACCAGCGAGACCAACTCCTCGGCGCGAGGCTGGAGAATCTCGCAGATCTCGCGCTTCGGAACGACGCGCGGCGAACCGCCGGCGACCGCCGGCACCGAGACGCCCTCCTCGTCCTGCACCATGGAGAGCAGGCAGCAACCCTCGCGGATCTTGATGCGCTCGGCCTCGGCGTAAGGAGTGCGCAGCACCATCGCGAGATCGTTGGTGAAGTGCCCGGCGCCGATCGGCAGGACCGCGGAGTGCTGGACCTCGCCCTCGGAGAACAGCGCGTAGCCGGTGGTCCCGGCGCCGATGTCGATGAGCAGCGCCCCGAGGTCGCGCTCGTCGGGCGTCAGCACCGCCTCGGCCGTCGCCAGGGGCTCGAAGACCATCTCGGCGACTTCGATGCCGGCGCGATTGACGCAGGTGAGCAACGTCTTCGAGCGCGCCACCTGCCCGGTGACGAGATGAACCTGCACTTCGAGACGGCCGCCGAGCATGCCGAGCGGGTCGCTGATTCCGCCCTGCTCGTCGACCACGAACTCCTGCGCGATGGCGTGCAGGATCTCGCGATCGGAGGGCAGCGCCGCCGATTGCGCCGCGCCGAGCGCGCGCTGGATGTCGGTCTTGCCGATCTCGCGGTCCTTGCGCGCCACCGAGACCATGCCGCGCGCGTTCACGCAGCGCACGTCGGCCCCGGCGACTCCGACGTAGGCACGCGAGATCTCCACTCCGGCCATGACCTCGGCCTCCTCGCTCGCGGCCTTGAGCGCTTCGACGGCCGCCTCGACATTGACGATGTTGCCGCGCCGGGTCCCGCGGTTCGGAGCCGTGCCCCGGCCGGCGACCTCGAGCGCCCCCTTCGCGTCACGCTGCCCGATGAGCACCGCGACCTTCGAGGAGCCGATGTCGATCCCTACGACGTACTGTTCTGCTTTGGCCATGACCCTGAACCCTCTCTTAGAGTGCGGGTTGAAAGATGATCCGACGATCAAATCGGAGATCGATGAATGCGAGCTTCGGGTAACGCTTGTCCAGCTTGGGCAGGAGCCGCGCGAGCTCTCCGACCCTCTCCTTGAGGGTTCCGGCACGGACCAGCAGCGGGAAGGCCAGGGCGCCGAGGTAGAGGCGGAAGTCGCCTTCGCCCAGGACCTCGACTTCGGAGAGCGTGCCGGCCCACTCCGGCGCGGTGGCCGCGAGCTCGCGCACCAGGTCGAACGCCCCCGCCGGTGCCGCCCCGGTGGCCGGCGAGACCGAAATGAGCAGCAGGTCGCGCTGCCCGCTTTGCGGCTCGCGCCCGGGATCACGCACGGGATCGAATGCCGCGATGGGCCGCCCCTGGTCGTCGAGGTAGACGAGTTTCACTCCATCGCGCAGAAGCGCCGCGGGTCGCCGCTCGACGAGCGAGACGCGCAGCTCGTTCGGCAGCCGCTTCTCGACCGTGACGCCTTCCACCCACGGATTGGCCGACAGCAGCTCCTCGACCAGCGGTAGCGGCAGGGACAGGAGGTTCTCGCCGACGAGCGGCGAGAGTGTGCGGTCGACCCAGGCACGCTCGACGAACTGATTGCCCTCGACACCGAGACGGGCGAGCGCGAAGGTCGGTGACGAGAACAGCCAGAGACCGAGGGCCAGTGGCCCGCCGACCAGCAGCAGGGCCTGCGCGAAGTGGCGCCCGAGCACGAGCCAGGGGCTGCGCCGGCGAACACGCACGGCGCTCGACGGGCGGCGGAAGGGCAGCACGCGCGCTTCGGCGGCCGGCGTCAGGTCGCGCGCGGTCACGGCGCTTCTCCCTTCACCATCGCCTCGGCGAGACGGTAGATGTCGCCGGCACCGAGCGTCAGCACGACATCGCCGTCGTCGATCCCGGCGAGGAGCTGGTAGGCCGCCCGCCAGTCGGCGCAGTAGTCGACCCGCGGGTGGCCCACCGCTTGCGCGGCGCGCGCCACCAGCTCGCCGGTGACCCCTTCGATCGGACGCTCGCGCGACGGATAGACATCGGTGACGACGACGTGGTCGGCCGCCGAAAGGGCGCGCCCGAACTCCTCGGCGAGATCGCGGGTCCGCGAATAGAGATGGGGCTGGAAGACGGCGTGCAGCACGCGGCGCGGAAAAACCTGGCGCGCGGCGGCGAGCGTCGCCTGCACCTCGGTCGGGTGATGGGCGTAGTCGTCGACCACCTCGGCGCCGCGGAACTGTCCGAGGCGTTCGAAGCGGCGATGTACGCCACCGAAGCCGGCGAGAGCGCGCGCCACGACGGGCATCGGAATACCGAGCGCCGCCGCCACACCGACCGCTGCCATGGCGTTGCGTACGTTGTGCAGCCCGGCGAGCGGCAGCGTCAGGCGGGCGAGCTCGCCCAGCGTCCGGTGGCGGACGGCGAACGAGGTGCCGTCCGGCGACATCTCGAGTCCCTCGGCGCGCAACAGGCATTCCTCGCCGAGACCGTAGGTGGTCACCCGGCGCTCCGCCAGCCGCGGCAGCAAAGCGGCGACGTTCGGGTCGTCGGCGCAGACGATGACCTGGCCGAAGAACGGGATCCGGCTGGCGAAAGCGACGAAAGCGTCGCGGATGGCGTCGAGATCCTGGTAGGTATCCAGGTGGTCGCGGTCGATCGACGTGATCACGGCGAGAATCGGAAAGAGCGACAGGAAGCTGCGATCGAACTCGTCGGCCTCGACCACCATGTAGTCGGAGTTGCCGAGCCGGGCGCCGGTGCCGGACACGCGCAGGCGGCCGCCGACGATGACCGTCGGATCGAGGCCGGCCTCGGTCATGATCGCGCCGACGAGCGAGGTCGTCGTGGTCTTGCCGTGCGTTCCCGCAACCGCGATGCCGTACTTGAGCCGCATCAGCTCGGCGAGCATCTCGGCCCGGCGGACGACGGTGATGCCGCGGCGGCGCGCCTCGGCTACTTCCGGGTTGCCGCCGGCGATCGCCGACGAGATCACCAGCAGATCGACCCCGTCGAGATGGTCCGCGGAGTGCCCGGTGGCGATCGCGACACCGAGCGAGCGCAGCCGCTCGGTGGCCTCGCTCGTGTTCTGGTCGCAACCCGACACGGTGACCTCGTACTGCAGCAGCACCTCGGCGATGCCACTCATGCCGGCGCCGCCGATGCCGACGAAGTGCGCGTGCCGCAGGCCGGCGAAGCGATGGAACATCAGGCGGCCCTCCCGAGCGGCGGCAGCAGCGCCTCGATCCGGTCGACGATCGCGACGGCAGCCTGCGGATGGGCCAGCCGGCGGGCGTTCTCCCCCATCCGCGCGAGTCGGGGACGGTCCCCGAGCAGGGTCGCCAACTCGAGCTGCAGGCGGTCGGCGTCGAGAGCGACGTCCTCGATCAGTGTCGCGGCATCGGCGTCGGCCAGGAGTTGCGCGTTGGCGAGCTGGTGCGCCGCCGCGGCGACCAGCGGCAGCAGCACCGCAGGCCGGCCCGCGGCGCAGATCTCTGCGAGGGTGATCGCTCCGGCGCGCGACACCACCAGGTCGACCGCGGCCATCGCTGCCGGCATGTTGTCGACGAAGGAGACGACGCGCAGACGCGGCGTGTCGAGCCCCGCGGCGCGATAGGCGGCGAGGGTCGCTTCGAGATGGCTCTCGCCGCACTGGTGCAGGACCGAGAGCTCGGGGCTGCGCTCGAAGAGCGGCGTCAGCACCTCCGCCATCAGGCGGTTGATGCGCAGCGAGCCCTGGCTGCCGCCGAGAACCAGCAGGCGGGGCTTGCCGTCGGTGCGCAGCGGCGCGATGTCGAAGAACGCCGCGCGCACCGGCACGCCGGTCACCCAGGAGAGGCACTTGAGCCGCGTCGCGGTGGCCTCGTAGGCGACCGCTGCGGCATCGGCGAAACGCGACGCCCAGCGGTTGGCGAGGCCGGCCTCGGCGTTCGGCTCGATCAGGATGGTGGGCCGGCGCGCGAAGCGTCCGCCGAGCACCGCCGGCGCCGAGGCGTAGCCGCCGGTGCCGACCACGAGGTCGAAGGCGCCATCGCGGATCACCCGGCGCGCGGCGAACGCGGAGAGCGCCAGCGTCACCAGCGCGACGAGCTTCGCCCACGGGCTCTTGCCGAGCAGCGGCCGCGCCGCCAGAGCGACGAACGGCAAGCCACGCTCGGCCGCGAGGCGCGCCTCCATGCCGGCGGGCGAACCGGCGAGCGCGACGCTCCAGCCGCGGCGCGCGAGCTCGTCGCCGACCGCGAGGGCCGGAAAGACATGCCCGCCCGAACCGCCGCCGGCAAGCAGCGCGCGGCGCGCCACGGGACTCGCGAGAGCGCTCTCGTCAGCCATTCTGGGACACGTTGAGCAGGACGCCGCAGATCACCATGGTGACCACCAGCGACGAACCGCCGTAGGAGAGGAACGGGAGTGGAATGCCCTTGGTGGGCAGGAGCGCGATGGCGACCGAGATGTTGATCAACGCCTGCATCACGAGCATCGACGAAAAGCCCCAGGCGAGATAGCGCCCGAATGGATCCGGCGACCGCCAGCCGGCGCGGAGACCGCGCCAGAGCACCACGCCGAAGAGCGCCACCACCGCCAGCGCGCCGATCATGCCGAGCTCCTCGGCGACGATGGCGTAGATGAAATCCGACTCCGGATGGGGCAGAAAGTAGAGCTTCTGCAGGCTGTTGCCCGGTCCGAGGCCGAACAGGCCGCCCGAGCCGACGGCGATGAGCGACTGCATCGCCTGGAAGCCGGCGCCCAACGGATCGCGCTCCGGCTCGAGGAAGGTGAAGAGGCGGGCGCGGCGGTAGGGCACCGAGATCACCAGCAGATAGAGCACCGGCAGAGCTGTCGCCGCGGCGGCGACGACGAACCGCCACGAGAGGCCGGCGAGGAAGAGCATCGTGCCGGCGGTGAGCGCCAGCAGCACCGCGGTGCCGAGATCGGGTTGCAGCAAGATGAGGCCGGCGAGCAGCCCGGTCACGATCGCGGCCGGCAGGAGGACCTCGCGGGTATTCACCGCGTCTTTCCGGCGGTCGATGAAGAAGGCGAGGAACGGCACCAGGGCGAGCTTCGACAGCTCCGACGGCTGCACCGAGATGCCGGCGATGAAGAACCAGCGACGGGTGGCGTTCAACTGCGGCGAGAACAGCACCGCAACCAGCAGGAAGAGGACACCGGCGACCAGCGCGTAGACCACGCGCCGGTCGCGGAGCTTGCGGTAGTCGATGTGCATGACCACTGCCATCACCACGAAGCCGAGCACCGCCGCCGCAGCCTGCCGCACCAGGAACGGATTCACCGCCGCCCCGCGTCCCCGAGCCACCGCCGCGCTCGCCGAGTAGACCATCACCAGACCGAGGCCGACGAGCAGCATGACGGTGGTGAAGAGCACGCGGTCGTAAGCCAGTTTCTTCGCCATCAGCGACTCACTTCCCGGCGCCCGTTCGCCTGCGTGCCCGCGGCCGAAAGGCCGCGTGCGATCGCCGCGAACTGCCGGCCGCGGTCGACATAGTCGCGAAACTGGTCGAAGCTCGCGCACGCCGGCGAGAGCAGCACGGTCTCTCCCGGGCGCGCGCTGGCGGCGGCCATCGCCACGGCTGCCGCCAGCGTTTCGGCGCGTTCGCAGCGGACGGCGCCGGCGAGCGCGCGCTCGAGGTCGGCGGCCGATTCGCCGATCAGGTAAGCGCAGCGCGCCTTGCGCGCGACGATCGTGCGCAGGAAGCGGAAGTCGGCGCCTTTGTTGCGTCCGCCGAGGATGACGTGCACGCTCGAGTCGGCGAAGCCCTCGAGCGAACGCGCGGTCGCCGCGACGTTGGTGCCTTTGGAGTCGTCGACATACGCGACACCGCCCGCGTCGGCCACTTGCTCCACCCGGTGCGGCAGGCCGCGGAAAGCGGCGAGCGCGGGGGCGATCGCGGCGGCTGGAGCGCCCACCGCCCGCGCGAGCAGCGCGGCCGCCATCGCGTTCTCGATGTTGTGCAGCCCAGGCAGGGCGAGGTCGCTCTGCGAGAAGAGCGGCAGGCCGTCGCGATCGCCGCCGCTCTCGAGAACCTGGTCGCCGGCCAGCCGGCAGCCGGCGCCGGCGAAACCGGCTCCGGCGCTGGAGAAGAAACGGCGCTCGGCCGCCGTCGGGCTGGCCGCGACCTCGGGCTCGTCGGCGTTCAACACGGCCACGTCTTCGCCGGTCTGATTGAGGAAGATCCGCTGCTTCGCGGCGAGATAGCCGGCGAGATCGCCGTGGCGATCGAGGTGATCCGGCGAGATGTTGAGCAGCGCCGCCGCCCGCGGGCGGAAGTGCGCGATGGTCTCGAGCTGAAAGCTCGACAGCTCGACGACGAAGATCCTCCCCGGCGGGCCATCGACCACCGCCGCGAGCGGCCGGCCGATGTTGCCGCAGACCTCGACGGCGAGGCCGGCGCCGGCAAGCAGGGCACCGGTCATCGCGGTGGTCGTCGACTTGCCGTTGCTGCCGGTGATGCCGACTACCGTGGCCTCCGCGCCCTGCAGGAACGACCAGGCGAGCTCGACCTCGGCGACGATCGGGATCCCGAGCTCGGACGCGCGCCGCAAGAGCGGATGATCGAGACCGACACCCGGACTGGTCACGACGGCGTCGAGGCCGGAGGGGAGGTCGGCGGAGTGGTCCGAGAAACGCAGCTCGACCCCCGGGTCGCGCGCCAGATCGGCGGCGTCGAGCTCCGACGCCTGGCGGCGGTCGCTCGCCACCACGGCGACGCCGCGGCGGCGCAGCAGCCGCGTCGCGGCCGTGCCGGACAAGCCGAGGCCGAGCACGAAGACGCGCTCGAGGCGGGCGGAGTCGAACGAGCGTGGCGTCGTCATCGCAGTTTGAGCGTCGACAGCGCGACGAGGGCGAACATCGCCGCGACGATCCAGAAGCGCACGATGATTTTCGGCTCGGCCCAGCCACCGAGCTCGAAGTGGTGGTGGATCGGAGCCATGCGGAAGATCCGCTTGCCACGCAGCTTGAACGACGCGACCTGGAGGATGACCGACAGCGCTTCGATGACGAACAGGCCGCCGACGACGACGAGCAACAGCTCCTGCTTGGCGAGCACGGCCACGGTGCCGATGGCGCCGCCGAGCGCGAGCGACCCGACATCGCCCATGAAGACCTCGGCCGGATAGGCGTTCCACCACAGGAAGCCGGCCGAAGCGCCGACCAGCGCGCCACAGAAGACGGTGACCTCGCCGACTCCCGGGACATAGGCGACCTGGAGGTACTGGGCGACGACGCGGTTGCCGGCGACGTAGGTGAAGATGGCGTAGGTCGCCGCCGCGAACAGCGTGGCGCCGATCGCCAGGCCGTCGAGGCCGTCGGTGAGGTTCACCGCGTTCGACGCGCCCACCAGCACGAAGACGACGAACGGAACGTAGAGAATGCCGAGGTTGATCACCAGCTCCTTGAAGAAGGGGAAGGTGAGGGTCGGCGCGAAAGCGCCCTCGATCGGCATCACCCGCAGCAACGAACCGGCGAGCGTCGCGACGCCGACCTGAAGCAGGAACTTGGCGCGCGCCGAGAGACCGAGGTTGCGCCGGCGCCGCACCTTGAGGAAGTCGTCGACGAAGCCGATCGCGCCGAATCCCAAGGTGACGCCGATGGCGATCCAGACGTAGAGGTTCTCGAGATTCGCCCACAGCAGCGTCGGCACGACCAGGGTGAACAGGATGAGGAGCCCGCCCATGGTCGGCGTACCGGCCTTCACCTGGTGGCTCTGCGGCCCGACCTCGCGGATGTTCTGCCCCACCGACAGGCGGCGCAGCGTGGCGATGAAGCGCGGGCCGAGCACCAACGCCAGCAGGATCGCGGTGACGATCGCTCCCGCGGTGCGAAAGGTGATGTAGCGGAAGACGTTGAACAGCGCGTACTGTTCGTGCAGCGGATAGAGCAGGTGGTAGAGCATCTAGACCCGCCCCTCGGAGCCGCGCTGGTCGACGATCGCGCGCTCGAGCTCGCTGCGGTCGGAGAACGGCAGGCGCTGATTGCCGACGATCTGCTCGTTCTCGTGCCCCTTGCCGGCGACCAGTACCGACCAGCCGCCGCCCATCGCCACCGTCACGGCGCGCCGGATCGCCTCGCGGCGATCGGGGACGATGCGGTAGTTGCGATTGGTGCTCGCCTTCAGGCCCTCTTCGACCGCAGAGAGGATGGCGAGCGGATCTTCGCTGCGCGGATTGTCGGAGGTCGCGATCGGCAGGTCGGCGAGATCGCCGGCGATCTTGCCCATCATCGGCCGCTTGCCCGGGTCGCGGTCGCCGCCGCAGCCGAACACCACCACCACCTTGGTGCCGGTGAGCTCGCGCAGCGAGCGGATGGCCGCTCCCAGGGCGGCGTCAGTGTGAGCGTAGTCCACCACCGCCAGAAAGGACTGACCGGCGCGCACGGCGTCCATCCGGCCGGCGAGTGGACGGGTCGCCTCGATGCCGCGTGTGACCGCCTCGAAGGGCAGCTCGAGCGCTTCGGCCATGGCCGCGGCCGCGAGCAGGTTCGACAGGTTGTAGCGTCCGAGGAGCGGCGAGCGGAACGGCAGCCTGCCGCGCGGCGTCGCGAGCGCCCCGCGCATCCCGTCGCCATCGAGATCGACGCCGGCCGGATGCACCGCCGCACCCGAGCTCGAGGATCCAAAGGTGTGCGCGAGCCCGAGCTCGGCCGCCAGCCGCTTGCCGTAGGCGTCGTCGAGGTTGGCGACGCCATGGCCGCCGGGTTTCAGGACCTCGAAGAGCCGGCGCTTGGCGGCGAAGTAGCTCTCGAGATCGCCGTGGAAGTCGAGGTGGTCCCGGGTGAGGTTGGTGAACAGACCGACGTCGAAGCGCGCGCCCTTCACGCGGCCCTGGACGAGAGCGTGCGACGAGACTTCCATCGCCACCGCGCGCGCGCCACGGTCGCGCATCGCCGCGAGCAACCGGAACAGATCGGAGGCCTCCGGCGTGGTGCGCTCCGCCGGTCGGCCTGGCGATAGATCGGCGCCCGCGAAGGTGTAGCCGAGCGTGCCGATCCGTCCGCTGGGGAGCCCCGCAGCCTCGAGAATGTTGGCGCTCAGCTCGACGACGGTCGACTTGCCGTTCGTGCCGGTGACACCGACGACAGTCAGTGCGCGGTCCGGGTGGCCGTACAGCGGCGCGGCGAGATCACCGAGCAGCGCGCGCGGATCGGCGGCCTCGAGCCACGGAATCGCGGGAGGGGTCTCGGCCGGGCGCGGCCGGTCGGCGAGCACCGCCACGGCGCCGCGTTCGATCGCCTGCCCTGCGAACAGCCGGCCGTCGAACTTCGCGCCGCTCCAGGTGACGAAGAGCTCGCCGCGCTCGACCGAACGCGAGTCGTGGCGAACGCCGAAGACCTCGGGGTCGGACCCGAGGTCTCCGGTGATGGCGGCATCGCTGACGAGAGCCGAGAGTTTCATCCGCCGGCTCCGCTGGCGAGATAGAGCTCGACGCGCGTCCCGGGCGGCGGCATCGGCGAGCCCGGCGGCGGCTCCTGGCGCTGTACGACTCCGGCGCCGCGCAGGATCGGATACAGCCTCAGGTCGGCGGTGGCCGCAAGCGCCTGGCGCGCGGTCATGCCGGCGAGGTCGGGCAGCGAACCGGCGGGCAGGACAGTTGGCGCCGGATCTCCCGCCTCGAGGGAGGCGGTCACGATGCCCTGCTCGGGGTCGGGCTGAGGGCGCGAATTCTCTGGCTTGCCGGGCTCCGTTTCGGTGGGTGGCGCGGGCTCGCCGGGCCAGCGCTCCGGGCGCTCGCGCTCCGGCCGCACATTGAGGTAGAGCAGCGCCTGCTGCGCGATCGCGGCGAAGACCGGCGCCGCGACGTCGCCGCCATGGTACCCGCCCTGCGGATCGTCGATCACGACGACGGCGACGATCGCCGGGTGCGCCGTCGGCGCGTAGCCGGCGAAGCTGGCGATGAACTCGTTGGCGAGATAGCCCCTGCCCGGCTCGGCCTTCTGCGCGGTGCCGGTCTTGCCGGCCACGGGGTAGCCGGAGACCACCGCCGAGCGGCCAGTGCCGCCCTCCGCCGTCACCCCGGCGAGCAGGTCGGCGACCACGGCGAGCGTTGCGGGAGAGATCGGCCGGCCACGCTCCACCGCCTCGGCGTGCTGCGTCTTCGCTGTGACTCCGCTGCCGGTCTGACGCACCAGATAGGGCTCGAGTAGCCGGCCACCGTTGGCGATCGTGCCGAAGGCCAAAGCGAGCTGCAGCGGCGTGATCGAGATGCCCTGCCCGAAGGCGATGTAGGCCTTGGCGAGCCCCGGCCAGCGGGCCACCGGCATCAGCAGGCCGGGGCTCTCGCCGGGCAGGTCGATCCCCGAGGTCCGGCCGAAGCCGAAGGCGCGAATCATGGCGTAGAAGCTCGCGTTCGACAGGCGCAGCGACGTCTTGATCGTTCCGACATTGGACGACTTGGCGATGACGTCGCGGAACGAGAGCATCCCGAACGGCTTGTGGTCGGAGATGCGCACCCCGGCGAGGGTGATGCCGCCCATCTCGCAGTCGAGCGTCTCGTCCGGATCGATCAGTCCCTCTTCGAGCGCCGCGGCCGCGGTCACCATCTTGAAGGTCGAGCCCGGCTCGTAGGCGTCGCTCACCGGGCGATTGCGCCGCTGCGCGTCGCTGGCGGTGGCGAAACGGTTCGAATCGAAGGTCGGCCAGGAGGCGAGCGCGAGCACCGCGCCGGTCGACGGTTCGAGAAGCACCACGCTGCCGCTCTGAGGCCGGTGGCGCTCGGCCGCCTTGGCGAGCTCCCGCTCGGCGATCTGCTGCAGAGCGGCGTCGAGGGTGAGATAGAGGTCGCTGCCCGGTACTGGCGCCGCCGACGGCAAGTTCGCTGGCACCGCCATCCCCTGGCGGGCATCGCGCAACACCGTGCGCCGCCCGGGCTTGCCGGCCACGACCTTGTCGTACATCGCCTCGAGCCCCGCGAGACCGTGGTTGTCGGTGCCGACGTAGCCCAGAGCGTGCGCTCCGACCTCGCGCAACGGGTAGTAGCGCTTCGACTCCTCGAGGAAGTAGATCCCCGGCAGGCGGAGCTCCTTGACGCGTCGCGCCTGCGGCGGATCGAGCTTGCGCGCCACCCAGACGAACTCGCGGTCGGCACCCAGCAGACGCTCGAGCTTTACGCCGTCGACGTCGAGCGCGCGTGCCAGCGCCTTCGCCGCCGCGCGCGCGTCCGGCACCTCGCGCGGCACCGCAAAGGCGGACTCGACTTCGACCGAAACCGCGAGCTCCCGGCCCCGGGCGTCGTAGATCGTGCCGCGCGGCGGGTCGAGCTCGATGACCCGCTGCTGCTGGCGCTCCGCGCGGCGCGCGAACTCGTCGTGGCGGTTGACCTGCAGATGGTAGAGACGCACCGCGATCGCGCCGATCCACAGCGCGAGCAGAGCGAGAAGCCAGTAGAGCCGGGGCTTCACTCCATTTCCTCGCGGAAGATCACCTGCTCGAGCCGCGGCGCCTCGAGGCCGAGCTCGTCCTTGGCCCGTGTCGCGAGACGCTCCGGGTTGGCGAGATAGGCCGACTCGAGCCGCAGCTGGCGCTCGACCTGCTTGAGCTGATGCGTCCGCCGCTCGAGCGTCTCGATGCGGTAGCCGACGCGCAGCGACTCGAGCTGCAGCCAGGTGTAGCTCATCAGCCCCAGCGCCAGCGGGAAGACCGCCAACAGCACCAGCGCCAGTTCACGCAGCCTCCGGCGATCGCGTTCCCGGACGAGATACGCGTTGACGACCGGCCGGTGGACGGTATAAGCGTTGCGCAATCGGTCAGAGTCTCCGCGCCGCGCGCAGTCGCGCCGAACGGCTGCGCGGGTTGAACTGCACCTCCGCCTCGGTCGGGCGGACCGGCTTCTTGGTGAGCACCTCGAGCACCCGCGTCTCCGAGTGCGTGCGGCCGGTGGTCTGGTCGACTTCGCCGCGCGCCAGGGTCCGGAAGCGGTTCTTGACGATCCGGTCCTCGAGGCTGTGGAACGAGATGATGACGAGTCGACCATCGCGATCGAGCAGCCGGACGGCCTGGTCGAGGAGCTCCTCCGCCGCCTGGAGCTCTTCGTTCACCGCCAGGCGAAGCGCCTGGAAGACCCGCGTCGCCGGATCGATGCGCTCGCCGCCGCCGCGTCCGCTGCGTTTGGCGCGGCGGACGACATTGGCGAGCGCGACGGTCGTGTCGATCGGCTTCGCACGCCGCTCCGCGACGATGGCGCGCGCCACCCGGCGTGCTTCGGGCTCTTCTCCGAACTCTCGAAAGATCTCTTCCAAGTTCTCCTCCGTAGCAAAGTTCACGAGCTCGCCGGCGGTGGGGCCTCGCGATCCCATCCGCATGTCGAGCGGTCCGTCACGTTGAAAACTGAAGCCGCGCTCGGGGTCGTCGAGCTGCAGCGACGACATTCCGAGATCGGCGTAGATGCCGGCCGGTGGCGGCTCGCCGCCGGCGTGGGTGCTCCACAGCGCGTCGAGATCGCGAAAGTTGCCTTCGACGGCGCGCACGCGGTCGCCGAACTCCGCCAGCCGCTCGCGCGCCAGGGCGAGGGCGCGGGGGTCCTGGTCGATTCCCAACAGGCGCGCTCCGGGAAAGCGCGAGAGCAGCGCGTGCGCATGGCCACCGAGGCCGAGCGTGCAGTCGACGAAGAGACCGCCGCGCTCGGCGGCGAGCCAGTGCAGGGTCTCTTCGAGGAGCACGGGTTGATGGCGTGCGGCGGGCGATTCGAGCTCATGGGCGCTCAGATTCCCCGCTCCGACAGCAGTCCGAAGTCCTCGTCCGTGAACGGATGCTCGGCGAGCCGCTTCTCGAAGCGCTCGCGATTCCACACCACGAGGTGGTCGATGCGGGCGGAGACCACGACCTCGCCGCTCATCGTCGCCGACGAGCGCAGGATCGTCGGCACGAGAAGCCGCCCCTGGCCGTCGAGCCGCGACTGCTGTCCGTAGTAGCTCACGCGCTCGAGGTAGCGCTCCTTGACGCGATCGGTCGCCGGCAGGGCAGCGAGCCGCGACTCGATCTCCTCCCACACCGGAAGCGGATAGACCAGGGCATGGTCTCCCGCCACAGAGGTGATGAAGAAGTCGGCCCCGAAGCGCTCCTCCAGCGCCCGCCTGAAGTCCGTCGGGACTTTCAGACGCCCTTTGTCATCGATCGTGGCTACTGTGCTGCCGCGGAACATCGCTTGCCCCATTCAACTGAAGAATGACTCCAGCAATGTACAAGAGAGTTCCACTTTTGTCCATTTTTATCCACACAGTTTCGACATCGGCGCAACACTCACCGAGCGGCGTAAATACGACGGAACTTCAGTCGAACGGTACGGACGGGAGAGGGCGAGACGCGGCGGTGAGCTCGAGGCTCACCGCCGGAAGATCAGCGCTGCGGGGAAGGCGGCGGTGCGATCGGTTCGGCCGCTGGCGGCTTCTCCGGCGCCGGCTCGCGCTTCGGCGCGAAGGCGGCGAGCGGATCGTTCGCGGGGTCACGCAGCACCTCGCGATAGCCGATCGCCTCCGGCGGAGTGTTCTCGAGCAGATAGGCCCGGTCCTCCAGATCCGCGAGGTAAGTGCGCATCTTCTCTTCGAAGAGGCGGTTCTGCTCCCTGGCGGCGAGCTCGTCCTTGACCTCCGCCAACGGCCGGACCGTGCTCTCGGTGCGCTCCAGAACCTGCAGCAGATGCAGGCCTCCGCGCGCTTCGACCGGCGAGGAGACCGCGCCGGCCACGAGCCCCGCGACCGCGGCCTCGAGCGCCGGCGCGAGCTCGCCGGCCTGCACCCACCCGAGGTCCACCGGACCGGTGGCGTCGCCGCCGCCGAGGCGGGCGACGACGTCGGCCATCGATTCGCCGGAGGCGAGCGCGGCGCGCATCGCTTCGGCGACCTCGCGCGCCTTGTCACCGGAGAGCTTCTCGGCCGGAATCACGATCTCCTGCACCTTCGCCTTGGCCGGGATGCGGAACTCCTCGAGCCGCTCGCGATAGGTCCGCTGCAGCCACTCGTCGTCGACCTCGACCTGCGAGCGCACCTCGCGCTGAATGACGCCGTTCACGCGGATCGAGCGCGAAGTCCGCTCGCGGAAATCGGCGAGCGTCATGCCGGCGCTCTTCAGCGCGTTGGCGAACGCCGCCTCGGTCGCGAGATTCATCCGGCTGCGGGTCGCGTCCATGGCCTCGTCGAGCTCCGCCTTGGAGGGCTCGATGATCAACTGGCGGGCACGCGAGAGCAGCAGCATCTCGTCGAGGATCTCGCGCATCGTCGCCCGGCCGGCATCCTCGGTCAGCGTTCGCCGCTCCTCCGGCGCGATCTCCGACTCGGCGATGGCGCGCTCGCGCGCTTCCTTGCGCTGGCGATAGTCGTAGAGCGTCGTGATCTCGTCGTTGACGCGCAGGATGATGGTGTTGAGCTCTTCGGCGGGCAACGTGGCGGCAGGAAAGGCCCACAGCGCCAGGGCGACACAGACGGTCTGCTTCAGGAACTCAACGCTCTTCATGCGGCCTCGATATCGGGAACGAGCCCCGGTAGTTGAACGGCAGGTTGCGGTCGTACACCGCGACAGTGTAACGGCTCTGCGCATCGGCGAACAGGCCTCGCAGGCGGTCGTCCGCGGCGGCCTCGCGCAGACGCCGGCGAATCTCCGGCGTGACCTCTTCGAGCGCCGGATTCTCCGCCGGCCAGCGCTCGACCACCTCGAAGAGGTGAAAACCGTAGTCGGCAGCGACGACCTCGCTCACCTTTCCCACCTCGAGCTTGAAGATGAGATCGGCGAAGGCCGGCGGCAGCTCGTCCCGCGCCAGAACCCCCTGGTCACCACCGGCCGGAGGCGACCCCGGGACGCTGACCTTGGCGAGCACCGCTTCGAAGGCCAGGCCGGCGACGAGCTCCCGGCGCGCGCGCTCGGCCGCGAGGCGGTCGTCCACCAGGATCTGCCGCAGGTGCACCCGCGCCGGACGGGCGAACTCGGCGGCGTGAGCGGCGAAGTAGGCGGAGATCTCGGCCGCGGCGGGTTCGGGAAACGGCGTCGACCCCATCAAGGGCTCGACCGCATCGGCGGACGGCACGGTCTTGTCGATCAGCCCGCGCTCGCGCGCCAGCTTGGCGAGCATCTCCTCGCGCACGAACTGATCGAAGAGCCGGGACAGCACGTCGCTCGCCATGCCGCCGCCGGACTCGCCGAGATTGCGCTCGAGATAGGCGTCGAAGGCGGACGCCTTGAGCTCGTGGTCGCCGACCTTCGCGACCAGATCGGGCGACGGCAGCGGCACCTCGCGGCGGCAGCCCGCCGCGGCGACGGCGAGGACCGTCATCGCGGTCCACGCGCGCAGGCGGCCGGCGCTCACGCGGCGAGCTCCGCGAGAACGGCCCGCGCGGCGTCGATCACCGACTGGCCGGCGGGCAGGTCGAGCGAGAGAACGCCGGTCGGACTGAAGGCGGCGCCGGCGCGAGTCGAAACGTAGCGGATCAGCCGGTCGACGTCGATCCGGGCGTCGCGGCGCAGACGGAAGATCAGCTGGCCGCCCGTCGCCGAGATCGCCTGCACGCGCAAAGCCTCGGCGGCGCGCTTCAGGTCGACGAGATCGAGCAACGCGAGCACCGACTTCGGCGGCCGTCCGAACCGGTCGGTGAGCTCCTCGAGCAGCTCCTGGCGGGGCAGCTCTGCGGTCGCGAGCTTGCGATAGATCTCCATCCGCAGGTTCTCGTCGGCGATGTAGTCCTTCGGAATCGTCATCGCGAGCGGCAGGTCGAGGGCGACGCTCGGCCCCTCCTCGACGCTCTCGCCCTTGAGGTCGCGCACCGTCTCTTCGAGCATCTTGAGGTAGGTCTCGATGCCGAGCTCGGCGATATGGCCGCTCTGCTCGCCGCCGAGGAGATTGCCGGCGCCGCGGATCTCGAGATCGCGCCCGGCGATGCGGAAGCCCGCTCCGAGCTCGGTGAACTCGCGCAGTGCCTCGAGGCGCCGGCGCGCCTCCTCGGTGAGCGGAGCGTCGGGAGGCACGAGCAGATAGCAGTAGCCGAGCTCGCGGCTACGGCCGACGCGGCCGCGGAGCTGATAGAGCTGCGCCAGGCCGAAACGGTCGGCGCGATGGATGATCATCGTGTTGACGGTCGGAATGTCGATTCCGTTCTCGATGATCGTGGTGGCCAGCAGGACATCGTACTCGCGCGCCGTGAAGGCGTGCATCCGGCGGTAGAGCTCGCGCTCGTCGAGCTGGCCGTGACCGATGGTGATGCGCAGACCCGGCACGAGCTCGCGCAGCACGCCCGCCATCTCCTCGATCGACTCGACGCGGTTGTAGACGTAGAACACCTGGCCGCCGCGCTGCAGCTCGTACTCGATCGCCTCGCGCACCAGCTCCGCCGAGAACGGCAGCACTGCAGTCTCGACCGCCATGCGGTCCTTCGGCGGCGTCTCGATCACCACCATGTCGCGCACCCCGGCGAGCGACAGCTGCAGCGTCCGCGGCAGCGGCGTCGCCGACATGGCGAGCACATGGACGTTCTTCTTGAGCTGCTTCAAGCGCTCCTTCTGCGCCACGCCGAAGCGCTGCTCCTCGTCGACGATCACCAGGCCGAGGCGGTGGAACTCGACGTCCTTCGACAGCAGGCGGTGCGTGCCGAGCGTGATGTCGACCTTGCCCGCGGCGATTCGCGTCTTCAGGTCTTTCAGGTCCTTGCCCACACGCAGCCGCGACAGGCGCTCGATCGAGACCGGAAAGCCCTCGAAGCGGCGGGTGAAGACCTCGAGGTGCTGGTCGGCGAGGATCGTCGTCGGCGCCAGCACCGCGACCTGGTAGCCGGCGTCGACGGCGCGAAAGGCGGCGCGCATCGCGACCTCGGTCTTGCCGAAGCCGACGTCGCCGCAGAGCAGTCGATCCATCGGCTTCGACTGACCGAGATCCTCCAGCACGACGGTGATCGCATCGGCCTGATCCGGCGTCTCCTCGAAGGGAAACGCGGCGGAGAACTGGCGCTCGAGGTCGGTCGAGCCGGCGAGGATCGGCGCCCGCGCCAGCTGGCGTTCGGCGTAGAGCTTGAGCAACTCCTCCGCCATGTCGCGCATGCCGGTGCGGACCTTCGATTTGGTCTTGTTCCACGACGAGCCGCCGAGCTGGTCGAGGCGCGGGGCGATGCCCTCGATGCCGCTGTACTTCTGGATGAGGTCGAGCCGCGCGAGCGGCACGAGCAGGCGCTTGCCACCGGCGTAGAGGATCTCCATCACCTCGTTGTCGGCCGCCACCGGTCCGGCGAGCTTGCGCATCGAAGCCGGCAGCGGCGCGAGGCCGGCGTCGCCGGGGCTGCCCGGCCCGGGTGCCCCGCCGACCGAGCGCAGCGCGACGAACTGGCCGATCCCGTGGTCGTTGTGGACGACGTGATCGCCGACCTTGAGGTCGCGCAGGGTGGCGAGGAACGGCCCGAAGCGGCCCCGCCCGCGCTTGCCGCCGCGCGCCATCGGTCGCGGCAGCAGCTGGGTCTCGCCGTAGATGGCGACGCCGGCGGCGGGCAGGCGGTAGCCGCGCTCGATCTCACCGCTGACGATCTCGACGCCCCGCGCCCCGAGCTCGATCTCGCGCCCCTCGAGCAGCTCGCCGAGCGCTGCGTGGCGCTCCGACGGGGCCACCAGGATGAGGCGCTCGCCGCGCGCGCGGGTCGCCGCGACCTCGTTCGGAAAGCGCGGCAGCTGGCCGTGGAAGAGATCGGTCGAGAGAACTCCGAAATCCACCGCCTCTCCCGGCGCCGCGAGTGGCACCACCGCGGCGGAGGCCTCTTCGATCAGCGCCAGAACCGCTGCGACAGGATGTTCGAGCAGCGCCGGCTCGAGCGCGAAGCGCTGATGCTCGCGGCGCGCCGCGAACTCCTCCGCCAGGCGCTCGCCGTGATGGGTGACCTCGGCGACGAGCGCCGCCGGATCGAGGGCCACCCAGGTCGCTGTGGGCAGCAACTCGGCGAGCGTGAGGCTGCGCGGGGCGAGAAGCGGCAGGAGGTTCTCCCAGCCCGGAAATCTCCCGCCGTCGGCGAGCGTCGCGAGATGGTCGCGCGTCTCCCGCCCGGGCTCCTCGCCCGCGACCTCGGCGAGTACCCGCGCCAGCCGTCGCGACGCCTCGGGCCCCTCGGGGAAGAGCGCGAGCGGCAGCACGGCGGCCTCGCGCAACTCGTCGTGAGAGCGCTGCGACTCGATCTCGAAGCGGCGCAGGCTCTCGATCTCGCTGCCGAAGAGGTCGAGGCGCAGCGGCTCCTCGTCGCCGGCGGCGAACAGGTCGAAGACGCCGCCGCGGACCGCGAAATCGCCCACCTCGCCGACCAGGTCGACCCGGCGATAGCCCAACGCCGTCAGACGCAGCGCGAGCTCGTCGAGGTCGATTTCGGCGCCCCGGCGCAGGACGACCGGCGCGAGGCCGGCGGCCTCTGGCAGGCGCCGGAAGAGGGCCCGAGGGGTGACCAGCAGCGCGCGCAGGCGCCCGGCGAGGGCGTCGGCGAGCGCGGTGACCTCTTGCGCGCGCACGGTGAGCGAGGCCTCGGCCTCCTGGTAGGGGGATAGCGAGGGCGTCGCGAAGTACCCGCCGACGCCTTCGCCTGCCACCAGACGCAGGCTCTCGAGCCAGGCGAAGGCGTCCGACTCGTGCGGCACCACCACCACCACCGGCCGGCCGGTCTGCTCCGCGATCAGGTCGAAGACCCAGGCTGCCGCCGCTGGCGGCAGACGCGTGGCGCGTCCACGGCCGGCAGCGAGGTGGGAGGCGAAAGTGGTGAAGAGAGGACTCTGGGCGATCCGCAGGGAGAGCTCCCCCCACGGCGCGGAACGGCTCATGGACGCAAGTCTATCGAAGCGCCTGCCCTCCTGCCCGACCGGTCCGGATGGGCTCGGGCGGTCCGCGCCGCCGGTTCGGGGCGTCGCCGTCTCGTTGGGTAGGGCGGATCTCACCGCCGGCGGAGAGAATGGCGGTGGAGCAGCCCGCCGGCCGGCGACCGGCGGGAGACCACGGAGAGCAGGCCGAGACGTTGCGGCCGCGAGCGCCACCGCGAAGCGCGGTTGCGAGCCCCCGAGGGGCCCGGTAGCATGGCTCGATTCGCCGACGAAGATCCAGGAGGCAACATGAGCGGGGCAGATGTTTGGGGAATGTTGTTCGTTTTCATGCTGGCCGGTTTCATCGGCTTCGAAGTCATTCGTAACGTTTCGCGCCTGCTGCATACGCCGCTGATGTCGCTGACCAGCGCCATCTCGGCGATCGCGATCGTGGGCTCGATCCTGCTCGCCGGAGAGGCGCACGATCCGCTCACCACGACTCTCGCCGCGATCGCGGTCGGAGCCTCGATGACCAACATCGTCGGCGGCTTCCTGATCACCGACCGGATGCTGAAGATGTTCAAGAAGAAAGAGGACCCCAAGTCGTGATCGCCCATATCGTCCAGTTCTGCTACCTGATCGCGACCGGACTCTTCGTCCTGTCGCTCAAATGGCTCTCGCATCCGTCGA
>Ga0209477_1000557_pt1 | contig 23201 bp, 22 predicted proteins | sample KloWWTupernatant_FD_187180 | JGI IMG/M metagenome (GOLD analysis project Ga0209477, IMG submission 187180) | Active sludge microbial communities from Klosterneuburg, Austria, studying microevolution and ecology of nitrifiers - Klosterneuburg... | ecosystem: Engineered > WWTP > Aerobic digester >... | reverse complement strand
GCGCGAGGGCCGCCAAACAACTCGGGCATCCATGCCCTCAGACAGTTTGGCTATTCCCCTCGCGCGGGCGCCTTTTCCCGGCGACTTCCAGGGGCCCCGTGCGCTTGAACCCGCCATCCCTGGCTGGTCGCTTCGGCGCAGGGGTTTCGATGCGGCGTTGCAGGCGCGCGAGTCGCCTGGCATGACGCATGGCTTCGGGCTCGAGCGCGAGGAGGCGCGTGGCAACGGCCTGTGCCTGCGCCGGCTCACGTAGGACGTGTTCATGCAACTTGGCCATGGCTTCCAGGATTGGCGCCGAACGCTCGGCACCCGCCGTGCCCTCGAGCGCTGCCAGTGCTTCCCGGGGGCGGCCGTCGCGGCGCAGCGCGCGGGCACGCGCGAGCGCCGCTGCTTCACCGGGCGTGCGCTCGAGCACGGCCAGCGCCGCCTCGCGTTCGCCGCACTGCAGGAGGCGGCGCGCCAGCGCGGCGCCGTCGGCATCATGGGCTTCGGGTTCCGCATGCACGCGCATCAGCGCCGGCAGCAGGCGCGCCAGGGTCAGCACGTCCTGGCGGTTGTGCGCAATCGCCTCGCGCAGGCGCGCGGTTTCGCCGTGGCGCAGGTAGGCGAGCCAGGCCGCGGGTGCGAAGGCGCCGGGCAGGTCATCGACCCGCTCGAGCCCCAGCAGCTTGCGTTCGGCCGTGGCCAGGCGGCAGTCCGCCCAGCGCGAGCCGAAGGCGCGCCGCACCGGCGCGAGCAGGTCCCAGTGCGGACGAGCGAGGAAACGATCCGCGCGGCGCGACAGGCGCTGCCGCGCCGCCAGCAACGGGAGGTCGAAGGCGCGCCCGTTGTAGCTCACCAGCGTGTGCGCGGTCGGCACGCTGGCTTGCCATGCATCGATCCATGCGGCTTCCGCCGATGGCGCGGTCAACAGCCACTGCTCCAGCTCGAGGCGCTCGCCTTGCCAGCGTGCCAGCGCGAGCAGGAACACCAGCGTGCCACTGCCGCCGGCGAGGCCGGTGGTCTCGGTGTCGAGCAGCAACAGGGGTCCGTCCGCGGCGGCCGGCTCCCAGGGCAGGCGCGCGGGCGGCGCGGGCAACCCCGCCTGCGCCCAGCGGATGCAGCGCACGCCGCGCGCGACCTCGACCCCGGGCAACGCGCTTTCGGCGGCAATCCGCGCCGACTCGCGCACGCGCTGCGCGGCGCGCAGGGATTCCACGCGCGCGTTCCAGTCGAGCGCGGCCCCGGCCCCGGGCATCGCCTCGGCACCGGCAAGGCCGGCCTGCGCGCGCAGCAGGCGCAGGCGCGACGCCAGGCTGGCCGGGTCGAGGATCACGCGTCCGCGCAGGCCAGCAGTTCGAGCACGCGCGCGGCCGCGGCGCGCGGGGCGCGGCGCGCGTGCTCGTCGGACTCCAGCACCGGCCCCACGCAGGCCGGGCAACCACAGCGGCATTCGCAGGAACGCACCAGCGCCAGCGCGTCGCGCAGCAGCACCGCAGCGTCGCGGTACAGCGGCTCGGACATGCCGCTGCCGCCGGGATGGTTGTCGTACAGGAACACCGTGGGCTCGAAGCGACCGATCTGTTCCACCGCGAGCGCCTGGTCGCTGGCGTCGCGCAGGGCGCCGCGCCCCTTGGGGTCGACCGTGGCGCTCCATTCGCCCTGCCCGCTGCCCACTGCCTTGCCGATGTCGCGCGGCTCGGCCATGGCGCGCAGCACCGCCACCGTGTGCAGCGCATAGGCGGCGCCGAGGAATCCGTCCAGCGCCTCCCAGCGGCTGGCGAAGGCGCGTTCCAGCGCGCCCTCGCGCAGGCGCCACCACAGCGCGGAGGTGTGCAGTTCCTGGTCCGGCAGGTTGACCGGCCCGTAGCCGACGTTCTCGTGGCTGTAGTAGCGGATCTTCTTGTAGCCCGTGACCCGGCGCACGAGGTGGACCTCGCCGTGCGCGCACTCCGCGGCGGGCAAGGCGCCCGGCGTCGCGGCGCCGCTGCCCGCGACCTCGAAACGCTCGAGGATCTTGAGCTTCTGGTAGTCGATCGCGTCGGTGTAGTAGTCGGCGTCGGTGCGGGTGACGAAGGCCTTGCGTCCCACCCAGTCGAGCTGCTCGACCTGCCACGGCCGGCTCTGGACCAGGTAGATCGCGCCCTCGTAGAGGGTCAGCGCGGCGCTCGAGTAGTCGACCTCCGCCAGCACCTCCTGCTTGCCCCCGGTGCGATCGATCACGACGAAGTTGCCGTCGGCAACCGCGCGCAGGCTGACCGCATTCGCCGGGTAGCTGTCCGCCACCCAGTGCCAGGCGTCGCCGTCGGCGTGCAGCACGCCCTGCTCGGCGAGCAGGCCCAGCACGCCCGCAGGGTCGTGCGGGCCGTAGCGGTCGCCGGCGCGGAACGGCAGTTCGAAGGCCGCGCAGCGCACGTGGTCGACCAGGACCAGGAGCTGGTCGGCGGCGATGCGCGCGCATTCCGGCGAGGCGTCGAGGAAGAACTCCGGGTGTCGCACCAGGTACTGGTCGAGCGCGTCGGATCCCGCCACCAGCACGCCCAGCGCGTCGCGCTGGCGCCGGCCCGCGCGGCCGAGCCGCTGCCAGGTCGCGGCGACCGTGCCTGGATAGCCGTTGAGGATGCAGACATCGAGCATGCCGATGTCCATGCCCAGTTCCAGCGCCGAGGTGCTGACCACGCAATCGAGTTCGCCGGCGCGCAGCTTGCGTTCCGTCGCGCGCCGCTCCTGCGGCAGGTAACCGCCGCGGTAGGCCGCCACCCGCGCCGGCTTGCGCGGGTCGTGGTCGAAGACGTCCTTGAGGTACTTGGTCAGGACCTCGACCATGAGGCGTGATTGCGCGAATACGATGGTCTTGAGCCTGGCGCGGATTGCCGCGCGCGCGATGCGGGTCGACTGCGAGCGCGCCGAGGCGCGGATGCCGAGGTCGGCGTTGACCACCGGGGGATTCCACAGCAGGAGATGACGCCCGCCCTGCGGCGCGCCGCTGCGCGTGATCGCGCGGACCGGGGAACCGAGCAGGGCCTCGGCATGCTGCTGCGGGTTGCCGATGGTGGCCGAGCACAGGATGTAGCGCGGCGCCACGCCGTAGAAGGCGCAGATCCGGCGCAGGCGCCGCAGCACGTTGGCCACGTGCGAACCGAAGACGCCGCGGTAGCCGTGGACCTCGTCGATCACGACGAAGGCCAGGCTCTCGAAGAACTGCGCCCACTTCGTGTGGTGGGGCAGGATCGCCTGGTGCAGCATGTCCGGGTTGCTGACCACGATGTCGCCGCGGGTGCGCACCGCCTGGCGCGCGTCGCCCGGGGTGTCGCCGTCGAAGGTGTAGGCGCGCACGCCCAGTTCGCCGGCGCGGTTGAGTTCGGTCAACTCGGCAACCTGGTCCTGGGCCAGGGCCTTGGTCGGGAACAGGTACAGCGCCTTGGCCCCGCGCCGGCGCACGGCGCCGAGCACCGGCAGGTTGTAGCAAAGCGTCTTGCCCGAGGCGGTGGGCGTCACCACGACCAGGTCGGCGCCCGCGGCGACCGCATCCCAGGCTTCGCGTTGGTGGGTGTAGGGCCGCTCCACCCCGCGCGCCTTCACCGCCTTGAGTAGCGCGGGATCCATGTCCTCGGGAAACGCCGCGTAGTGGCCAGGCTGTGCCGGCAGGTACGCGCTACCGGTGATCCGGCCGGGATAGCGCTGTCGCAGCCGTTCGGCCAGGCCAGCGGGATCGTGCGCTGCCGCTGCCCCAAGGGGCGACTCCTCCGTAGCGGAAACGACTGGCATTGCGCGCGCGGGCAGCATACGATGTTCCCCATTCGTTCTGGCGAGAGCTTATAGAACGCATGGAAAACGGACAAGGCAAGCGCCGTCCCCCGCCAAAGCGGAAGGAGAACGCGGCGGACCTGCGCCAGATGGACTTGTGGACCGGCGGTGCCCGGCCGGAGCCAGGCACGGATGCGGCCGTGCCCCATGCCGACAAGTTTTCGAGTATTTCGTCGCAAACCGATGAAATACCTAAGATTGATTCCAAGGCAAACCGGACACGACCGGCTGCCGCGATCCAGCCCAAGGTCAAGGTGACGGTCTCCAGCGGGCCGCGGCCTGGCGCTGGTTCCGCCGCCCGTTCCCTGCCCGCGCTGACCCGGCGCCAGCATGAGCTGCTGGACTACCTGCGGCGGCGCCAGGAGAACGGCGAGTTGCCGCCCTCGCTGACCACCATCTGCCGCGACCTCGGGCTGGTCTCCCGCGGCTCGCTGCACAAGCAGGTGGTGGCGCTGGTGCAGGCCGGCGTGGTCGAGGCGATGCATGGCAAGCAGCGCGGCGTGCGCCTGGCCGAGGCCGCCAACGACGAAGGTGTCGTGCCGCTGCTGGGGGCGATCGCGGCGGGTCGCCCGATCGAGGCGCTGGCCCGCGACGAAACCCTGCAGTTGCCGCCATGGCTGCGGCCCAACGGCGATTGCTTCGCCCTGCGGGTGCGCGGCGACTCGATGCGCGATGCCGGCATCCTCGACGGCGACATCGTCGTGGTCGAGGCGCGCGGCCAGGCCCGCAACGGCGAGATGGTGGTCGCCTTGGTCGACCACCAGGAAGCGACCCTCAAGCGCATCGAACAGCGGCCGGGCGAGGTCCTGCTGCACGCGGAGAACGCGGCCTACCCGCCGCAGCGTTATGCCAGCGACCGGATCCAGATCCAGGGCGTGGTGGTGGCGTCCCTGCGGCGCTACTAAGGTGCGGGTCGACCGCCGGGCCATGAAGTGCCCGGCTCCGGGCCGGCGCCTGTCGCACGCAGGGCGCGCTCCTGCAAAGCCGGGCCTGTAGGAGCGCGCTCTGCGCGCGATGGGCTCTCCGCCCCAGCGCGAACCAGGCTCAGGCGACCACGCTGACCGCAGCAGCCTGCGAGCCCTTCGGCCCCTGGACCACCTCGAAGTTCACCTTCTGCCCCTGCTGCAAGGTGCGGAAACCCTGCGAATTGATCGCCGAGTAGTGCACGAAAATGTCCTCGGTGCCGTCCTCGGGCGCGATGAATCCGAAGCCCTTGGCGTCGTTGAACCACTTCACGGTACCAGTGCGCATTCCCACGAACCCTTCTGTGACCACGGCAATGTGCATCGCGCGCCGTGCACCATCCGGTCAACGGCGCATGGCGCGATGCAACATCAGTATGCCGAGGGCTCCCGGAACGACGCAAGATCGGGCCCGCCGCGGCGCCTCAGGGGCGCGGCTGGAGCAGGCGCCGGATCAGGCGCGGCACCTGGGCGGTCACCGCGCGCAGGTGCTCCTGGATCTGGTCCATGCTGATCGGCGCCAGGTGCTGGCCGACGCCGTGTTCGTCGCAGCCGGCAGCCCAGTTGGCGACCATCGCCAGGCACGCGTACTCGAGGCCCAGTTCGCGCGCGAGCGCGGCCTCGGGCAGGCTGGTCATGCCGACCACGTCGCAGCCGTCGCGCGCCATGCGCACGATCTCGGCGGTGGTTTCCAGGCGCGGCCCCTGGGTCACGCCGTGCACGCCTCCGTCGAGCACCGCGATGGATTCCGCGGCGGCGGCGGCGAGCAGGGCCGCGCGCAGGGATCCGGTGTAGGGCTCGCTGAGGTCGATGTGGACCACGGCTTCGCCTTCGGCGTCGCAATAGCTGGCGTGGCGGCCGTGGGTGTAGTCGATCGCCTGGTCGGGCACCAGCATCACGCGCGGCCCCATGCGCGGCGTGATCCCGCCCACGGCATTGACACCGACGACGCGCCGCGCGCCGAGCTCGCGCAGCGCCCACAGGTTGGCACGGTAGTTCACCCGGTGCGGCGCAATGCTGTGTCCTTCCCCGTGGCGGGCGAGGAAAGCGACCCGCGCCGGGCCGATGCGGCCGACCACGACCGGCCCCGACGGCTCGCCCCAGCGCGTGGCGACGGTCACGCGCTCGGCCGCCTCCAGTGCCGCGAGCTGGTACAGGCCGGTGCCGCCGATGACGGCCAGGTCGATGGACTGGGGCATGGGGCGCTCGGACCTCGATGTCGGTTGCGCCGGCAGGCCGGCATGGTGCGGGCGTGTCGCGCCCGCGCTCAGACGGCGTAGATCGCCGGCAGGTTGCGACCCTGTTCGTAATAGTCCATGCCGAAGCCGAACACGTAGCGATCCGGCACTTCGACCCCGACATAGTCGGCCTTGAGGCCGGGCAGGCAGCGGCCGTGCCGCTTCTCGCACAGGACCGCGACCCGCACGTCGCGCGCGCCCTGCATTTCGCAATGGGCGCGGATGGCGGAGATGGTGTGGCCCTCGTCGAGGATGTCGTCGACCAGCAACACGTCGCGCCCGGCCATCGGCACGCGCGGCTGGCGGAACCACTGCAGCGCGCCGCCCGAGGTGCTGCTGCGATAGCGGGTCGCGTGCAGGTAGTCGAACTCGAGGTCGACGCCGATCGCGAGCGCGAGCAGCGCCCCGGTGATCTGCCCGCCATGCATGACGGTGAGGAAGACCGGGCGACGGCCGGCGTAGTCACGGGTGATCTCGGCGCCCATGCGCTCGATCTCCGCGAGCAGGCGCTCGCGCGGGTGCACCAGGGTGGCGCGGGCCAGCACCTCGGACAAGGGATGCGCGTTCATGCCGCCTGCCCCAGGCCCAGCAGCCGCGCGGTGGCGGCATCGCGCTGCGGATTGTCGACCAGCGACTGCCAGGTCGGCGCGACCCGACCCTGCAGCGATTCCACCAGCAGGCGGCCGGCCGGCCGATGCCGTTCCGCCGCCTGCAGGGCCTCGGGCACCGCCTCGGGCAGGCAGGCCAGGACCAGGTCGCAACCGGCATCGACGTGGGCGTCGACCCGCGCGGCGATCGCGCCGGCCGGCGCCGCGGCCGCCATGCTGATGTCGTCGCCCATCACGATGCCGCCGAAGCCGAGGTCACGGCGCAGGATCTCGCCGATCCAGCGCCGCGAGTAGCCCGCCGGCTGCTTGTCGACGGCGGGCACGGTCACGTGCGCCATCATCACGGCGTCCGCGCCGGCGGCGATGGCATCGCGGAACGGCAGCCCGTCGCGTTCCAGGATCTGCGCCAGCGTGCGGCGGTCGATCGCATCCTCGAAATGGGTGTCCTCGACGAAGGAGCCGTGGCCGGGAAAGTGCTTGAGGGTGGCGGCCATGCCCGCCAGGTGCATGCCGCGCACGTACGCGCAGACCAGCTCGGAGACGATCGCAGGATCGGCGTGGAAGGCGCGCTCGCCGATCGCGCGGTTGCCGAGCCGCAGGTCGGCCACCGGCGCGAAGGAGAGGTCGATGCCGATCGCGCGCATCTCGCTCGCCATCAGCCAGGCATGCTCTTCGGCCAGCGCCACCGCGGCGCGATGGTCGCGCTCGTAGGCATCGCCGATCCGCGCCAGCGCGGGGAGCCGCGTGAATCCGTCCTGGAAGCGCTGCACCGGCCCGCCCTCCTGGTCCACCGCGAGCAGCAGCGGGCGCGGCGCGGCGGCGCGCAGTGCCTCGTTGAGGGCGCCGACCTGCGCGCGCGAGGCGAAGTTGCGCGCGAACAGGATCACCCCGCTCACCGCCGGATGCCGCAGCCACTCGCGTTCCGCCGGCGCCAGCGCGGTGCCGGAAATCCCGATCAAAAGCATGTCATTCCCCGGACGCCAGGGCGTCCTTGTCGGGCCAGCGCGAGTACGGCGTCGCGGCCAGGTTGAGATTGTAGTAGCGCGCCTCGTCCGTCACCTCGGCCCCGAGCCAGTGCGGCCGCGCGAAGGGCTCGTCCTCGGCGCCGAGCTCGATCTCCGCCACCACGAGGCCGGCATTCTCGCCCAGGAACTCGTCGATTTCCCAGACGTGCGGCGCGGAATCGACCCGGTGGCGCCATTTCTGCACCCGCTGCGGGCAGAAGGCCGCCAGCATCGCCTGCGCGTCCGCCAGCGGCAGCGGCTGCTCGAATTCCAGGCGCCGCGCGCCCAGCTCGCGTGACTTGATGTTGAGGAACGCCGCGTCGCCCTCGATCCGGACCCGCACCGAGCAGCGCTCGCCCCCCAGGTAGCCCTGCTCCATGCGCGTGCGGTCGCGCGCCTGCGCGCGCCACGCGTCGCTGGCCAGGAGGAACTTGCGTTCGATCTCGACGCCCATGGCGGCATTCTATGCGAGGGCGCGCGTTCAGGCGCGGTCGAAGACCGCGATCGACTCCACGTGGGCAGTGTGCGGGAACATGTCCATCACCCCGGCCGCACTGAGCACGAAGCCGCGCTCGCGCACCAGGATCCCCGCGTCGCGGGCGAGGCTGGCGGGATGGCACGAGACGTAGACGACCCGGCGCACCTCGCGCCGCGGCAGGTACGCCAGCACCTGCTCGGCACCGGCGCGCGGCGGATCGAGCAGCAGCAGGTCGTATCGCGCGTCCGCCCACGCCGAGCCACGGCCGTCGGCGAAAAGGTCCGCCGCATGGTATTCGACGTTGCCGATGCCATTGCGGGCCGCGTTGTCGCGCGCCCGCGCGACCAGTCCGGCCTCGCCTTCGACCCCGACCACGCGCGCGGCGCGGCGCGCCAGCGGCAGGGTGAAGTTGCCCAGCCCGCAGAACAGGTCCAGCACCCGGTCGGCCGGTCCCGGCGCCAGCAGGTCCAGCGCATGGTCGACCATGCGCTCGTTCAACGTGGCATTGACCTGGACGAAGTCCAGCGGCCGGAACTCGAACCGGATGTCGTGCCGGGGCAGGCGGAACGAAAGCGCTGCGTCGGGCGGGTGCAGCGCCTGCACGCTGTCGAGCCCACCCGGCTGCAGGTAGATCGCCAGACCGCTGTCCCTTGCAAAGGCCACCAGTCGCTCGCGATCGGCATCCGTCAGCGGGCCCAGGTGCCGCAGCACCAGCGCAGCGAGCTCGTCGCCCACCGCGACCTCTATCTGCGGTATCTCGCGCCGCGCGTCCAGCGACTCGACCAGCAGCGCCAGCTCCTCGATGCGCCCGCCAACCGCCGGGTGCAGCACCTCGCAGCGCGCGATGTCGGCCACGAAGCGACCATCGACCTCGCGGAACCCGACCAGCACCCGGCCCTTCTTGTCGACCCGCTTCACGCTCAGGCGCGCGCGCCGTCGATAGCCCCAGGCCTCGCTGGCCAGCGGCGCCAACTCCCTGCCGGGACGCACATGGCCGATGCGCTCGAGGTTCTCCATCAGCGTGCGGGCCTTGGCCGCGATCTGCGCCGCGGGCGCCAGGTGCTGCAGGGCGCAGCCGCCGCAGGTGCCGAAATGCACGCAACGCGGCTCGACCCGATCCGGGCTGGCCGCGAGCACCGCGTCGACCCGCGCCTCGTCGTATTGACGATGCCGTGCCGTGCGCACCGCGCGCACGTGCTCGCCCGGCAGCGCACCGCGCACGAACACCGCCTTGCCCTCGTGGCGCGCGACCCCGCGGCCGTCATGGCTGAGGTCGGTGATGTCGAGTTCGTACGTCTGCATCGGGATCGCCGGGCGCCGGGTCGCCTATTCTGGCGCAGGACTTGGCAGCGTGCCGCCAATCCGGGCACGCTCGCATCCCATGGCGACACCCCGCGTGCTGGTGGTCGATGACGATGCGGTCGCGCGGCAGTACCTCGCCGAGGTGCTGCACGCGCTCGGCGCGCACGTCGACCTCGCCGACTCGGGCACCCGCGGCCACGCGCTGGCCGCCGCCCACCCCTACGACCTGCTGGTGGTGGACCGCCGCTTGCCCGACATCGACGCGGCGGCGTGGCTGCAGGTCCTGCGCGCACAAACCGCCGCCCGCTCGCAGTCCGTGCCGGCGATCGTCCACAGTGCGGCGTTGCCCGCCGCCGACCGCGCCCGCCTCCTGGCCGCCGGCTACCTGGCGGCCTACGACAAGCCGATTCCGCGCGAATCGCTGGCGACGCAGCTCGGTGTCCCGGCGGCCACCGGGCGGAGCACGCCGGACAGCCGCGCGGATCGCGTGCGTGAGGCCACCGCTGCGCCAGTACTCGACGACGAGGCCGGCCTGCAAGCCTGCGGCACGCGCGAGATCCTCGATGGGCTGCGCCAATTGCTCCGCGCGGAACTCGCGCAGCATCGCCACGACCTGCTCGAGGCCGCCGCGCGCGACGATGGACCCTCGATCGCCGCCCTCGCCCACCGCCTGCATGGCGCCGCACGCTTTTGCGGCACCCCCGCGCTCGTGGCAGCCCTGCGGCAAATCGATTCCGGCACCGACGAGACGGTCGCCGCAACGCTGGGACCGGTCCTGGCCGCGATCGACACGCTCGTGGCCACGCTTGCACGGGTCCCCGACTAGCTCGCGACGGAGGCCGGGACCGACGGACAAGCACCTGCCCCCGAGTTCGTTCGGAGCGAGTCCGGGACTGCCGGTATCCGGGTGGAGGCGAGTTCCACTGAATGTCTGAGCCGCCACCCGGATGCCGGCAGTCCCGGACCCCGCACGACCACGGTGACATTGATGGCTACCGATCGCCGCCGTTGATTCACGGTGCAAGGGGCCCTCCTTCGCACCGCTCCGAAGCGATCGTCAACGGGCGCCAAGCCCCTCCGTGGACGGCGCGCGCATCCGCCACGCATTGAGGTCGCGCCCTCCCAGGTGATGCCGCAGCACGGCGCGCATCAGGCGCCGCAGCTCCGCCAGGCCGGCGGCATCCGGGCAGGCGTCGCCCGCCAGTGCGAGCAGCGCGGCGCCGTGCACTGCTGGCGCCAGCGGTCGCGCCGACCATGCCAGCGGTCCGCGCTCGGGATCGTAGGAGTACGTCGCCCCGGGCTCGAGTTCGCGGCCATGCCCGGCCTCGAATTCGAGCTGCATGCCGTAGCCGAGCTCGCCCAGGACATCGCGCTCGAAGCGCCGCAAGGTCCACGCCAGTCCGTCGCCGGCGGCGAGCTCGGCGAGGCATTCGCCGTAGCGCTGGTGGATGCCGGGATGCGGATCGTGCCGCGCCAGCAGCCGCACCATCAGCTCGTTGAGGTACAGCGCCGACCACAGGGCGCGGCCCTGCAGCCGCACCGGCGTGGCCGTGGCCTCGGCAGCGACCAGCGTGCCGAGTTCACCCTGCCCGGTCCAGCCCAGCTCCAGCGCGACCAGCGGCTTGAGCAGGCTGCGCGGGATCCGCGGCCGCGCGCTGCGCACGCCGCGCGCGACCAGCCCGACCCGGCCATGGTCGCGCGTGAGCACCTCGAGCAGCAGGCTGGTCTCGCGGTATGGCCGATCGTGCAACACGTAGGCCGGCTGGCCGTCGACGCGCAACATGCGCGGGCCGCGCGCTCAGTCGATGTAGCCGAAGCGGCGCAGGGCCGCCTCGTCGTCGGACCAGCGCTCGCGCACCTTCACCACCAGGTCCAGGTGCACCCGGCGCCCGGCCTGCTTGGCCAGCGCCAGCCGCGCCTTGGTGCCGATGGCCTTGATCTGCGCCCCGCCGGCGCCGACCACGATGCCCTTCTGGCCCGCGCGCTCGACCCAGATCGTGGCCATGATCCGCAGCAGCCCGCGCTCGACCTTCCACGAATCGATCGCCACCGTGGTCGAGAACGGCAACTCGTCATGCAGCTGCCGCACGACCTGTTCGCGGATCAGTTCGGCGCCCATGAAACGTTCGCTGCGGTCGGTCACCGCATCGGCCTCGAACGCCGCCTCGCCCTCGGGCAACAGCTCGAGCAGGGTGCGCTCCAGTCGCTCGAGCCCGTCGCGCTTGAGCGCGCTGACCGGCACCAGCGCCGCGAAGGGATGGCGCCGCGCGAGTTCGGCCAGGCGCGGCAGCAGCCCGGTGCGGTCCTTGACCCGGTCGACCTTGTTGAGCACCAGCACCATCGGCAGGCCGGTGGCGGCGCAGGCCGAAAGCGCCGCGTCGTCCTCGGCCGTCCAGCGCGCGGCCTCGACCACCAGCGCGATCACGTTGGCGTCGCCGAGCGCGCCACGCGCGGTGCGGTTGAGGTACCGGTTGATCGCGCGCCCGGTGGGCTCGTGCAGCCCCGGCGTGTCGACGAACACCAGCTGCCCGCCGGCGACGGTATGCACGCCGAGGATGCGATGGCGCGTGGTCTGCGGCTTCGGCGCGACGATGCTGACCTTGTAGCCGACCAGCGCGTTGACCAGCGTGGACTTGCCCACGTTGGGGCGCCCGACGACCGCCACCAGACCGCAGCGGAACGGCGTCGCGCCAGGCCCGGCGGCGTTCATGCCGCGCCGGTCCTTTCCTGGTCGGCGATGCGCGCGAGCGCCAGTTGCGCCGCCTGCGTTTCGGCGGCACGCCGGCTCGCGCCCTCGCCGTCCGCGATCACGTCCAGCGCCGCCACCCGGCAGCGCACGAAGAAGGTCTTGTCGTGCTCGTCGCCGGCGGTGCCGGACAATTCGTAGGCCGGCAGCGCCAGCCCGCGCCCCTGCAGCAGTTCCTGCAGCTCGGTCTTGGGGTCCTTGGGCGCGTGCCCGGGCACCAGCGCGTCGAGCCGTCCCGCCAGCAGCGGCAGCAGCACGGCACGCGCGGCCGCCCAGCCGCCATCGAGGTAGACCGCGCCCAGCACGGCCTCGAAGGCATCGGCCAGGATCGAATCGCGGCGGAAGCCGCCGCTGCGCAACTCGCCCGGCCCCAACCGCATGGCGTCGCCCAGCGCGATGGCGCGCGCGAGTTCGGCCAGCGTGGCCTCGCGCACGAGGTCCGCGCGCAGGCGCGTCAGTTCGCCCTCGGTGGCGCGCGGGAAGCGCGCATACAGTTCCTCGCCCACGACCATGCCCAGCACCGCGTCGCCGAGGAACTCGAGGCGTTCGTTGTTGCGCCGCCCGGCGCTGCGATGGGTGAGCGCGGTCTCCAGCAACGCGGGGTCGCCGAAGGCATGCGCGAGTCGCGGCAACGCGGGGACCACGGCCGTCACGTCGCCTGCGGTCGCGGCAAGCGCCTTCAGTCGACGCTGCCCTGGCGGGTGAGGTCGACGGTCTTGTTGAAGCTGGCGATGTACTCGAGGTTGTAGACCAGCGGCCCGCGCACCTCGTACTTGACGTTGAGCTGGTTGCCGCCGCCCTGGCGGATCACGCGCACGTTGTTGGGCTTCACCGAGGTGACGTAGCTGATGTACATCTTGCGGTCGAGCGAATCCTTGATCTTCTCCACCGTCCAGGTCGACACGCCGGGTTCGGCCTGCACGCCCTTCATCGCCGAGACCACGCTGTAGTACTCGGAATAGACCGGGAACAGGCGCATCACCAGGAAGGCGAAGAACCCGACGATCATCAGGACCATCAGGAAGCCCAGCAGGGTGATGCCGCCTTGCGCCTTCAGGTTCCGCATAACGCCTCCGGGGTGTCCGCGACCGGTCGCGGCTGGCCAGACCATTCTATTTGATCACAGTCCCGAGGCGGCCGAAGTCGACGCCGCCGTCCTTGAAGTCCCAGTTCATCCAGATCACGAAGGCCTTGCCGACCAGGTTGGCCTCGGGAACGAGGCCCCAGACCCGGCCGTCGAGGCTGTTGGAGCGGTTGTCGCCCATCACGAGGAAATGCCCCTCGGAAACCCGCCATGAGCCCTCCGGGCCGCCGGCAAAGCCCGGTGGGGGTCCCAGCAGGATCTCGTGGTCGAGTTCGGGGAGCTTCTCGGTGACGCGGGTGTAGTTGACGTAGTCCTTGGAGCGGGTCGTGCCGGAGTAGCTGCCGTCGGGCAGCGTCGCGACCTGCATGCCGTTGACGTAGAGCGTGCGTCCCCGGTACGTGACCTCGTCGCCCGGCAGGCCGATCACGCGCTTGATGTAGTCGCTGCCCTTGGTCGGGTCGTTGGGCCCCATGCCCGGATAGCGGAACACCACCACGTCGCCGCGCGCCGGCTGGCCGACCGGGATCACCTTGGCATTGGTGACCGGCACGCGCAGGCCGTAGGCGTACTTGTTGACCAGGATGAAGTCGCCGTCGAACAGCGTGGGCATCATCGAATCGGACGGGATCCGGAACGGCTCGGCCAGGAACGAGCGCACCATCAGCACGAGGAAGATCACCGGGAAGAACGAGCGGCAGTACTCGACCAGCACCGGCTCCTTGGCCTTGTCGCCGTGGACGCGCAGCCGCCGCGGCCGGAACAGCCAATGGTCGATCGCCCACACGATGCCGGTGAAGGCCGTCAGCGCCACCAGCAGGGCGGCGAAATCCAGGTCCAGGTTGCCCATCCGTTGCCCTCGCGCGCCGGGAGTCGCGGCGCCTTACTTGTCGTTGAGCTGCAGCACCGCCAGGAACGCTTCCTGCGGGATCTCGACGCGGCCGATCTGCTTCATGCGCTTCTTGCCTTCCTTCTGCTTCTCCAGCAGCTTGCGCTTGCGCGACACGTCGCCGCCGTAGCACTTGGCCAGCACGTTCTTGCGCAGGGCCTTGACCGTCGAGCGCGCGATGATCTGCGCCCCGACCGCGGCCTGGATCGCGACGTCGAACTGCTGGCGCGGGATCAGTTCGCGCATCTTCTCGACCAGTTCGCGCCCGCGCCGGTCGGCCACGCTGCGATGCACGATCAGGCTCAGCGAGTCGACCTTGTCGCCGTTGACCAGGATGTCCAGGCGCACGAAGGGACCGGCCTCGAAGCGCACGAAATGGTAGTCCAGCGACGCGTAGCCGCGGCTCACGCTCTTGAGGCGGTCGAAGAAATCCAGCACCACCTCCGCCAGCGGCAGCTCGTAGCTGATCTGGACCTGGCTGCCGAGGTACTGGATCGAGCGCTGCACGCCGCGCTTCTCCTCGCACAGCTTGATCACGCTGCCGATGTGGTCCGGCGGCGTGAGGATGTTGGCGAGGATGATCGGCTCGCGGATCTCCTCGATCCGCGACACGTTGGGCAGCTTGGAGGGGTTCTCCAGCGCGGTCACGGTGCCGTCGACCTCCACCACCTCGTAGACCACGGTCGGCGCCGTGGTCACCAGGTCGAGGTCGTACTCGCGCTCGAGGCGCTCCTGCACGATGTCCATGTGCAGCAGGCCGAGGAAGCCGCAGCGGAAGCCGAAGCCCATTGCCTCGGAATTCTCCGGATCGAAGCGCAGCGCGGCATCGTTGAGCTTGAGCTTGTCGAGCGCCTCGCGCAGCGCCGTGTAGTCGTCGGCCACCACCGGGAACAGGCCGGCGAAGACCCGCGGCTGCACTTCCTGGAAGCCGGGCAGCGCCTCGGCCGCCGGGCTGCCGGCGAGGGTGATGGTGTCGCCCACCGGCGCGCCGTGGACCTCCTTGATCGAGGCGCAGACGAAACCGACCTCGCCCGGGCCGAGGCGCTCCTTGAGCAGGCGCTTGGGCGTGAACACGCCGACCTGGTCGACTTCGTGCGCGCGCCCGGTCGACATCACCAGGATCTTGTCCTTGCGCTTGATCTCGCCCTGCATGACCCGCACCAGCGAGACCACGCCGAGGTAGTTGTCGAACCAGGAATCGATGATCAGCGCCTGCAGGCGCTCGGTGTCGCGCGGCCTCGGCGCCGGGATCCGCGCCACGATGGCCTCGAGCACCGCGCGCACGTTGAGGCCGGTCTTGGCGCTGATCTCGATCGCGTCGGTGGCGTCGATGCCGATGACCGCCTCGATCTCCTTCTTGACCTTGGGCGGGTCGGCGGTCGGCAGGTCGATCTTGTTGAGGACCGGGATCACCTCGAGGCCCATCTCGACCGCGGTGTAGCAGTTGGCGACCGATTGCGCCTCCACGCCCTGGGCGGCATCGACCACCAGCAGCGCGCCCTCGCAGGCCGCCAGCGAGCGGCTCACCTCGTAGGAGAAATCGACGTGCCCCGGCGTGTCGATGAAATTGAGCATGTAGGTGCGGCCGTCCAGCGCCGTGTACGGCAGCGACACGCTCTGCGCCTTGATCGTGATCCCGCGCTCGCGCTCGATCGGGTTGGAGTCCAGCACCTGGTCCTCCATCTCGCGCGCCTCGAGGCCGCCGCACAGCTGGATGATGCGGTCGGCGAGCGTGGACTTGCCGTGGTCCACGTGGGCGATGATGGAGAAGTTGCGGATGTGGTCCATGGACAGGGGCCGGCGCGGCCGGCCGTTGCGGCCGCCGTCGTCAAAAGACGGGGATTATCGCAGATCGGCCGGCGCCCCGCTGCGGACGCGGGGCGACCGGCACCGGGCGGCGCGTGCCGCCCGGCACCCCGGGTTCAATCGGCCGGCGGCAGGCGCAGGGCCAGGAAACTGCTGGCGTCGCCGCGGCGCACCAGCAGCATGACCGACTGGCCCGGCTTGGCGGCGCCGGCCTGGGCCTGGAAGGCCGCCGCCGTGCCCACGCGCACCCGCCCGACCATCAGGATCACGTCGCCGGGTTGCAATCCGGCCCGCGCGGCGACCGCGCCGCTGACATCCTCGACCAGCACGCCCTCGTCGGCGCCGAGGCCCAGTTCCTCGCGCTCGTCGGCGCTGAGGTCGCGCACGCCGATGCCGAGCGGATTGGTGGCTTCGGCGACTTCGGGCCGGGCCGCTTCGGGCTCGCCGTCCTCGGGCGGCAACTCGCCGACCGTGACCGGCAGGTCGAGGGTCTTGCCGTCGCGCCACACCCGCAGCGTGGCACGCGAGCCCGGCGCGGTGGCGCCGACCAGCGGCGGCAATTCGTTGGAATCCGAGACCTCGGCGCCGTTCCAGCCCAGGATCACGTCCTGGACCTTGACCCCGGCGCGTTCCGCCGCCGAACCCGGCACCACCTGCGCCACCAGCGCCCCGCCGATCTTCGGCAGGCCCAGGGCCTCGGCGGTGTCGCGGTCGATGCGCTGGATCTGCACCCCGATCGATCCGCGGCTGACCTTGCCCTTGGTGCGCAATTGCTCGGCGACCGAACGCGCGACCTCGATCGGGATCGCGAAGGACACGCCGATCGAGCCGCCGGTGTTGGAGAAGATCTGCGAGTTGATCCCGACGACCTCGCCCTGGAGGTTGAACAGCGGCCCGCCGGAGTTGCCGCGGTTGATCGCGACGTCGGTCTGGATGAAGGGCACGTAGCGCTGGTCGGGATTGATGGTGCGCCCGACCGCGCTGACGATGCCGGCGGTGACGGTGAAATCGAGCCCGAAGGGCGAGCCGATCGCGACCACCCACTGGCCGGGCTTGAGCGCCTTCGACTCGCCGAGCACAAGCACCGGCAGGTCGCTCGCCTCGACCTTGAGCAGGGCCACGTCGGTGGCGGCATCGGAGCCGATGACCTTGGCGGTGAACTCGCGCCGGTCCTTGAGCCGGACCACGACCTCGGTCGCGCCATCGACGACGTGGTGGTTGGTCAGGAGGTAACCGTCGCGCGAGATCACGAAGCCCGAGCCGCCCGAGATGCTGTCCGGCCGGCGGCCGTCGAGTCCGCGGTGCGGATTGCGCGGGTCGTTGGGATCGCCGAAGAAGCGCCGGAACAACTCCGGCATGTCCTCGCCATACAGCTCCGACAGCTCCTCCGCGTCGCCGCCGCTCTTGCGCGCGGTGATGTTGACCACCGCCGGCGCGTTGGCCTCCACCAGCCCGGTGAAGTCCGGAAGCTGGGCCCGGGCCGGGGCGGCCAGCAGGCAGGCCAGGGCGAACATGGCGGCAGTCAGTGAATTCGGAACGCGCATCGGTATCGGCCCTGGCTGGAATGGAAATCGGTATGGGGCCGCGCAGGTGCAGCGGCAAGTCCTAGCTTGGGGTCGCGCCTGCAGGGACACAAGGGCCGCGCGACACGGCCCCTCAGTCCGGGGGCGTGGCCACGGAACGAGCGATGCGCTCCACCGTCGCCGGCGGCACGTCGCCCACCACCACGACCTGGTGCTGGTCCAGCGTGCGCCCGTAGACGCTGAGCGCGCCGCGGCGGTGGCTGCCGACCGGCGCGTTTCCGAGCGGTTCGACGTACACCGAGACGCTCGCCAGCCCGTCCGAATACAACAGGTGCTGCGCGCCCGGCGCGGAATCGGCGGCGCGCCCCACGAGGCGGAAGCCCGCAGGCAGGTCGCCCACGGTCCAGCCGGCGTCGTCCGCAGCCTCCGCTGCCGCGGCCGCTTGCGCCGCGACCGGCACCGGCGCGGCGTTCGCGGCCGCCGGCTGCAGCACCAGGTCCACGAACATGATCTGCTCCACCGCGGCGCCCGTGGGTCCGACCAGGGTCGAGCCCAGGAGCATGCCGCTTTGCGGCTCGATCCACAGGCGGTAGCCATAGCGGGCCGCGTCGCGCGGGCGCGCGTCGAGGACCAGCGCGTCGTGCCCGGCGACGCGGTCGCGCCCGACCACGGCGATGAGATACGGCGACTCCGGATCGGCCAGGCGCTGCAGGTCGGGTGCCGGCAGGGCGACGCGGCCGGCCTCGGCCAGCGTCATCGATCCGCCGCCCACCGTGCAACGCGTGCCGCTGGCGTCGCGCACCAGCTCGCGCCGTTCGCCGGTCAGCGCCACCAGCCGCTCGACGCTGCCTTCCGGCCCCACGCTGCGCGTGACGCGCATCGCGTCGAGGCGGCCGTCGTGGAGGTACACGAAGGTGCCCTGGTACTGCAGGTTGCCGAAGGCCGCCGCCGCGCGCTGCAGGAGGCTGGCGGGATCATCGGCCGCGTGCGCCGCGAACGCGGCGCACAGGGCCCACGCCACCACGGCCAGCCGTCGCGGGAACCGCATCAACGCGGAACGGTGGCAGCGGCCGCGGCCGCCGGCCGGGCCTGGCCCGGCCCGGCGACCACATAGACGTAAGGCACGAAGCCGCCGCGCGCCGCGCCAGTAGCCGCGCCGCCATGGCGCAGGAGGTAACTCTCGAACTGCGGGTCGACCGTGGTGCTGGATGGCAACACCGGACCGAGGTCGGCGACCGGCTGCGCCAGGATCGGGGTGGCGAGGTCGTCGGCGCGCAAGGCCGAGGTCTGCGCCAGCGTTGCCACCGGCGGCGCCGGCACGGTCGCCGGCTGGATCACGTACAGCGCCAGCGCGGCGACGCCGGCCGCGACCGCCGCGCCCAGCGCGGGACGCAGCCAGCGCTGGCCCGCGGCGGGGCCGGCTTCGACCGCCACCCGCGCCATCACCGCATCGGCAAAACCGGGGTCGACCAGCGCGGCAGGCTGCCGCAGCAGGCAGGCGCGGACCACGTGCCAGCGCGCCCAGCGCCGGCGCAGGGCGCCATCGGCGGCGGCGCTGCGCAGGATGAAGCGCAGTTCGTCGCGGCCGAGTTCGCCGTCCGCGAGCGCGGAGAGCGTTTCGAGCTTGGAATCGGGGGTGCTCATGTGCGGTCGTCTTCGCTCAGTAGGGGCCTCAGCTGCTCGTCGATCGCCTCGCGGGCGCGGAAGATGCGCGAGCGCACGGTGCCGATCGGGCAGTTCATCGTTTCCGCGATTTCCTCGTAGCTCAAGCCGTCCACCTCGCGGAGGGTGATCGCCTGTCGCAATTCATCCGGCAACGCATCCACGGCCCGGGTCACGGTGCGCTCGATCTCCTGGCGCAACAGCTCGCGCTCGGGCGTGGAACCGTCCTTGAGCCGCACCGCGGCATCGAGGTGCTCCGCATCCTCGACCTGCACGTCCTCGGTCGGTGGCCGGCGTCCCTGCGAGACCAGCCAGTTCTTGGCCGTGTTGATCGCGATCTTGTACAGCCACGTATAGAAGGCGCTGTCGCCGCGAAAGTTCCCGATCGCCCGATACGCCCGCACGAAGCTCTCCTGCGCCACGTCCTGGCACTCGGACCAGTCGCCGACGTAGCGCGAGATCACGCTGGTCAGCTTGTGCTGGTACTTGCGCACGAGCAGGTCGAAGGCGCCCTTTTCGCCCGCCTGCACGCGCCGAACCAGCGCCTGATCGAGTTCGTTGTCGCTCATGCGGGCCTTGCGCCTCCCTGTCGCCCGACCCGGTCATGTCGCCGCCCCCGCCGCCGTCCAGGCATCGGGGGCCGCTTCCATGGACCGCGCCGCGGGCGAAAAGTTCGCCGCTTCAGGAGTTTGCCGCCAGCAGCCGCTCGCGCTCGGCCATCATGTTCTCGAAACTGGCGGCCGGCAGCGGGCGGCAGAACAGGTATCCCTGCAGGTCCTCGCAGCCGTGCTCGCGCAGGAACAGCAGGTGCTCCTCGTACTCAACGCCCTCGGCCACCACGCTGCGACCGAGGTTGTGCGCCATGTGGATGGTCGCGCGGACGATCGCCTCGTCGTCGGGATCGACGCCGATGTTGCGCACGAACACCTGGTCGATCTTGATCCGGTCGGCCGGGAAACGGCGGATGTAGTCGAGCGAGGACTGGCCGGTGCCGAAGTCGTCGATCGCGATCGAACAGCCCAGGGTGCGGATCGCCTGCAGGGTCTCGAGCAGGTTCGGGATCGACTTCACGTTGAGGCTCTCGGTGACCTCGAGCTCGAGGTATTTCGCCTCGAGGCCGAAGTCGTCGAGCGCGCGCTGCACGACCTCGACCAGGTTGGGCTGGCGCAACTGCAAGGGCGAAAGATTGACGCTGATCCGCAGCGGCATCTCGAAGCGCACGTGCCACGCGCGGGCCTGCTGCACGGCCTGGCGCAGGACCCACTCGCCGATCGAGAGGATCAGGCCGGTCTCCTCGGCCAGCGGGATGAAGAACCCGGGACTGATCATGCCGAGTTCGGGATGCTCCCAGCGGACCAGCGCCTCCATGCCCACGATGTCCTCGGTCTCGGTGCAGACCTGCGGCTGGAAGTAGACCCGCAACTCGCCGTTGCGCTCGGCCTGGCGCAGCTTGGCCTCGAGCGCGAGGCGCTGCTGGTGTGACTCCTCGGGCACCGCGACGTAGGCCTGCCAGGTGTTGCGGCCGATGCCCTTGGCGCTGTACATCGCCACGTCCGCGTGCTGCAGCATCTTGTCGGCCGAGCTGGCGTCGTCGGGATAGAAGCTGATGCCGATGCTGGCGGTGATGTGCAGCTCGCGGCCGTCGGAGAGCGTCAGCGCCGCTTCCAGCACGCGGCAGATCTTCTCGGCGATGCGCAGCACGTCGTCGCGCTGGACGATGTGGCGCAGGATCAGGGTGAACTCGTCGCCGGCGTAGCGCGCCACCGTGTCGGAGCCGCGCAGCGCGGCGCGCAGGCGCTTGGCCGCCGCCACCAGCACCTCGTCGCCGACGCCGTGGCCGAGGCTGTCGTTGATGGTCTTGAAGCGGTCGAGGTCGACGAACAGGACCGCGAACATCTCGCCGGTGCGTTGCGCTTCCTTGATCGTGGTTTCGAGGCGGTCGTTGAACAGCAGCCGGTTGGGCATCCCGGTAAGCGAATCCTGCAGGCCCTTGGCCCGGCCCTGCTCGCGCGCGCGATCGAGCTCGAGCTCCATCGAGATGCGCCCGGCGGCGACCTCGAGCAACTCGCGCAGCCCGGTGACGCCGGTCCACGGCCGCGTGCTGGCGACCACCAGCGCGCCGACCGGGTCCTGGCGCTCGTCATGCAACGGCACCGCCGCGATCGCCGCGAGGCCGAGCGCCGTCACCGAGCGGTCGGCCGCGAACACGCGTTGCGCGGCCTCGGTCACGATCACCGGTTCGCCCGATTCCAGGCGCCGCAACAGTTCGCTCCAGTCCACCGTCGGCGACGGCATCGGCGATCCCGCGACATGCAGCAGCAGTTCGTTGGCGCCGCCCTGTTCGGGTCGCGCGCCGAGGACCCAGACATGGTCGGGGCGCAGCCAGTCGGCCAGCAGGCGCACGGCGCGGCGGATGGTCTCGCCTTCGCGCAGGGCGCCGATCGCGGCCGCGACGTGCAGCGCCTCGCCCAGGCCCTGGGCGTCGCTGGCGTCTCGATAGCTGGTCAGGCACAGCAGGTCGCGGCCGCGCGCGACCAGCCGCGCGTGCGCCTCGACCCAGTAGCGCGACCCGTCGGCGCGCGCGCGCAGGCAGCGATAGCGAACCCGGCCCTCGCGCCGCAGGCGCTGGCGCAGGGCTTCGCGCGCGGCCGCGTCATGGGTGTGGTCGAGGGTGTCGAAGGGCGTGCCGACCAGCTGCGCCCGCGGGATGCCGGTGCGCTGTTCCAGCGCGCCGTTGGCGTCGAGGATCTGCCCGGTCGTCCACGACGACAGCACCAGCTCGTCCGGGTGGCCGTCGAAGGCCAGGTGGAAGTCCTGGCCCTCGAAGCCCGGTTCGGTGGCCGCCGGCGCGCCAGCCGGGACGCTCGCGACCGGCTCGGCCGGCGCCGGCGCCGGTGCGCGACCCGCGGCCAGCACCTGCTGGATGCGCGCCAGCGCCTCCGCGCCGATGACCGGCGTGCGGATCCAGTCCGACACCAGGTCGGGCGCGTGCATCCAGCCCCAGCGCCGCTCGAGGTCCTCGGCCGAGGCGATGCCGATCACCGGCAGCTTGCGCCCGGTCTGTTGCGCGATCTCGGCGCGGAACGCCAGCGCCTCGCGCGCGTCGCCCTGGAACTCGAGCAGGATCGCGTCCAGGCGCGGGTCCTGGCGCAGGAAGGCATGGGCCTGGGCGAAGTCCTTGGCGGTGTAGATCGCGTCGAATTCGTAGGCGTCGAGGGTTTCGAACAGCGCACGCCGGTCGTCGCGGTTCATGACCACGATCAGGACCGCGCCGCGCAGGGCTTCACTGGCCATGCTCAGGCCAGCCAGCGACCATCGCGCAGGCGCAGGCGGCGGCCGCCACCGGGATCGTCGACGATGCGGTCGAGCAGCTCGTCGACGCCTTCGGTGAAAGTCACCCGGGTGTCGATCAGCACGATCTTGCGCACGTTGCCTCCGCCCTTGCCGCGCCCGATGGTGCGCAACTGCGCCAGCACCTGGTTGCGCGCGGCGGCAAAACGCAGGGTCCCGCCCAGGTGCAGGAACAGGTAGACGCCGAATTGCGGGCTGGACTGGATGTAGCGCAGCGCGTCCGGCAGGCGGATCGAACCCGGCACGCTGACGTCGCGCTCGCGCAGGCTGGTGATGCCCTCGCCCTCGGTCCACGCGTAGATCGAACTTCCGCTGCGCACCGCGTACTGGCGGAATTGCGCCAGCACCTCGTCACCGCGCGCGGTATCGATCGCCAGCAGGTTGCGTGGACTGCCGACGATGCGGTCCACCAGCTGCGGCGTCACGAACAATGCGGCGATCTCGCCCGTTGCGGCCTTGGGTGTCCCGACTTCCATCATCCAAACATAGCCTTGCGCCAACTTCCTTGCCAGAAGCATAGCTCGACCGGGGGTGCTAGGCTTCGCGGCCCATCGCCCGTGCCGCGAGGACTCCAGCATGTTCGAGGGACTGCGCTTCAAGCACTGGCGTCATGAACTGGGCGCCGACGGCATCCTGATCCTGACCCTGGACCGGGCCGCGGAGTCGGCCAACAGCCTCAGCCGCGAGGTCCTGGAGGAGCTCGGCCGGCTGGTCGAGCGGATCGGGATCGAGCCACCCAAGGGCGTGGTGATCCGGTCCGGCAAG
>Ga0209477_1000554_pt1 | contig 23309 bp, 21 predicted proteins | sample KloWWTupernatant_FD_187180 | JGI IMG/M metagenome (GOLD analysis project Ga0209477, IMG submission 187180) | Active sludge microbial communities from Klosterneuburg, Austria, studying microevolution and ecology of nitrifiers - Klosterneuburg... | ecosystem: Engineered > WWTP > Aerobic digester >... | reverse complement strand
TGGAAAGATCCGGTGCAATAAAACCGGAAGATAAAAAAAAGTTGTTTGAGTCAGTTCATACTGCAGTTGATTATTGCAAGTCCATATAATAATGATCCAGATTAGAAAAATAGAATCTCCTGATATTTTGTTGTTTTCCCGAATTTTTATTTAATTTAATATAAACTGATCTTAAAAATGATTAATCTGATATGAAAATGAAAATATTTCTTTCACAAAATATTATTAAAACTAAATTATTAAAAGTTAACTTACCGTAAAATAACATTATTTAGTATTGAATATTAATATTCAGGTATTTTATGTAATTTCTCAAAATTTTTTTGTTAATTTTTTAAAAATTGAGTTAATTTAACTATAAGTTTTTGAGAAATTCAATTTCCAGTAAATGAAATTTGTTATTTTGATTTTAACTTTGATTCTGGTTTGTGGAAATATTAATGCAAAGGAAAAGAAATTTATTGAAAACGAATTCAATAACAGCATTTATTTGGGACATCAAAAATATTAATAATGAATTAAAAGGATTATTTGATTCTGCAAAAGATCCTTTTGATCCAATGCTGAATGATCTGGTAAACAGGAAAGTTCATTTACTTTTTTTCGGGTTTAAGTTTTAATCCAGCTATATCAGTTGTAATCGTATTTAAAGCTGCAAAATCCCTGTTTATGGGTGAGCTTTATGAAATAAATAAATCATGATCTAATCAATCTGTTTTCATATACTGCGAAAGGTCAGTTTAAATTTTCTTTTCAGTAAAATATTATTACTGACATAAATGACTGAAATATTAATTGGTAATTATAGATCTCGCGAATTAATTTTCAGCATTGGCGAAATTTTTTTAAAAATTATTTCTTAAAAACTATATTATTCATTTATAAAAACTAATTGAAATCTCACAGATCGGTAATTTCAGTTTTCATTATTTTCTTTATTGCTGCTTTTACATTGCAAAAAGAAAGTACAGCACAAACTAAGTTAGGCATAACAACCGGATTCACATTATCTACAATAAGCGGTGATGCGCCAGATAATTCTGAATATTCTTCAAGTTCAGGATTAGTTTTGGGACTTACAGGTGAATTTAACATTACAAAAGATTTAAAAATAAATCTACAGCCACAATATTTTAGTAATAATTCGATAATTTCTTATGATTTAAACAGAAAAGAACCTATTGATAGTCTAAAATTAAATTTCCAGTATATTAGTCTCCCGATAATTTTGAAAGTCCCGGCATTAAGCAGCATTACATATTTTAATAGCGGATTTAGCATTTCATATTTGATGAATTCAAAGATCACGGATATTGATGGTGCAGATTATAATGTCGATCTTAATGATCTTGTAAATAAATTTAACCTAGCTATTTTATTCGGAGTTGGATTAAATTTTCCGGTTTATAAACAATTTGAACTTGAGTTTGAAGCAAGATACACTCAGAGTATTTTGAATCTGAGCAACGGATCGACTTCATTTGTAGGAACACTACCAGACAGATATAGATCCAGCGGATTTATGATACTGGCTGATATAATCTATTCATTTAAATAAAAAATTGATCGATGTTTATTAAAATTATTTATACAGTTTTATTCATATGTGTATTTACTATTAATTTGAAAGCACAAAACAATAGTGATGTTAAAATTTCAGATCGGGATTTACCTGAAATTACAAAGCCAAATTTAAACGGACACAACTTTATAATTACTTCATCATTTAAAGGTCCATTCATAAGTACATCAATCAAAACATTATTAGGTGCAGGGCAGACACTTGGTCTTGAATTACCGGCTGTCAGACTGGATACTTTTACATTGAACCGGGACATTGGATCTATTCTTATAACCAGTCTTGATGTGGAATATGAAGCTCAGATAAGAGAATGGCTGTCATTTTATTTAAGTTATCAGATCTATGGAAGATTAGGAACGAAGACAACCACTTTGGTAGCGCAGGGAGTCAATCTTGCTTCGGGATATCAGATAGGTATGATGTTTAAGTTATGGGAAAAGAAGAATATGCTTTTATCAGGCACTGTAAATGTAAGTAATAAAAGTTATACAATTATAGATCTTGAAAATTATATAAGCGGAATTATAGAAAACGGATTCGATGAAAATGATTTACTTGTTTATTCCATCCCTTCATTAAGTGTCCTGGGAGGAGCAAATTATGCCTGGGCGATCGACAGATCCTGGGGATTAGTTGCAACATTGGAATTGGGATATGGTGAATCGATCAATAAATCATCAAATGATAATTTTTTAATAAATACAGGTGTTTCAGTTGATTTTGATCTTCTTCCAAGAAGCAAAGTTCCTATTGGATTTAATCTTGGATATTACAATAACTCTTTTCCTGCTCTATCAGGCGATAGAATAGGAAATCCTCAAAATTTCTTTGGACAAATTGCTTATACAGGTAGAAATGATCTTGCGGCAGGCTTTGAATTATCGTATCAATTTTCAAAACCTGAAAGTTACAATACTGACGGAAAAGTAACAAAATTTTTAACAATTTACGGCAATTTAAAATACTATTTTTAAAGAACTGGAGATGTATATATTTCCTACAGATATTGAATTGATATAATATTGACCATAGTGTACTTATTCAGATAAAATTCATTTTAACAGACAAACTAATCTCCTGCTTATGGTTATTAATTTTTGTATTTTTCACTTTATATAAAACTGCCCTTGTAGCTCAGGTGGATAGAGCAGCAGTTTCCTAAACTGCGGGCCGGATGTTCGAGTCATCCCAAGGGCACAAAATTCATAGCAAACCTAATTTTCACCCTTAATAAATATGAACAGCAGTAACAAAGTCGCATTAGTAACCGGCGGTGCCAGAAGGCTCGGTAAACATATTTCGCTTTCTCTGGCTGAATCCGGATATGATATTGTCCTAAATTATAACGAAAGTGGAAAATTAATATCAGAGAAGATTTTAAAGAACTTGTCAGAATTTAATGTAAATGTTACAGCCGTAAAATGTGACCTTACTAAAGTGAAAGAAATAAAAAAAATGTTTTCAGTAGTAAGTCTGAAATACGGAAAACTTGATCTGCTGGTAAATAATGCTGCAGTCTTTAAAAAGTCTGATTTTTTTGAAACTACTGAAAAAATGTATGACAATTTTCTTGATACAAATCTGAAAGGTATGTTCTTTTGTTGTCAGGAAGCTGCTAAGATAATGTTGAAAAGTGAAAATAAAATTAGTAGAATAATAAATATTGCTTCACTCGGAGCGATTGAAAACTGGACAGGGTATATCCCATATTCATTGGCTAAAACAGGAGTAATAAAACTTACATCACAGCTTGGAAAAAAACTTGCTCCTGAAATTATTGTAAATGCAATTGCGCCCGGCACAATTGAAATGGAAGATGAAGTAAATGCTGATAAAGAAAATATTAACAAATACCCAATGAAAAAATTTGCAGATACCGGAGATATTCTTTCATTGGTAAAATATCTTGCTCTTGAAAATAAATATATTACAGGTCAGACCTTTATTGTAGATGGAGGGAAAAGTCTCTGAAAATAAAACAGGTAAATACACAAGAATAAATTTTTAAAATAAAATTAATTAATGAAATTTTTAAACAAGTCTCCGAAAGCCTATCATGATCTGGATTTTTTAAATTCACCTCAGGCAAGAGATATCAGAATTTTAACAGAATATAAAGAGCCTCTCGAAAGATTCAAAAAACATAAAATATACAACACAGTTGTTTTTTTTGGATCGGCAAGAACATTACCCCGCAAGACTGCTTTAAAAAATCTGAAAGAAATAAATAATATAATAAATGGAAATGAAAATGTCAGTTTAACGTTGCAAAAACAATTAAAAAGTGCAGAGACAGATCTTTTGATGTCAAGATACTATGAAGAGACAGTTGAACTTGCTGAGATGATGACTAAATGGGCAATGAGTCTTGGAAAGCCGCATAAGTATGTTGTTTGTTCAGGTGGTGGTCCGGGTATCATGGAAGCTGCAAACAAAGGTGCTACAAAAGCAAAAGGTCTTTCAATTGGTCTCAATATATCACTTCCATTTGAGCAATATCCGAATCCTTACATCACTCCTGATCTTAATTTTGAATTTCATTATTTCTTTATGAGAAAGTTTTGGTTTGCCTATCTTGCAAAAGCTCTTGTAATAATGCCGGGTGGATTTGGAACTCTGGACGAATTGATGGAAATTCTGACACTTATACAGACTGAAAAACTCAGAAAAAAATTCACAGTTGTAGTCTATGGTACAGAATTCTGGAATAAGATTATAAATATGCCAATGATGGCTGAACTAAATGTGATCTCACCTGAAGATCTGAAACTTTTTAAATTTGTCGATAGTCCTCAGGAAGCTTTTGAATTTCTTACTAAAGAATTACTTAAAAATTACATTAATAAAAAGTTTAAGAAATGATTATTAGCATGACTGGGTTTGGGAAATCCGAAGGTTCTTATAAAGGTAGAAAATATTATGTTGAGATCAGATCTGTTAATAACAGATACAGTGACCTGAGTTTAAGGTATCCAAGACAGTTTGCATCTTATGATTTTGAACTTAAAGAAATCGTTAAAAAAAAAATTTCCAGAGGTAAGATAAGCGTAAACATCACTGCTGAAAGTCAGGAGACAGCTATCGGAAATCTAAATTTGGATTCTGTACTTATAAAAAAATATGCAGAAGAATTAAATAAAATTAATTCGCTTATTGGATCTGATGAAAAGGTCAGACTTGAGCATATTCTTAGACTTGCTGAAATGTCGAGTCCTGAAGTTTCAACAGAATCTGATGAATCCGAAAAAATTTTTCTGTTTAAACTTATTGATAAGGCTGTCGAGGATCTTAACAATATGAAAAAGAAAGAAGGAGACGCTTTAAAAAAGGATATTATAGAAAGAATTAATTTTATAAAAAAAGATTCTGAAATTATCACAAAACTTTCATCTAGTAAGACCAGTGTTTTAAGAAAAAAATTAAAAGATAAAATAAATAATCTGCTTTCTGACAATAAACTAATAGATGAAAGCAGGCTTGAAACAGAGATAATTTTATATGCTGAAAGAATTGATATTACCGAAGAGCTGATCAGATTAAAGAGTCATATTAAATATTTCACAGACAATATTAAGTCAAGCGAACTTTCCGGCAGGCGATTGAATTTTCTCACACAAGAGATAAACAGGGAAGTAAATACAATTTCTTCAAAATCTATGGACGCTGAAATTTCTCAAAGAGGAGCTGTAATGAAAGAAGAGCTTGAGAAGATCCGTGAACAATTACAAAACGTAGAATAAATATATCAAATGCTTTTTGTTATAGCAGCTCCCTCAGGAGCAGGAAAGACGACTATTGTAAGAGAGATATTAAATAAGATCCCTGGTCTGATTTTTTCTGTTTCAGCGACTACACGAAAAAAGAGAGAAAAAGAAGAAAATGGAATTGATTATTTTTTTTACAGTAAGGATGATTTTAGAAAGATGATAGATAAAGATGAATTAATAGAGTATGAGATCATATTCAAAGGAGATTATTACGGTACATTAAAAAAACCTGTCGAGGAATGTTTGGAAAACGATAAAAGTATGGTTTTCGATGTGGATGTAAACGGTGCCCTTGCCATCAAAAAATTATTTAAGGAAAAAGCAGTCCTGATCTTCATAAAACCTCCGGATAATGAAACTTTAAAAGAAAGATTAAAGAAAAGAGCTACTGAAAGTACTGAGCAGATAGATGAGAGAATAAAAAGAGTAGATTTAGAAATCGGAAAAGCAAAAGAATTTGATTATATTGTATTAAATGATAATCTTGAAAAAGCAGTAGCTGAAGTAGAGGAAATAATTTTAAGTAATAAAAATAAATAATTAAATATGCCAATAGAAACCTTAGATTTGGAGAAATTCGAATCAAAAACAGCAAATCTTTATGAATCAATAGTTGTAGCTTCTTTAAGATCCAGACAGATCAACGATTCTATGAAATTAGAATATAACCAAAAACTTGAGCCATATATAGCAAAAGAAATAGAAGACGACACTATTATGAATCAGGATAAACTTAATATATCTCTGGAATTTGAAGTAAGAGAAAAGCCAACAATTAAGTCAGTTCATGAGCTGATGGATGATAAGTTGAATTTCAGATTTAAAAACGACAACGATAATAAGTAATACAGATCTCTTTAAATTTTATTTCACATTCAAAATATCCCTTTAATAACGGGATATTTTTTTTACATCTAAATATGCTAAAAGGAAAAAAAATACTGATCGGAATATCAGGAGGTATTGCGGCATACAAAATCTGTTTTCTTGTAAGATACTTTATAAAATCAGGAGCAGAAGTCAGAATTATTATGACTCCTTCTGCTGTAAATTTTGTTTCTCCTGTTACATTATCGGCATTATCTAAAAATGAAGTTTTAATAAACATGTTTCCCGAATCAGCAGATTTAAGAAAAGCAGAAAAGGTCGAAACGAAGACCTGGCATGTAAATCTTGGTTTATGGGCAGATGTTTTTTTAATAGCTCCGGCTACAGCTAACACACTTGCCAAAATTAATTTCGGAATTAGCGATAATTTTTTACTGGCATCAATTCTAGCAGCAAGATGTCCTGTATTTCTTGCTCCGGCTATGGATGATGATATGGTCAAAAACCCTGTTACAAAAAGAAATCTTGAATCTTTAAAAAGATTTGGATACAATATCATAGATCCGGAATTCGGTGAACTTGCAAGCGGACTTACCGGTGAAGGAAGAATGGCTGAACCTGAGACTATTTTAGAAATTATAAAGAATTTTCTTTTAAGAGAAAAAGATCTTAAAAATAAAAAAATTCTCATAACTGCCGGACCTACAGTTGAATTTCTTGACAGGGTGAGATTTATTACAAATGGCTCTACTGGAAAAATGGGGTTTGAAATCGCAAGAGCAGCAAGAGACAGGGGAGCAGATGTAACATTGATCTCTGGACCGGTTAATCTGAATGATATTGAAGGTGTGAAAAGAATAAATGTTAAGACTTCCGACGAAATGTTTAATGCTGTAAGATCCAGATTAAAAAATAAAGACCTTGTTATTATGTCTGCTGCAGTCGAAGATTTCGTACCTTTGAAAACTGGAAAAGGTAAGATCAAAAAAGAAGATAGTGAAAAGTTTATTTTTGAATTTAAAAAAGCTGTAGATATTCTGGAATATGCAGGGAGTAAAAAGAAGGAATTTAAGCTGATCGGATTTGCGCTTGAAACGGAAAATGAAATTGAAAATGCACGTATTAAATTAAAGAAGAAAAATCTTGATATGATAGTATCTAATAATCCGGATACAAAGGGTTCCGGATTCGGTACTGACACAAATAAAGTAAATTTTATTACAAACAAAAATATTGAAGACCTTCCTCTTATGAGTAAATACGAAGTTGGAAATGCAATTTTTGACAGATATCTGAAGATGAAATGAAAGATGAAATGAAAGATCGAAAAAATAATATTGTAAGTGAAACAATTGAATATCTGAAATTTGTAAAAAGGTATAATTCATTTCCATTATTCAATGACAGCTTATTAGTAGAGGATTTTTTGAAGAAGCTGGATGAAATTAAGAGAAATGATTGTTCTGAAGTTAAGATTAATTTAAAGGAAACTTTGAAATCTAACATTCAAAAAGTTAGAGAAGAAAAAGTGTATGTTGAAGTTCAAACTGAGGATATTGAGAAAGTAGTTAAAGGAGTTGTTTCAACTGGACCTGAATTAGTTAGAGATTCCGGAGTATTTAGTATTTATAAAAATCTTGAGGAATTAAATAATATTGTCTGCGAATGTACAAAATGTTCTGTACTTTCAGGCGGAAGAAACAGCGTAGTTTTTGGAAGCGGTAATATAAATGCTGATCTGGTAGTAGTGGGGGAAGCGCCGGGAGCTGAGGAGGACAGGCTGGGACTTCCATTCGTGGGTAGAGCCGGGAATTTATTAACTGATATTTTAAAAGCTGTTAACTTTTCAAGAGAAGAAGTTTATATTTGTAACATTTTGAAATGCAGACCCCCAGAAAACAGGAATCCAATGGCTGATGAAATATCCAATTGTGAACCTTATCTTTTTGCTCAGTTAAAACTAATAAAACCAAAGCTGATTCTGGCACTTGGGACATTTGCTTCTCAAACACTTCTCAGATCAAAAGAACCTTTGGGAAAATTAAGAGGCAGATTTCATATATATGAAGGTATAAAAATGATGGTTACATATCATCCTGCAGCGTTACTCAGAAATCCAAACTGGAAAAAACCGACATGGGAAGATGTAAAAATGTTAAGAGCAGAATATGATAAAATGAAATGAGATTATTAAAAAAATTTGTACAGAAAAAATTAAAATTTTATAAAAATTGAAAAAGAATTCAAAATATAATAAAAAGAAATCAAACCCTGATAAACCAGTAAATGAAGACATGGAAGTTGAGTTTACAGGTAAAATTCCACCAAATGCACAGGATCTTGAGACAAAAATATTAGGTTCGATATTAATTGATAATAATGTAATAAATGAGATCTTAGAATTTCTGGATTCAAAACATTTTTACAGAAAAAAAAATGAATATGTATTTGATGCTATAAAAAATCTTGATCATAAGAAGGAACCTATCGATCCAAATACTTTAAAAGAAGAACTTCAGAATACTGGTAATTTAGAAAAAATTGGAGGAGTAGAATATATAATTGATCTTACATCCTCAGTTTCGACATCAGCAAATGCAACTTATTATTCAAGAATAGTTCTTGAGAAATATTTACTTAGAAATCTTATTTCAATTTCTTCAGAGATCGCAGACAAGTGTTTTAATCCGACATCAAATACATTTTCAATACTTGATGAAGCGGAACAGAAGATACTTGATGTTTCAGAATCTCTTTCAAAAAAGAAAATCATATCAGTAAAAGATGAGATAGATAATCTAATGTTGATGCTAGCTGAGCAAAAGGAAAATAAAAGTGGTCTTGTTGGAATTCCGACTGGATTTACCAGACTGGATGATCTGACAGCAGGATTTCAGAATTCAGAATTAATAATTATTGCAGGTAGACCTTCGCATGGCAAAACAGCGTTGTCAATGAATATAGCTCGTAATGCTACAGTTGACCACGGAAAAACAGTAGCAATATTCAGTCTTGAAATGTCATTCAGAGAGTTGATTCTACGTATGTTATCCGGAGAAGCCCGTGTCAATGGAAAGAATCTGAAAACAGGAAAGACAACAACAGATGAATGGAACAGAGTTATGAAAAGTTTCCATAAACTAAAAACAAATCTTTACATTGACGATACAAGTGAATTATCAATTCTTGAGATCAGAGCAAAAGCCCGTAAAATGAAAAAGGAATTTGGGATAGATATGATAATTGTAGATTATCTTCAGCTAGTAAAGGGACCGGAGTCTGCTGAAAGAAGAGATCTTGAAGTTGCATATGTTTCACGGGGATTGAAAGCATTGGCAAAGGAGTTAGAAATACCTGTGGTTGCATGCGCTCAGTTAAACAGATCAATTGAGCAAAGAGGAAGTAAAGAGAAAAGACCGCAGTTAGCTGATCTTAGAGAATCCGGTTCTATAGAGCAGGATGCAGACGTTGTAATATTTGTTCACAGACCGGCAATGAGTAAAAGTCTTAACAAAGATGACCCGGATTATTTGTCAGAATTGAGAAAAGCTGAAATCATAATTGGCAAACAAAGGAATGGACCGATTGATGATTTTGATCTTGTATTTCTGAACGAATATGCAAAGTTTGAGAATAAAGAAATTCATCCGGTAATTGAGATACCTGATTATATTAAAACTGATGATCCTTTTTAAAATCAACTATTTAAAAATAAAAAAAACCCGGTCATTAAAGATCCGGGTTTTTTAATACCTAAATTAAAAAGAAAAAATCTGTTACGATTTTACATCTGACTTTTTCTTTGAAGTACATTTTGAACCGTCTTCACAATTTCCTGAAAGACCTTTTTCTTTTACTGAAGCAGAAATTATCTCAGGATTTGTTTCCTCAGCAGAAAAATATACTTTAACTCCTGTAGTTTTGGAAACATTACAAGTTTCACCGTATACTATGTTTTTTACTCCGCTGATCTGTTTTAGATCTGATGTCATTCCTGTTTTACAAGCATCGCAAGTTATTTTATCAGTATTGAATTCATATACTGCATATCCTGCATTGTCATCATCAGAAACACCACTGCTTGAGGTCTTACTGGAACAGTCACTTTTACTTTCTGAAGTTCCAGCAGTTTTAGTACATGTAGATGAACAGTCTTTTCCTTCTTTGTCATCTGCGATCAAATTATTGTTTTGAACATAAAAAATACTCAAAGCAACAATTACAACTAGTGAAGCAATTAAAAAAAGTTTTTTCTTCATTTTTTTTTTTGTTTAATTAATAAATAATATTTGAAAATTTACAATGTTTCATCGTCTAACGAATGTATCTCAATAAAAATTTCATTTTCATCTGAGTTACATTCATTTTTATTTCTTATTATTACTCTGTCCTTATTTTTGTTTTTATTACTAATATAACTTTTAACATTTACTTTCCATTTATTCGTATAATTCACTTTTGTTTCTGAATCTGAATATTCACAGTAATGAGAATTATCACATTCTTCAGAATAAGATTCATCAACATCTTCATTTAATTCAATTGTAGCTTCACCATCATTTTCTTCTACCGATATAGTTCCATTATTTAATTTTAAATTAACATCACCACCTGAGGTTTTACCGTTTTTTACCCGAGTTTGATATACATAATTGTATTCAAAGCCGTTTCCATTCTTAAAATCTTTATTTACAGTTGCAGAATAACATTCCTTATTAATTATTGTCCTTTGAATTTTAAGGCTGGAATTAATTTCAGCAGATTCATTATTTCTATCCTTTGCACTATTACTTCCATTTAGATCTGTTGATGATTTTTTATTTTTCATCAGTTTATTAAGCTCAAAAGTAAAATCAATATTTTTATCAGGTATCGGCTTTTGATATTTTGCTTGTGATTCTAAACCGGCTTTTGTGATTCCACTTTCAATAAACGCATTCTTTCTTTTAATTTTATTTTTAACTTTACGAAAAAAATTGTTTAGCTTTGATTTATCTTGAGGGATGTAAAAATTAGCGAGATTATCCTCGCTATTATCCGGTACATTTATCTCCATTTTCTGAATTGAGAAAACATCATTTACTGACTTTTGTAAATCAACAGCAAAATAATAATAAATGAATCCGGCTAACAGGGAAACAATTACTGAAGACAGATAGTTTTTTTTATACTTCATGATAATTGTAGTTAATTAATAAGTCCTGTTTACTATTATGAATATACTATTTATGGAGAAAAATAAAAACAATTTTTTTGAACTTTTTTTTAATACATTCACTGATACATTTGAAAGAAATCAGCGTAAATTTAAAGTTTTATATTAATTAATCTTTCTTGTTTGATAAATCTAATCTGCTGATTATATCAACTAACTGCGGTATTACTTGATCCTCTTAATTGCGACAATAGTTTTGTCATCTGAATATATACCTTTTGAAGAAAAAGTGTTAACATCCTGCATAATTTTTCCGCAGATTTCTCTGGTGTTAAGATCTTTATATTTTAAAATTACTTCTTTCAATTTGTCTTCACCATAAAATTCAAAATTTTCATTTGTAGCTTCTACAATCCCGTCAGTATACAAAACAAGTATGTCATTCAGTTGAAAGTTTATGCTGTCAGAATAATACTTCTGATAAGGAGCAGGTCCGAGTACCGGACCGGTAGCAGACAGCATTTCCGTTTCACCGCTTTGAGAATTATAAAATAGGGGAGGATTCTGACCGGCATTAACATACTGACAAAGTCCTTTTTTATCATTGATAAGTTCACAGTAAAATAAAGTAACAAATCTTTCATATGGGAATGTTTCATATACAAGATTATTTATCTTCTTTACCATCGTAGTCAGTTTGATCTGAAATTCAACTCCCATTCGAAGAGCTCCGGAAACATAAAGAGCCTGAGCTGCAGCCGATATACCTTTGGATGCTGCATCTCCAATGGCAATACCAACTCTTTCCTTGTCTTCACTTTCAATGTAATCGAAAAAATCTCCGCCTACTATTTTATCAGGAATTGAAAGGCCAAACATATCGAAGTTTCCAAATTTCATCTCATGTTCTGGAAGTATGCTCTTCTGTATCTCCCGGGCTTTGTTTAATTCCTGAATATTTTCTTTAGCTGTAGATTCAATATCCTTACTTCTGATGATTGAGCTTAATGTCATACTGATGATATTAAGTGTATTTAGCAGATCATCTTCAATGAATGTCGTTGCATTGAGTGCAATCAAATATTCATAAAGAAAATAAATCTCTCCTGCATTATCTTTAAATTTATAACGCTCACCTACACCAGTTGCAGAGTAATGATAAATCCCTTTGTCAATCAGGTAATCGTCAGTTTCTTTTGCAATTACAGATCTGTAGTTTCCGACATTTTTAAACATTGGATATTGATCAATGCTTAACTCATAATTTTTTTCAATAATATCCACGTCTCCCATTTGTTCGAAAAGAAAATAAGAATTTTTTTCGGAATTTAATTTCCAAAGTCTTCCACCGATAATTTTTATTTCTTCGTTTTTAATGATCTGTTCGAGGACATAAGTAAGAAGCTGTTCGTCATTTTCAGTTTTTGGAGCTTCTTTAATAATATTTTCAATAGTCCTGAATAATTTTTTCTGTTCCATATAATTAATTTAAATAAATTCTATTTTGATTTTGATTTAACCTTAATTTTAAGTTTATTTCTTTCTTTGTAAATCTCACCGAATTCTGCCCCTACTACAAAAATTAATGATAAATAATAAACAAAGAATATGCTAATGACTATAGTAGCAAAAGCCCCATAAATCCTGCTGTAATTAGCTACTTTTAAAATGTAAAATCCAAACAAATATTTTAGTAGTTCGAAAAAAAATGCTGTACATACAGAAGTAAATAGTATTACTTTCTTATTCATTTTCCAGTATGGAATAAAAATATACATAATATAAAAAAGACAAAATGAAAGTAAATATCCTCCAATTATTGGTATAAGCTTTTGGAAAAAGTTCAATATAATTGTTTCACCGAATAAACCCTGTGAATAAGTTTCTACAATAGGTACAATTGAGGTAGCTGCTAATGATAGCATTAGCAGAATTAAAGAAATTATAACCAGAAAAAAATCTCTGATCTTTTCTTTGATGAAACTTTGTTCAGCGTCAATTTTGAATATTTTTTTCAGAACTTCTCTCATTGCACTGAATACACCGCTTGCTGTCCAGAATAGTCCTGCAGTTCCTATAATACCTGTTAGAAAAGTATTGTTTGTTAATTCTTTGGTCTTATCAATAAGTTCAAAAATTATTCTTTCCTTATATTGCCCGGGAAGGGGGACTATGCTGTTTATATATTCTATAAGTTTGATCTGAACAGTTTCACTGTCAAGATATACACCCAATATTGTTAAAAGCATTAGTGAAAACGGTAAAAGACAGATAAGGATGTTAAATGAAATTCCTGATGACATTATCCAGACATGGTCATTATCAAACTTATCAAGGAGTTTTTTAGAATAATAAATGATCCGTTCGACAAACTTATTTTCACTAAAGCCGGAAAAGTTTCTATTCATTCTAATTAAGTTTTCCTGTAATTTTTTCTACTTCCTTAATTAGATCCATATTATAAATAATTTTGCAGGTATTTAAAATCTCTTCGCTGATAAATAAATCTTTATATATATGTTTAGTATATTTTCTTAAATACAGATAAGCAGCTTCTGTACCGGCTCCACTTTTTAAAGGTCTGAGAAAATCAATTCCCTGTGCGGCACAAAGAAATTCAATTCCTAATATATTTTTAACATTATTAATTACATCATAGCATTTTATAGAAGAGACAGAACCCATAGAATTATGATCTTCCTGATTTGCGCTTGTTGGAATTGAATCTACAGAAGCCGGATGACATAATACTTTATTCTCACTTACAAGTGATGCGGATGTATATTGAGCGATCATTAATCCGGAATTTAAACCACCTTCACTGATAAGAAATCTTGGTAGTCCGCTAAGACTTCCATCAACAAGCCGGGCAGTTCTTCTTTCGCTGATATTACCGAGTTCACTGACAGCAATTGCAAGAAAGTCTGCAATGAATGCAAGCGGTTCACCATGAAAGTTTCCTCCTTCTATATGTTCCCCCGAAGCAGTAAATAATAAGGGATTATCAGTAGCCGAATTTATCTCGATCTCCAGAACTTTTTTACAGTGAGCGATTGTATCTTTCACTGCACCATGCACCTGCGGCATACATCTGAGTGAATATGCGTCCTGAACTTTACCGCAGTCTTTATGTGAGCGCATGATCTCACTTCCTTTAAGAAGTTTTCTCAGATTTGAAGCTGATTTTTTTTGACCCGGATGTGGTCTGACAGATTGTAATTTTTCTGAGAAAGCTTTACTTGTTCCGCGAAGTGCTTCAAGTGACATGCTGCCTGATATATCACTCAGCTTAGATAATATTTCTGCATCATAAACAGATTTGCAAATATAAGCTGACATCATCTGGGTACCGTTTATCATTGCAAGCCCTTCCTTTGCTGACAGTTCATATGGTTTGATCTTTTTTGATCGAAGAGCAGTGCGGGATTCAGTTATATTCCCGTTAAGTTTACAGGATCCTTCGCCGATCAAAAGAAGCGCTAAATGAGATAATGGAGAAAGGTCACCTGAACTTCCGACAGATCCTTTTGAAGGTATAAGCGGAATTATGTCAGAATTAAAAATTTTAATCAGCGTATTGATAAGTTCTATTCTAACTCCTGAAAATCCTTTAGAAAGTGAATTGATTCGGAAAAGAATCATGAGTCTGGCAATAACGTCCGGTACATACTTACCAACGCCTGCTGAATGAGACAGTATAAGATTTCTTTGAAGAGTTTTAAGATCTTTTTGAGAAATTTTTACATCTTTGAATTCTCCGAAACCTGTTGTTACACCATAGATTACTTCATCATTTTTTATCCAATCTTCAACCATATCTCTTGACGCCCTGATATTCTTTTCTGAAGAGCTGTGAAGAGAAATCTTTTGACCGCTGGTTACAATCCCGATCGAATTCTGAACGGTTAAATTATTTCCATTTATAAGGAAAACGTTTTTTTGCATTTGTTAATATAGTAATGTAGTAAAGAAGTTTAAAGATAATTTAGGATTGATATTACTTATGCTTATAGAAATGAATTTGAAAATGAAAAATTATGAACCTGATCAATTATTAGTGAGTTTGTTAAAAAATATTTCAGCCTCATCTTTGTCATTAAACCAATATGAATTTTCCTTTTTCTCAAAAATTAAAAATTTTTTATAAACATTAACTATCCACATTGCGGGGTCTGAAATTCTGTTTATTAATTCAAAGGTCTTTCCGTTAACGGAAGTTTTTTGCCTGAAATCTTTCATAATGATTTTTAATAATTTATATAAATATATTCACTATATAAACGTTAATGTTTTTACGTTTTGGATTATATATTAAAGTTGTTAGTGAATATATTAATAACTGTCTGCAAATAAAAATATTAAAAAATATGTATATTTATAATCATCATTTAAAAATAAATTGAACACATGCATATTTTTTCCGTAACAAAACATTTTAAAAATATTGAAAAAAGATAATTTGTTTAAAAAGATCTATGACTTTTATTCAGGCGATTTAACTTCCAAAGAATTAGAGAACACTTTTTTTAAGGAAACGCCTGTCAGATATAAATATTATCTGAAAGAACTGGAAAAATCAGGAAAGAAAAAGGAAGATGCTTCTAAAAAGACTGGCTTGTTTAAGCTTTTAAAAAATTTCACAATAGCTTTCCTTACAAAACTATCACCTGTAATAAGAATTTTTTATTCTTTAGCTGTAATAGCATTTTTATTTGCCTGGGTAAACGGAAACTGGAAACTTGCTATTCTGACATTCATAATTGTTAATTTTATACTTATTTATGAAATTGCTGAAAAGCTGACATCAGGTGACGAACTCAAAATAGCCAGGGATGTTCAGACCAGTCTCATACCCAGTAATCCTCCGGAAGATAATTATTTTGATATATCATATTATTATGAAACAGCTAAGATCGTTGGCGGAGATTTTATTGATTTTATAAAAAAAAGTGATGAGATTTACTTCATTTCAACGGGTGATATTTCCGGGAAAGGAATGTCAGCAGCTTTATATATGATTCAGGTCAGACTTCTTATTCGCCAGTTAACAGATATTTATGACAATCCATGCTGTATCTTAAAAGGTCTAAACAAAAACGTATTCAGGCATATAAAAAAGGGACTTTATTTCAGTTCAATATTAGTGGAAGTAAATAAAATAAATCTTAAAATCTGCAGGGCAGGTCATACGCCATTACTAATGTATGATAGTTTTGCAGGAGAGTGCAGAGAAATTCAACAAAAAGGAATGGCAGTTGGATTAACTGATGGTGATATGTTTGACAATTCTTTAGAGGAAATTAATATTAACGCAAACCCGGGAGATGTATTTTGTTTTTATTCAGACGGATTAACTGAATCTATGAACAGTCAAAAAGAGGAGTTTGGACTTGAAAGAGTAAAGAAAATTTTAAGTGAAAATTTTTTCAGACCTGCTGAAGAAATTAAGGAAATCTACCTTAATGAAATAAATAAATTCAGAGGTTATGCTGAAGTTCATGATGATATAACAATTATCATTATGAAAACCAGATAATCAATTAAAGATATTTTAAATTTAATTAAAGAAGAAAATCGAATAAATGTAATTGAAGCTATTAGTTTAAGGCGGTTAGCAGAATTCAATTTCTGATTTGTTTAAAAATCCTAATTTATAAAAATAATATATAACAGATGCATGAATTACTTAAAGTAAATCATTCATTAAAAATATATTTTTATTTAAAATATAAATTTCTATCTTAAGCATCATAAAAATTATTTTTTAAATAAAAGAAAGGATATATATAATATCATTTCTATGGATATTTATCTTACCTTCTAATTAATGCACATTCCTTAGATTAAATTTCCCCTTTCTATATCCGAAATAGAAAATAGCGGTGGTGTATAAAATAGTATGAAAAAAATTAAGTATTTTACATTTGGGGTTTCATATTTTTTAATTTCATTCTCATTTCTAAGCTTTCAAAATTCATTTGCAGATCAGTTATCCTTGAATTCCAATTCCGGAATCAATTCATCTACATATTCTTTTTCAGATTTTCCTAGGACATATCAACTTTATGCCAGGGACACGCAGGATTCTGCTTTTGTAACATATTCAGGAACAATAAATGTAACAGGATATGATTCTGTATACATGGAAGTTTACAGGAATTCAACTTTATGGAAAAGAAGATCTGCAAAATTAGTTTATGCTAACGGTAAATCATGGTTTGATCTTAAGCAAAAAATCCATGCCGAATTAACTGAATTCAATTTCAAATTTTACTTAAGATCTGGTTCTTCAAGTACACTTATAAGCATTGCAAATAATGTAGTCTGCGGAGATTTTTTTATGATTGCCGGGCAATCAAATTCTACTCCTACAGATGCTTTAATGACCTATGAAAATGAGTTTTGCAGGTCTTTTGGAATGCAGACACTAAATTATAATGGATTTCCATATAATCCTGTAGATACTTTGTGGGGATTATCCAAAGCAGATGGTGCAGTCAGAGTATTTAGCGGTCCGTTCAATGTTGGAATATGGGGACTTGAACTTCAGAAATTAATAAAAGAAAATTTTGGCATTCCGACCTGTATTATAAACGGAGGTGGAGCTGCTTCTACCATAGAACTGAATTTAAGAAACAATTCCAATCATACCGATTTCAATACTCTTTATGGAAGACAATTATACAGAACCAAAAAAGCAGGACTTACAGATAAAGTAAAAGCCATATTCTGGTTTCAGGGTGAATCGAACGGAACAATAAGCTGGTTAAATTATCAGCAGAATTTTCAGACATTATATAATCAATGGAAAGAAAATTATCCCGGATTTGATTTTACATATGTATTTCAGACAAGACCTTGCTGTTCTGCTCAGTATGCAAGCCAGCTCAGAGAAGTACAGAGAAAATTACCTGAGTCATTTCCAGATCTGGAAGTTATTGCAACAGCAGGATTACCCTATTATGGAGGATGTCATTATCAGTATAATGGATATAAAAATATTGGAACAGTTGTTTTCAAATACATAAGTGAAAAGTTTTATACACCTGTTGATACTACGGGTAAGATCGGTCCGAATATCAGGACTGCCTTTTATACTAATTCTCAGAAAAATGAAATAGCTTTACTTTTTAATAATTCAACCGTTTCATACTGGCCGGCAGATTCTTTAGGTAATAGTATGAAAAATTATTTTTATTTAAATGGACAGACCGGATTGATTTCATCAGGACAAAAATCCGGAGATACAATTAAATTGAAACTCACAAATCCCAGTAGTGCTACCAAACTTACTTACTTACCGACAGTCTGGACACATATTGATTCTGCTGTGTATCTCGGACCATTTCTTAGAAATAACAGGGGGATTGGAGCGTATTCATTTCATGAATTTCCGATCACTGATAATCCGCTGACTTATATAAATATTAAAGCAATTTCTGAAGGTAATTTTAATACTACTTATAACAGATTAAATTTATCAGATACAGTATCAGTTTATATTAGAAATAATTTTTACCCGTTTCAGATCAAAGATTCCGGTAAAGTCATATTTGACTCTTTGACATTTACAGGAAATTTCTCAACTTCAAAACTAAGCTCGGGAAATTATTACATAGTTTTAAAAGGTAAAAACAGTATAGAGACATGGAGTAATAACGGCGGAGTTTCTGTATCAGCAGGAAAAATTATTAATTATGATTTCACAACTTCACAGTCTCAGGCATACGGGAATAATATGAAATTAATAAATCAGTTGTATAGTATCTTTAGCGGAGATGTAAACATGGATGGATATATTGATTTATTTGATATGTATAAAATTGAAAATGATGCGTTTAATTTATTAACCGGTTTTAGTGATACAGATATAAACAGAGACGGATTAGTGGACATTAGTGATCTGGAAATTTCAGATAACAATGTATCAAATTTTATTTCAAAAATAACTCCTTAATTAATTTAGAAATATAAAATTCGTCAGCAGTAATTTTTATCCCGGCACTCTTAGCCGGGATTTTTATTTGAGATATGCATTAAATTTTAAACATAAATTAATTAAATTTAGATAAATCATTCAGATATTTTTTAATTCTTAACCAAAATAGTTATGGAAACTATAAACGAAACCGAAGTAAAAGTTCAGGATGCAGATACTGCCAAAGATTTTCTCCCCTTAAAAAGAATTGATCATTTAGAATTTTATTGCGGTAATGCAAAGCAGTCTACATTTTTTTATCAATATGTAATGGGTTTTAAGCTGACCGGATATTCAGGACTTGAAACAGGTAACAGGGAAAAGACTTCTTACCTTTTAGAACAGGGAAAAATTAAATTTGTTTTATCTTCACCTCTGACTGATGATAACTTCATAGCCGAACATCACAAAAGACACGGTGACGGAGTCAGAGATATTGCTATTGAAGTTGATGATGCAACCAAATCATATTTTGAAACTACAAGCCGGGGGGCAAAAAGTGTTCTCGAGCCGACAGAATTTAAAGATGAAAACGGAGTACTTATCAGATCTGCAATACAGACTTACGGTGATACGATCCATTCTTTTGTTGAAAGAAAAAATTATAACGGTTTATTCATGCCGGGTTTTGTAAGTGCTGAACACAGATCAGTAGCAGGTATAAAAGATACAGGACTCAAAGCAGTTGACCATATTGTAGGAAATGTTGAACTTGGAACAATGAACGACTGGGTGAAATTTTATGCACACACAATGGGATTCAATCAGCTTATCTCTTTTGATGATAAAGATATTTCAACAGATTACACAGCTTTGATGAGCAAGGTGATGCAAAACGGAACAGGTAAAATAAAATTTCCTATCAATGAACCTGCAGCAGGAAAAAAGAAATCTCAGATCGAAGAATATCTTGACTTTTATAAATCTGCCGGCGCTCAGCATATCGCGATGTCAACTGCAAATATACTGGAAACTGTAAATGAACTTAAGAGCAGGGGACTTGAGTTTTTGACAATACCAACTACATATTATAAAGAGCTTGTGGAAAGAGTTGGAAAGATCGACGAAGATATTTCGGATCTGGAAAAGCTGGGAATTCTTGTAGACAGGGATGAAGACGGATATCTTCTTCAGATATTTTCAAAACCTGTTGAAGACAGACCGACAGTATTTTTCGAAATCATTCAGAGAAAAGGTGCGAGAAGTTTTGGAAAAGGAAATTTCAAAGCATTGTTTGAAGCTATTGAAAGAGAGCAGGATCTCAGAGGAACGCTTTAGTCAATTAAAAATTAATAATTACGAATTGAAAATTCCTAAATAAATTTTTTTACCGGATATTCAACTTCTTAATTTTAATTAGAATTAATACTTAACTTAAAATCAAAATAATTTATAAAGGGCTTATAAAAATTTAAGCCCTTTTTTATATAACAAAAAATTACAATTAAACAGATGAATTTCAGGAAACGTACACATAACTGCGGAGAGCTAAATTTAAAAAATGAAAATGAAATAATCACATTAAACGGGTGGGTCTCAAAAAAGCGTGATCTCGGAGGATTGCTGTTTATTGACTTACGCGATAGATATGGTATTACACAGCTTAAGGCAATTCCTGAAAATAAAGAAATCTATGATACTGCTTTAAAGCTTGGTCAGGAGTTTGTAATTTCCGCTACCGGAAAAGTTTTAAAAAGGGAAAGTATAAATAAAAATATACCTACAGGTGAAATTGAAATTGAGCTTACTGATTTAGAAATTCTAAATGAATCTGATATTCCTCCATTTGTAGTGGAAGATGATATTAAAGCATCAGATGAACTTCGGCTTAAATATCGTTATTTAGATCTCCGCAGAAATTCGCTTACGGATAATTTTGTAGTCAGAAGTAAAGCATCAAACATCATTCATAAATATTTTGAGAAGCATGGATTTCTGGAAGTGGAAACTCCAATGCTTATGAAATCAACACCTGAAGGTGCAAGAGATTATCTTGTTCCATCACGAGTTCATAACGGAAAATTTTATGCTCTGCCGCAGTCGCCGCAGATTTATAAACAGATACTGATGGTGTCCGGATTTGACAAATATGTTCAGATCTGTAAATGTTTCAGAGATGAAGATCTCAGAGCAGACAGACAGCCGGAGTTTACTCAGATCGATCTCGAAATGAGCTTTGTAGATCAGGATGATGTGTTTGAAATACTGGAAGGAATGTTTGGAGAAATGTGGAAAGAAATAAAAGGGATTGATCTTCCGGAAAAATTTCGAAGGATGACATATGATGAAGCCATGAACAGTTATGGATCAGATAAACCTGATCTCAGAATTGCAGGCGAAATGAAAATCGAAAATATTTCAGAGATTGTAAAAGTCTCAGAATTTAAGGTATTCTCTGATGCAATTGATAACGGTGGAATTGCAGCAGGCATAAAACTATCTTCTAAAGAAGTTTCAAGAAAGATAATTGACGGACTTACTGAGTTTGTAAAAAAGTTTGGATTCGGAGGTCTTGGTTATCTGAAATTTAATGAAGACGGATCAGTGCAGTCACCAATTGTAAAGTTTCTGAATGACGAAATTATAGAAAACATTAAAAAGAAATTTGAAGCGGAGAAAGGTGATACAATATTTATTCTGAGTGGTGAAAGAATGAAAGTGCTTCAGTCACTTGGACAGCTCAGGCTTAGACTTGCAAGTGATTTTGCACTTACAGATGAATCAAGATTTGAATTTGTATGGGTAATTGATTTTCCTCTGTTCAGATATGAGGAAGAGGACAAAAGATTTTATGCGGAGCATCACGTATTTACCATGCCTAAGGATGATTATATAAAATATCTCGACAGTAAAGAAATAAATGAAATCGAGAGCATCCGCGCAAACTGTTATGACCTGGTACTAAACGGTCATGAAATAACAAGCGGCAGTATAAGGATTCACAAACCTGAGATTCAGAAAAAAGTATTCAGTATTATTGGCTTAACAGATGAGGAAGCAAAAATGAAATTTGGATTTATACTTGAAGCATTCAAATATGGTGCGCCTCCACACGGCGGTGCTGCAGTTGGATTTGACAGAGTAATTGCAATTTTATGCGGTTTGAAATCAATCATTGATACAATTGCTTTTCCAAAAACTTTAAAGGCATCTTCGCTGATGGATGAATGTCCGGGCGAAGTGAGTCAGGAACAGCTTAATGAACTTGGGATTGAATTAAAAATAAAAAAATAGATTTATGTTTTTAAAAAGTAATATATATATATTAAAGAGCAAAAGTAAATTAAGGAAATATTTACAAAGATACTCACAAAAGAAAAACAACTGAACGTAAAATACAGATCAGATAAAATAAAATATATTCTATCTGATCAGCTATAAAAATTTCAAAGCATTATTCTAATTTACATTAATATAATTTTTTTAATTTTAAATTTTTTAAAATTATAAAGTAATATGAATTCCTATTCCGAAATCTTATTTTCAGGTTTGAATATAGAGAACGGGCTTTCCAACAGCACAGTGAAGACAATTCTGCAGGACTATCTTGGATTCATGTGGTTTGGCACTCAGGACGGACTCAACAGATATGACGGTTATGATTTCAAAATTTTCAGGAGTGACTCTGAAAAAAGCTGTCATCTCAGTAATAATATTGTAAATGTAATATTTGAGGACAGTTCAGGAGTTTTATGGATTGGCACTGATGACGGTTTAAATATTTATGACAGGAAAATGGATAATATGAAAAGGGTTGGGATCTCTAATTTTACTTCAGGAATAAATTCAGAAACAATAAGAACAATATATGAAGATAATGAAAAAAATCTCTGGATTGGTACATATGGCGGGGGACTTATATGTCTGGATCCTGAAAGAAATTTAATTAATTGTTTCAGATCCACTGCAGATAATGAATCTTCAATAAGCAGCGACAGGGTCTCTTCGGTCATTCAGGATAAGCAAGGTAATATCTGGGCGGGAACCTGGGGTAAAGGT
>Ga0209477_1000552_pt1 | contig 23330 bp, 25 predicted proteins | sample KloWWTupernatant_FD_187180 | JGI IMG/M metagenome (GOLD analysis project Ga0209477, IMG submission 187180) | Active sludge microbial communities from Klosterneuburg, Austria, studying microevolution and ecology of nitrifiers - Klosterneuburg... | ecosystem: Engineered > WWTP > Aerobic digester >... | reverse complement strand
GTCCCGCACAGGCGCGGTGATCACCGCGCCTGTGCGGGACAAAGCGGGTCAGGTGGGCCAGACCGGCGGCCGCTTCTCGAGGAACGCGCCGATGCCCTCGACCGCCTCGGGACGGTCGAGCCCGTCGACCATCGCCTCGGTCGCGATCCCGTAGGCGTCGGCCAGGGACCGGCCGAGCTGGCGTCGGTAGGCCGCCTTGCCCGCGGCGATCACCGACAGCGGAGCCGCAGCGACCCGATCGGCCAGCTCGACGGTGGCGGCGTCGAGGTCCTCGTCGGGGACCACCCGGTTGACCAACCCCATCCGGAACGCGTCGTCCGCGCCGATCAGCTCGCCGGTGAGCAGCAGCTCCATCGTGTGCTTGGGCGCCAGAGCCCGCGACACCGCGACCGCGGGGGTGGAGCAGAACAGCCCGATGTTGACCCCCGGGGTGGCGAAGCGGGCCGAGGCCCCGGCCACGGCCAGGTCGCAGGTGGCGACGAGCTGGCACCCGGCCGCGGTGGCCACGCCGTTGACCCGGGCGATGACGCCCTGGGGGAGCGAGTCGATGCGCTGCATCACCGTCGAGCACCGGGTGAAGATCCGGCGGTGCACCTCGGCGTCGTCGGTGCCGTGCAGCTCGCGCAGGTCGTGGCCGGCGCTGAACGCGGGGCCGGTCCCGGCGATCACGACGACGCGGACATCTCGGTCACCGGCCACGACGGCCAGGTGCGCGTCGAGCGCTTCGAGCATCGACAGCGACAGCGGGTTTCGGGACTCGGGTCGGTTCAACGTCAGCGTGACGACCGGTCCGTCGTCGCGACGCAGGACGAACGGGCGGTCGTCGTCGGACACGGACTCAGGGTAGCGACGGGAGCGGGTCGGGTCCCGTGCCGTCCGTGGACGTCTCGACCAGCCGATCGGTCGCGTCGAGCGCCCAGGCCAGGCCGTCGAGCGGGTCTTCGACCGCCAGACGGCACACCCACCCCGGTTCGACGTCACCGGCGTGTGCGCCTGGCTCCCAGATCCACCACCGCAGGTCCGCTGCCGCCGAGCCCGGGTCGACCGGCCAGTCGTCGTCCTGCGCGGTCAGCGTCGCCAGGACCCACCACGCCTCGAACCGTCCGGTCGCCGCGCCCCGTCGCCGGCCACGGGCGCCCCCCGATGCCGCGGCCCACGCCAGGAGGGCCACCGCGTCTGCCACGGTCACGGGCACCCAGCGGGCCGAGAGCGGGACGCCGCGGGAGCTCAGCACCGCGGCGATCGCGTCGGCTGCGGTGCCCTCGACCCCGGCCGAGGCCACCCGGCCGTCGGACGCGCTGCGCCAGTGGCGGACCGCGTCGCCGAGCGCCCGGGCGCCGTCGGCCGCGTCGGGGGCCTCGGCGACGGTGACCGCCGCGTCGATCGGAACCGGCTCGACGGTCCGGATCCGCTCCGGCGCGTCCGCGCTCGCCTCGCCGTTCGGGCGGTACCGGGCGAGGGCGTAGGCGGGCTCCCACGGGCGGGGCGATCCGGGCAGGTCGCCGGCCACGTCGTCGGTGACCACCTCGCCGCGCAGCACGCGCTCCTGGGCGACCTGGACCCGCGCGGGTCCGGCCGGCAGCGCTCCGGCGAGCTCGGCGAAGGTGTGGTCCTGGGCGACCACCTCGGTCAACGGCCCCGGCGCCAGGTAGCCCGACTCGACGACCGCGGCGGCCCACGGCGGCGGGGCCGACAGCGCCATGCGGTACTCGGCGAACGTGGCGGCGGGCCACAGCTGGTGACCCCGCTCGGTGGCGGCCCGGGCCCGGTTCGCCACGATGACCACCCCGTCCCAGTCGCCCCGATCGGCGCGGCGGTCCACCTCGCGGAGCAGCTCGTCGAGGTCGCCGGTGGTGATCCAGCGGTCGAGCGCCGGGTCGTCTCGGGGTTCGGGGTCGGGCAACGTCGATGCGGTCACCGCGGTCGGGCTCCTCGGTCCGTCGTCACACCAGCGGCCACGGCACGCGGCGGCCGGTCGGGTCGTGGGGGAGTCGTCCGGCGGCCAGCACCCCGGCCGCCCGCTCGCGCAGGGCGTCGCGCTCGAACGGGTCGAGAAGCTCGGCGAGCTTCGCAGGCAGCGGCCGGCCGAGCATGTCGTCGAGAGCCCTAAGCATCGGGTCCGGAACGGCCTCGCCGGCGAAGTCCCAGATCACCGTGCGGACCTTGAACTCGCGGTGCAGGGTCAGGCCGTTGTCGATGGCCCAGATGCGGTCCCGTCCGTCGATCAGGCAGTGGCCGCTCTTGCGGTCCGCCGAGTTGGCGACCAGGTCGAACGCGGCGAGCGTGCGGAACGTGTCGGCCAGATCGTCGCGGTCGCGCAGCGTGAAGTAGTGCTCGGCGAACCGGGCCGGCACGAACGCCTGCAGCGACCCGAGACCGGCCGGCGCCGGAGCCCCACGGCCGTCCTCGTCGCCGCGGGTGACGGTGGGCGGGACGAGGCCCACGCCGAGGTGGTCCGAAAGGACCGCGGTGGCGACCTCGCGCTTCCAGAGCCCGTCGGGGAAGTCCCACAACGGCCGCTCGCCGCGCTCGGGCTTATAGATCGCCGGCAGGTGTTCGGCGCCGCAGGTGACCTGCACCAGGAACGTGTTGTTGCTCGACCACGGCATCGCCCCGAGCACCTCGATGTCCCCGGCGCGCAGCACCTCGGGGACGGCGTCGTCGGCCGGATCCAGCGTGGCGTCGTACTCGAAGAGGGTGGAGCCGTCGACGTCGGTGCCGTCGTGCCCGTCCGCGGGGTCGTCGTCCACGTCGGGTCAGTTCCAGCGGGGGCAGGCGTGGCCCTCGGTGCCGATCGGGCGACCGCACAACGGACACGGCGGTCGTCCGGCCCGGACCAGATCCATGGCGGCTTCGGCGAACGCGACCGCCTGGCCGAGCTGCAGGGTGAAGCGGGCCTCGGCCCCCTCCGGTTCGTGGGCGAGCAGCTCGTCGACGGTGTCGTCGTCGAAGTCCTCGAGGTCCTCGAACGGATCGGAGTCGTCGGGGACCAGCTCCTCGGCGTTGACGAAGATGAGACCTGCGTCCTCGTCGACGCCGACCGACAGCGATCCGATCACCCACTCCGGCTCGACCGGTTCGATCAGCCCGGTCACGTCGCGCTCGGCCTCGGCGGACCCCAACGCCTGGGCGAGCTGACCCAGGTACTGGCCGAGCATGCCGACCTGCTCCTTCTCCAGGCGGAACGAGACCACCTCGTTCCCCCGTCGGGCCTGCAGGTAGAAGATGCGGGCGCCGGGCTCGCCGACGGTGCCGGGGATCAGGGCGTCGAGGTGGTCGAACTCGAACGATCGGCTGGTCATGACGGGGCCAGTCCGCTCAGGTCGTCGCCGGTCGAGTTGACCGTCAACACGATCGGGGTCCTCGGCGAGCCGGCGGCCGGCATCAGCAGCGCCGTGATCGAACACGGCGAGATGACGGTGCGCTGGAACAGGTCGAGGTGCACCCCGGCCGCCGTCGCCACCGCCGCCTTGATCGGGTCCGCGTGCGACACGGCCACGACGGTGCCGCCGGGGTGGAGGGCGACCAGTCGTTCGATCTCGTTCCAGATGCGCAGCTGCATCTCGGCGAAGGACTCGCCGCCGGGGAACCGGAACCGCGACGGAGCGGTCTGCACCGTGGACCACTCGGGCAGCTTGCGCAGGCGGGCCAACGACTGGCCGGTCCAGGTGCCGAAGTCGCACTCGAGCAGGCCCTTGGCGGTCCGGACGCGCTGACCGGTCGCCCGGCCGATCGGCGCCGCGGTCTGACGGGTGCGCTCCAGGGGCGAGGCGTAGACCGCGGCCACGTCGAGCGCCCCCAGACGGGCGGCGGCACGCTCGGCCTGGGCCACGCCGGCGTCGGCCAGGTGCAGGCCGGGGGCCCGTCCGGGCAGCACCTTGCCGGTGGTCGACGTCTGGCCGTGGCGGACCAGCAGGACCGTCGTCGGGCGAGGGGTCGTCCGGGTTCTCGGGGCGGCGCGGCGGGCCGGGCCCGAGCGGGTGCGTGCGGTGCTCGATCCGTCGGCCATCGGGGTGGATCCTATGCTCGGCCCGTGGAGCCCCTGCAGGCGCTGGCCGCCGAGATCGTCGAGTGCCGGCGTTGCCCGCGCCTGGTCGAGTGGCGTGAGCAGGTGGCACGCGAGAAGCGGGCCGCGTTCCGCGACCAGGAGTACTGGGGTCGGCCGGTGCCCGGCTTCGGCGACCCGGCCGCTCGGCTGCTCATCGTCGGGCTGGCCCCCGCAGCGCACGGCGCCAACCGCACCGGCCGCATGTTCACCGGCGACCGCTCGGGGGACTTCCTGTTCCGGTCGTTGTGGCGTGCCGGTTACGCGAACCAGCCGACCGCGGTGAGCCGTGACGACGGCCTGGAGCTGACCGACGTGTTCATCACCGCACCGGTCAAGTGCGCGCCGCCGCAGAACAAGCCGACGACGGTGGAGCGCGACAACTGCCGACCGTGGATCGATGCCGAGGTCGACCTGCTCCGCGGGCTCCGGGTCGTCGTCGCTCTCGGCGGGTTCGGCTTCGCCGAGGCTCTGCGCATCTTCGGCGACGGGTCCCTGCGCCCCCGGCCCCGCTTCGGCCACGGCGTCGAGGTCGGCCTGCCCGGCGGGCGGACCCTCGTCGGCTGCTATCACGTCAGCCAGCAGAACACCTTCACCGGTCGTCTCACCGACGAGATGCTCGACGCGGTGTTCGCCCGGACCCGTGAGCTGTGCGCACAGGAGCCCACCGCCTGAGCCGAGGCTGGCGCCGGGCAGGATCACCCGTCGGTGCGCGGGTCTCGCTGAGCCGTTCGGCCCAGCCGGGCGGGCCCAACGGACCGATCTCGCCCGGATTGGTCCGAACGACCCTTCGGTCGGGCCGCTGCGGCGCCGATGGAGATCACATGACCGTCGCCCCGACCACAGTTGCGGAGATCGTGCCGTTCGCCGAGTACGGCGAGGACGTCCTGGCCGACAACGTGTTCTCCGGCCCCGCGGATGCCACACCCGCATGGCTCGAGGGGCACCTCGGTCGGGTCACGCAGCTGCCGAAGGGACGCAAGGGGCTGTGGGGGGCGCTGGCCACCAACGTCGTCCCGCCCCGGGTCGGCCTGTCGGCCCCGGTCGACGCCGGCCGCCTGGCACCGGTCCGTCGCCCGATGTTCGACGTTGAGCCGGGCCTGGTCATCGACCTCGACGTCGCCTGACCCCGCCCGACCTCGCCGACCTCGCCTGACTCTCGCTTTGTCCCGCACAGGCGCGGTGATCACCGCGCCTGTGCGGGACAAAGCGGGAGTGGGAGGGCCGTGTGGGAGGGGCAGGGTGCCGTTGACTACGGTGGGCGGGTTCCCGTTGCCATCCCTGGAGTCCCTCCGTGCGCCCCCGGTCCCCCCGTTCGATCCTCCTCGGCGTCGCCCTCGCGTCGCTGCTCGCCCTGTCCGCCTGCGGCCAGCGGACCCAGCCCACCGGCTACGGCGAGGACTACCAGAAGAACTTCATGCTCGGCTGCAACGAGCAGACCGCGGTGCCCGAGGAGAACCCCGAGGTCACCACTCCGGGACCGGAGGCCCCCAAGAACTTCTGCGAGTGCGTCTACGACGGCCTGGTCGAGAAAGTCCCCTTCGACGACGCCAAGAAGTTCGAGGAGCAGCAGGCCAAGGAGGACGCGGGTGACATCGCGGTCCCCAAGCCGATCCAGAAGGTGATCGACAGCTGCAACAAGGAGAGCTGATCGACCGGCGCTCAGCGCCAGCCGAATCGGCGCTCAGCCCTTCGACCCGGGCTCAGCCCTTCGACCTGACCGACGGGTCGGGAAGCCCGACCCGCACCGCGGGTTCCGCCGAGGTGGGCCAACGGGCCCTCGACTTCTCGGCCAGCTTGCGCATCAGCGCGATGGCGCCCGGGTCCGAGTCGCCGGGCTTCGACTCGATCACCCCCTGGTCGATCATGCGCGAGATGATCTCGCGTCCCAGGTCGGTGCGGACGATCGTCAGGGTCCAGTCGGAGTTCTCGCCGATGCCGCCGCAGGAGATGTCGGCGTGCTCGGCCGCGAAGTCGGGGCAGTACATGCACCCCTCGCGGGTCCAGGCGTGGCACTCCTTGAGGTTGATCTCGTGGTAGGCGCCGTCGTCCATCCAGATCTGGAACACGCCCTTGATGTTCATCTTCACCATGTGCTGGCGGGCCAGGCCGTACTTGGTCCAGAACAGCTCCTCGAAGATGGCGTCGTCGAAGGTCTTGGAGCACAGGAGCCCCAGGTTGAACACGATCGGCTTGGAGATCTTGCCGACCTTGCGTGACCACATGACCGGCGGCGCCGAGGACTGGCAGCTCATGCCGACCAGCGCCAGGCGGGAGAAGCCGGCCTCGATCGCCTCGTCGAGGGCGAGGGTGTTGGCCGAGTACGTGTAGCGGCTGCCCGCCGCGGCCAGGATCTGCTCCGGCGTCGACGCCACGCCGGGCTTCGGTCGCCACGAGCTGCCCGCCCCGCCCTCACCGGCCTCGAGGTACGACACGAGCGCGGCGTCGATGTAGTCGTGCTCGAGTGCCCACAGCAGGATGGCCGACACCAGCCCGCCGTCCTGGCCCGCGGCGTTGACCGCGTCGTCGCTGGCCCGGGTGAGCAGCACGTCGTGGTAGATGCCGGCGACCTCGTCGGGGCGACGCAGCCGTCCGAACAGGTGGTCGTCGGCCTGGCCCTCCCACAGCCGGAACCGGGCACACGCCCGGGTGCAGGCGGTGCAGCCCTTCTGGCCGTGGATGCAGTCGTCGGGGCCGAGCTCGTCTTCCAGGTGGTACGGGTGGTAGCCGCCGGACTCGTGGTCGTAGCCGAGCACGTCGTGGGGACACGCGACCACGCAGGCCGCGCAGCCGGTGCACAGGCCGGTGTCGACCACCTCGGCCTTGAGCTCGGCCCACTGGTTGGTCCAGCGGGTCGCGGCGGTGTCGGCCAGACGCTGCTCCAGGTCCGCCACCGGATCGGTCGTGGTCGTGGTGGAGCGCGCCGTGTCATCCCCGTCAGCCATGCGGCGGAATCTACAGCGCCCCCGTCGCCCCTCTTCCGATTCTCGCCCCCCTCCGATTCTCGTGACCGTTCGCGCCACCAGTGGCGCGAACGGTCACGAGAACGGCAGGGACGGGTCCCGGCTGGCGCAACTTGACCGGCGGGTCAAGACTGGGGCCATGGACCTGACCTATCCCCCCGAGGCCGAGGAGTTCCGCACGGAGATCCGTGCCTGGCTGGAGCAGAACCTGCCCGACGGCTGGTTCGACGAGGGCTTCGAGATGACCCCGGAGCAGAAGCAGGCGTTCAACGACGACTGGACCACCAAGCTGTTCGAGGGCGGCTGGATCTGCGCAACCTGGCCCGCCGAGTACGGCGGCAAGGGCCTCTCCACCATGGAGGGCGTGGTGCTGGCCGAGGAGTTCGCCAAGGCCAAGGCGCCCATGCGCGCCGACTTCTTCGGCGACACGCTGGTCGGTCCGACCATCCTCATGAACGGCACCGAGGAGCAGAAGAAGCACTTCCTGCCCAAGATCCTCGACGGTTCCATGCGCTGGTGCCAGGGCTTCTCCGAGCCGGACTCGGGCTCCGACCTCGCGTCGCTGAAGACCACCGCGGTCCAGGACGGCGACGAGTGGGTCATCAACGGCCAGAAGGTGTGGACCACCCAGGCGCAGTTCGCCGACTACTGCTTCGTGCTCGCCCGCACCGACCCCGACGTCAAGAAGCAGGCCGGCATCTCGTACCTGCTCGTCCCGATGGACCAGCCCGGCATCGAGGTGCGCGGCATCGTGCAGCCCGACGGCACCGCCGAGTTCAACGAGGTGTTCTTCACCGATGCCCGCTGCCCGATCGACAACGTGGTCGGCGGCGTCAACAACGGCTGGAAGGTCGCCAACGACACGCTCGGCTTCGAGCGGGGCATGTCGGCCACCACCGGCTACCGGCGCTTCGCCGAGGAGTACCGCCTGATGGTCGAGAAGGCGCAGTCCAACGGCACGATCGACGACCCGACCATCCGTCAGCGGCTGATGGAGTACTACACCAAGATCCAGATCATGCGGATCAACGGCCTGCGGTCGCTCACCGCGACCGTCACCGGCAAGCGCGACATGGGCGTCGCCGCGTTGGGCGTGACCAACAAGATGTTCTGGTCCGAGACCCACAAGGCGGCCTTGGAGCTCGCGCTCGACATCTGGGGCGCCGAGGCGATGCTGTCGACCGCGGCTCCTGACAGCGGATCCTGGCCGGCGACCATGCGGGCCGACGGCCGTGAGACCTACCCGGTCAGCCCGATGATGTCGTCGTTCTTCTTCTCCCGCTCCGAGACGATCTGGGGCGGCACCAGCCAGATCCAGCGCAACATCGTCGGCGAGAAGCTCCTGGGCCTACCCCGCGAACCCAAGCCGGCCGCCGCGGGCTGAGCCCGGTCGACGCCCATCCGGCCCACCTGAGCGTCCGCTCGGGGCTGCCGCGTCGTGTTCCTCACCGCCAAGTAGCGTGAGGAGCCGACGTCGGCGGCCCCGTGCGGCCCGGCCGGCGTCGGCGCACCCTCTGTGAACGACCGATCCTCACCCCCGTCGCGCCGCCGACCCGTCGGCGATGCCACCCCTCCCCGCGGGGCTGTCGACGACGTCCCACGGGTCGTGCGACGCCGCCATCGGGACGCGGCCGGGACATCGGGGGCTGGCACCGGGACCTCACGTCGCTGGCCCCGCCGCCTCCTGCTGGGCACCGTGTCGGTGCTGGGGGTGCTGGCGCTCATCGCGGGTGCCGGTGCGGCCTGGGGTCTGTGGTCGTTCAACCAGTTCGGTCGCAAGGACCTGGACCTGGCGCACGCCGAGGACGACGCTCCCCGCAACTTCCTGGTGATCGGCTCCGATTCCCGCGCCGGGGTCCGCAAGGGCGACAAGGGATCGGGGGTCATGCTCGGCAAGGGCACGCCCGGCGGCCAGCGCTCCGACAGCATCGCCATCATGCGCATCGACCCGGGCGAGGAGCGCATCGACATGCTGTCGATCCCCCGGGACCTGTGGGTGCCGATCGCGGGGACCGGCAAGGAGCAGCGGATCAACACCGCGTACGCCGAGAGCACCCAGACGCTCATCGACACGATCCAGTCCGACCTCGGCATCCCGATCAACCACTCCGTCGAGGTGGACCTGGTCGGCTTCCAGAAGCTGATCGACGCCATCGGCGGGGTGCCGATGTACTTCCCGAACGCGGTCAAGGACCGCAACTCGGGTCTCGTGGTGCAGAAGAAGGGGTGCATGACCCTCGACGGCTACATGGGTCTGGCCTTCGCCCGCTCTCGTCACCTCGAGTGGAGCGACGGCGTCAAGTGGCACACCGATCCGACCGGTGACCTCGGGCGCATGACCCGCCAGCAGCTGCTGGTGCGCACCGCGCTGGGGCAGGTCAAGCACCTGGGGCTCGACGACATCGGGTCGCTCAAGGGCATCGTCGACGCCGCGGTCGGCAGCGTGACCCTCGACTCCAACATGGGCACCGCCGACATCATCGAGCTGGCCCAGCGCTTCTCGGACTTCGACCCGGCCAAGCTGCAGACCCACAGCCTTCCGGTCACCGGACACCGGACCGACGGGGGAGCGTCGGTCGTGCTCCTGGACCAGGCCGCCGCGCAGCCGGTCCTCGACATCTTCCGGGGCACGTCGGCCAGCGCGGTCACGACCACCACCGAGCCGCCCCCGTCGCCGGGTGACATCACCGTCGACGTCCTCAACGGCACCACCCGCCAGGGCGAGGCGCGTCGGGTGAGCTTCGTGCTGACCGACGGCGGGTTCGGCACCGGCACCGTCGACTCGGCGCCGGATCCGACCGAGGCCACCGTCGTGCACTACCCCAAGGGCGGCAGGGCGATGGCGGAGCTGGTCGCCACTTGGCTCGGGCCGGCACCGAAGCTGAAGGAGGACTCGAAGCTGGCTCCGGGGCGGGTGACGGTGACGATCGGCGACGACTTCGACTCGGTGTCGGAGCCCGAGGGGGCGCCCGCTCCGACCGACCCGGCGCCGGTCGACCCGGCGGCGGAGGCGGGCGGGTCCGCTCCATCGACGACGACGACCACAGAGCCGGGGTGGACGCCCGGAGCGGTGCCCGACGGGGTCCGCTGCGGCTGACCCAGAAATGGGAACCAAACTCATTTCGGCGTAGATTGGGTGGATGGTCGACCCCGCCGCCCGTCGTTCCCGGCGCCCCGCTCCGCGTGCGGGCACGGTCCTGGCGGCGATCCTGGCGGTGGTCGCCATCGCGGTGGGGCTCGGGTCGTGCGGCGGTGACGACTCCTCGAGCGGATCTCCCGAGGGGGACTGCCCGGTCGCCCCGGTGTCGGTCGTGGCCACGATCGGTCCCTGGGGGTCGATCGCCGAGGAGCTCGCCGGCGACTGTGCGCACGTCACCACGATCGTCGACGGCTCCCGGGGCGACCCCCACGACGTCGAGCCGACCCCGGCCGACCGCGCCGCCATCGAGGACGCGGACGTGGTGATCACCAACGGGCTGGGCTACGACGCCTGGGTCGACGACGCCCTGGCCGCCGCGTCCTCGGAGCCCGCAGTGGTCGTCGCCGGTGAGGTGACCGGCCAGGAGACCGGCGCCAACCCCCACGCCTGGTACGACCCGACGATCGTTCGGGAGGCGGCGGTGGCGATCACCCAGGCGTTGCAGGAGGCGTCGCCGACCGAGGCCGAGGAGTACTACACGTCGCGCTTCCAGACCTGGGAGCAGTCGCTCGCCCCCTACGACGCCGCGATCGAACGGGTCCGGACCGGCGCCGCCGGGCGGCCCTACGCCGCCACCGAGCCGGTGTTCGACCCGATGGCCGCCGCGCTCGGCCTCCTCGACGTCACCCCGTCGGGCTTCTCGCAGTCGGTGTCCAACGGGGCCGAGCCGTCTCCCGGCGACGTCGCCGCGTTCGACGCCGTGCTGAGCGATGGGAAGGCCGCGGTGTTGATCGACAACTCCCAGACCGACTCGGCGATGGCTCGACAGTTGGCGACACGGGCGACGGGGAGCAGCGTCCCGGTGGTCGAGGTGACCGAGACCGCCCCGGCGTCGGCCACGTCGTTCGTCGCCTGGCAGGTCGCCCAGCTCGACGCGCTGGCCGCCGCGCTCGGCCTGTGAGCGGGGCTCCCGCACCCGGGGGAACGACCCCGACCGGAGGACCGACCCCGACCGGAGGACCGACCCCGACCGGAGGACCGACCCCGACCGGGGAACCGTCGAGCGATCCGGTCGTCTCGCTGCGCGACGTCGAGGTCCACCGCGGCGACCACCTGGTGTGGTCCCGGGGCAGCTTCGACATCGCCGCGGGGTCGGTCGTCGGCGTCATCGGTCCCAACGGGTCGGGCAAGTCGACCCTGCTGCGACTGCTGCTCGGCCTGCTCGAACCGAGCGCGGGACGCGTCGAGGTGTTCGGCGAACCGGCCCGTCGGGGAAACCGCCGCATCGGCTACGTCCCCCAGGACGACACCGCCGCCCAACCCGAGTCGATCCGCTGCCGGGACCTGGTCGCCCTCGGCGCCGGCGGGCACCGCGTCGGTCTGGGCCCCTTCGGTTCGGCGCGCCGGGAGATGGCGGAACGGGTCGACGCCGCGCTGGCCGAGACCGCGTCGAGCGCGTTCGCCGACCGTCGCCTCTCGGAGGTGTCCGGCGGTCAGCGTCGGAGGGTGTCGCTGGCCCAGGCGCTGGTCGACGACCCCGAGCTGCTGCTGCTCGACGAACCGCTGGCCAACCTCGACCTGCGCCACCAGCGCGAGACCGTCGAGCTGATCGAACGGGTGGCACACCGTCCGCGGGCCGACGGCCGGGTCACGACCACCCTCATCGTCACCCACGACATCAACCCGCTGCTGCCGGTGCTGACCGGGGCGGTGTACCTGCTCGACGGCCACCCCCACCACGCCGACATCGGCGACGTGGTCGACGAGCACCTGCTCAGCCACCTGTACGGCACGTCGGTGGCCGTGGTTCGAACCCCGCAGGGCGACCTGTTCACCCGGAGCGTGTGACGTGGCGGGACGGGTGCTGGCCGCTGGTGCGTCGGTGCTTGCCGACATCGGCTACCAGCCGGAGTGGACGACGGTGATGGGTTCGGGGTTCATGCGCCACGCCCTGATCGCCGGGACGCTGGTCGCGTTGGTCGCCGGCCCGATCGGCTACTTCGTCGTAGTGCGACGTGACTCGTTCGCGGCCCACGCCCTGGCCCACATCGGCTTCCCCGGCGCCACCGCCGCGGTCCTGTTGGGCGCCCCGGTCACCGCAGGTCTCGCCGTGTTCTGCACCGCTGGCGGGCTGGCGATCGGCCTGCTGGGTCGTCGCACGGTCGACCGTGAGACGGCGACGGGGACGATCCTGGCGCTGTCGACCGCGCTGGGGATCCTGTTCGCGTCGATGGCCAGCGAGGGCGCCGCCGCGGTGACCGACGTGCTGTTCGGCAACCTGCTCGCCGTGACGACCAGCCAGCTCTGGACGTTCTCGATCATGGCGGCGGTGGTGCTGGTGGTGCTGGCCGTGATCGCCCGACCGTTGCTGTTCGCCTCGATCGCCCCCGACGTCGCCGCGGCCAAGGGCGTGGCGACCGGGGCGCTCGGCCTGGTGCTCATGGTGCTGCTGGCGTTGGTGACGACGATGGCGGTGCAGGTGGTGGGAACCCTGCTGCTGTTCGCCCTGGTCGTCACGCCCGCCGCGGCCGCGCTGGCGGTGACCGCCCGTCCGGCCGCCGCGGCCGGTGTGAGCTCGGCGGTGGCGCTGGTGAGCGTCTGGGGCGGCCTGGTGCTCTCGGCGGTGTTCAACCTGCCGCCCAGCTTCCCGATCGTGGCGATCGCGTTCGTCGTCTGGGCGCTGGCCACGGCGTGGTCCCGCACCGGGGCGCGCCGTCCGACCGGCGCGTGAGTCGGGGGAGTGCCGGCGCCGGGGTCAGCGCTCGGGGAGCGTCTGGGGGTAGGTGATGTCGATCTCGGGGATCGACGTCGGGAAGTCCGACGAGTTGTTGGTGATGAACCGGTCCGCCCCGGCGATGACCGCGGTGGCGAGGTGGGTGGCGTCAACGGCGCGCAGTCGGTGGGTTGCGCCGAGGACGGCGGCCAGGTCAGCGGTGGCCTCGTCGACCGGTCGGAGGTCCAGGCGCCCCAGCATCGCGGCCAGCGCGTCCACCTCCTCGTCGGCGCCGTCGCGCAGGGGCTTGCTCAACAGCTCCGGGACCAACAGGACCGATCCGATGCCGGCGACGGCACCGCCGGCCGAGGCGGCGTCTGGGAAGAGGAGCCGGACCCGTCGACCCAGCGGGTGGCGCGGGGCCGCGGCGTAGATGAGGACATCCGCGTCGAAGGCGTCCACCGTCGACTGCTCAGCGCCGGGACCGGCCGGCGGTCACCGTGGCGGCGAGCTCGTCGGCTCGCTCGGGGTCGAGCGCCGGAACGTCCGCCAGGGGGGTGGTCCGGCCGCGCTGCAGGAGTGTCCGCAGCCGTTCGGCGTCCGCGATGGCCGCATCCGCTCGGCGGACGAGGAGCGCATCGGGTCGGACCAGCACCGCGACCTCGCGGCCGTGGCGGGTGATGGTGATCTCTTCGCCGGCGGCCACCCGGTCCAACAGCTCCGGCAGCGTCGCCCGGGCCTCGCTGACCGACGTCGTCGTCATCCCCGAAGTGTACAGAGTCGTACATCCATGTACGTACCGCTCGGTCCGGCTGGCCGACCGGGTGCTCGAGTGCGGTTCCTCGACACGGCATCACCCCGTGCACAGGGTGATGTATGTTGCGGTGTATGCAACGGACGAACATCTACCTCGCCGAGCGGCAGACCGAGGCGCTCGATCGCATCGCCGCCGACGAGGGGATCTCGCGTGCCGAGGTCATCCGGCGTCTGCTCGACCGGGCGCTCGCCGGTGGCGACGACGACGTCCGCAACGACCTCGCGGCCATCGACTCGTCCTTCGGGCTCCTCGCCAACCTGGGCGCCGACGAGCTCGAGCTCGATCGGGACGACGGAGATCGGGGTCGGCACCTGTCGCAGGTCTGGTCGACCACGGCGTGATCCTCGTCGACTCCGACATCCTGATCGCTCACCTCCGCGGGGTGCCCGACGCGAGGTCATGGCTGCGGGAGGCGCGCCTCCGGTCCCCGCTGGGCATCAGCGTGGCGACGGTGGCGGAGCTGACCGGAGGGATGCGCTCAGCGGAACGCCGTGAGGTGTGGGCGCTGCTGAACGTGATGCGCCCAGAGCCGGTCACCGAGCTGGTCGCCCGTCGGGCCGGTGAGCTCCGGCGCCGGTTCCGACGCAGCCACACCGGGATCGGGATCGCGGACTATCTCGTGGCCGCGACCGCGCTGGAGCTCGGGGCAGAGCTGGCGACGCTCAACGTGAAGCACTTCCCGATGTTCGACGACCTCCGTCCCCCGTTCGAGGTGCCGCTGCGCTGAGGTGATCGACCGGTCCGCGAGCCGCCGTCGGCGAGCCACACCGGCGATCCCAGCCCTTTCATCGCCGACGTCCGGACCTGAGCCGCCCTCAGGGGGCCTCGACGCGGAGCTCGGTGTGGCGGGCCAGCACGTCGAAGTCGCGGTCGTGGTGCAGCACGGCCACGTCGTGGCGGATGGCGACTGCGGCGATGAGGCAGTCGATGAGCTTGCGGACCGTCTCGCCCGAGCGTCGACACCGCAGGTAGAGCAGCGCGGCGAGGTCGTGGTCAGCCGAGGTGGTGGCCAGGACCGTGGTCCGGGCCGTGAGGCCGCGCAGCCGACGGAGGTGGTCCTCGTCTCGGGCTCCTGCGAGCAGCTCCATCCGGATCGCGTCGGTGATCGCGATGTCGTCGTCGAGCAGAGCATCGACGCGTTCGCACGCGGGGGAGCCGGTGTCGCGGAGGAACTCGACCCAGGCGGAGGTGTCGACGAGGATCACGGCACCCGGGTCGTGCGCAGCTCCTCGAGCTCGGCGTCCCATCCGGAGCCCCGGAGGTCACGGGCCTGTTCGGTCGACAGCGCGTCGGCCGCTGCCAGGCGCAGCGCCAGGTTCACCGCGTCCCGCTTGGTCGCCAGGTGGTACCGGCGCATGACCTCGGCGCACGCGTCATCGTCGAGGTCGATGTTGGTGCGTGACATACACCAACGATACACATCCGGTGGCTGACGAACGCCGGAGCGGCGACGAGCGTGCCCTCGGCAGGATTCGAACCTGCGCACACGGCTCCGGAGGCCGATGCTCTATCCCCTGAGCTACGAGGGCGGGACCCCCGAGGACGGGGGATGCGGTCTGCGACCCTAGCGCACTGCCCGGCCTGCTCCCGCACCGCGGCGGGACCCCTCCCGAACCGGCTTCGTGGCCCTCCTGGGCCCGGCGGTACGATCGCCGACTCATGCGAGACGTGCTGACCGCCGCCCTCCGGGACACCCTCGGCGCCCTCGGCGTCGACGCCCCTGCCGAGATCCACCTCGAACGACCGGCCCGGCGCGAGCACGGCGAGTTCTCCACCAACGTCGCCATGGCCACCGCCAAGGCCGCCGGGCGCAACCCCCGCGAGCTCGCCCAGCAGCTCGCCGACGCGCTCACCGCGGACCCGCCCCGCCACGTCACCGCGGTCGAGGTCGCCGGGCCGGGCTTCGTCAACTTCCGCCTGGACCCGGCGTGGCTGCACGAGCTGATCGGCACCGTCGTCGACGCCGGCGCCGACTACGGTCGCAGCGACGTCGGCGCCGGCACCCGGGTGATGGTCGAGTACGTGTCGGCCAACCCGACCGGACCGGTGCACGCGGGTCATGCCCGCGGCGCGGTCTACGGCGACAGCCTGGCCCGGCTGCTGCGTTTCGTCGGCCACGACGTATCCGACGAGTTCTACGTCAACGACCGCGGCGTGCAGATGCAGACATTCGCCGCGTCGCTCGCCGCCCGCAAGGCCGGCCAGGAGCCGCCCGAGGACGGCTACCGCGGCCAGTACATCGTCGACTGGGCCGCCGAGATGCCCGACGGCGCGGATCCGCTCGAGTGGGGCGAGGCCCACGCGCTCGCGGATCAGCGGCGGGTGCTCGCCCGCCTCGGCGTCGAGTTCGACACCTGGTTCTCGGAGCGTTCCCTGCTCGCGTCCGGCGCCATCACCGACACGCTTGCGGACCTGCGCGAACGCGACATGGTCGAGGAGCGCGAGGGGGCGGTCTGGTTGCGCTCCACGGTGTTCGGCGACGACAAGGACCGGGTGCTCGTCAAGAGCGACGGCGAGTACACCTACCTGCTGCCCGACATCGCGTATCACCGTGACAAGTTCGGTCGCGACTTCGACCTGGTCATCAACGTGTGGGGCGCGGACCACCACGGATACGTGCCGCGCATGAAGGCTGCCATCCAGGCCCTCGGCCACGACCCGGCCGACCTCGAGGTCGTCATCACCCAGCTCGTCCGCCTGGAGCGTGACGGCGAGGAGGTCAAGATCTCCAAGCGGGCCGGCGACCTCATCACCCTCGAGGACCTCATCGACGAGGTCGGCGCCGATGCCGTGCGCCTCACCTACCTGCTGCAGTCGGTCGACTCGCCCCAGACCGTCGACCTGGACCTGATCGTCCAGCAGTCCAACGAGAACCCGGTCTTCTACGTGCAGATGGCCAACGCCCGGATCGCGTCGATCGCCCGGGTGGCCGCCGAGCGGGGCATCGAACGCCGCCCCCTGGCCGAGGTCGACCTGTCGCTGCTCACCGCCGAGCGCGAGCTGGAGGTGCTGCGACAGCTCGACGTGCTCGGCGAGGTGGTGCTGCTCGCGGCCCGCGAGCGGGCGCCGCACAAGGTCACCACCTGGGTGCGCGAGCTGGCCTCCGCGGTGCACGGCTTCTACCACGACTGCCCGATCCTTCACCCCGACACGTCCGACGAGCTGCGCCAGGCCCGCTGGTGGCTGGCCGAGGCGGCCGGGGTGGGGCTGCGCGTCGGTCTGGGCCTCCTCGGCGTGTCGGCCCCGGAGCGCATGTGAGCGCGCCGACCAACTCACCGCTGCCGTTCCACCTGCTGCCCGACACCGCCACGGTCGACGACCACGGCCGGCTGTCGATCGGCGGCTGCGACGTGGCCGATCTGGCCGAACGCCACGGCACCCCGCTGTTCGTCTACGACGAGGCCCACATCCGCGCCCGTTGCCGCGAGGCGGTGTCGGTGCTCGGCGACGGCGCCACCTACGCCTCCAAGGCGTTCCTGTGCCGCGCCGTCGCCCGGCTGGTGCACGAGGAGGGGATGCGCATCGACGTCGCCACCGGCGGCGAGTTGCAGGTCGTCCTCGCCGCCGACGTGCCCGCCGAGCGCACCGTCCTGCACGGCAACAACAAGTCGCTCGACGAGCTGCGCCTGGCACTCACCGCCGGCGTCGGGTGCATCGTCGTCGACAGCGACGACGAGCTCGACCGCATCGAGTCCCTGGTCGCCTCGGGTCTGCCCGTGCCGAGGGTGCTGCTGCGGATCAACCCCGGCATCGAGGTCCACACACACGAGCACGTCCGCACCGGCAACCTCGACTCCAAGTTCGGGTTCCCGCTGCCCACCGGCCAGGCCGACGACGCGCTCGCGAGGGCCGGGGTATCTGCCGCGGTCGACCTGGTCGGACTTCACATGCACATCGGCTCGCAGGTGTTCAGCGTCGAGAACTTCCTCGAGGGCCTGCGCGCCGTGGCCCCCTTCGTCGTCGCCGCGGACCTCCCCGAGCTGGTGGTCGGCGGGGGCCTCGGCGTCGCGTACGTCGAGGGCGAGGCCGCCCCCACGATCACCGAGTGGGTCACCGCCGTGGTGGAGGAGTGCCGGGCCGCCGGCATCACCGCCGAGATCGGCGTCGAGCCGGGACGCGCGGTGGTCGGCGCCGCCGCGGTCACCCTCTACACCGTCGGCACCGTCAAGTTCATCCCCGGCGTGCGCACCTACGTGTCGGTCGACGGCGGCATGAGCGACAACCCCCGGCCGGTCCTGTACGGGTCGGGCTACGAGACGTTCCTGCCCCGGGCCGCGACGTCGCGGCGCGAGATGCCGATCCGCCTGGTCGGCAAGCACTGCGAGTCGGGCGACCTGCTGGTGCGCGAGGGCCGGGTGCCCGCGGACCTGGCCGTCGGCGACGTGATCGCCACCCCGGTCACCGGCGCCTACGGCCACTCGATGGGCTCCAACTACAACAAGGTCCTGCGTCCCGCGGTGGTGTTCGTCGCCGACGGCGTCGACCGGCTGGTGGTTCGCCGTGAGACCATCGAGGACCTGCTGGCCACCGATGTCGGTTGACCAGATGTCGGATGAGGCCGCCGGCGGTGCGCCGGTAGCCTGGGCGCGGTGAGCGAGAGAGTCGCGGTGAGCGAGAGAACCGTCAACATCGGCCTGCTGGGCTGCGGCAACGTCGGCGCGGCACTGGTCGAGCTGGTCCGCGATCGCGGCGACGAGATCGCGGCGCGCACCGGCCTGCGCCTGGCGGTCACCCGGGTCGCGGTCCGTTCGCTGTCCAAGGAGCGCGGCGTGGAGCTGCCGGCCGAGGTGCTCACCACCGACGCCGAGTCGGTCGCTGCGGACGCGGACGTCGACCTGGTCGTCGAGGTCATCGGCGGCATCGAACCGGCACGCGAGCTGATCGTCGATGCCCTCAAGGCCGGCAAGCCGGTCGTGACCGCCAACAAGGAGCTGCTCGCCAACGTCGGCAGCGAGCTCTACGCGGTGGCCGAGTCCTCCGGCGTCGACCTCCTCTTCGAGGCCGCGGTCGCCGGTGGCATCCCGCTGATCCGGCCGCTGCGCGAATCGCTCGTCGGCGAGGACGTCGCCCGGGTGATGGGCATCGTCAACGGCACCACCAACTACATCCTCACCAAGATGACCGAGGAGGGCTGGAGCTACGCCGAGGCCCTCGCCGAGGCGCAGAGCCTGGGCTACGCCGAGCGGGACCCGACCGCGGACGTCGAGGGCTTCGACGCCGGCGCCAAGGCCGCGATCATCGCCACGATCGCCTTCGGCGCCAAGGTCGTCGCCGGCGACGTCTTCCACGAGGGCATCTCCGGGGTGACGTCGTCCGACATCGACCACGCCCGCCGCCTCGGCTACCAGATCAAGCTGCTGGCCATCGCCGAGCGCTACGACGACGGGTCGGTCGCGGTGCGGGTGCACCCCGCGATGGTCCCCGACGCCCACCCGCTCGCATCGGTGCGCGACAGCTTCAACGCCGTGTTCGTCGAGGGCGAGGCCGTCGGCGACCTCATGTTCTACGGCCGCGGCGCCGGCGGGTTCCCGACCGCCTCCGCGGTGCTCGGCGACGTCATCGACGCGGCGGCGAACCTGGCCAAGGGCACCCACGCCTCGCTCGGCTCGTTCGGCAAGGCCCGCATCCGGCCCATCGACGAGCTGCGATCCGCGTTCTACCTCAACCTGGTCGTCGAGGACCGCCCCGGCGTCCTCGCCGCGGTCGCCGGCGTGTTCGGCACCCACGGCGTGTCGATCCGCTCGATGGAGCAGGAGTCGCTCGACTCCGGGGACTCGGGCGCCCGCCTCACCTTCATCACCCACACCGCCCGGGAGGCCGACCTGCGCTCCACCCTCGGCGAGCTGCGCGGCCTCGACGCCGTGCGCTCGGTCGGCTCCGTGCTGCGGGTCATCGGCTCGGACTGACCGGATCGTCCCGTGCGCTACGTCTCCACCCGCGGTGCCGCGCCCGTGCTCGGCTTCTCCGACGTGCTGCTCGCCGGCCTGGCCGACGACGGCGGCCTCTACCTGCCCGAACGCTGGCCCGAGCTGCCGCCCCTCGACGAGCTGCGCGGCCTGAGCTACGGGGAGGTCGCGACGCGGGTCATGTGGCCGTTCGTCGACGGTGACGTGGACGCCGAGGGCCGCCCTGTTCCGGGCGCGCTCGACCGGGAGTCGTTCGAGTCGATCGTCGCCGAGGCCTACGCCACCTTCGACACCCCCGACGTGTGCCCGGTCGTCCCGCTGGGCTCGACCGGTGGGGAGACCGGGCCCGACCTGCACCTGCTCGAGCTGTTCCGGGGTCCGACGCTCGCGTTCAAGGACGTGGCGCTGCAGCTGGTCGGGCGGCTGTTCGACCACGTGCTGTCGGCCCGGGGCGAGCGGGTCTGCGTGCTCGGTGCCACTTCGGGCGACACCGGCTCGGCGGCCATGCACGCGTGCGCGGACCGGGACTGCGTCGACATCGTCATCCTGTTCCCCGACGGTCGGACCTCCGAGGTGCAGCGCCGGCAGATGACCACCCTCGGCGCCGCCAACGCGCACGCCGTCGCGTTGCCCGGGACATTCGATGACTGCCAGGACCTGGTCAAGGCCGCGTTCGCGGACGAGGCGTTCCGCGACGAGGTGCACCTCTCGGCGGTCAACTCGATCAACTGGGCGCGGGTGATGGCCCAGGTCGTCTACTACGTGACCGCGCACCTGGCCGTCGCCCCCGACGGGGGACCGGTCAGCTTCGTCGTGCCGACCGGCAACTTCGGCAACATCCTCGCCGGATGGGTGGCCAAGCGCATGGGCCTCCCGATCGAGCGGCTGGTGGTGGCGTCGAACCGCAACGACATCCTCACCCGCTTCTTCAGCACCGGCACCATGGCCATCACCGAGGTGGTGCCCACGACGTCGCCGTCGATGGACATCCAGGTCAGCTCCAACCTGGAGCGCCTGCTGTTCGAGGTGCTCGGCCGCGACGGCGCCGTGGTGGCCGAGCTGATGGCCCGGTTCCGCGCCGACGGGTCGGTGTCGGTGCCCGCCGAGGTGCTCGCCGAGCTGCGCGCCGAGTTCGACTGCGGCCGTCTCGACGACGAGTCGGCCGCCGCGGTGATCCGGTCGGTGCAGTTGCACACCGGGCTCCTGGTCGACCCGCACACCGCGGTCGGCATCGGGGTGGCCGAGGCGCTCGCCGGCGCCGGTGTCCTGGCGGATCCTTCGGTGCCTGTCGTGTGCCTCGCCACCGCGCACCCGGCCAAGTTCCCCGACGCTGTGGCCGCCGCGGTCGGCGTCCGGCCGGCCCTGCCCGATGCGCTGGGCGACCTCTTCGAGCGCACCGAGCGGGTCGAGCACTGCCCGGCCGACCTGGCCTCGGTCCAGGCCCTGGTCCGCCGCTCCATCGCTGGCTGACCTCCCCGTCGAACTTGTAGGCCCCGGTCGCTCTGGTGGCGCGGTGTCTACAAGGTCGTGGTTGCCCGTCGAACTTGTAGGCCCCGGTCGCTGTGGCGGCGCGGTGGCTACAAGGTCGTGGCTTCCCGTCGAACTTGTAGGCCCCGGTCGCTGTGGTGGCGCGGTGGCTACAAGGTCGTCGGCACTCGGGTGGAAGTGCGTGCCCGAGTTCGGGGAGGGGAGCGTGGTCGGCCAGACTGGGCCGATGATGGAGAGCGTCCGGTGAAGTACGTGGTCTGCGTCCCCGACGGGTGTGCCGACGAGCCGTTCGACGGGCTGGGCGGGCGCACTCCGCTCGAGGTCGCCCACACCCCGACGATCGACGCGCTCGCCGCCCGCGGCACCGTCGGTCGGGCCGGGGTGATCCCCGAGGGGATGGCGCCGGGCAGCGACGTCGGCAACATGTCGATCCTGGGCTACGACCCCGCCGAGTTCCACACCGGGCGCGCCCCGATCGAAGCCGCGTCGCTCGGGCTCAAGCTGCCGGCGGACCGTCTGGCCTACCGCTGCAACCTGGTCACCGTCGGCGACGATGCCACGATGGTCGACTTCGCCGGCGGGCACCCGTCGACCGAAGCCGCCCGGGCGGTGCTCGAGGATCTCGACGCCACGCTCGGTCGGGGCAACCCGGACTCGGTCCTCGAGTTCCACGCCGGGGTCGAGTACCGCCACATCATGGTCGCCCCCGCGGACTGGCTCGACGCCGAGTGCGTGCCGCCGCACGACCTGACCGGCCGGCCCTCGGTCGCGCCCAGCGGCCCGGCGGCCGAACGGCTGATCGAGGTCACCGCTGCCAGCCGCGAGGTGCTGGCCCGTCATCCCGACGTGGCCGCCAACCAGATCTGGCTGTGGGGTCAGGGATTCCAGCCCTCGATGCCGGACTTCGCCGCGCACCACGGCATCACCGGCGGCATCACCACGGCAGTCGACCTGGTCCGGGGACTGGGCGTGCTGACCGACATGGCCCTGCCCGACGTCGAGGGCGCCACCCCCGGCTACGACACCGACTACGCCGCGCAGCGCGACGCCGCGCTGGCGGGCCTGGCCGACGGGCTCGACCTGTTCGTCATCCACGTCGAGGCCACCGACGAGGCCGGCCACGCCGGCGACGCGGCCGAGAAGGTCCGCTCGCTCGAGCTGTGGGACTCGCAGATCCTGGCCGGCCTGGTCCCGGAGCTCGACCGCATGGGGCCGTGGCGACTGCTGATGCTTCCCGATCACGCCACCCCGCTGGCCCGCCGCACCCACACGCCCGATCCGGTGCCCTACCTGCTGGTCGACAGCGCCGTGGACGGACCGGGGGGCACCTACACCGAGGCGGGTGTGGCGGACACCCCGGTGGTGCCCGGCCACGAGCTGCTCGGCCGGCTGATCGGCCCCGGCGCTGCCTGAGCGCCCGGGTGGTTGCCCGATCCGCATGCGACGGGTAGTGTGGCCATGTCGAACCGGCGGGGGCTGAGGTACGGCAGATCCCGAACCATCGACGTTCGGTCGCTGTCGAACCACCGCCCAGTCCCGCCCACCGCTCGGTGGGGTCCCCCCGACCTCTCCGGTCCCCGGCACTCCGGTCGACCCCGGATCGAATCCCGTTCGTCGGGTCCCGATCTACTCCAGCGCAGCCGCGATCCACGCCGCTGCACCAACAACAAGGGACATCACCACCGTGAGTCTTGATTCGATCGACGTCGACGGCCTCGAGCGCAAGGACCGCGCCGAGCTGGCCACCATCGCCCAGGCCCTCGGCGGCAAGCCGGGCTCGCGGGCCAAGAAGGCCGACATCATCACGATGATCCTCGAGCTGGCCGGTGTGACTCCCGGAGGGGAGCCGGCTGCGGACAGCGCCGGTGCCGACCCTGCTGCACACGACGACGGCGGTCCGATCCCCAGCGATCCGCCGCACGCGAGCACCGGTCCCATCCCGAGCGAGCCGCCGGCCGCCGGTGACGCCCTGGTGCCCGAGCACCACGAGGCCGACGCCGACGCCGACGTCGACGTCGACGACCAACGCGCGTCCGGCGCACCGCAGGCACCCGCCGCCGACGCCGCTCCCGAGGCCGGCACCGAGTCCGGTGGAGCCGGCGGGGCCGGCAACGAGCAGGCTGCCGAGGGCGAGGGCGGCCGTCGTCGCCGACGCCGTCGGGGCCGCGACCGGGACCGCAACGACGAGGGTGGTGACGGCAACCAGGCCTGGGAGGGTGAGCTCGTCGAGGTCGCCGGCATCCTGGACCTGCGCGACGA
>Ga0209477_1000551_pt1 | contig 23336 bp, 16 predicted proteins | sample KloWWTupernatant_FD_187180 | JGI IMG/M metagenome (GOLD analysis project Ga0209477, IMG submission 187180) | Active sludge microbial communities from Klosterneuburg, Austria, studying microevolution and ecology of nitrifiers - Klosterneuburg... | ecosystem: Engineered > WWTP > Aerobic digester >... | reverse complement strand
CAGAATGTTCTTCCATATTTATCCAATGAATTCTTTTATCTTTTCTAAACCAGGTCATCTGGCGCTTTGCATATCGTCTACTGTTTTGTTTGATCATTTCCTTCATATATTCCAAATCATATTCTCCTTCTAAAAATTTTATAACTTCTTTTATCCCAACGGTATCTACAGAATAATTATTTTTAAAATGATATCCTGATTCAAGTAATTTTTTTACTTCATCAGTTAATCCATTCGATAACATTGCATCAACTCTGTTATTTATTCTTTCATATAAAATTTTTCTGTCATGATTTAATCCAATCTGAACAGTTTTGAAATCAATTTCGGGCAATTCATTCTGCAGTTCAGATATTTTTTTTCCTGTTGTATAATAAACTTCCAATGCTCTGATCACTCTTCTGTGTTTGCCTTTTGGAATTTTTTCAAATGTTACAGGGTCAACATTATATAATTCATTATATAAATATTCTTCTCCGTGTTTTTCATATTCAGAATATAATTTTTCTCTGATCTCATCAGACTTTGAATCATTTTCAAACAAGCCGTCAATTATTGATCTTATATAAAGTCCGCTCCCTCCTGTAATTACCGGTAATTTTCCTCTGCTAAAAATATCAGATATTATTTCTCTGCCTTTTATCCCAAACTGACCTGCACTAAATTCATCTGAAAGTTCAAGTTCATTTATAAAATAATGTTTTACTATTTTAAGATCATCCTCAGACGGTTGTGCAGTTGCAATCGGAATATTTTTATATACCTGTCTCGAATCAGCAGAAATAATTTCACCATTAATTTTTCCGGCTACTTTTATAGATAGAGAAGTTTTACCGGATGCAGTGGGTCCTACGACAGCAAGTACTTTTTTCATGTTAAGTAACAAAATTTAAAAACTAAATTATAGAAAATTTTATTAATTAAAACTTACAAAATTGAAAGCATTAATTTTTATTTAAATCAATTTATTAAAAATAAACTGCACTTTAGTAATGTAAAATAAGTAGAAATAAATATGTTTATTTTTTTGAATATAGGGCAGTAGAATTTATGAGACAATATTATATCTATAAAGATATTCCTTATAAATGTATTAAAATATGAGATTGAAAAATTATGCCATTATTCATGTTACTGAAAACTTCATAAATCAAATGACATTTTAATCTAATTTTAAAAGGATAATTTGATTTTGGAAATTAGATCTGAATGTTTTTTTTTGATCAATTAAAAAAATTATTTTCATCATCCCTGAAGAAGATTTTTCAATTATTCATTTTTTATTTTTAATTGTCAGGGATGATGGAAAGTTGATAAACAAAGCTTCTGCAAGCGAAGCTTTGTTCAACCTTAAATTTATAAATTAATCATAAAAATGAAAAACTTAATTAAATCCTCACAAACAAAAACTTCATTTCAATTCTCCTGACCTTTATATATTTTTGAAAAATAAATCACCTCATTGGACCTGACATTAATTCTAACATTTATTGGAATTGCACTTTCCATACTAATTCCTGTAGTCGGATACTTTTATAAAAACCATAAAGATATGAGTAATTATTATTCTCTTATCTGGAAAAATTCAAAGAAAATTTTACCAAAAGATCTGTTAAATGAGAGACCCTTTGAAGATTTTTATTTCGAAAGGGAAGTGGACTTATTTCTTAAAAAAGTCCTGTCGGAAAAGAAAAATGCGATGTTAACAGGTCCGCCATTAAGTGGAAAGACCAGAGCATTTTATAATGCAGTAAAAAAATATAACGGAAAATTTTACATACTTGCAACACGAAGTATTTTAATGAGTCATTTTTTACTTCCTGCATATTATAGATATAGCAAGAACAGATTAATTTTCATTGATGACTTTCAGAATTTTGTAGAGAAGCAGGAAAGTTTTCCTCAATTGTTTAAGACTGCAAAGGCAAAGGACATTCCTGTAATAGTTACATGTCATTCAGGAAAAGAATTTACAAAAGCAAGAAACAAGCTGATAGAGAATAATCTCGATGCAGATATATTATTCGGTGAAAATATTTTTGAAATTGGAAAGGTCTCACATGAGGAAGGGAAAATAATTGCAGACAGGATGGGACGGCAATGGGAACACATTAGTTTTAATGGAACTATCGGATCTATATTCATGAAACTTAATGAAATGCAGAGAAGATTCGAGCAGTCAGGCACAATTGAAAAAACAATTTTAAGATCAATGAGAAGTCTGTATGTATGCGGGGTGTATGAAGATAACACTTATTTTAAAATGGATCGGATAAAGAAAGTAGCAGGGCAGTCTGAACTGGAAGGAAAGGATTTTGAATGGACGGGCTGGATAAAGTCACTTGAAGAAAAAGAATTTGTTCATCTCTCAAAGAAAAATTTAGTCTGGGCTGAAGATGCTTACCTTGAATATATTGTAAAACCTGAGACTGAAATTTCGAATGTCGAATTGTTTGAAGAAATAATAGAGATTTTTAAAGATGATGCAGAAGCGCTGCAGATGGCTGGAGAAAGAGCTTATGATAACGGAAGTGTAAGTATAGAAATTTTAAAGTATTTAAGACTTTCTATCAATGCATTTGAAAGAGTATATGAGCTGGCTGATAATATTAATGACAGACAAAAAATATTCAGTGCGCTCAGATATCTTGGAATGTCATACTGGTCTTTATCCAAACTGGAAAATGCTAAGGAAAACAGTCTGAAGTCTATAAATTATTTTAATAAAATATTTAGCAGATCGGATCTTGATCTGCAGCCTTCAGAATCTGCACTTATAAAAAATAGAATTGGAAATTCTCACTCAGTACTTGCGGAATCTGAAAATAAAAGAGAAAATTGTCTCAAGGCAATTGATCTTTTTAAAGAAGCTCTGAATATATATTCTAAAGATGAATATCCGTTAGAATATGCACAGGTAAAAAATAGTCTAGGTGCTGCTTATCTTATGCTTAGTGATGATGAGGATGCAAAATTAAATTTATCAAAAGCTGCAGAATGCTTTGAAGATTCACTCAAGTTAAGGACTGCCGAAATTGATCCGAGAGGATTCGCATATTCAAAGGTCAACTTAGCGAATACTTACGCAAGGCTTTCACAAATTGAAAACGGAGCACTTAATCTTGGAACTGCATTAAATCTTTACAGCGATACATTGAAAATTTATTTAAAGGAAAAATATCCAAATCAATACGGAATGGCTCACAATAATATAGGCAATGTTTATTTTCTACTGGCAGGCATCTCGGATAAAAAATTAAACTACCGGAAATCTATGGAGTCTTACATGAAAGCTCTGGAAGTTAGATCATCTGAAAATACACCTGTTCTTTATTCAAATACTTTATATAATTTAAGTGATACATATCTGATGCTTGGAGTAACAGAAAGTGATCCTGAATATTTTAAAAAGGCATTAAGCTGTCTGAATGAACTGCTGAATATTCCTGCTTCAAATCTTACACCATTTAGAACAGGCGAAATTTATTATACAACAGGTAAAAGTTTTTCACTACTTGCAGAACTAGAATCCGGACAGGCAAATTATGAAAAGTGTATTGAATTTTATGAGAAGTCAAAGGAAATATTTAAGGACAATGATTTTAATGATATGTATAATAAAACAAATGAGGAGCTTCAAAAGTCAAAGAAAGCTCTGGATAAGATCACTGAAAATTTATGATATAACTCCATTACTCAGATTGATAACCTGTTACGAATCTGCTCTCATTATTTCCGAATCAGCTTGACACAGATTAATAATCTGTGCCACGAATTTTTGTTCCGTAATTTCCTTAAAATAGTATTTAGTTATTATGGACAGATTTTTTTATTTTTGGTAAACTTTTTTATTCTAAAAAAATAATAAATTAATTCGATAAATTATTTTATAATAATATGAAAATCTATATTAATTTTTTCAAAACTCTACTCTTTTGTTTTACATTTATTTCAGTTACAGGTAATGTTTGTATTGCCGGACCGGATGATGAACTTAATCAGATATTTGCTGACCGGGTCGAGTATAATCTCCGCACATATCCCGAAGGTGCTACATACGACGGCGATCACAGATATGATGATATGCTTTCGGATAATTCTGAAGCTGCAAACATTGAATATTATGATTCCGCAAGGGCTTATATAGCAAGGTTGAAATCGATTGATTATAATAGTCTTTCCGAAAGCAATAAACTTAATTATGATCTTTTCCTGTCATCACTTGAAGAAGATTTGGAAGGTGAAAAATTTAACTGGTATCTGATGCCGCTTGGTCAGCAAAGTGGTATTCATATTGGTGCACCTCAAATAGTAAATGTGCAGCCGGTTACTACTTATGAAGAATATCAGAAATATTTTTCCAGACTAAGACAGCTTGAAAGTAAATTCAATAATACGATTGATAATATGAGAAAGGGTATGTCTCAGGGATATGTAATGCCTGTATTTCTGATGGATCAGACACTGCCTCAAATGGAAAATATTATGAATAAGGAAATTGAAAAATCTATATTTTACTCCGTTGTAGAAAAGGATAATAAAATGTCCGATGAGGAAATGGAGCTTGCAAAAAAAGAGCTTAAAGAAATAATTGCAACGGTAATTAATCCTTCATATCAAAAATTATATGATTTTGTAAAAAATGAATATTTACCTGTATGCCGAATTGATGCAGGGATCTGGGCTGTTCCCAACGGTAAGGAAAGATATGAATATTCCATAAAAAGTTATACCACACTTGATCTTACAGCAGATGAGATCCATAACATTGGTCTTTCTGAAGTTAGCAGAATTTCAGCAGAAATGGAAAGAGTAAAAGACGAGACCGGGTTTAAAGGTACACTGTCAGAATTTAATGATTTTCTGAAAACGGATACTCAGTTTTATTTTACTGATAAGGAAGATCTATTAAAGGGATACAGAGATATACTTACAAATATGGATGCAAAACTTCCTGAATTATTCGGTACACTTCCCGAAGCAGATTATGATCTTTTTGAAATGGAAGAATACAGAGCAGCGTCAGCACCGCAGGCATATTATTACAGCGCTCCTGAAGACAGATCGAGGCCCGGATTATTTTATGTGAATACATTTAATCTTCCTTCGAGACCAAAATATACCATGACAGCGCTTGCACTTCATGAAGCTGTCCCCGGACATCATCTGCAGATCTCAATTGCTCAGGAGCTTAAAGGACTCCCAAAATTCAGAAGAGATTATAGCGTTACTGCATTTGTCGAGGGCTGGGGACTTTATGCTGAGAGTCTTGGATACGAAACAGAAATGTATGAAGATCTATACCAGCTTTATGGTGCGTTGACTTTTGAAATATGGAGAGCTTGCAGATTAGTAGTTGATACAGGAATTCATGATAAAAAATGGACACGGGAAGAAGCGTTTGAGTTTATGAAAAAATATACTCCAAATTCCGATCATGACATTCAGACAGAGATCGACAGATATATTTCATGGAATGGTCAAGCACTGGCTTATAAGATCGGTGAGCTAAAAATAAAAGAACTAAGAAAAACTGCTGAAACTAGATTAGGCGAAAATTTTAATGTAAAAGATTTTCATGATCAGGTATTAAAGAATGGTGCTATTCCTCTTCCTTTACTGGAAAAAATTATAGATGAATGGATAGAATCTCAACTGATCAAAAATGAACTGAATTAAAATTTTTTGTTAATCAAATTAAACACTGATGAAAAAAATATTTTTATGTATTTTGATTTTTATAAGCTGCAATGCTTTTGCACAGTTCAGCAACAATGGTCTGGATTTTCTTACACCTGCGAATTTTAATTATCCGGTAAGACAACAGTTATGGATACTGACAGGTGATGATCCTTTTGTGAATGAAAAGGATATTTTTAAGATTGAGCTTTCTTATAATTATTCTTCCGCAGAAAAATATTTTGATCCTGCGGGAGAGACTCATGAGATAAAAAAATCATATTTCCAGTATAATAAGGGAAGCGATCAGGGAGGATATTTCAGAAAGACGGGAGCAATTCTTACAGGACAATATCACTGGAAAGGATTAAATAAAGTTATCATCAGATTTCCGTTCACATTCACTGAAATGAAATCTTATTCTTCCACTACAGATGTAAAGCCTCAGGAGGAATTCATAAAGCCACGCGGTCCGTTTCAGGATCTGGAATTATCTTATGAAAGAAAAGTATCTCTGTCAGACAAGTTCAGTTTTTATGCCGGCGGGGGACTGACAATTCCGTCTTCACGTCCAAAGAGATATCTTGATAATCCGCAGGGCGGTTACGGAAATACCTGGACAAATAATTTGAACATGTTTTTGTCTTACGCAATCAGTGATTGGAGATTTACGGGCGGGGCTAAATATATCATAACTTATCCGCATACTGAACAGTTATTTACTCCCAGACCCTATGGAATCGGATATCCTTTTCAGTATGATACTACGTCAATTACTTATAATGCTTTGAATGCTTACATTGAACAAAATCCTTTTGAAGCAACTATCAAAGCAGGTTCACTTGTATTTGCAGATTTTGTAGCTGATTACTTTTTTAAATTCGGATTAGATGCATCATTACAGTTTCAGTATTTTTACAGCTCGGGAGATAAATTTGATCAGAGCATACCTGTTAAAATGGCAAGAGTAAACGGCTCGATAGAACCGGTAGGTTATTTATCAGAGCTTGAAGGCGGATATTCCGGAACGATCAGATTGTATCTTACTCAGGATTTTGCTAAGATTTCTAAAAGCAATTTCAGCTTTACACTTGGATTTGGTTCATCCGTATTTGGAAGTAATGCACAGGGTGAAGCAAACATAATACTCGGTCTTATCGGAATTTTCTGATTATCTATGTTTCATTATATTAAGTATTATATGATTCAAAATTTAAAAAATTATTCAAAAATAAAATAAATCAAATTGATCAAAAATTTATTCACACTATTTATTTTTTCCACGGCAATATTTTTTCACAGCACCGATCTTTTTTCACAGTACAGCAGTCCTGAAAGTGTAACTTATGACAGCATTGGAAAAAGATATCTCGTTTCAAATACACAGGGTCAGAAAATTTCACAAAGAAGTCAGACAGGAGTTGTCACAGATTTTGTAACTGTCGGCGGATCGATACATGGAGTTACTGTTTATGGAAATAATGTCTATGTCTGCAACGGTACAAGAATCAAGGGATATGACCTTTCAACTGCTGCTGAAATATTTAATGTAACTTTAACAGGTTCGACTTTTCTGAATGATCTTGCTGCTGATGAAAATGGAATACTTTACGTAACTGATTTTTCTACAAGAAGGATCTACAAAGTAAATACAGCAAACAGTGAATGGTGGATCTATGTAGCGAACACAACTAACACTCCGAATGGTGTTTATGTCGATGAGTTCAGAAACAGATTGCTGGTTTGCTGCTGGGGATCAAGCGCACCGGTGAAGCAGGTAAATCTTGCAGACTCTTCAATTTCAAATATCATTTCTACTCCTTATAGTAACTGTGACGGAATTTCTTTAGATAAATTTGATAATGTATACATTTCAACATGGGGAATTCAGTCTGTAGTCAGATATGATATAAATTTTTCACTTCCGGCGGTTGTAGTTGCAAACGGACTCAGTAATCCCGCTGATATTTATGTAAATAAAAACACTGATACACTTGCAATTCCAAATGCTGGAAATAATACGGTAGTGTTTCAGTTGCTGGAATATCCTTTAGGAATAAATTCGAATGAAACTACTAATCCTGAAAGCATTGCCCTTTATCAGAATTACCCAAATCCATTTAATCCTAAAACAGTTATTAATTACGAGTTAGGAGTTACGGGTAATGCGATGCTAAAAGTATTTGATGTTTTGGGAAATGAAGTCGCTGAGTTGGTCAATGAGAAGCAGAATGCCGGTAGATATTCAGTTGAGTTTGATGGAAATGGTTTTGCGAGCGGATTATATTTTTATAGATTGGAAACAGACGGATATTCTGAAATAAAGCAAATGATACTGCTTAAATAATTTTAGAAATTAGTAGTTTTTATTTAAAATAAATTTAAAGCTCCCGGAATTTCAGAATTTCGGGAGCTTTTCATTTCTAAAAGTTTTGTATACAAAATTTCATAAAAATCAGTTTATAATTGAAATTCAAATTCATTTGTAGTATTTTAAACCACTCAAAATTTTTATAAATCAAAAATCAATTAAAACATGAGCAAGAAAATTATTGCTTTCTCTGTTCTGTGCCTTTTTGGAATTTTTATGTTCACAGAATCGGCGAACTCTCAGGGATTCAACAGTGTCTCTACTCCTGACGGAATCAATGTAATAGCTGTCGGTAACTCAGGTCAGTTATACAGATCAGCATCAGGAGGTAGTGTCTGGGTTTCAAATCCAAACGGAGCTTTAAACATGAACGATGTTACATCTTTAGGAAATGACGTATGGATAGCAGCGAATAACAGTACAGTTTATAAAACTCAAAAAACAAATTCTGCAGTTGTACCTTATTTAGTAGGTGTTTCAGTTAATCTTTATTCAATAGATTTTGTAGATGCAAATACTGGTTTTGTGTGCGGTCAGTCAGGCGTTGTAAGAAAAACTATTAATGGCGGAGTGAACTGGACTTCAAGTAATTCAGGTATTAGTTCAGAAGATCTTAACGGAATAGATTTCAGTGATGCAAATAACGGAAGAGTAGTAGGAAATAACGGTGTAAATTATGTTACCTCTGACGGAGGTGCAAGCTGGACTTCACAAAGTTCAGGAACAACATATAATTTAACTGATGTAAAATTATTCGGATCATTTGCAGTTGCAACCGGTGAAAACGGTACTTTATTAGAGAACAGCAGCGGAACATGGAATGCAGTTTTAACTAGTACAATTTCAGATTTTACAGGTGTCAGCGGAACGGCCAGCAATGATGTTCATGTATCCGGCGGTGGCGGATTTATCAGAAATAATAAATCAGGCAGCAGTAATTATTTCAACTTTGAAATAAATCCAATGATGGCAAATCTTGTGGATATATTTTATTATGATGCAAATAACGGATGGGCAGTCAGCAGTTTAAATAATGTAATCATTTATACTTCTAATGCGGGAGCGACCTGGTCAATGCCTACAGGAGCATCATTATCCAGAAGCTGGACCCAGAAACTAACAGCAAGCGGAGGTATTGGTAATAATCTTTGTATGCATCCTTATAATAATAAAACTATCTTTCTGGTACAGGGAAGTACAGTATATGTATCCAGAAACAGTGGAGAGAACTGGTCAAACATCGCTTCAGTTTCAGGTGGCGGTTCGGCACATTCATTTTATGTAAGTCCTCTTGATACTAATGTCTGGGTATGTGCAATTACTTCGAGTCCTGACAGAATAACAAAGACAACAAATTACGGAGCTACCTGGACTACCAGTATTAGTGCAAATTTCAGTAATTATGGACAGCCGCTTGAGATGGATCAGAATAATCCGAATGTATATTATTTTGCACCGGATAATGACGGATTTTACAAATCAACTGACGGAGGGTCTTCTTTTACTGAGATAAGTACAACTATAACCGGAGGTCAGCCGGGACCTTCTTTCAGAAGTCCATGTGATATTATTGTTAAATGGGGAAATTCTAACATAATAATGATAGGTGACGGAGTTACAGGTAGTGGTCAGGCACAGTTCTTTCAGTCAACTGACGGTGGAAAAGTATGGGATGCAAAACTTTCAGCTGCAGCTAGTGAAATTCCATCAATGTGTAATTCTGCCTTTGATGATGAACTTTTTTTCGGAACTGAATGGGGAGGTTCTTTAATTTATAAATCCACAAATTCAGGTGCTAACTGGGCTTCTTATTTCAATACCGGATTCAGTGGCTGGGCATCAGGATTTTGTTCAGAAGATCCGACAGTAGTATATACTGGAAATTACGGATCAAATTCATCTCTATCTACAAATGGCGGATCAAACTGGCTTATCGGAGCTTCAGGAATGTCAGGTGCTGGTGCAGGTGTGATCGTTCCTGAAAGAGGAGTTATAATTTCTCAACAGACAAGTAATGTTTATAAAATGAATTTTAATTATTCATATACACCAACCGTCGAACAGATTGACGTTGAAGTTTTATCAATAGGCGATCAAGGAACAGTTTATTATCCAACTTTAACTATTACTCCAAGCGGAACAGTTGCAAATAATAACGGCGGAGGTCCGGCATCTTTTACTGTAACAAGAAAGATCACACCCGGAAGTTATACCAGTACAAAAAATATTAATATTGGTGCAGCAAGTTCTACTTCTGTTAATTTTGATCCATGGACATTCAATACCGGAACAGTTTATACTATAAAGGATTCGGTTCATATATCAGGTGATGGTAACACTTCCAATGATGTAATGACAGGAACTCTGACTCCTATTGTGGGTACATTTTCAATTTCTATGCAGCAGGATTTTTCATCGGGTACATTCCCTCCGTCAGGATGGACAAGAACTGGAAGCGGTACACAGTTCTGGAAAAGAGATGCAAATGTAACCGGATACGGAACAGGCGGCGGATCATCTTTTTATGATTTCTTTAGTGCCAATGCTGGTACAGCTTATCAGTATATTAACGGACCGACATTTACTCCTATAGTCGGTACAGGAAATATTCAATATGATTATGCTTATGCACCTTACAGCTCTAATGACAGAGATTCAATAACTGTTCAATATTCAACAAATGCAGGTTCTACTTGGCTTACATTAGTTCAGTTGTTTGGTTACGACGGAGCAACAGGAGATTATGCAATGAATACCACGGGAGTAGACAATAATGAATTTATTCCTGAATCAAATGAATGGGCAACTAAGCAGTGGACTCTTCCTGCTGGAACAGACAGAGTGAGATTTAGAGCTAAGAGTGGTTTTGGAAATAATTTTTATCTGGACAACATAAAAATTCTGACAGGTCAGGCATATACGCAGATGAATATTATTTTAGCACCTGAAGCAATGTATAATGGAGCGACATTAAATATTTCCGATACACTGATTGCATATTTGAGAAATAATTCAAGTCCGTACAATCTCGTAGATTCATCTACAGCAGTTTTAAACGGAAAAAGTCTTACAGCTTCATGTGTATTTCAGAATGTAACCACAGGAACATACTATATTCAGATCGAACATAGAAATACATTAAATTCCTGGAGTCAGACCGGCGGACATGCTGTCACTATGGGAATGACATCTACTTATGATTTTACAACTTCACAGAGTAAAACATACGGAAGTAATTCAGTACTTGTCGCGTCAAAATACTGTATATACAGTGGTGATGTAAATAAAGATGGAATTATTGATTTAGCCGATCAATCTGACATTGATAATGATGGAAATAATTTTGTTACCGGCTATGTAGTTACAGATCTTAACGGAGACGGATTAGTAGATCTGGCTGATGCAGTTACTGCTGACAATAATGCAGCCAACTTTATTTCTGCAGTTACTCCATAAACAAATTATTAAAAATATTCGGAACTTTTTTTATAGTTAAGAATTAAATAGTTCAGAAATAAAAAAGACAGTTTATTTTATAAGCTGTCTTTTTTTATCTGTATTTTTAAAAAGCTATTTTAATACTATTTTGATAATTAATTATTGTAATAAATGCTGATAAATTGTTTTAATATAAAAATTACTTTCCTCTCAATTTTATTATTCACTGTTTTTATTCAGATATCTGCTGCTCAATCAAATGAAGAAAAAATATTAAGGGGAATAGACCATGTATATCATCTCAGGTTTGATTCGGCTGAAGTTGAATTTAATCAGGTAATTTTAAATGATCCGTCAAATCCTTCAGGTTATTTTTTTCTTACAATGGTGGACTGGTGGAAAATAAATATAGACAGGGAAAATGAATTTCTTGATGATGAGTTTGAAAAAAGAGTAGATAAAGTAATAGAAGTATGTGATGTAAAGCTTGATAAAAATGAGAATGATGATATGGCAATGTTTTATAAAGGAGGAGCTCTTGGTTACAGAGGTCTGGTAAACAGTATCAGGGAAAGCTGGCTCAAAGCGGCGGAAGATGGTAAGGAAGCACTTAATCTTCTTCAGCAGGCACATGAACTTAATAAAAATAACAAAGAAGTTATATTCGGAGTCGGTCTGTATAATTATTTCGCTGATTACATTCCCGAAAGATATCCTGTTGTAAAACCACTTATGATAATTTTCCCTAAAGGTGATAAGTTAAAAGGTCTGGCACAGATCAAAGAGACTTCAGTAAATTCAGTCTATGCAAAGACTGAAGCAAAATTTGTTCTTGCATATCTGAATCTCATTTATGAAAAAAATTATCTGGAGACTGAGTTATACTCTTTACCGCTTCATGAGGAATATCCCGAGAATCCGACTTTTGAGAAATATTTATTTAACAGCTATGCCGGTCTGGGGAAATGGAATGAAGCACTGTCGGGATGGAAAAGTGTTACCGAAAAATGTGATAGCGGAGTCAAAGGATATACAGGTAAATTCCTGAAAAGAGAATCAAATTATTATACTGCTTTAAGTTATGCCAAGCTGAACAGGTTACTCGAGTCGGAACAATATATAAATACTGCTGAAGAAATTACAAAAGAAATTGACAAGGATAATGAACATGCATTTACTGCTTTTATTTATCTTCTTCAGGGAATGCTGAATGATGTAAAAGGAAACAGGTCAACTGCTATTTTATATTATGACAAAGTACTTGTAATGAAGGATTTTCAGGATTCGCATATTCAAGCGGAAAAGTTGAAGCAGGAGAGTTTTAAACAGTTCTAAGAAATTTTGTTTTATATAAAAAACATTTTTAAAAACTTATTGAAACTTTCATTGTAATAAAAATCGAAATTAATTATATTTATAAAATTTTTAAAAGAAAAGAGGTAAATAATTTGTTAAAAGTACTGGTACAGGACGGTGAGTCTATAGATAAAGCTCTGAAAAGATTCAAAAAAAAGTATGAAAAGTCAGGCTTGTTAAAAGAATTCAGAAGAAGGATGTTCTTTACAAAACCATCAGTAGAAAAAAAGATGGATAAAGAAAGAGCGATCAGAAAGAATAAAAGAATACTTGCCGAAGAGAATATTTAATTGACAATTTTTTTTTTAATAAAACCCATTGTATAAATATTCAGTGGGTTTTTTTAATTTTAAAGATTTTTCCTAAATAAAAAATTACAGAAATTTGCCCCGAAAAGATCAGAGTGAATTAAAAAGTTTTATTTCAAAAGATAAAATTCAAAAAAGAGTTAAACAGATTGCAAAACAAATCAACAAAGATTATAAAGGAAAAAAACCCATATTTATTGGTATATTAAACGGTTCCTTTATATTTCTCTCCGATATTATCCGTGAGTTAAAAATTGATTGTGAAATAGATTTTTTGAAACTTTCAAGCTATGGAGACGAAAAGATCACTTCAGGTCAAGTAAGAATGCTGAAAGAACTTAATTGTGATATAAAGGACAAAGATATAATCGTAGTGGAAGATATTGTAGATTCAGGTCTTTCTGTGATCTTTATAAAAAAATTGATCGAAAAGCATAAACCCGCTTCTCTTAAATTCGCAAGTCTGCTTTTTAAAAAAAATGTTTCCAATCTGAATTTCAAAATTGATTATATTGGATTTGAGATTGACAACAAATTTGTAGTAGGTTACGGACTTGATTATGCCCAGAAATACAGGAATTTAAATGCTATATATGTGTTAAAAAGTTAAATCCAAAAAAAAATGACTAACAATAAAACTCCTAAAAAAAATAATAACAGCGAAGAGTTCAACTGGAACAGAGTATTTAAGATCGTATTAGGCTGGAGTGCAATTCTCATCGGCTTTTTTCTGATCATGGTTTATACCAAAGGCAGTGACGGAAAATTTTCCGAATTGAAATACGATCAGTACTTAACATTCCTTAATGATAAAAAAATTGAAAGTGCAGTAATCAAAAAATCTGACAATAATTATGAATTTCTTGGAAAATTAAAATCTCCAGAAACCATAACAGTCGGAGGAAGATCTGTTACTATAGATAAATTTAACGTATTCCTTCCTTATACAAACATCGATGATAATGTCGTAAAGACCTGGACGGAAAGCGGAGTTCAGTTTAATATTGAAAAAGATGACGGCGGATGGATGGCACCATTGCTTGGAGCATTGCCATGGATACTGATTATAGCATTCTGGATAATCATAATGAGAAGAATGCAGTCAGGTGGAGCCGGAGGTGGAAAGAATATTTTTTCTTTCGGAAAATCCAAAGCAAAACTTCTGAGCGAGACTGGTACAAAAGTTACATTCAATGATGTAGCTGGCGCAGATGAAGCCAAAGAAGAGTTATCAGAGATAATAGAATTTTTAAAAACTCCCGCTAAATTTCAAAAGCTCGGTGGAAAAATTCCAAGAGGTGTTCTTTTATTAGGTCCTCCCGGAACCGGTAAAACTTTGCTGGCAAGAGCTGTAGCAGGTGAAGCAGGTGTTCCATTCTTTTCTATATCAGGTGCAGATTTTGTGGAAATGTTTGTAGGCGTTGGAGCTTCCAGAGTAAGAGATCTTTTTGAACAGGGAAAGAAAAATGCCCCTTGTATAATTTTTATAGATGAAATAGATGCAGTGGGTAGACACAGAGGTGCAGGACTTGGAGGCGGACATGATGAAAGAGAACAAACTCTGAATCAGCTTCTTATTGAGATGGATGGATTCGAACAGAATAACGGCGTAATTATAATTGCAGCAACTAACAGACCTGACATACTTGATCCTGCATTATTAAGACCGGGTAGATTTGACAGACAAGTTGTTGTTGACAGACCTGATGTAAAAGGAAGAGAAGGAATTCTGAAAGTTCACACAAGAAAAACTCCTTTAGCAAATGATATAAGTATAGACATTATTGCAAAAGGAACTCCCGGATTTTCTGGAGCTGATATTGCTAACTTAGTTAATGAAGCTGCTTTATTAGCAGCCAGAAGGAATTCTGATAATGTAACAATGAATGACTTTGAAGAAGCCAAAGACAAAGTGATGATGGGAACTGCAAGAAGAAGTTTAATAATTTCAGATAAAGAAAAAAAGACAACCGCATATCATGAAAGCGGTCACGTAATCGTAGCAAAGATGATCCCTGAGTCTGATCCCGTTCATAAAGTAACTATTATCCCAAGAGGAAGAGCTTTAGGTGTGACCACATATCTACCGATAGATGAAAAGCATACTTACTCTAAAGAATATCTTGAAGCTATGCTTGCATATGCAATGGGAGGTAGAGCTGCAGAGAAATTAATATTCAATGAATATACTACAGGTGCCAGTAACGATATTGACAGAGCAACGAGCATGGCAAGAAGAATGGTCTGTGAATTTGGAATGAGTGAAAAGCTCGGACCAATTTCTTACGGTCAGAAACAGGAAGAAATCTTTCTGGGAAGGGAGATAAACCAGCACAGAGATTACAGTGAATCAACCCAGATACTGATAGATGATGAAATTAAAAGAATAATTCAGTCAGGTATGGATAAAGCAGAAAGACTTCTAAATGAGAATATTGACAAACTCCATATAATGTCAGATGCACTTTTAGAAAGAGAAACTCTTGATTCATTTGAAATAGATATGATAATGAGAGGTGAAGAATTACCACCTTATGAAAAACCTGAAAAAAATGAAGAGTTAAAAAATGACGGTGAACTTTCAAAAGGCAAAAAGAAAAAAGTCGAGGATGACAAATTCGCTCCTGGTGACATTGCACTTGCAAATTAAACTTCAAAATAATTTATATAATAAAAAGCGAGAATTTAACTCGCTTTTTTTTTGACATTTGGAAAGTATTAAAAAGACCGATCTTAAAAATGAATTATTTAGAAAGGGCATTCACCTTTTCTCATCGATAATTCCTATTGCTTACATATTTTTTGGGAGCAGAGAATTTTTCATTTTGTTTCTGTCAGTACAGACAATCCTCATGATAACTATTGATTATTACAGATTCAAACATCCGGGATTTCAGGGATTCTTTATGAAGATCTTTGGTAATATTCTTAGGTCTCATGAGGTCGGTGGAAAAAAAACAATTTTTACCGGAGGTACATATCTTGTTTTAGCTTTTTTAATGTGTGTAATAGTATTTCCAAAACCTGTTGCTGTTATGTCAATGCTGGTGCTAGTTTTCAGCGATACTTTTGCTGCATTCAGCGGAAAGATATTTGGTAAAACGAAAATCGGAAATAAGACGCTTGAAGGAAGTATCGGATTTTTCATCTCCGGAATCATCATTGTTTTACTGACTCCTAAAATTACTGATACTAATTCAGAGTTGATAATTGCAACGATTACATTATTTTTAACAACAGCTTTCGAATTGATCCCCTTAAAGATCGATGATAACTTTACCATCCCAATGTTCTTTGGTATCACATATTTAATTCTATTTAATTTATTCTTATAATATAAACTTATAAAATGTCATTCAGATGCGGAATTGTTGGTCTGCCAAATGTAGGTAAATCAACTTTGTTTAATGCTATTACTTCTTCACAAAATGCTGAAGCTGCTAATTATCCTTTTTGTACCATTGATCCAAATGTTGGAACAGTCGTAGTTCCTGACCAAAGAGTCACGGATCTTGTCGAACTTTTTAATCCCAAGAAAATTGTACCAGCTACTATTGAATTTGTTGATATAGCCGGACTTGTGAAAGGTGCGTCTAAAGGTGAAGGTCTCGGAAATCAATTCCTTTCTCATATCAGAGAAGTAGAAGCTATTGTTCATATTGTCCGATGTTTTGATGATGATAATATTGTTCATGTCGAAGGCAAGATAGATCCGAAAGGGGACATCGAAATTATTGAGACTGAACTCATTCTTAAAGATATTGATACTATTGATAAAAGATTAGACAAAGCCGGTAAAGGTTTAAAGAGCGGCGATAAAAAAGCAAAGATGGAAGTAGATCTGCTGAACAGATTGAAAGATCATTTATCAGGATCACGGCTTGCAAAATATTTTACAAAAGATCTTAATGAAGAAGAGTCAGAGATCATCAGAGAGCTTCATTTACTTTCAGATAAACCTGTTCTTTACGTTGCCAATGTAGATGATAAAAATCTTAATGGAAATCAGTATTCGGAATTAGTAAAAAGTATTTCTGAAAAAGAAAATGCTGAGTTCCTTATTTTATCTGTTCAGATCGAATCTGAAATTTCCCAGCTTGAATCGAAAGAAGAGAAGACAGAGTTTCTGAAAGAAATGGGACTGGATATGTCCGGGTTAGACAAGCTTATTAAAAAAGGATACGAACTTTTAAATCTCATCACATTTTTTACTGCCGGTGAAAAGGAAGTTCATGCATGGACCATTCCAACTAATCTTAAAGCTCCTCAGGCAGCAGGTGAGATACATACTGATTTTGAAAAAGGATTTATCAGAGCTGAAATTATTAAATGCAATGATCTGATAGAGCTGAAATCTGAAAGCGCTGTAAAGGAAAAAGGGCTGATGAGAGTCGAGGGAAAAGAATATATTGTAGCTGACGGCGATGTAGTGTTTTTCAGATTTAATGTCTGATCAGTTTATCCCAAAGAACCGTAAACCGTTTACAGTTATAAAAGCAAATATATATGCTATTGCTGTAAAAGAAATTATCTGCAAAACAGGTATCCTCCATCCGCCTGTTTCTTTTTTGGCAATTGCTACTGTGGAAAGACATTGAAGTGCAAATACAAAAAATACAATAAGACCGGCTGTAGTTGCAGTTGTAAAAATTTTTATATCCGAATTTTCAAAAGTAGCATTACGCATAGCACTAAGCAAAGTACTCTGTATATCTTCCCCTGTATCAGTAACTTTGAAGATCAGCATAAGTGAACTTACAAAAACTTCTCTCGCAGCAAATGTAGCAATCAGAGAAACTCCCACGCGCCAATCCATTCCTAGAGGTTTCATCACAGGCTCGATAAAATATCCAATTTCAGAGGCATATGAGGTTGCTATCCTTTCTGAATTTTTCATTAGGACAATTTCATCCTCTCCCTTCCCTGATTCATTAACAACCGGATCATAATTAGGAAAATAGGTAAGTATCCAAAGCAACATTGAAAGATACAGAATGATCGGACCGGCTTTAAAAATATACTGCTTTGCATTTGAAAACATATTCGATATTGCAACTGATACTTTCGGTTTTCTGTAAGCAGGGAGTTCTAAAATAAAAGACGAATCATCTTTGCTGCCAAGTAATTTACCGCTGAATTTATTTACTATGGAAGCAATAATTACAGAACTCATAATACTGAAAATGTAAATAAGTGTCAGTATCAGTCCTCCAGTAAATGCTTCCTCCTGCGGGATAAGAAAAGCAATCAGCAATGCATACACCGGCAGTCTCGCACTGCAGCTCATTAAAGGAATTATAAAAATTGTCAGCATCCTTTCTTTCCGGTTTGTGATAGTCCTTGCTGCCATAATTGCAGGTATAGCACAGGCAAATCCCGAAAGCATTGGCACAAAAGATTTTCCGTTAAGACCAATTTTTGATAATGGTTTGTCAATGAGCATTGCACCTCTTGCAAGAAATCCCGAATCTTCTAGCAGTCCGAGTATTAAAAAAAGTATCAAGATCTGCGGCAGGAAAACTAGTACAGATCCTACACCGCTGATCACTCCCTGTGAAATTAAATTACCAAACCAGTTATTTCCAAGTATCTGAGAAGCATTATCAGATAGAAATGAAAATGAATCATTCACAATATCCATTAAAGGTGCTGCCAGATAAAATACAGAAGTGAACATAAACAACATCGTCAGAAAAAATATGATCAGTCCCCAGAATTTATGAAGGACTATCCTGTCTAATTTTATAGTGAATTCATCCGGTTTCTGAAATGTACCGCGGTTATTTAATACGATCAGACTTTCATTGATCTTATTTAAATCAGGTTTGTCATTTGACTCAGATTTATTGACAGGAAAAATTACGTCTTTTTCAATTTCCTCTATCTCTATATAAGATTTTAAAAGATTCTCTTTATTGTCAGGAGCATATTTGATTACAGAATTTATTTCTTTACTAGTTTGAAGATCAGTGATTAATTTATTTACAGTAGTAAGAAAAACATCTACACCTTTTCCTGAGTTCGAATCAACTCTGACTACAGGACTTTTCAAAATTTCTGAAAGCTTTTTATCTGAAATATCTAAACCTTTTTTATGAAGAAGATCCAGCATTGTAAGTACGATCACAACTTTAAATCCAGAATTAATAAGCTGTCTTACAAGATACAAATGTCTTGAAAGCTGGCTGGCATCTACTGTTACTGTAATTATGTCAGGAGTACCGTGACTTGGATGATCGAATAAAGTATTAACGGAAATTTCCTCATCAGGTGAAGAGGGGATTAGACTTATTATACCTGGTGAATCAAGAATGTTTGCGTTGACAGAATATTTGGATAATATTTTCGAAATGGAATATTCAACTGTAGAGCCCGGATAATTTACTGTCTTAAATTTTTTACCGCTGAGTTGATTAAAAAGTGTAGTCTTTCCTGAATTCGGCTGACCTGTAATTGCTATTAAAGGGATTTTATTTTGAGTAACCTGTAGTGTCAAATTATAATAGATGAAGCTTCATTTTTTCTGATTGCTATAATTGTTCCTCGGATCGAAAACGAGATCGGATCATTAAATATAGATTTGTTCAGCAACTCAATCTCTTGACCCGGTGTAAATCCAATCTCCATTAGTCTGTGTGATGATGGATGTTCATTGTCAATATCTTCTATGATCGCTTTTTCACCAATCTTCATTTCCGCTGCTGTCTTCATCTGATCTTCTGAATTATTATAATTCAATTTATAAAATTTATTAGTTTGAGTTACTTCCTGAATTATTTTTACAACTTCCTACATCATTGCACTTTGCAAAAACCTGAAGAGTATGATCTACCATTTTAAAATTATTCTCTTTGCAAATTTTATCCTGAATTTTTTCTATCTGCGGGTATTCAAACTCGATGATCTTGTTGCAATTTACACAGATCAAATGATAGTGAGGTTTTCTGCCGATCTTGGTTTCGTATCTTGTGCGGTCACCTTTGAAATTGTGTTTGGTAAGTATATCACATTCGCTCATAAGTTCAAGAGTCTTATAAACAGTTGCTCTCGATACATTGAGATAATCATTCTTCATATTAAGATAAAGCTCATCAGCATCAAAATGCTCCTCCATATTCAGAGCAGCGTTTAGTATCAAAAATCTTTCATTTGTGATGCGATGAGCGTTATCTTTGAGATAAGCTATAAATGTTTTTTTTATATCTTCAAATGTCATTTCGATTTCCTTATTAAGAATTTGTCTTAATAAAGATAAGAAAATTACATTTTAAATACTATTTATAACTTTATCTAAAATTGCTATTCCTTTGTCAATGTCTTCAGTTCCGATATTCACCGGCGGTCTGAATCTGATAGACTTTTCTCCTGATCCTAAAATCAGAAGCTGGTTATCCATTGCTCCGGACTGAATTTGATTTCTCATCTTTCCGTCTGCTGCATCAAATGCGCAGAATAGTCCGAGACCTCTGGTGTTGCTGATTTTCTCTGTATGTTTGTTTGCAAGTTCACTTAATTTATTCTGCAGATATTCTCCCATTACTTCACAATTTTTTACAAGATCTTCCTCCTTTATGATCTGTAGAATTTTCGTAAATCTTTTCATGTCCACCATATTACCACCCCATGTCGAATTGATCCTGCTTGGAGTTCTGAATACGTTATCTTCAATTTCATCTATCCTTCCTGTTGAAAGCACTCCGCATACCTGCGTCTTCTTTCCAAATGCAATCAGGTCAGGTTGTACATAATGCATGTGTGCCCACATCTTTCCTGTAAGTGCAATTCCAGTCTGTACTTCATCAAGTATCAACATCATTTCATTTTCATCACAAAGCTCTCTCAGTTTTAAAAAAAATTCTTTTCTGAATTGATTATCTCCACCTTCTCCCTGTATCGGCTCAAGAATAATCGCTGCAATGTCATCTTTATTTGCGTTCAATGCAGCCTTGATCTGTTCAACAGTTTTATCTTCTGCAGCTATTACATCAGCAAGATTTTTTTCATTCAGAGGAAAAGTGATCTTTGGATTATCTACTCTTGGCCAGTTAAATTTTGGATAATACATCACCTTATTCGGATCGGTATTTGTAAGCGACATTGTATATCCGCTCCTGCCGTGAAATGCCTGTCGGAAATGAATTATCTGATGACCCTTCTCTTCAGTATATCCTTTTTTAAAATTCTTTCTCACTTTCCAGTCAATGGCTGCTTTAAGTGTATTCTCAACTGCAAGAGCTCCGCCTTCAATAAAGAATGAATGTTTGAAATAATCCGGAACAGCAATTTCAAAAAATGTGTCTACAAATTCTGCCTGAGTTTGTGTATAAATGTCAGACAGGGAAGGTTTATTCACAGCTACTTTTCCAATCTCTTTTATAAACTTTTCATTATTGAGTTTTGGATGATTCATACCAAGAGGATTCGATGCAACAAATGTAAAGAAGTCCAGATAATTTTTTCCGTGCTTTGAATCATAAAGATATGCGCCTTCAGATTTTTCAATATCAATTGTAATATCAAAGCCATCCACTAGCATGTGTTTCTTTAGTTCTGTTTGTACATTTTCAGGAGATATATTTACGGAATTAAATTTCCCATTCTGAGAATTTTCATTCTGTACATCCTTAGCTGTATTTTCCGCTGTTAAGTTTGTCATAGTAGTCTGTTATTTAGTATTAGTTTATAGAATTGTTTTATATGAAAATTTTGCAAAGTAAGTTATTCAGTATATCCTATTATTACAGGTTGTTCATTTTTTCTTTTGAGAAATTTCATAAAATCATCCGACACGTTTTTTGATACAATGTAGATCAATCCGATTCCCAGATTAAAAGTCTTTCGCATGTCAGATTCAGGTACATTACCTGCTTTTTGAATTATATCAAAAATTACCGGACGCTCCCATGATTTCCAGTCGATCTTTAGTTTCAGATCTTTGGGAATTACTCGTTTCGTATTTCCATCAATACCACCGCCAGTAATATGTGAAATGGAATTAATCTCAAAATTCTTTATCGAACTCTGAATTATATCTAAATAAGATCTGTGAACTTTAAGCAATTCACTTCCGAGATCTCCTTCAAGACCAGGAGATTTTTTTGTTAAATGACTTTTAGAATCAAAAATTTTTCTGACAAGAGAATAGCCATTTGTGTGAAGACCATTTGACGGAAGACCGATCAGCAAATTTCCTTTTTTTACATTTGCGGAACTCAATATTTTATTTTTTGAAACTATACCTGTAATGGAACCTGCAAGATCAAAATCATTATCATGATAAACTCCCGGCATTTCTGCAGTCTCTCCGCCGATCAATGAACATTTGTTATTTATACAACCTCTGACCATTCCTTTTACAATATCAGTTGCTTCATTTTTCTTCAGCTTTCCTGTAGCGTAATAATCTAAAAAGAATAGGGGAACAGCACCGCACACTGCAATGTCATTTACACAATGATTCACAAGATCTTCACCAATTGTGTCAAACTTTTTTAATGCCGAGGCAATTTTAAGTTTCGTTCCCACACCGTCAACGCTCGATACAAAAACAGGATGATTATGCTTCTTAATATCTATTTCATAAAAAGCACCAAAGTTTCCGATTCCTTTTAAAACGTTTTTTGTAAAAGTTTCTTTGACTAGGGGTTTGATATTTTCGACGAATTTGTCGGCTTCAGATATATTAACACCTGAAGACTTATAGCTGACTTTCACCTGTCAAAATAGCCAATTCAAGCCTGTATTTCAATGAATTACTAAAACTGAAAAGACGGTTTAAACAGTTTAAAACTATTTTTGGAAAAATAATTTTTTATTTCCGCGATCTTTGACCCAAAGTTTCAAAGACTATAAGGATTTTTTTTTGATTTTTTTAAATATCTGTTATAGTTTTTTTGGTCAGATTTCCCGCTCGTTTCCAAACGCATATGATATAAATAAAAAATATTTTAAAGATGTTTAAGAATTGAATATTGAAATTTGTATCGATAATTTAGACTCAAATTTATAAATCATATCTTGAAACGAATCTGTCTCTGGTCAAGTCCGCGAAATATTTCTACAGCTCTGATGTATTCATTTGCACAGAGAAGTGATACAAAAGTTTTTGACGAACCATTGTACGGATACTATCTAAGGATCACAGATTCAGATCATCCGGGTAAAGATGAAATTATTAAAAGCAT
>Ga0209477_1000550_pt1 | contig 23352 bp, 19 predicted proteins | sample KloWWTupernatant_FD_187180 | JGI IMG/M metagenome (GOLD analysis project Ga0209477, IMG submission 187180) | Active sludge microbial communities from Klosterneuburg, Austria, studying microevolution and ecology of nitrifiers - Klosterneuburg... | ecosystem: Engineered > WWTP > Aerobic digester >... | reverse complement strand
CCGCCGGAGATCTTGAACCAGCCCACCTGGAGCACCACGGACGCGGTGATGACCACGAACAGCCCCGCGATCACCGCCATCAACAGTTCGGTGCGAGTGAGGATCGAGAGACTGGCCAGGGCACCACCGATCGCCAGTGAGCCGGTGTCACCCATGAAAATCTTCGCCGGGGACGCGTTCCACCAGAGGAACCCGAAGCAGGCGCCGGCCATGGCCATCGAGACCACGGCCAGGTCGTAGGGGTTTCGCACCTCGTAACATTGCGGGGCCGAACTGGCCAGCGCGCATGACTGGTTGTACTGCCAGATGTTCAAGATGGCGTAGGCGGCGAACACCATCGCCGCCGCACCCGTGGCGAGCCCGTCCAGGCCGTCGGTGAGGTTCGCGGCGTTCGACCAGGCGGCGACCAGGAAGACGATCCAGATGACCGCTGCCCAGACCGGCAGCCACAGCCAAGGCAGGTCCCGTAGGAAGGAGATGTACTGGCTGGCGGGCGTGAGCCCGCGAGCGTCCGGGAACTGGAAGGCCAGGATGCCGAAGGCGATCGCGACGGCGGTCTGCAGGCCGAACTTCACTGACGCGTGCAGGCCGAGCGAGCGGGCCTTGCTGATCTTGATCCAGTCATCGGCGAAGCCCACCATCCCCAGGCAGGTGAACAGGCCGAGCGCGAGCATGCTGGTCGCGCTCGGCTGGGTGAAGGTGACCAGGTGCGCCACCGCGTAGGCCAGGAGCACTGCGAAGATGATCACGATGCCGCCCATCGTGGGCGTGCCGCGCTTGGTGTGGTGGCTGGTCGGGCCGTCGTCGCGGATGAACTGGCCGTAGCCGGCCTTCACCAGGAATCTGATCGCGTACCGCGTGCCCAGCAGGGTACCGACCAGCCCGATGCCGCCAGCGAGCAGGATGCTTCTCATCGTCGCCTCACCCTTCCCCGGGAGCGCCGGCGGTGTGCGCAAGCAATACCTCGGCCACGTGTTCCAACGCTAGACCCCGGGAGGCCTTGACCAGTACGACATCCGCGGGAAGCAGCCAATCCGCGGCGATCGAGGCGGCCTCCTCGCGACTCTGCGCCACCTGACTGGGCACCCCGCCCTCGGCGGCTCCGGACGCGAGGTCGGCGGCGAAGCCGCCGACCGCCACCAGATGGTCGACCCCCACCCGCGCGGCGAGCGCGCCGATCTCCCGGTGCTCGGCCGCCGACTCCGCCCCCAGTTCGAGCATGTCGCCGAGCACTGCCAGTAGGCGCCCGTCCGGACGGCGCAGCGACGCCAGGGTCTGCAGCGCGGCCGCCATGGAGTCCGGGTTGGCGTTGTAGGCGTCGTTCACCACCAGGACACCGTCGGCCCGGGTCGCCAGCTCCATGCGCCAGTGCGAGCGGACGGTCGCGCGGCTCAGCGCGTCCGCCACTTCGGCGATCGTCAGCCCCTGGGTGAGTGCGACCGCGACGGCAGCGAGGGCGTTGCCCACCTGATGCCGTCCGGTCACCTGGAGCCGCACCTCAGCCTGGCCGGCCACCGTGCCAGCGGTGTGCAGGTTGAAGCGATGTCGCTGGAGCTCGTCGGCGTGCACCTCGGTCGCCCAGACCCGGAGTTGACCGAACTCGGGCTCGGCATCCACCGCGAAGGTGGCCACCCTGGCCTGCGTTCGCTGGGCCATCGTGCGCACGTGGTCGTCGTCGGCGTTCAGCACCGCCCAGCCGGACGCCGGCAGCGCCTCGACCAGTTCACCCTTCGCAGCGGCGGTCGCCTCCACCGAACCGAACTCGCCGAGGTGGGCATGACCGACGTTCACCACGGCGCCCACCTGGGGTCGCACGATCCGGCACAGCGCACTGATGTGGCCCTGTCCGCGGGCGCCGAGTTCGCTCACCAGGAAACGGGTGCCCGGAACCACCCGGGTGGCGGTCAGCGGCACGCCGATCTCGTTGTTGAAAGAGCCGACCGGAGCCACCGTTTCGCCGGCGACGCCGAGCAGTTGGGCGAGGAGGTCCTTGGTGCTGGTCTTGCCCGACGATCCGGTGATGCCGATACTGACCAGCCCAGCCGAGAGTGCGTCCGCGACCACTGCGGTGCCGAGTCGAGCCAGAGCGGCCAACGGGTCTTCGACGATCAACTGGGGGACGGTGACCGGAACCTCACGAGCACCCAGGACGGCGCCGGCGCCTCGATCGAGCGCCGCGGCTGCGAAGTCGTGGCCGTCCGCGTGCTCGCCCGGCAACGCGATGAACAGGCTGCCCGGCGTGGCCGTCCTGGAGTCGATCACCACGTCAGGGCCGACCAGCGTCGCCGGGTCACCCAGCAGCCTGGCGTCGAGCAGTTCGGCCAGGCGTCCTGCTGACAGTTCACGCATCGGTATCCCCGTTCAGTCGGGCCCACTCCTGGGCGGCCACCACCCGATCGTCGAACTCGATCGACCGGTCGGCCAGTTGCTGGCCGGTCTCATGGCCCTTACCCAACAGGGCCACCCAGTCGCCGGGCTCGGCCAAGCTGAGCGCCAGCCGGATCGCATCGCAGCGCTGCCCCCCGTCGAACACCTGCGCCCCGCTGACGGCCGCTGCCTCGCGCGCGCCGGCGAGGATCACCTCGCGAATCGCCTCCGGGCTCTCACTACGGGGATTGTCGTCGGTCACCACCACGACCGCTGCCGCAGCGGCGGCCGCTGCACCCATCGGCGCCCGTTTGGCCTGGTCGCGGTCGCCGCCGCAGCCCAGGACGGCGATCCGCCGGCCCTCGGGCAGCGCGGCCAGGGCTGCGGTCACCGACTCCGGGGTGTGCGCGAAGTCCACCACCACCGATGGTGCGCCGGCACCGAGATCGACCCGCTGCATCCGTCCGGGCACCTGGGCCTCGGCGAAGCCGGGCAGCGCCTGGTCGAGGTCGATGCCGGCGAGATCGAGGATCGCGGTGGCGGTGACCGCGTTGCGGACGTTGAACGCACCGAACAGGCCGAGGGTGAACTCACGCGGGCCAGCCGGTGTGGCAACGCGCACCTGGCTGCGTCCGTCGGCCAGAACCTCACGCGTCAGCGGGTGGTAGTCGGCCGGCGCCTCGTAGCCGGTGGTGACCAGGCGAAGTCCCGCCGCGCGCACCTCTTCGGCCAGCCGGCGTCCGTAGTCGTCATCGATGTTGACCGCCGCTGCCCGGCAGCGGCCGTCGCGGAACAGGCTCGCCTTCGCCTGGAAATAGGCCTCCTGGTCGGGGTGGAAGTCGAGGTGGTCGCGGCCGAGGTTGGTGAACGCTGCGACGTCGAAGACCAGCCCGTCCACTCGGCCCAGCGCAAGCGCGTGGGAAGAGACCTCCATCGCCACCGCGTCCGCGTCGTGCTCGACCAGATACGCCAGCAGCGCCTGCAGGTCGGGCGACTCCGGCGTCGTGACTGTGGTGCGGGCCGTGGTCAAGGATTGCCCGGCCAGGGCGAAGCCGATGGTGCCGATCGTGCCGACCCGGCGTCCGGCGGCTGCCAGGCCGGCAGCGAGCAGGAAGGTCGTGCTGGTCTTCCCGGTGGTTCCAGTGATACCGAAGAGATCGAGCCGTTCGCCCGGATGCCCGTAGACCGCGACCGAGATCCGCGCGAGTTCGGCGCGCGGGTGGGGCAGCACGACGACCGGGACGCCGACCTGGGCCGCGCGGGCCAGTTCAGCACCGTCGGCGTCGGTGAGGATCGCGACCGCGCCCGCGTCCACTGCCTGCCCGGCGAACCTGGCGCCGTGGGTGCTCGCACCGGGCAGTGCTACGTACAGATCGCCCGGACGGACGGCCCGCGAGCTCAGGCTGACGCCGGTCACGCCGACGTCGGGCGCACCGGCCAGCAGGGAAGCCAGCGAGGTCGGGACACCCATTGGCCGGAGTGCCTCGGACGTGGTCATGGGTAGCTACCTTACGAGCGCTCAGGGCTCGATGGGCAACTTGGGCGAGGCCGACTTCGACTGCGCGACGCCGTAGCGCGGCAGGGCGATCGACATGATGTCCTGGTACGCGGGGCCGGCCACCGACGAGCCGGACGAGCCCCGCTGCGGATTGTCGACGACCACGTACGTGAGGATCTGCGGGTCCTCCACCGGACCCACTCCGATGGTCGAGGTGACCAGGCCCTTGAAGCAGTTGCATTCGGGGTCGAGCTTCTTCGAGGTCCCGGTCTTGGCGCCCGTCCGGTAACCCTCGACCGTGAACGTGTGGCTGGTGCTCTGCATGACCATCGACTCCATCATCGACACCACCTCGGCCGAAGCGCTCTCGGAGATGACCCGCCGCGGCTCGCTGGTCGCCGTCTCCTCGACCGTGCCGTCGGCGTTCGTGCGCGACTTCACCAGTCGGGGCGCGTTGTAGACCCCGTCATTGGCGATGGCGGCGACGGCCGCGGCCTCCTGGAGCAGGGTCACCGAGACCGCACTGCCGCCGAAGGCCAGACCGTCGCGGGTGTAGTCGGGCATGTCGGCGCCGGGAAGCGTGCCGGAGGATTCACCGGGCAGCCCTACACCGGTCTTGGCGCCCAGCCCGAAACTGACCAGGTAGTCGTGCAGCGCCTGCTTGCTCATCTTGCGGGAGAGCAGGATGGTGCCGATGTTCGAGGACTTCGCCACGATGCCGCGCGCGAGCAGCTTGATCTCGCCGTGGGACCAGGCGTCCGTGATGTAGTCGTCGCCCGACTTCACCCGGCTCGGCACGGTGACCACGTCGGTGGCCTTCACCAGGCCGGCATCGATCAGGGCTGCGAAGGTGAGCGTCTTCTGTACCGAACCCGGGGTGTAGGCGTTGGTCATGGCCCGGTTGTAGAGGTCCTCGGCGTCGGCGCTGGTGGGGTCGTTGGAGTCGAAACTCGGATAGTTCGACAGCGCGAGGATCTCGCCCGTCTTCACGTTGAGCACCAACGCCATGCCGGCATCGGCCTTGGTTGCGCGGACGCGGTCGGCCAGGATCTGGTCGACCTGCCACTGCATGCCGGCATCCAGGGTGAGCTGGTAGTCCAGCCCGTTCACCGCAGGGGTGAGCACGTTGTTGCCGAGCGGGATCTTGCCGTTCGGCGAGGTCTCGTAGACCTCCTTGCCCGCCTTGCCGGCCAGGTTCTTGTTCAGCGCCTGCTCGAGGCCGCTGGCCCCGGTGCCGTCCTCTTTGAGGAAGCCGAGCACATTCGACGCGAGGGTGCCATTTGGGTACACCCGGGTCGGGTTGCTCTCCGACCGCAGGCCGACCAGGCCGGCGGCCGAAACGGCCAGAGCGAGTTCACGGTAGGTGGCGGCGGAGACCTTCTTGGCCAGCAACTGGTAGGACTCCCCTTTGCCCGTCACCTGCAGCTTGGGCAGGTACTCGTCGGCCGTGCCTCCGAGGTAGCGCACCAGCAGGTCGGCCAGTTGCTGCGGTGCCCCCGCGGCCACCTCACGGTCCTTGGCGGTCATCTCGGCGTTCATCCGGCCGTTGGTCGCGATCATCTTCGCGTCCGCGATCACCTTGACGGTGTCGGCGGTCATCGCCAGCACTTCGCCGTTCCGGTCGGTGATCTCCCCCCGGAAGGCCGGCAGGATGTGGGCGACCGTGATCTGGTTTGCGGCCTCCTCGGCGACGTTGGTGGCGTCGATCGCCTGCACCTGGACGGCTCGCCCCGCGGCCAGGGAGAAGATCACCGCGATCGAAATCAGTAGCACCCGCAACCGGCCGACGGATGCGGCGACCGGCAGTCGCTTCACCTTTCGCTTCGTGGCGCCGGGCGCGAAGAAGCGATCGAGCGGCCGGCTCACGGCTTCTTCTCCTTCTTCGCGTCCGCCTTCTTCTTCGCGGCAGCGTCAGCCTTCGCCTTGGCTTCGGCTTTCTTCTTCGCGTCCGCCTTCTTCTTCGCTGCGGCTTCGGCCTTCGCCTTCGCGTCCGCCTTCTTCTTCGCTGCGGCTTCGGCCTTCGCCTTCGCGTCCGCCTTCTTCTTCGCTTCCGCCTTTTCCGCGGCAGCCAGCTTCCTGGCCTCGGCCCGCTCCTTGGCGTCCGCCTTCGCCTTCGCGATGCGCTCTGCCTCAGCCTTGTCGAGGGCGACGACCTGCGCCTCGGCCTGCTCCTTGGTCAGGTAGCGGACGGTCGGCACCTCTCCACCCACCACTGCGGACGCCTCGCCGAGCACCTTCCCGTCCGACAGCCGCAACTGCGCACCGTAGGGGTTGGGCCGCATGCCGAGTTGCTGGGCGGCCACCGCAAGGTGCTTGATCGAGCGGGCATCGGCCACCTCCGCCTGAAGCGACGAGAGGTGGATCTCCATCACCGTGGCGTCGTGCTGGCGCGTCTGCACGGTGAACGCCTGGTCCTGCAGCGCGGTGGTGAGCACGAGCAGGCCGACCGTACCGCCGGCCAGCACCAGCGCGACCACCAGCACGAACGGGATCGTCGCCATCCGACCGCGGCGACGGGCGACCGGCCGAAGCTGCGGACGGTTGGCGCCCTGTCTTCCCGGACGAGGAGCCAGCAGTGCGGTCATCGAACGACCTCCTGGTTACGGGTGATGGCGCGAAGCCGCGCGGACGCGGCCCTCGGGTTGCTCTCGATCTCAGCTGCCGCCGGGCGCTCGGCACCGCGGGTGAGCAGCGTGAATTGGGCCGCGTACCCGGCCGGCACGGCCGGCACCCCGGGCGGCACCCGGTCGCTGGACGCCTTGGCGAACGCGTGCTTGACCAGCCGGTCCTCGCCCGAGTGGTAGGCGAGCACGGCCATCCGGCCGCCGGGTGCGAGTGCTTCCAGCCCGGCCGGGAGGACTTCCGCGAGCGATTCGAGTTCGCCGTTGATGACGATCCGCAGCGCCTGGAAGGTGCGCTTGGCCGGATGCCCGCCGGTATGGCGCGCGGCCACCGGGATCGCGTCCGCGATCACCGCGACCAGCCGAGCCGAAGTGGTGAACGGTTCCTCGGCGCGCGCGGCGACGATCCGGTCGGCGATGCGACTGGCGAACCGCTCCTCACCGTAGATCCGCAGAATGCGCGCCAAGTCGGCGGCGGACCAGGTGTTCACGATGGTCGCTGCCGAGGTGTCGGCGTCGGGATCCATCCGCATGTCCAGAGGCGCGTCCACCGCGTAGGCGAAGCCGCGCTCGGTCCGATCGATCTGCAGCGACGAAAGCCCGAGATCGAGGCAGATGGCCTGCACCTGCTTCAGCCCTGCCCCGGCCAGGACGTCCGGGAGTTCGTGGTAGATCGCGTGGTGCAGTTGCACCCGGTCACCGAAGCCGGCCAGCCGCTCCCCCGCCAGCGCGAGGGCGTTCGGGTCGCGGTCGATGCCGACCAGCCGGGCGTTCGGGCAGGCCTCGAGCAAGAGCTGGGCGTGTCCGCCCATGCCCAGGGTTCCGTCCACGTACACCGAACCGGGAGCGGCCAGTGCCGGGCTGAGGAGTTCGACGATGCGTCCGGCCATCACGGGCACGTGCAGGGCCGCAGCACCGCCGGTCACTTCGCCCATGCCTGTCATCCCTTGTTGATCGAATCGTGCGATGTGGTTTCAATCCGCTCCCGACCCGGCGCCTGGCACCGGGGAAGGTGCGCCAGGTATCCGGTCGGAGCGGACTGAAGCCGCACCGCACGAGTCCTTGCCGAGACGGTCATCCCGCCGCGGGTGTTGCTTCGTCCAAGGCCGCGAAGGCCTCCTCCTGCGCTGCCGAGTACTCCGCCCAGGTCGTCTGGTCCCAGACCTCGAGGCGGTTGAACGCCCCGATCACGACGATGTCCTTGGCCAGGCCCGCGTAGGCCCGCAGGGGCACCGGGACGCTGACCCGACCCTGGCTGTCCGGCAGTTCGTCCGAGGCGCCCGAGGCCACCATGCGCTGGTAGTCCCGCACTCCGCGGACCGTGGAGGGCCCGGTGGCAGCAGTGGCGACCTCAGCCATGAACGCCTCGGTCGGCCAGATCGCCAGGCAGCGGTCCTGCTGCCGGGTGATGACCAGGCCAGATGCCAACTGATCGCGGAACTTCGCGGGCAGAAAGAACCGACCCTTGTCGTCGAGTTTGGGGGTGTAGGTGCCCAAGAACATGGGTCTACTCCCTTCACTCTCCTCCACTTGGCGCCACCATACTCCACTTTGCTCCACACGACACTCAATTCAGCGAGCAGAGCGGAACCGGTCACCACACGTGGCCGACCGGACGTTCCGGCGTCCGCATAGGGTTGGGCGGCAGGAGGGAGACCCATGTTCACGAGTACGGACGGCGAGATCGCCGAGGTGGTGGCCCTGGCGCAGTCGATCCGAAGCACGGTGGGTCAGGTGATCGAGGGCAAGCCAGAGGCGGTCGACCTCGCGATCACTGCGCTGCTGGCCGAGAGCCACCTGCTGATCGAGGACGTGCCCGGCGTGGGCAAGACGATGCTGGCCAAGTCGCTGGCCCGGGCTATCGACTGCACCGTCCGGCGCATTCAGTTCACGCCCGACCTACTGCCGAGCGACATCACCGGGGTCTCGGTCTGGTCTGCCGGGGCGTTCGAGTTCAAGCCCGGCGGGATCTTCGCCAACATCGTGATCGGTGACGAGATCAACCGCGCCTCGCCCAAGACCCAGTCGGCCCTGCTCGAGGCGATGGAGGAACGACGCGTGTCGGTGGACACCACCACGCACGAACTGCCGCGCCCCTTCCTGGTCATCGCCACCCAGAACCCGATCGAGATGGAGGGCACCTACCCTCTGCCGGAAGCGCAACGGGACCGTTTCGGCCTGCGCATCTCGATGGGTTACCCGAGCCACGAAGCCGAGGTGGCGATGCTCGATCACCACGGTGAGGGCGATCCTCTCGAACCGCTGGTGCCGGTCACCGACGCAGCGGCGGTGATGCGCAGCATCGCCGTGGTCCGGCGGGTGTTCGTGCACCCGAGCCTCAAGGCCTACCTGGTCGGCATCGTGAACCAGACGAGGGCACAGACCGCCACCCGGCTGGGGGCCTCGCCGCGCGCCGGTCTGCAACTCATGCGCGTCGCCAAGGCGCGCGCCGCGATGTCGGGACGCAACTACGTCATCCCCGAGGACATTGCGGACCTCGCCGAGCCGACCCTCGCGCACCGCATCCTGCTCAACGCACAGGCGCAGCTGAACGGCAACAGCGCCTCGGACCTGATCCACGCTGCCGTTCGCGCCGTACCGGTACCGACCGGACGAAAGTGACATGAGATCGGGGGCTGGGCTCACCGGCCGGGGCTGGGCCATGCTCGGCTTCGGCGTCCTGTGGTGCGTCGCGGCCGGCTTCGTCGGGCAGCGCGATCTGTGGTGGCCCGGCCTGTTCCTGGTGCTCCTACCGGTGCTCAGTTGGCTGTTCCTGCTGCCCGGAGCGGCCAACCTCGGAGTGCGGCGAAGCGTCGAGCCGGATCGGGTGAGCGTGGCAGGCGTTGCCGAGGTGGAGGTCACCCTTGCGCCGCGCTCCCGCGCTCTCGGGGGCGGGGTCACCCGGGTGCGCGACCGGATTCCGTCCGCGCTCGGGGAGACCGCCTGGTACGGCCTGCCAGCCCGCGCCGGACGCTGGGTGCAGCGGCTTCGCTACCAGTTGCGTCCACAGCGTCGCGGCCGCTACCGGATCGGCCCACTGGAGCGCACCAGCGGCGACGGGCTCGGGTTGGCCAGGGCGGCCCAGGTGGTGCCGCAGTACAACGAACTACTCGTCACGCCTCGGGTCGAGCCGCTGGGCAACCTGCGCGCCGCGTCCGGGCTGGGGGTCGCCCCGGACACCACGCTGCTGCGTACCGGGCACGGCAGCGCGGACGATGTGCTGATCCGCGAGTACCACCAGGGCGACGACATGCGTCGCATCCACTGGCGCTCGACGGCCCGCACCGGCCAACTGATGGTGCGCAGGGAGGAGCGGGCCCGCGACCCGATCGCCACCATCGTGCTCGACAACCGCGCCCGGGGTTACGGCGGGCACGACGCCGACGAACGGTTCGAGTGGGCGGTCTCGGCCGTGGCCAGCCTCTGCGTCCATCTGCTCGGTGACGGGTTCGACGTGACCCTGGTGTTCGCCGACGGCAGTCTGGTCAGTCCGCCGCGGGCGGGCCCCGGCCGGGAGGACGTGCTCCTGGAGCGGCTCGCCGAGGTCGACACCGTCCCGACCCGGCACCTGCGCGATGCCCTCGCGGCCTGCGCGGCCGGTGCGGAGGGCCAACTGCTGATCGCGATCCTCGCCCGCGTGGATGCCGAGGACAGCGCTGCGCTTGCCGAAGCCAGCCGCCATGGACGCGCCTGCTGGGCGTTGCTCGTCGCCGAGGACGATCGTGATCTCGCCGGCCTGAACACCCTGCAGGCCACCGGCTGGCGCTGCGGCACCGCCGGGCCGGCCGTCGGAGTGGCGGACGCCTGGCGCGACCTCGGCCGACAGGAGGCGTGGTGACCGGAAAGGACCGGCTCAGCCTCGCGGCGGTGGCCGCCGCCCTCGCGGCCGGCTTCGCGCTCACCCCACTGACCAACGACCGCACCTACCTGCTGCTGGCGCTGGTTCTGATGCTCGCTAGCGCAGCAGTGGGCGCGGTCGCCAGACGGTTCACCGACAGCGAGTTGGCGGTTCGGATCCTCCAGCTACTGCCGGCCGGGCTGCTGCTGTGGCTGGTGCCCCAGACCCGCGAGCCGATCGAGCTGGCCTTCGAGACCGTCGAGTTCGTGCAGGACTCGGTGACACCGATGCAGTTCAACGTGGGGTTCGCGGTCTTCAGCGTCCTACTGCTGTGGGCGCTGTACCTGCTGGTGGAATCGATGGCCGTGGGGCTGGCCGCTCCGGCCTGGACCTTCCCCGCACTGGTCACGCCCTACCTGATCACGGCTTTCGTCGGCTACCTCGAAGCGGACGCCTGGATGTTCGTGCTGCCCGCTGCCGGATACGCGCTGCTGCTGGCCACCAACACCCGCAACGGCATCGGGGTCGATACCGAGGCGGACCACGAGCCCAGCGGCCCAGAGCGCGCCGCGGCCGAGACCTGGCGTTCGGGAGTGGTGCGCGCGGCGCTCGCAGCAACCGTCGCGGCCCTGGCCGGCACCCTCCTGATCGGGTTCGCGATTCCGGAGCGCTACCGGGACTGGGTGGGACCCAGCGGGCCGGGCGCCGTCCAGCTCGGCGATCCGAGCCTCGACCTGATCCGCAACCTGAGTTCCAGCAGTGACAAGCCGGTGATCTCCTACACCTCCACCAGCGAGGACGGCGAGAACCTGCGCCTGGCCGCGCTCCCCGTCCTGGACGAGAACGGCTTCCACCTGACCGCGACTGATCTGGTCGGCCTGCCGCTGCGTCCGAACATCGACGACGACCTCGTCACCGAGACGGTGCGCACCGAGGTCAAAGTCGGTGAGTTCGCCAGCGAGTACCTACCGGTGCCGTGGCTACCGCTGTCGGTGCAGGTCGCCGGCGAGTGGCGCTACGACCCGCGGACGCTCGCCGTGGTGGCGATCGGCGACGGCCGCCGCACCGCGAGTCGCAACCTCACCTACACCGCGACCAGCGCGCGACTGCCCACGCTCGACGATCTGGCGAAGGCGGGACGCGAGGCCGGGACAGTGGGCGACAACGGCACGACCCTCTCCGTACCCGGCCAGATCGACGATGAGGTGCGCAGTCTCGCCACGACCATCACCAACGGCCTCGATTCGGCTGCGGAGCGGGCGCTCGCGATCCGTGACTACCTGCGCTCGGGCGAGTTCACCTACAGCACCACGACCGCCCCAGGCACCACGATGGAGACGCTCAACGACTTCCTGGTGGGGAGACGGATCGGCTACTGCGAGCAGTTCGCCGGGGGCATGGCTGTCCTCGCCCGCATGTCCGGCATACCCTCGCGGGTGGTGATCGGGTTCCTACCGGGCAAGAAGGTGGGCGAGGACTGGCAGGTCTCGCCGCGAAACATGCACGCCTGGACCGAGCTGTACCTGGAAGGCATCGGCTGGGTAGAGGTAGATGCGACGCCACCCGGAGCAGTCGGCAACACCGCTTCACCCTCGGCCTCCCCAAGCGCCACCCCTACCCCGACCACCGCAAGCCCGACGGCGGCGACCGCGAGCCCCACTCCGACCGCCGCGCCGGCGGCCGGTAGCGGGACGGCACTGCCGTTGGCGCTGCTCGGGTGGACGGCGCTCGTTCTGGCCGGCGGTGCGGCGTTGGTCTTGGGTCCACGGCTGGCCAGGCAGCTGCTGCGGGCGCGGCGCCTGGGCGCGGGCATCCTGCCGTTCGAAACTGCGTGGGAGGAACTGGCCGCGCTCGCCCGGGATCGGCGAGTCGATTGGCCGACGGGCTCGAGCCGCGCCGTCGCGGCCGCGCTGGCCCCTGAACTCGACCAGCCTGCGCGCACCGAGTTCGAGCGCCTCGCGCTCGAACTGGAGCGTGCACGGTATTCAACTCAGGACGTGCCCACCACCGGCCTCGACCAGCGGGTCCAGGTGATCGAGCAGGCAATGAAGAAGCGGTGGGCTGAGCCCACCGCTTGGATTGATCGTTGGTGGCCACGTTCGATGTGGCCGCGCTGACCTCCTGCTCAGAAGCCTTCGTCCTGGCGACGCCGCCAGCGCTCCTCCATTTTGCCCATGAAGTCCCGCTCGGAGTTGCCCTTGCCGCCGGCCCCGTCCGCCGCGACACCGGACTGCTGCCAGGCGGTCACACCGATCGCCGCAGCTGCGAGCATGATCACGAAACCGATCACGCTGAGCACCGGGTGCACCTCCATGCCGCCGATCAAGGCCGCGACGCCGAGCGCGAAGCCGAGACCCGAAATGATGAGCCGGCGGTGGTGCAGTTGCCGGGTGCTACCGCGAAGCGCGCTGGCCAGCTTCGGATCCTCCGCCTCGAGGGCGGCCTCCATCTGGTCGAGGAGTCGCTGCTCTTCGTCCGAGAGCGCCATGGGCGCCTCCTGGTGTCTAGTTACTCTGAGAATGCCAGTTTAGGCGTCCAGTTCGCCTTTCGGTACCCGTATGCGTTGGTCTACCCATGTCAAGGGTGGCCCGGACGGGTGAGCACCGCCCGACGCACCGCTCTTGGGCCGAACTTACGAATGGCCTTGTCCGCCGCGCGTTCGGCGTCCCGCCAGCCGCGCTCGGGTTCATCGAGCGTCGGCTGCAGCCAGACCTCGTCCTGGTGCACCAGCCCGGTGACCCGTACTCTGACCCGGCGAACCCGCAAGCGCGAGCGCCACGCCCGCGCCAGTAGACGCATGGCGGCGGCATGCATCTCGTCGGTGGAGTCGGTCGGCGCCGGCAAAGTGAGCGAGCGGGAGGCGGTGGTGAAGTCGGCGAAACGAAGGCTCAGGGTCACTGTGCGCCCGAGCACCTCAGCCGTCCGCATCCGGGACGCCACCTTCACTGAGACCCGGAGGAGCTCGGCACGCACCACGTCCCGATCGTCGGTGTCTCGCGCGAAGGTCTCCTGGCAACCGACGCCGCGCTCACCGGGCCCGGCGATCACCCGGCTGGAGTCACGACCCCAGGCCAGTTCGATCAGCAGGGCGCCCGCGCGCGGACCGATGGTCCGCTGCAGGCTCGTCCGCGAGGAGTTCGCGAGTTCGCCAATGGTGTTGATGCCCAGTTGATGCAGCCGGTTCGCCGTGCTCTCGCCCACGCCGACCAGGTTCGCCACCGGTTGCGGATGCAGGAATCCGACCACGGCCTCGGGCGGCACCTCGAGCAGGCCGTCCGGTTTGGCCGAGTTCGCCGCCATCTTGGCGACGAGCCGGTTCGGACCGATGCCCACCGAACAGGTGATGCCCTGCTCGTCACGCACCATCGCGCGCAGCCACTCCCCGATCATCGGCGCAGTCAGGTGCGGACGCAGAGCTCCGGTCACGTCCAGGTAGGCCTCGTCGATGGAGGCGCTCTGGACCTTCGCGGTGAACGTCTCAAGGATCGCCACGATCCCGGCCGACACCTCGGTGTAGGCGTCGAAGTCCGGCGGCAGGCTGACCGCTTGTGGACACAGCCTTCGCGCCTGGGCCGACGACATGCCGCCGCGAACGCCGTAGGCGCGAGCCGGGTAGTTGGCCGACAGCACCACACCACGCTGCGAGCCGCCCACCCACATCGGCGTGTCCCGCAGTTCCGGACGGCGGCGTAGCTCGACGGAGGCGTAGAACGCGTCCATGTCGACGAGCATGATGGTCTTCATCTCCGCCTCGGCTCAGCCGGCGGTTCGAGGGAGCTGTGCACCCCGCGTCCGGGCGGCGCGCAGGCGCCTGGCGACCTCCTCGTGAAAGGTCCAGGCGTCACGCAACAGGTCGTCGGCGTCGCGGACACTGACCAGCGCCGTGGCGCCGGCGGCCACGGCCTGGCGTTTCATCTGGCTGGTCGCGAAGTAGCCGGCCCACTCGGCGAACTCCGGTGCCACCTCCGCGACCACCTGCCAGACATTGCGCAGACGTGGGCCGGACGCCCGGTGCGCCCTTGCGGCCAGGACAGCCGCGGCGATGCGCAGTGCGGCCAATTGCGCCTGCAGGTACCGCTCCGACGCAACGTCGGCGAGGTCGGCTGCGACCAGCGCAGCGCGGGCGGCCGCGAGTGCCTCCGCAGGGGCTCCGGCACCACTCACTGCATCCTCACCATCCCGGAGCATCCCGACCCCCAACCTGCTGCAACGAGCACAACACCCACATTATCGAACGTTTATTCGAACACCTTCACTATAAGCCTTCTCGTGTCGGGGCCGTCAATCCCGTGCGGATTCGAATCTCGCGCATCGGGCGAGCAGGCGGCGGGTCAGTACAGGTTCGTACACCCGCTGCCCGCTGGGCGTCCGAGTGTGACGGGTCCCGCTGGTTACCCTTTGAGCATGGACATCGTCGCACTCACCTTCGCCAGCGGCTGGGCGAGTGGCATCAACGCGTACGCGACGGTGTTCCTGCTCGGTGCGATCGGCAGATTCGCCGGGATAGCCGAGATCCCCGATGGGTTTCAGCGAACCGACGTTCTCGTGGTGATGGGGGTACTGGCGCTCGCCGAGTTCGTCGCCGACAAGGTGCCCTATCTCGATTCGGCCTGGGACGCGATCTCGACCTTCATCCGTCCCGTGGCGGGCGCACTGATCGGTGCGCTGCTCGCCGGCGCCAACACCGACCTGTTGCCGATGACCCTCGGCGCCCTGGGCGGGGTGACCGCTCTGGTCAGCCACGTGGCGAAGTCGAGCGTCCGGCTGGCGGTGAACACCTCGCCGGAGCCGTTCAGCAACGTCGGCGCGTCCCTGACTTCAGATGTGGCGCTGGTCGGAGTGGTTGCGCTGGCGGTCGCCTACCCGGTGCAGGCTGCGGTGATCGCGGCGCTGCTGCTGTTCGCCACGATTGCCATGGCCGTGCTGTTACTTACCCAGATCCGCAAGGGGCTGGCGGCGTTCCGCGCCTGGCTGGCCAGGAGTTGATCGGCGTTGTCGGAGGCGGGCTGGCCGGGCTGGCCGCCGCGGCCCGCCTTGCCCGCGAAGGCCACCAGGTGGCCATCTTCGAACCCGATCTCCCCCGCACCCCGGACGGTCTCCGTCGCGCCGGCACCGAAGTGGCCGGCGAGCCGGGGAGCACCGTGCTCACGCTGCCGGCCGCGTGGCGGGACCTGTTCTACAAGTCCGGGCGCACCCTGGACGCGGAGCTGGCCAGGCGCGGGCTCGCCCTGGTGCCGGCCGGGCCGCGGGAGCACCGCTTCAGCAACGGCGCCACCCTGGCGCTGCCGACGGACCGGGCCGAGCAGTGGTCCACGCTCTCGTCCGCCCTCGGTGAGCCCGCGGCGATCGCCTGGCGCGATCTGCTCGACGGTCTGGACGGCACTTGGCAGGTGCTACGCGGTCTCGGCCTCGAAACCGAGTTCACCGGTCGTGAGCAATTCACACCGGCTGTGCGCGCAGCGCTGCGTCCCCGGGAGAGCCTGGCAGGGGTGGCCGGCCGGCTGCCGTCCGCGGAGCTCACCGAAATGGTGCTCGACGTCGCCGCTCGGCTGGGCCAGGACCCGAGGCGACTGCCTGGCTGGCACGCGTTTCGGCTGAGCGTCGAGCGCACCTTCGGGCGCTGGCAGGTCGTGGATGCGTCCGGGGAACCCCAGCCGGCGAACCGGCTGGCCGTCCTGCTGGTCGAGCGCCTGGAGACCTGCGGCGTCGACGTGCGTCCGGACGCGGCCACCGCCATCCGGCGCGACGCGAGCGGCCTGCGAATCGACACCGCGTTCGGGTCCACCCGGCTGGACGCGGCGATCAGCACCCTCGATCCCGCCGAACACGCCGATCTCACGCAGAACCGGACGGACGGCCGGGCGGCCGCGCGCCTCGTCCGTGCGCCGGGTGGAGGGCCGCGATGGGACTCCTGGCGGACCCTGTTCTCGCTGCCGAAGCTGACCACCGGAGTGCCCGGCGTGGTCTCGGCCTCAGCCTGGTCCCCGGCCGGCCCGGACGCGTGGGCGCAACTGCTCACCGGCGCGCTGGCCGCCTACCGGGTGCACGCCGACCTCACCGGGGCTGACATCCGGCCCACCAACAAGGCGTATCGCCGGCCGAAGCCGATCCCGCGGCCGCGTCCCCGGTCCTGATCCGTGAACGGTTCTGACCCGAGCCAGGCCTCGGGCTGAAGCCAACGGCCGCCGTCTCGACCAGCTCGCGCTGATCGATCGGTCAAGGTTCAGCGACCACGGCCCTTCCCGGTGCCCTTCGCTGTTGGCCGACCGGGCCCACGCCCTTTGGCGGGCGCCTTTCCATAGCCCTTCCGCCCCACCGCAGAGGCTGCAGCGCCGCCGGACGACGCCGATCCCGAGGCTCCCCGACGCCGAGCGCCGCCGTGATCGGGCCGGTCGTCGCGGCCCCACGCCTTCTTCCGCGCCCCCGCACGCGGCGTCTTGCCAGCGTCGCGCCGCTCCGGCTCGACCACCGGCGGCGGTGCCCACTCACCGCGCACTTCCGCGATCAGTGGACTGCCCGGTTCCACGACCTCACGGCGCGGGTTGTGCACGCCGGCTGCGGCCAGGAGCGCCTTCACCTTCTTGTTCTGCTCGCGCTGGCACAGCGTCACCACGATGCCGGACGCGCCCGCGCGGGCCGTTCGCCCGGAGCGGTGCAGGAACGACTTCGCCTCCGCCGGCGGGTCGGCGTGCACGACCAAGGCGATGTCGTCGACGTGGATGCCGCGCGCGGCCACGTCGGTGGCCACGAGCACCCGCACCCTGCCCTCGGCGAATCCGGCGAGGTTGTGCTGCCGGACAGCCTGGCTGAGGTCGCCGTGAAGCTCGCTGGCGGGCACACCCGAGCGGGTGAGTTCCTTCGCCAGTCTGGCGGCCCCGTGTTTGGTGCGGGCGAAAACCAGGCTGCGGCCCGCCCCGGCCACCAGTTCGGCGAGCACCTTCAGCCTGTTCTCCTTCGTCACCAGGAACACATGGTGCTCGGCGGGCGCAAGCTCGTCCGAGTTGACCGAGTGGGTGACCGGATCGTTGAGATAGTCCTTCACCAACCGGTCGACGTCGCCGTCCAGCGTGGCCGAGAACAGCAGTCGAAGGCCCGGCGGGGTGAGGTCGAGCAGGCGCCGCACCGGGGGCAGGAAGCCCATGTCGGCCATCAGGTCGGCCTCGTCGAGAACGGTCACCTCGACCTCGGACAGGTCGCAGGCTCCCTGGCTGACCAGGTCCTCCAGCCGTCCAGGCGTCGCGATCACGATCTCTGTACCCGCGGCCAGGCGCTTCAGTTGGCCGGCGTAACCCACCCCGCCGTAGACGGTCATGGTGCGCAGACCAGCCGACTTGGCCAGGTAGGCGACCGTGCGTTCCACCTGCACGGCCAGCTCCCGGGTCGGCACCAGCACCAGCCCGGACGGACGCCGGCGCCGGCGGCTGCGTCCGGAGGTGGCCAGCCGGTGCACCAGCGGGAGAGCGAAGGCGACCGTCTTGCCCGACCCTGTCGGAGCGCGGCCGAGCACATCCCGCCCGGCCAGCGAATCGGGGAGGGTGGCAGCCTGGATGCCGAAAGGGGTGACGATTCCCTGCCTGTCGAGGGCTTTGACGAGGTGGGTGGGCAGCCCGATTGCGGCGAACGTGGTCACGGTGTTCCTCGGCTGGGCGAAAGCCGGAGCCTACCAGTCCGCGCTTCACCCCTCCGCCCTGCGGAGGAGGCCGAATCATCCCTGGGGACGACGGCATGAAGCGCCGATCTACCCTACTGTGGAATTCCGATCACCCCAGCCGGCCAAGGAAGCAGCCATGCGACGTCCAGCCCACCTGACCACAGCCATCACCATCGCGGCGTTCCTGCTGGCCGGCTGCTCCGGTCTCCCAGGCAGCGCACCAGCTGCGACCCTGAAGGCGGAGGACTCGCCGCTCACGAAATACCTCTACAAGATGTACCAGGGGCCGGGGCCGGACGCGTCCAAAGAGGAGCAGCAGACCTTCTACAACGAACTGCAGAAGAAGACCGAAGACCTCGTCGCCCAGTGCATGAAGAAGGAGGGGTTCGAGTACACCCCCAACGTCAGCCAGAACACGGTCGTGATGGCCGATGGCGCCGAGAATGCGTGGAAGCCGGACGACCGCGAATGGGTGCAGCAGTACGGCTACGGCATGGTCAACTACCCGGGCCGGGACGACCAGCAGACCGAAACCGAGGCGACCGCTCCCGTCGATCCGAACCAGCAGTACCTGGAGAGCCTCAGCGAGGCCGAGCAGCAGGCCTACAACGAAGCGCTCTACGGCACCCAGGTCGCCGAGGAGCCGGCCGAGGAAGAGGAAGCCACCGGGGAGGCGACCGAGACCACCTGGGACTGGACCAAAGCCGGGTGCTACGGCGCCGCGCAGCACGAGAGCCAGGGCGAGCAGGTGTACGAGAAGGCAGAGTTCAAGCCGCTGGTCGATGCGCTGCAGAAGTTCTACGAGACCATGCGGACGAGCCCTGAGTATGCCGCGATGGACACCGAATGGGTCGCCTGCATGGACGCCGCAGGCAAGACCGGCTTCAAGGCCCAGGCGGACGCGAGCAACTCCATCAGCGAGCTGATGAACGCCTACTGGGAGTCGTCCATGCCGGCTGAAGGCGAGGAGCAGACCGAGGCCCCGACCAACCAGGGCACGATGGACGACCCCGCGTTCGCCGAGATCAACAAGAAAGAGGTCGAACTGGCGCTGGTCGACCTCACCTGCCGCGAGAAGACCGATTACTCCAATCGACAGCTGAAGATCCAGTTCAAGCTGGAGGAACAGTTCATCGCCGACCATAAGGCCGAGTTGGACGCGATGGTAGCCGCCGTGGAACAGGGCAAGAAGTAGTGCGGAAGCATCGGCCCCAGCAGCCCGAACCGCTCCCGGACGGGACGGACACGACCGCACTCGCGTCCGTCCCGGACGCAGGTGAACACCTGGACGCCGAGCCGACCGCTGTGTCGAATGCGGCGCCGGTGGCGCAGCCGGGCACCAGCCGGGTCGCGGGCTGGCGACGGGTGTTCAGCGGAAACCGAAGCCTGTGGGTGACCACGGGAGCGGCGACCGCGTGCCTGATCGCCGGTCTACTGGTGGGCCGCTTCGTGATCTCTCCCGCCGATGCCGCGGCCAATGCCACAGCGCCGGAAGCCGGCTACATCACCGTCCCGGTCGAGTTCGGGACCCTGACCAACGACGTCACGATGCGTGGCCAGGTGGGCTACGCCGATTCCACCGAGGTCAAGTTGTCCGCGGCCGAGGGCGGGGACACAGCGGTCGTCACCGGGGCCGTCCCCAAGACCGGCGACAAGCTGGACGCCGGCGACATCGCTCTCGAGGTGGCTGGTCGGCCGGTGTTCGTGCTGCCCGGCAAGCTCCCCGCCTACCGCACCCTGCGGGTGGGCAGCTCCGGCCCCGACGTGAAGCAGTTGAAGCAGGCCCTTGCAGCCGAGGGCATCCCGGTGGCCGTCTCCAAGAAGTTCGACACCGCCACCGCGAAGGCCGTCCGCACCCTCTACCTACGCGCCGGCTACACCGCGCCCGTGGACAGCAGCGCGAGCGAGCAGGTCAAGACCGCCCGGGAGTCGCTTCGGCAGGCGGACTCGGCGTTGGCCCAGGCACGGAAGGCGCTGTCAGCGGCCAATTCCGGCCCGTCCGCGGTCACCCGCAAGGAGGCCAACAACGCCGTGGCCGAAGCCAGTCGGGCGTTGAAGGCCGCACGTGCCACCGACCCCCCGGACGCCCTTGAGATCGCGCGGCTGACGGACGAGCTCGCGCTGGCCAAGCTGCGACGGAAGGAGGCTCTGAAGAAGGCCGACACCACCGCGGAGAAGGAGTCGCTCAGCTCGGCCAAGCAGCAGCGTGCGGACGCGGTGAAGCAACTCGCCACTGCCAAGAAGGCAGCTCTCCCCTACCTCCCGGCTTCCGAGGTGCTCTACCTCACCCAACTGCCCCGCCGGGTGGACGAGGTGAAGGTGGAGCGTGGCAGCGTGATCTCCGGTCCGGTGATGAACGTGTCCGGAGCCAAGCTGGAACTCTCCGGCTCGGCATCGGCCGCCGACACGAAGCTGCTCGAGGTGGGCCAGGAGGCCTTCTTCGAACTCCCTGACGGCGAGCAGCATCGAGCGGTGATCGCCAAGATCGAGGCGGGCAAGAGCGACCGGTCGACGATCGAGTTCACCCCTGATCCGCTCACCGACGAGCAGACCGAGCAACTCAAGGGCAGCAACGTGCGGCTCACCATCGCGGTGGGCAGTTCCGAGGGTGAAGTGCTGTCGGTGCCACTGGCCGCGCTCACGGCCGGACCCGGCGGGGAGGCCCGCGTGGAGGTCGTCGAGGGTGACCCTCGGGACAAGGAGCGTGCCAGGACCCGGCTCGTCGTCGTGCGGACGGGCCTCGCGGCCGAAGGCTATGTCGAGGTGACGCCGCTCACCGGAGCGCTGGCGAAGGCGGATCTGGTCGTGGTGGGCGCGTGACCGCGCCGCTGGTCGAGTTGGTCGACCTGACCCGGGCCTTTCCCGGTCCTCCAGAGGTGCAGGCGCTCAAGGACGTGAACCTGGTGATCCCGGAGGGCGACTACGTGTCGATCGTCGGGCCGAGCGGATCGGGTAAGTCGACCATGCTGAACATCCTCGGTCTGCTCGACCGGCCGTCGGTCGGCGAGTACCGCCTGGCCGGAGCCCGCACGGGAGCCCTCGGCGAGGACGACCGCGCGGCCGTCCGCGCCCGGGTGGTCGGCTTCGTGTTCCAGTCGTTCCACTTGTTGCCCAACCGTTCTGTGTTCGACAACGTGCTGCTGCCAATGCTGTACAGCGGGGTGCCCAGGGCCGAGCGCGAGGAGCGCGCCCACGCCGCGCTCGACCGGGTTGGCCTCACCCACCGCCTCGACTTCCAGCCCACCACACTGTCCGGCGGCGAACGGCAGCGAGTGGCAGTCGCCCGCGCTGTGGTGAGCGGGCCGCGCCTGCTCCTCGCGGACGAGCCCACCGGCAACCTGGATCAGGACACCTCAGGCGAGGTGATGGCGCTGTTCGAAGAACTTCACGCGGACGGCCTAACCCTGGTGGTCATCACCCATGACACGGTGATCGCCAAGCGCGCTTCGCGGCGGATCCAGATCCTCGACGGACGGGTGTCGGAGGCGGTCGGATGATTCGGCTGCCCTGGCGTGCGAAGCCCGGGGAGGTGCACGCCGCCGAGATTCCCGAGCCGGCCGAGCGCGACCTCCACGGACTCGTCACTCGAGCCGCGCGGGCCGATCGGTTCGGCTTCTCCGACCTCCTCATGGAGGCGACCGCCGGGATCGGCTCGCGTCCGGGAAGGTTGGTGATGACGATCCTCGGGACGGTGCTCGGCATCGGGTCCCTGGTGGCGACGATCGGCTTCGCCCAGACCGCCGCCGGACAGATCGCGCGCCAGTTCGACGCGGTCGCCGCGACTGCGGTGGTGATCAGCCCCAAGACCGCGCGGACTGCGGATGGGAGCAGCGTGGCCACCATCCGCCTGCCCTGGGACGGCGCCGAGCGCGTGGCTCGGCTGGCAGGCGTCGAGCACGCCGCGCTGCTCAGCCCGGTGAACCTCGGCGACGGCACGGTGACCGCGGTGCCGGTGAACGACCCGTCCGCACCCGCGGTCGGCGCCCCGCCGGTGGTGGCGGCCTCAGCCGAACTGCTGCCAGCGGTCGGCGGACGGATCCTCACCGGCCGCAACTTCGACGCCGGCCACGACCAGCGCGGGGACCGGGTGGCGGTGCTCGGCGCGCGGGTGGCCGAGCGGCTCAAGGTCACCCGGGTCGATCGGCAGCCGTCGATCTTCATCTCGGGGCTGGCCTACGCGGTGATCGGCATCGCCGACGACTTCGAGCGACGCGGCGAACTCAAGGACAGCGTGATCATTCCGCTGGGCGCTGGACGCACCGACTTCGGTGTCACGGCGGCCAGCGAACTGCAGGTAGAGATCACCGTGGGTGCCGGTCCGCAGGTGGCGAAGCAGGCACCGATCGCGCTCGCCCCCGGCTCCCCGGAGAGCATCGAGGTATCGGCGCCGACCGGTCGCAGCGAACTGGGCACGAACGTGCAGGCCGACGTGAACATCGTCTTCGTCCTTCTCGGCGTGGTGGCATTGCTGGCCGGCGGACTCGGGATCGCGAACGTGACCATGCTTTCGGTGCTGGAACGGGTCGGTGAGATCGGCCTGCGCCGCGCGCTGGGCGCCACCGGAAAGCAGATCGCCGCCCAGTTCATTCTGGAGTCAGTGATGATCGGCCTGCTCGGCGGCTTGATCGGTGCGTCTCTTGGCGTGATCGCAGTGGTCGGGGTAGCCGTGGTGCAGCATTGGACGCCGATCATCGACCCGTTCCTTGCGGTCGCAGCCGCCGTTCTCGGCGCAGTGGTTGGCCTACTGGCAGGTTGGTTCCCCGCCCACCGCGCCTCCAGGATCGAGCCGGTGACCGCCCTGCGCGCCGGCTGACCCAAAATCTCAACGCAACCGATTCCGGCGGGAGTCGAAGACCAACCGCCCACCATTGAGGGCCCCTGAACCCTGATCCGCAAAGCGGCCGGTCGAGCCTGTCGAGACCGCGCTCACCCGGTGGATCGATACCGAGGAGCGACCGCGAGGACGCACGGCCACCCAACTACCGTTCCCTGTGGAGCGTCGATGAGGAACGAACGCACCCTCCAATCGGTCCCTGAGGAGGTCGCTCTGCGACCGTCACGAAGGGCCCCCGCCACCCTCCTAACGGTCACTGAGGAGCGTCCGTGAGGAGCGAGCGCGCCCTCCAATCGGTCCCTGAGGAGCGTCCCGCGAGGAACGAACGCGCCCTCCAATCGGTCCCTGAGGAGGTCGCTCTGCGACCGTCACGAAGGGCCCCCGCCACAGTCGAAACCAGATAACGAAATATCACCAAAACGCTTGCGTACGTAGTTGGATGACATTAGAATAGGACGTATGCAAAGCAGCTCCGATCAGGAAGACCTGGCCGAACTGCTCAACGCCCACATCACCGCAACCCTGGCCCAACTCCCACCCGAA
>Ga0209477_1000549_pt1 | contig 23352 bp, 24 predicted proteins | sample KloWWTupernatant_FD_187180 | JGI IMG/M metagenome (GOLD analysis project Ga0209477, IMG submission 187180) | Active sludge microbial communities from Klosterneuburg, Austria, studying microevolution and ecology of nitrifiers - Klosterneuburg... | ecosystem: Engineered > WWTP > Aerobic digester >... | reverse complement strand
TCGGCCGCTTGTTTGATCAGGTTTGATCAGGTGGGTAAGGTTTGGTCAGGTGTGTAAGGTTTGGTCAGGTGTGTAAGGTTTGGTCAAGTGGATAAGGTTTGATCAAGTGCCTTCTTCCGTCGAGTCTCCAACCTGATCCACCTGATCCACCTGACCCACCTGATCAAACCTTACCAACTCCCAACCGTGACAGATACAACGCGATCAGCCGCGGCGCATCGACCTTGAGCAGGCAGTGCACCGGCGGCGTTTTGTAGAAGTGCCCGCGCCGGTCGACCAGGGTCGCGCCTTTGGCCGGGCCGTCGTGGGGGACCGTGATCGGCCAGCGCTCGCCTGAGAACAGGGTCGGGTCGAGGAGATACAGGATCGCGCACGAATCGTGGGTGTGAATGGCCCCGTGCTGCATCTTGTACCAGTCGCGGTGAAATGCCTGGTAGAAGCCGACCACCTTGACGATGAAGTGGGCCAGCGGATCGCTGCTGGCGGCCAGGGCAGCGAAGTCGTCGTCATTCATCGGCGTCGACTCCGTCACATCGAGTCCGGCCATGGTGATCGGCCAGTCCGCGCTGAAGACCACCGAAGCCGCGTGCGGATCGTTATGCACATTGGCCTCGGCCAGCGGCGAGACGTTGCCCGGGGCCAGCGCGCTGCCGCCCATCATCACGATCTCGCGCACGTTCGCCGCAATGCGCGGCTCGAGCTGCAGAGCCAGGGCCAGGTTGGTCAGCGGGCCAATCGGGACCAGGGTGATCTCGCCCGGGTTGGCCATGATCGTGTCGACGATGAAGCGCGCGGCGGGTATGTCAATCGGCTTGAGCGCCGGGTCGAGCACCGTCGTCCAGCCGATATTGCCCATCGCGTCGTCACCGTGCACCCATTCGCCGGTCGGCCCGGGCGGGAGCACCAGCGGCCGCCCCGCCCCGCGCGCGACCGTGATGTCGGTCCGGCCGGCGACATGCAGCAGATTCAGCGTGTTGCGGGTCGTGGCCTCGACATTGCTGTTGCCAAAGATCGTCGTCAACCCAACCAGCTCGAGCTCGGGCGAGCGCAAGGCGAGGTAGATCGCCATAGCGTCGTCGACACCCGGATCGGTGTCGATGATGATCTTTCGTGTCATGCATTGTTTGAGAGCGAAATACCCTGGCGAGGCCGGGGCATTTCGTTCTCAATAGGGTTTACAGCGATGCGTACATCGTGCTGACATCGGCCCCGTGGAAGCGGGCGGTCTGCCCTGTCGGCGCAAGCGGCTCGTCGTAGAAGAACTTCGGCAGCTCGTCGTCGGCCTCGGTAAAGCCCGCCGCCTTGTTGAACGCATACTCAAGCTTGAGCGCTTCGCGGCCAAGGATGAAGAAGTCATCCTTGGTCAGGGTCGTGCCGCAGGCCGCATTGATTGTCGCCATGATGAACTCGAGGTTCGTCGTTGTGACGGTGCGGCCGAAGATGCACAGCCCAAGCGAGTCCGTCGCCGCCACCTTGACCTGATCCTCGAGGCTGAGAGGCAGAAGCTGCTCTAGCGACATCGCCCGGCTCTTCAACCGAGGCAGGTTGCCCACCGTGTGGTCGGCGCCCATCGCGGTCGCCATCATCGACAGACCGGTGGCCTCGACCACCCGCGGGTCGTAGGCGCTGATGGCCTGCTTCTTGATCACCGGCACACGATCGACCTTGTAGTGCGCGCCGACCCGGGCGGTGCCAGCGGCCCAGATTTTGCCATTCGGCGTGCCGGCCTTGATCTCGGCCAGGGCCCGGGTCATAAAGTCAATGTCTCCAAACTCGGCCAGGCCGGCCTGCATCAGCACCCCCAGGGTCGCGCCAGTCTCGATGGTGTCGACGCCCAGGTCATTGGCGATGTAGTTCAGGGCGGCCAGGTGATCGGGGTCGCTGATCCCGCAATTGGTGCCCAGCAGGCCCAGGGTCTCGTACTCGATTGGCGAAGCGACTTCCTTGCCTTTGGCGTCGAAATAGACGTTGCTGCACTGGATGACGCAGCCGGGCATACAGGCATGGGTCTGGTCGCCGCCACGCGAGGTGTTGAGCGGTCCGATGTAGTCGCCGCCCATCTTGAAGGGTTCGCCCTTGCTCGTGTCGACCAGTTGCCCGCCCGTGAAGTTGCGGATTGGCAGCCCGCCGATATGGTTTTGGAAATCAGCCATGCCCATCGTGCCAACCGCGTTGTAGAACTTCATGATGACGTCGTCGGCCCGGAGCTTCTCCGAGTACGACTTGACCGAATCGCGCACGCCCTTGGGGTCATGGAACTGGGGGACCTTGTCGGTGTCGACGACGATGGCCTTGACCCGCTTGCTGCCCATCACGGCCCCCACCCCGCCCCGGGCGGCCAGGCGCGAGGGGCGCCCGTCGATGTCGGTGAAGGCGATCCCGCCCAGCAGGCCCTGATACTCACCGACCGGCCCGCACAACGCAAAGGCGATTTTCTTGCCGTATTTGGCGAAGAGCGCGTCGCCGACCTCGAAGTTGCCTTTGCCCAGATAGGGCGCCGCGTCGTCGAAGTCGATCGCGCCATCCTTCCTGAAATGGATGACCACCCAATCGGCCGAGGCGTCATGCAGGGTGAAATGGGCGATCATAAGCTGGCCCATGGCGTAGGCAAATGTGCCACCGCCGTTGGCTTCCTTGATCCCGCCGGTGAGCGGGCTCTTGCAGCCGACGCTGGTCCGGTTGGCATTCGAGAAAGTCGTGCCGGCGAACGGGCCGGCCGAGAAGAGCAACTTGTTGGCCGGCGAAAGTGGATCGACGCTCGCCACGCCGGCGTCGAGCATGGTCTTGGCGATCAGCCAGCGTCCCGACTTGACCACGTCGAGGCCGTCAATCTCGCGGGAAACTACCTGGCGGTTGGAGAGAGTGATTTCAATCGCTTTTCGCATGAATTTTGTTTTATTGGAAGAAGCCATCGCCGGCTCCGCCGGGGATGGCTTCTTCCAGCTATTTTGCCCGGAATGGCGCGATGACATGGATGTCGCCGATGTATTCGGGCCGGGCCGGATCTTCAAGCATCTGCCGGATGGCCTGGGATTCCCCGGTGTGATAGAAGTAGTGGTAGATCACCCGCTGCAGCATACTGCCTACGTTGTGCGAGAAGGGCTTGCCCTTGCGCAACGGCACCTCGAGCAGCTTTTCGGTCGTGAGCGTGTCGAGATAGGGATCCGCCGCGGCGGTGACGCGCTGCCAGGCATCCAGCGCGGCTTCAAGCGGCGGCTGGCTGGCCGGCTTGCCATAGCCCGCCCACTCGATGACCTCGGGCGCGACGATCTGGCCCTGGATCAGGTTCAGGAAATACGCCTGCTCGTGATAGGCAAGATGGGCGATGTTCCAGCTCATGCAGTTCATCGGCCCGAGGCGCTTGCGGGCGTCCTCATCCGACACGCCCTCGAAGCCGCGCATGAATTCGGCCCGGGCAAAACGGAGCTGATCGACCAGGGGATGTGGCATATGGAGGGGCTATTCTATCCGGGCCAGCGCGCGCGCAATCTGGGCCGCCACGCGGGCGTTGTTGGCCAGCAGCGCGGTATTCGCTCGCACACTCGCGCCCTCGGTCAGGGCGGCGATGCGGCCAAGCATGAAGGGCGTCGCCGCCGCGCCGTGAATGGCCTGGGCGTCCGCCTCAGCCTGGGCCTGAACGATGGCCGCCTCCGCGACGTCATTTGCGAGCTCATCCGCCTCGGGAACGGGCACGCAGACCAGCTCACCGCCCGGCAGACCGAGCGCGCGGCGGGCCCGGATGATCCGGGCAACCTCATCGGCCGTGTCGGCCCGGACGTCGGCCCGCAGCCCGCTCCGGCGCGAGTAAAACGCCGGAATCTCATCCGTGCCAAAGCCGATTACCGGCACGCCGAGTGTCTCGAGGTGCTCAAAGGTGAGGGGAAGGTCGAGCAGCGCTTTTGCGCCCGCGCACACGACCGTGACCGGTGTGCGTGAGAGCTCAGTCAAGTCCGCGCTCACATCAAACGGATGGCCCCGATGTACCCCGCCGATGCCGCCAGTAGCGAATACGCCGATACCGGCCCGGGCGGCCAGAAACATCGTTGCCGCCACGGTGGTGGCGCCATCACCGCCCAGCCCTATTACGATCCCGATGTCGCGCACGCTGCACTTGCGCGCGCCTTTGGTCGTCGCAAGATATTCGAGTTCCCCCGCCGTCAAACCGATCTTGATCTCACCGTTGATGATGGCGATCGTCGACGGTTCCGCCCCGCCCTCGCGCACACTGCGTTCCATGTCCTGAGCAGTGCGCAGGTTGGCCGGATAGGCCAGGCCATGCGTGATGACGGTCGATTCGAGCGCGACGCGGGGGAGCAAGTTTTGGGTCATGATTTGTCTGTGTGGATGCCCGATTATCGTCTGGCGTCGGCCGTCTTCCCAAGTATCATTCGGCCGCATGCTCAACACCACCGTCGCCATGGCCTTGCTCGACCGGGGCGTCACCCTGAACTGGGACGACGGCGCGACGTTGCACAAGATCACCGCCCAGGCCCGCTATCACACCGAGCACTCGGCCAGCATGCAGACCTTGCGCATCGGCGCGCAACAGAAGGTCAGCGATGAGCCACTCACCCTGACCGCCTCGGACAGCGCCCTCGAAGCGTTCTGGACTTGGACAGAACGCGCGCCAGGCTGGTCGGCGGCGCTGGTCGTGCGCAACAAAAGCGAGTCCGATCTCTTCATCGACGCGCTCGAAGTGGTTCGGGTGGACAGCGCTTTTGGCGGCGTGTTTGGCCTCGGCGCTCCACCCGGTCTATGGCGCTGCGCCGCCGAAACCGACCCGCTTGCCTGGGAAGCCTGGTCCGACTCGGCCGGCAGCGCCGGCGGCTTTACGCGACAAACGGTCCTGGTCGTCCAACCTTCGATGTCCAACCGGAGCGTGCCACCTGCCGTCATGATTCGGGCCCTGGGCGCCGGTCCCGCCCCGGCCGCCGACGATACGGGTCTGGCCGTCGCGCTGCCGGCAACAGGCATCCCGACCGAAGTGCGGCTCGAGGTGACCGGTGAACGATTTGAACGTTTCGCCGCGCGGGCGCGGGCCGATGGACTGCTGCTCGCCCCCGGCGTGTCTCTGGCCTCGCCCGAGTTTTGGATCGTCGCCGGCGATGACGCGGCCGAACTGCTGGGCCTGACATGAGCGAAGCAGCGATCACGCCCGCCCTGCGCCGCAAGGCTGCTCGGATCCACGCGTTACTGCTGAAGGAATACGGCGCGCCCCGCTGGACGCGCCTGGATGGCGTGAGCGAGATGGTGGCCACGATTCTGTCGCAGAACACCAATGACGGCAATCGCGACCTCGCTTACACCCGTCTGCGGGCGCGCTTCAACACCTGGGAGGACGTCCGCGACGCGAAGACCGACGATGTGATCGAGGCCATTCGGCCTGCCGGCCTGGCAAACCAGAAGGGCCCGCGCATCCAGCAGGCGCTAAAGCGCATCACCGAGGAACGCGGCGCGCTCAATATCGACTTCCTGGCCGCCTTGCCCGTCGCGGAAGCCCGCGCCTGGCTGACCTCGATCAACGGCATCGGTCCCAAGACCGCCGCAATTGTCCTGCTCTTCTGCTACGACCGGCCCGCGTTTCCGGTCGACACCCATGTGCACCGGGTGACCGGCCGGCTGGGGTTGCGGCCCGAAAACCTCTCGGCCGACGACACCCACACGCTCATGGAAGCGCTTTGCCCGCCCGGCGCCGAGGGCCCATTTCACCTCAATCTGATTCGGCATGGGCGCGAGGTGTGCGCCGCGCGCCGTCCGATGTGCGAGGCGTGTGGGCTGCGCGCCCTGTGCGACTTTGCTGTCGGGCGAACCGCAGACAGCTGACCGCAGGTTTGGGTCGGGCAGGCGCAATCTGACGGCCGCCCGCGGTCAGCCGCCCGCGGGCTGAACAAGCGATAATCCAGCCACCTTGGATTCCACCCTCTTTGACACCCTCATCACCCGGTTGCGCGGTCTGGGCGAGGAAGATCTGGCGCGAACAAGCGCTTTCATCGACTTTCTCGCCTGGCAGCGCCGGCAGACTCAAGATGCAAGGGCTGACAACGACCCGCGCGTGTGGCGGGCGGATCTGATCGATCTTTTTCCGAACGCGGCGATAGCGGCCAGCGCGCCCGACATGTCAGGTCTTGACGCCCACCTGGGTATGGCCATCGCTGGCGGCGTCGAACGCGCCGCGTTCTTCGCCCATCCGCCCGTGCGTGGTGAGTGCGTCATCACTCTGCGCCTACCCATTCCAGCGGCCACAGCGGCCTTGCGCCTGCGCTTTGGATATGGCATTCGCGATGGAGCCGGTATCGCGGATGCCAATCTGGTCGCGTTCCGAGTCCGGGTGAACGGCTATCGGGTGTGGTCGGCCCACACGAACGCCCGGCGTTGGGACGAGGCAGACATCGCCTTGCCCGTTGAGCCTGGCAGCGTGGCAGCGATCGAGTTCCGGACCGAAGCCCTTGGTGATCATCGCTATACCTGGGCGGCCTGGGCCCAACCGCGCGTCGTGGGCGCGCCAACAGCCTGAGGCCGCCGAGTTTTTGGGAGAAACGTATATGAGCAACACATCCGTCACGACCATGAGTCAGGTCAACTTTAAGATCGACCAGTTGCGCACCCGCATGCAGTCGGCTCACAAGACTGCCCTGCTCGGCGAAACGCGCGAGAAGGCCGGTGATCTTGACCGTTCGACCAATACGATGCTCAAACTGGCCGCCGAACTGCGCGAACGCGGCTACGCCTGGGAGAAGGATATCGAGGGCAAGTGCATAGATGCGCGCGAAAACTGGGCGGCCATTCGGCCGCAGGCGATGAGCGCCATCGAGCGCGAGACGGAAGCGCTGCGCGCAAGAACCTCGGACGCGGATTGGCGCTTCAACAATGCCATCGTCCAGGCGACCAACCTCGACACCGCCGCGCAGGCGCTGGCCGAGGCTGAACAAGCCGTGGCCGGACTCGAAAGCGCAGCCAAGGCCGCCGACGACGCCATCGACGGCATGTTTGAGAAGCTCAAGGCGGACGTGTCAGCTCTGGAACGCAGAATGAAGTCCACCCTCGAGCAGCTCGACCTGGCTGCCAAATCGAAGATTGCCTGGCTGGCCGGAGAGTCGCTCGTGCGGGCAGTCAAAGCCAAGTGGGACCGCGACGGGAAGGATGATCCAAACGGCTATCTGTTTCTCTCGGACCGCCGGCTGGCATTTGAGCGCAACGAAGAAGTCGCCACAAAGAAGACGCTCTTCATCGTGACCGAGAAAAAACGGATCCAGGATGTGATGCTCGACGAGCCTGTTGATCGGCTGCTCGACCTCGAGCCCAGCAAGCGCGGGCTGATGGGCCACGAGGATCATCTGGACGCCCGCTACGGCCCGGGCGCGCGCTTTCCGGTGGCGCACTTTCACATCGATGGGCAGGACTGCAAAGATTGGCAGCTCACCCTCCGCCGAATGAAAGCGGGCGAGCTGGAGGCCTCCCGGGCCGTGCCGGTTTCGGACGCGGAGAAGGCCAGGATCGCGAACGCGCCGACCAAATGCCCGGTCTGCGCGGCGCCCTTCGACGCGCCGATTCTGCGCGGACAGACCAGCATCAAGTGCGCGTATTGCGGCACGTCGATGCCAATATGACCTGGCGTGCCGGCGGTAGAGACGCGCCATGGCGCGTCTCTACTTGCCGGAACATCGGCAGGCGTTATGGAGGATAATCGCTTTACATCATGATCACCGTCATCACTGACTCCACCTGCGACCTGGCTCCCGAAATCGTAGCTGAATACGGCATCGTCGTTGTGCCCATGCTGATTGAGATTGACGGCACGACCTATGAGGACGGGGTCACAATTACGCGCGACAAGTTCTACGCCGGGTTGTCAACTTACAAGGACATTCCCAAGACCGCCGCGTGCTCGCCTGGCGCGCTTGCTGAGGCGTATCGGGCCGCCCGTGCCGCGGGCGCCACAGGGATCATCTCGGTTCACATTTCCCGCCACACCAGTGGCGTGTGCGCGGCCGCCGATATTGCCGCCGCCGACCTCAAGGCCGAAGGGCTTGATGTGCGGGTGGTCGATTCGGGCGTGATGACCATTGCGCTGGGCATGCAGGCGGTGGAAGCAGTGAAAATGGCTCGAGCCGGCCACACCCTCGACGAGATCGTGGCCGCCCTCGACGCGCGCCGGCACGGCAGCCGGATCATCGTCCTGGTGGACACCTTGAAGTTCCTGCGCAAGGGCGGACGGGTCAGCGCCTTCTCGGCCGGAATCGGCGAACTCCTGAATATTAAGCCGCTGCTCGAAATGCGCGAGGGCGTGATCTCAGGCATCGACAAGATCAGGACCCGAAAGCGCGGTATTGACAGGGTCGTCGAGGAAATCACAGCATGGGTGGGCGACAAGAAAATCGTCCAACTGTCCATCGTCTACACCGGCGGCGAGCAATCCGAGGACCTGGCGGCGCTCAAGACCCGGATTGAAGCGCTTGGCCCGGTCCAGCCCGCGGCGCCGATTCTGGCCACGCCGATCATTGCCGCGCACGTGGGACCGATGGGTCTATCGGTCATCGCGGTCACCGGCTGATGGCTAACGTCGCCTCTGACAAGCTACTGAAGATCCTGCGGCTCGAGGCCCAATTGGGCTGCCAGGACAAGGCGGTGACCCGCGGCCTCGCCTCTTTTGCCGCCGCCTGGCTGGCGGACGCGAGCCGCAACGGCATTGAATCCGAACTTGCCGAAACCGTCGCGAGCGAGATGCGCGCCTACAGCGCGATGCCGGATGCCGAGACCCGCCGGCCCGCCATTCAGGCGCTGATCCAACGGCTGCAAGGTCAACCCGCGGCCAGAACATCCGAAGCCGCCCCCCGGCGCGAGGCGCCGGCCCAGCGCAGCGAACGTGTCCCGCTTGAGAATACAGAGCCCGCTGCCCAACGACGGCGCGAACCCGAGCCTGTGGCAGAAGCAGTCCCGATTGAACTGCCCGACGAAGATCGGCGCGCAGAAAGATCTGCGCCGGTCCCGGCGCGGCGTCAGCCTGAACCAGCGCGATCGGCGCCGCGGGTGGCGCCCGCCCGCGACAGCCAGCGACCCTCAGAGGCTGGGCTGGGTCTGGACGCGCCGGTCAGCCGGATCAGCGGCATCGGCCCGACTACCGGCGAGCGTCTCGAGAAGCTCGGCGTGCGGACCATTCGCGATCTGCTGTATTTCTTCCCGCAGCGCTACGACGACTACAGCGCGCTGAAGACCATCAACCAACTCGAGTTGGGTGAGCAGGTCACAGTCCTGGCCCGAGTCACATCGGCCCGCAAACAGGTCACACGCAGCAGCCTGCGCATCATCAAAGTCATCATCGAGGATGCCTCGGGGATGATGGAGTGCACCTTCTTCAGCACCGAGCGCTTTGTTGACACGATGATGCGGAACTTCGAGCCCGGGCGCGAAATCGTGATCTCGGGAAAAGTAACCGAGTATCTTGGGCGGCTCGTCTTCCAGAATCCCACCTACGAACCCGCCGAACGCGAGTGGATAACCGGCGGCAGCATCGTTCCGGTGTATCGCCTGACGGAAGGACTTCAGCCATTGATGCTGCGCCGGGTGATGAAGCGGATGGCCGACTACTGGCCGACCCGGGTGCCCGATTTCCTGCCCGAATCAGTGCGCCGACCGCTCGGTTTGATGTCGCTGGGCGATGCGCTGCACGACATGCACTGGCCGCGCGATCTGCGCGTGCAGCAGTACGCCCGCCGGCGCCTGGCATTCGACGAGCTCTTTGTCATGCAGGTCGCGATCCAACGTCAGCGGGCCCTGTGGCGCGCGACGCCGGCCGCGCCACTGCTGGTGGGCGAACCCACGCTGGACCGGCTGATCGCGGCGCTGCCCTATAGTTTGACCGGCGCGCAGAGACGGGCGATGCAGGAAATCTTCAAGGATTTGCGCCAGCCCTTCGCCATGCACCGGCTGCTACAGGGCGATGTCGGAAGCGGCAAAACCGTCGTGGCCGCACTCGCGATGGCTCTGGTGACCAGCGTAGGCGGTCAGGCCGCTCTGATGGCGCCCACTGAAATCCTGGCCGAGCAGCACTACAACAACCTGCGAGTGCTGTTCGAGGCGATGGCGGCCCGCAAGGCTGCCCCCGCCCTCAACGTGCGCCTGCTCACCGGCAAACTCAAGGCCAGCGAGAAACAGGCGATCTACGCCCAGCTCGCGGACGGCAGCTGTCAGGTCGTTATCGGCACGCATGCCCTGATCCAGGAGGGGGTGCGCTTCAAGGATCTCGCTCTCGTGGTGGTCGATGAACAACATCGCTTCGGCGTCGAGCAGCGCAAGGCCCTCCGCGAAAAGGGCGCGGCCAGCGGGCCGGCCAACCCACACACCCTCGTCATGACCGCGACCCCCATCCCACGCACGCTGGCGTTGACAATGTGGGGCGACCTCGACAACACAGTACTTGACGAGATGCCGCCCGGAAGGCAGCCCATCACCACCCACTGGTTCAGCCCGGTCGAGCGCGAGCGGGCCTACGCCTTCATCGCCGCCCAGGTTGGCGAGGGACGCCAGGCTTTTGTGATCTGCCCGTTGGTGGAAGAGTCGGACAAGGTCGAAGCCAAGTCGGCGGTCGAAGAACACGCCCGCCTGCAAAAGGATGTGTTCCCGAAGCTCAAACTTGGGTTGCTGCATGGCCGGATGAAGCCGGCCGAAAAAGAAGCGGTCATGGCCGCCTTTGCCGCCCGCGAATACGATGTGCTGGTTTCCACATCGGTGGTCGAAGTCGGCATCGACGTCGCCAACGCGACCGTCATGCTGATCGAGGGCGCCAACCGGTTTGGCCTGAGTCAGCTTCACCAGTTCCGCGGACGGGTCGGACGCGGCGCGCACGCCTCGTACTGCTTGCTCCTGGCCGATTCAAGCAGCGCCACCACCGATGAGCGCCTGCAGGCAATCGTCGACACGCAAGATGGCTTCAAGCTCGCCGAGAAGGATCTTGAGTTGCGCGGCATGGGCGAGTTCTTCGGCCGGCGGCAGAGCGGCGAACCCGAGTTCCAACTCGTGACCGCCGCCGATCGTGATCTCCTTGCCCGCGCCAAGGAACAGGCTGAGAGACTGAACGGAGCTGACCCCGAGCTCGAGCAGCCCGAACACGCCCTGCTCCGCGAGCGCGTGGTTGATTTCTGGGCCCGGCGCGAATCGCGCGGCGACGCGTCCTAGATTCTTTCCAGCAAAACATGTGGCGGGATCACCCTCCCCGCGCTCCGCGCGGGGAGGGTGATCCCGTCAATGATTCCCGGGACGACTTTTAGTCTACAATCGCAGCCTTATGCGGCGCGCGCTCTATCCCGGCACCTTCGACCCGATCCACCACGGCCATCTCGACATCGCCCAGCGGGCGCTGCGGCTGTTTGATGAGCTCGTCATCGGCATCTATGACCGGCCCAACAAGTCGCTGCTCTTCAACGTCGACGAGCGGGTGGCCCTCGCGCACATTGCTGTGGCCGACCTTGACGGCGGCGAGCGCGCGCGGGTGACCGTCTACCATGGCCTGACAGTGGATTTCGCCCGCAAATCGGGCGCCAAGACCATCGTGCGCGGGCTGCGCAACAGCGTCGATTTCGACTTTGAGTGGCAAATGGCCCAGACCAACCACTGGATGGCCAAGGACGTCGAAATCATGTGCCTGTTCGCCAACGCGCCATACAACTTTGTCAGCGCGACCCTGGTTCGAGAGGTATTTACGTTGGGCGGCGATGTGCGCGACCTTGTGCCCGTCCACGTCTCAGACGCCCTGGCCCGCAAGCGCGCGCATCCACCTGGTCTGTGAAGAATACGGAATCAACATCCCCGGCTTCGCCGGGGATGTTCATTCCGACATTCCCGCTGTTAGCGGACCACAATCACCGCGACCGTCTGATTGCCGGCCGAATCGCGCGCAACCGCCGTTAACACGCCGCCGGCGGGGCTGATGATCTCGCCTGAAAACACGCCGTCGGAATCGACGATCGCCGCCACGCCGTTGACAATGACGACAGCTCCGGCTTCAGTCTTGCCGGAAAAGCCGAACTTGCCCGCCGCGGCATCGCGCTGCGCGATGGACAGCGCCGGCGCCATGGTGTCAACCATGAAGACAATGTCGCTTGAGCGCGCGCGGCCATCGTCAGCGCGAACGGTCAAGCTCAAGCGAATAGCGCCTTCCGCGACGGTCAATGGCACGGTGAAGCGCCCGCCTGGGCCCACGCGGGTCTGAATCGGAGCAAGACCTCCCGCAATCTCGAGTTGACCGCCGGCGAAGGCAACACCCGTTACGGTCACCTTTGCGCTGTTGGACAACCCGCCGGGCCGTACGAGCTCGCCTCCCGCGGTCTCAATTTGCGCGCGCGGCTCCTGCAGTTGCACGTCGAGTTTGGTCACGTTATTGGGCACCACCAGTTCCTCGCGCGCGCGGACGTCGGCGCTCAGCAAATCACCCGAGCGTGTACGCACGCCGGCCTGAACCAGACCCTGATCAGTGGCGAGGAAGTCCTCGTCGATGCCGGTCCGAGCGCGGAACACCGTGCCAAGGTCCCGATATGCGCCGCGACGCGTGATCAGGCTGAACTTCGCGCCGTCCCCGCCGGCCCGGGCGCTTCCACCGATGGACGTCTCCACTTCGCCCCGCCGAAGCTCGAGACCCGGTCGATCGACCAGAACTACCAATTCGGAACCCGGTTGCGCGACGGCGATGGTTCCATCTGGGAACGTTATCGTGACCGGCTGAGTCGCCACGATAACGTCGCCACCCCCCAGCGCGGTCTCGCCGCCCGAAACCATCGACGCGTTCTGCCAGCTCAGGAAGAGCGCGCTGCGGCGTTGGCGGACCTCATAGGGTGTTGGGGCCGAAGCAACGACGGAACCCGGCCCAGCCGAGCCGCCCATCGCGACATACGCCGCAAGACCCAGGAAGAATATGGCTGCTGCCGCAACAACGGACGGCAATACCCAGCCACCAAGTCGACTGGCATCCAGATTGCGGATGCGCCGCGCGAGGCGCTCCCAGGCCGTCTCGCTCCGCCGCGCCGCAATTTGAGCCTGCTTGGCGGCGATGGCGGCGGCGGTTATCCGCGCGATCGCCGCCTGCGACAGGACAGGCTCGGCCCGCAGGCCACCCAGCGCCGCACGGATCACCACGGGGTCTGCGGCGATCCGCGCGGTCTGGCCGGCGTTATGTCCGGGCAGGTTGGCCTGGGTCATGAGTGGGCCTCCCCGGACGACAGCAGTAGCCTGAGATGCGCGCGGGCGTCGGTGAGCAGCTTTTGCGTGCTGCGGTGCGATTTGTTGATGATTTCGCTGATCTGCAGCGTATCCATGTCTTCGATGTAGCGCAATGTGATAACCGCACGCTCCAGATCCGGCAGCGCACTCAGGGCCGCGGCAACCCGCTGCTGTTGCTCCCGGGTCACCATCAGATCTTCGGGCAACTCGGGGAACTCAGGTTCCCACTCCTCGGGCATCTCGGCAAACACGATTTCCCGGCGGTCTCGCGACCCGCCACGCCGAACCGCGTCGACCAGTTTGTGATGGGCGATCCTAAGCACCCACGTCTTTAAGCTGCTGTTTGACTGGAATCTATCAATGCCCTCGATGGCGCCAATCAGAGTCACCTGGGCGATATCTTCGATTTCCTCCAAAGACAGGGTGTTGGCGAACCGCCTCGAGTAGCGCGCAATCGCCTGGCCGAATTCCTGACAAAAGAACTCGATGGCCTCGCCGTCGCCCAGTTGAATTCGCCCTATCAGCGCCAAGTCCTCTGCGCGACTCGTCGGCAGTCGAGTTACTCTCACTGCATCCATAGTCGCCTGACCGCTGGGACTTTGCAAAATCCGACTGAGAAGCTCCGCCTATGCCATATTCGGGAAATCTGGCGACATAACTAGCCCTCGAGCAGGCCCAAGAGCGTCGGAAGAAGCTGCTTCTTTCGCGATACGACACCGGGCATTTCCCACAGGGCGTAGTCGCGCTGGCGATACGGCATTGAAACCAGTTTGCGTGTGTCGCCATCCGCAATCAGCAGGCTGTCGTTCTCGACGATATCCGTCACCATCAGCGCGACAAAATCAAGGCCGCGCTGCTGGCAGGCATCTCGCAACGCGCCGCGAATCTCGGGAATCCGCTCATCGAGGGCATATAGGTTGTCTACCTCGACCTGGGCCACGCCGAACTTGACAGCGCCACTGTCGAAGGCCTTGAAGTCGACGCCAACGATGTCCTTGGCGGACCGCCCGGAAACATCGGCGCCCGATCGGAGCAGTTGGTTGCCGTACTCGGCCAGGGGCTCGTCCACGTCATTGACGCCAAAAGCCACCCTGGCAACCCAGGTTGCCGCGGCTTTGTCCCGGGCCGTCGTCGTCGGGCTCTTGAATACAAGGGTGTCGGATAGGATCCCCGAGAGGAGCATGCCCGCGATGGCCCGCGTGGGCGTCAAATCGGCCTCGCGCGCGCTCTCGGCAACCAGTGTCGACGTGCTGCCCACAATGTCGATGTGAAAGGCAATCGGCGTTGCGGTGCCAATGGTATTTAGGCGGTGATGGTCAAGCACCTCGAGCACTTCGGACTCGTCAAGGCCGGACACTGCCTGGCCCGCCTCGTTGTGGTCAACCAGAATGAGCCGCGTACGGGGCGGGCGCAGAATATCCGCCTTTGTGCAAATGCCAACGTACTTGCCGTCCGCATCGACGACAAAGAAATCGTCGCGTTGGGTCTGGGTCATGCGGGCCCTGTGGTCGGAGACGCGGTCAGTCTTCAGAAACCGTTGCGCGTTCGTGTCACAGGCATGCTGGCACGACACGCTGATCAACTGGCGGAACGGCGCGTCCGCCATGTCCAGGCGCATTGACAGATAGTCAAAGACGCTCTTTCCAGTCACCAGGCCGATTGGCGAGCCGTCAACATCGACGACCGGCGCGGCGCGCTCAGTTTCGGCGTACTTGCGCCACGCTGCCGAAAGGGGCTGGCTTGGCATGAGCGGGCGAACATGTTGCGCGATCGTCAAAAACCGGGGCGAGGCATCATCCAGCAAAGCAGGAATCTCCGCCTCGAAGCGCTTGACCGCGAAGGTCGTTTGGGCATTCAGGGCGCCGGCGCGCGCCGCTACGACATCGAGGCCATCGCGTTCTCGCTTCACCCATGCATATCCCATGGCTGACGCGATCGCGTCGGTGTCGGGATTCTTGTGACCAACGACGTAAATCATATGTTGAACATTTTAGCCCGTAAGGGTGTCCGCGCCCCGGCGCACGCCGGAGCGGGGACATCCCATGCGAGCTTGATGCCAAGGGCGCTTCAGGTGTGCCGGCCGACAAGCACGACGACAAGACCGCCGCGCTGGGCGACATTGACGACTTGTTTCTGGGAGGCGCGCCCGAGCACGCCCGTGCCATACTTCGTCGGCGCGAATCCAAACACAACGTAAAAAGGCTCGACGGCAATCGACTTGTCGTGTTGGGCCACCGGGAATTCATAGGCGACGACCCGGGCCATCTTTTGCACCACCCACTCGCCGGGTTCGGCAATCGCGGTCTGGATGGCGGCGTCCCAGTCGGTCTCGCTCACGGTCGGCCCGATGAGCACCCGATCGCCGCCATAGCTTCGATTGGGCTTGATGACAAGAGTGTCGCGATGCAGCCGAGTGAAGGCGGGCAGATCAACCTCATCCCCATGGTAGTCGGCTGTTTTGCGCTCAGACAACACCCGCGTCCACAGAATATGGCGACGCAGGAGTTGCCGCTCGCCAGTGGTGAAGAAATTGGCAAAGCGCGGATCGGTGAATATTTCGAATGCGCTCTTGTGGTCAAAATCGCCGCCCAGCGACGAAACCATTTGGTTGCGCGCAAAAAGCGTGCGGGGAACGATGGGGTCCCCGCCCCACTCCGCGAAGTCGAGAAAGTCGCGGGTATCGTAATCCCGGTAGACGATGTCGATCTTGCGCCCTTCGTAACGCACCTCATCCTGGCTGAACGCAAGCTCCGTGGGATCCACATAGACCGCGTCGACGCCTTGCCCGCGGAACCAATCGGCGAGCGCGCCGAGTTCGCTGGGGCCATCTCCAGAATACTTGGCATCGGCAAGGGCAACCGAGCCGCCCGGCCGGCCGATAACCTCAAGGTGGTCCTGCAGTTCGCGCAGAAAGAGCGAACGCAGGTCCTCGCCGGCCTCGAGGTGCAGGCTCGGCGCCACGGCGCGCAGGGCCGGCCAGACATGATCCACCACGACTTTTTCGGCGCCAGGCACCAGCACTATTCCGCCCACGCCAACCAGGTTGGGCTCGACAAACTCGAGCGAGTCCTTCCAGGAAGGGCTGACAAAATCAGCCATCGCATCCAACCGCCCAAAGACGCAGTGGCTGTTGCGGTGTTGGGGCGTCCATGTCTCGCGCAGCAGGGCCTCGTGGTCTGGGTCGAGCGGAACGGTCTTGCGAATCTCGGCGTTCTCGAGATACATGTCGGGAATGCGCTTGAGCGCCTCCAGCAGCACATTCGAGACCGTGTGATAGTAGTTCATCTGCTCGGTGAGCAGGCCAGTCGGTCGAAGAAGCACATTGATCGTCTCGTCTTTGCCGTCCCGGGTGTAGGTCAACCCAAGCGCGCCGGCTGCGGCGGGAACCTCCTCCGCCAGACGCCAGATGGTGCTGGCGGACAAGTCAAAAAAGGCGCGGCGAATCTGCGAGTCGAGCGAGAATGCCTTGAGACCACGTTCGTCGGACGGGGATAGCGGGCTTGCCATGCGTAGATTCTAGGGCGGGTTGCGCGGGCGTCAAATAGCCCACGTGGCGCATGGTATAACCCGTAAGAATCACTGACAGAACCCGGTCCGGAGGCGATAACCCCCGTCCCGGCGTACGCTGGGACGGGGGTTATCGCCTCCGGAACAACGGTTTGTCAGGAATCTTGAGCGCCATGGTGATTCAAGTCACTTTCCTCGGCACGGGTTCCGCGCTGCCAAGCCGCGGGGCCGCCAATTGCGCATATCTCATTCGCGCGGGGGCCGCCACAATCCTGATCGATTGCGGGCCATCGATACTCCAACAACTGGATGCGGTGGCTGTGTCGCCCGGTGAAATCACCCATGTGTTTGTCACCCACAGGCATGGCGATCACGCTCTGGGGTATCCCATGCTTGCCCTGTGGTGGGCGCTGAAGCTTCCGCGCGATGGCCCACTGCCGGCCGTCATCGCGAGCGCCACAACGTGGATATCGCTCGATGCGCTGATTTCTCACAGCTATGGAGACGCGCACGTGGCGAGCCGGGCGGGCCAGGTCCAACGAATCGTGCTTCCAACCGAACAATCTGCCGAGACGCCAATCAACCCGGCCATCATGTTGCGCACCTGGCCGATGAAACATGGTGATTGGGCGCCCGTCCTGGGCGGCCGGTTTGAAATCATCGACGGCGAAACCAGCAGTGGGCGGCAGGTGAAAGCGCGGGTCGTCACGCTCGCCTTCACGGGCGACACTGAGTCGACCGAGAATGTGCTCCTGTTGGCCCAGAATGCCGATCTGCTCGTCCATGATGCCGGCCTCAGCGCCAGCCTGACCCCGGATCTGAAAATGGGCGCGCACGGCCACAGCACAGCCGAAGCGGCGGCCGAGCTTGCTCAGCGCGCCGGCGCGCGCCACCTTGCGCTTGTTCACCTGGAGGGCGAGAACGTCGACGCCGGACACACGGTCGTCTATCTGGCCGAGGCATCTCGCGCCTTCGATGGTTTGGTCAGCGCTCCCGCGGCCGGCCTGACCTTGCGTTTTTAATATTGGAGACACATGACAACACTTCTTGCCCCCACCTTTGACGAGTTGCTCCGCCCGGAGACCGCGCCGGCGGACATCCGCGCCCGCGCCGCGGCGGCCCGAACGACCGCGCCGCTCGATCCCATCAACCTGTTCAACATGAACTGGATGGATCCGGCGACCGGAAAGCCCAATTACTTCGTCATGCCGAAATCGCTGACCGGCGTCGACGCCGAAATCGTGGTCATGGTCGCCAAGGATTTCCCGACCGGCAGCCACAAAGTCGGTCCGGCCTACTCATGCATGATCGAGAAGTACGTCCGGGGCGAGCTCGATCGCGAGAAGCACACCCTGGTCTTCCCCAGCACCGGCAACTATGGCATCGGTGGAGCGTGGGTGAGCGGGCGGGCGGGCTTCAAGGGCATGGTGATTCTGCCCGAAGGGATGAGCCGCGAGCGGTTTGAGCAGATCGAGAGCTACGGGGCCGGAATCATCAAGACCCACGGCAGCGAAAGCAACGTCAAGGAAATCTACGACGAGTGCAACCGGATGAACCGCGAGCACCCGGATACGGTCCGCATCCTCAACCAGTTCGCCGAGATGGGAAACTATCGGTTCCACTATCACGTCACCGGCAACACGGCCGTCGGGCTGGAAGCGGAGCTCAGCGCGCGCCTCGGCACGCGCGGCATCAGCGCCTTCTGCTCGGCGATGGGCAGCGCGGGCACGATCGCCGCCGGAGACCGGATCAAACAGGCCTTCCCAGGCTGCCGCATCGTCGGCCTCGAGCCCACCCAGTGCCCAACGCTCTACAACAACGGTTACGGCAGCCACGAGATTCAGGGCATCGGCGACAAGCACGTGACGTGGATCCATCATGTGGCCAACATGGACGGGCTGGCCTGCATCGACGATATGGAGGCCCTGCGCATCACGCACGTATTCACTCACCCGCTGGGAAGCGAAGCATTGACAAAGCACTACGGCGTGGGCGCCGCCGACGCCGCCCGCATCGCCGATATCTTTGGCATCAGCGGCGTATGCAACCTGATTGGAGCGATCAAGACGGCCCGCCACTTTGGCCTGGGCAAGAAGGATGTCGTCATGACCGTCGCGACCGACAACAATGACCGCTACAAGTCGGTGATGCAGTGGATGGAGACCGATCACGGCCCCATGAGCGACACCGTCGCCCACATCCGGATTGGCGGCATTCTCCGTCATCAGAAAACCGACTGGTTTCGCGATGGCACGCCGGACGCGCGCCGGCAGTGGCACAACCTGAAGTATTACACCTGGGTCGAGCAGCAGGGCAAGACGGTTCAGGAACTCAATGCGCAGCTTGACCCGGACTGGTGGCTCGAGCATCAGGCCATGGTGGCCGACACCGATCGCCGGATCCGGGAGATGCGCGGCGGATGATCCATCCCGAAGATCGGGTCCTGGTGTGCCTGGTGAATTCAGCCCGGGATCTCGAGATCGCGCGCTGGGACCACTGGTATCGCCTCCCGGTTCGGGCCGCGCCGCGCGAGTATCTGGCGGATGTGCTGTGCTTCTATCTCACTGCCGACTTCGGCGACGAGAAGTGGTCAATCCAGGAGTACGCCCGCGTGCGCGGGCACGAGCTGGTCCGGAGAATCGATCTGTTCCCGGACGAACCCGCCCATCCGCGCGCGGGCGAGATCTACTACAAGTATCAACTTGGGCCATTGGAGCGACTGGCCCGGCCCATTCCTTCGCTCAAATGGCGCCGCATCACCCTGATGCAGACCAATGGCGACCGCCTGCTGCACGCGCTCGAGATCGCGGATCTGGCCGAGGAAAAGGGGCTGATCAGGCTTATGGATGAAGACGGGGGAATCAATGAACTCTGACAACACCATCGACCAAACCATCGTCGAGGATCTCGACGGCATCACCGTCATCCGGGGCGGGGGCGGGCAACGCGGCTGGAACGGCATCAAATACAAACAGGGCCTGTCTGGCAAGAATGCCGGCGCGCAGAACCTCTCGATCAATGTGGCGACCGTGCCGCCCGGCGCCATCGCCTACGCCCACATCCATGACGGCTTCGAGGTCATGCTTTTCATCGTGCAAGGCAAGGTCCGGCATGCCTACGGCGATAACCTCGAGCAGGAGGTCATCAATGAGGCGGGCGACTTCATCTACATCAAGCCTGGCGTACCGCATGAGGTCTACAACATCGGTGATGGTCCCCTGATCGCATTTGTCGCGCGCTCAACCGCCGATGAGTGGGACAAGATCGTCAACTATCCGTCAATGCATCGCCCTGCTCAAGACCCGATTTCCTGACGCAACGTTCGCCGGCTTCGCCGGCGAACGTTGCGTCAGGGGTATCCCTACACTATGGCAAAAATCAACTACAGCTGGGACGACATCGACGCCCTTACCCGCCAGCTCGCCGAGCAACTGCGGGGGCAGCCGATTGACGCCGTCATGGCAATCACCCGCGGCGGCATGATTCCGGGCTGCCTCATCAGCGAGATGCTCGACATCCGCAACGTAATGACGGCTGCGGTGATGTTCTACACGGCGATCGAGAAGACAATCGATGAACCTCGCTTTCTGCAGTTTCCCGCCGATCCGCTGCTGGTCGGCAAGCGGGTGCTCATCGTCGACGATGTGTGGGACAGCGGCAAGACCGCCATGGCAGTCCGTCATCGGGTGGTCGAAGCCGGCGGGCTGCCCATCGTCGCCGTCATCCATTACAAGCCCACGGCCAGCCGCTACCCAGACAGTCGGCCCGATTTCTATGCCTTCGAGACGGACGCCTGGATCGTCTATCCGTGGGAGCCGGAAGAGGAAGAGTTGTAAGCGCATCAGCAGGCAGTTTCCCGAAAGGCCCTCCCCCGCGACGGCGGGGGAGGGCCTTTCGGAGTAACTGGCTTGCGTAGTAGATCATCATGGACAAGATCGATTTCGACGAATATCAGCGCCAGTCGCGCAAGACCTGGAGCCTCATCCACACTGACCATGCCATCGTCTACCCCACCCTCGGCCTGGCCAATGAGGCCGGTGAAGTGGCCGGCAAGGTCAAAAAGATCTTCCGTGACCGGGGCGGCGAGATTACGCCCGCCGACCGGGATGCGCTGAAGGGCGAGCTCGGCGATGTGCTGTGGTATCTGGCCCAGATCGCGACCGAGCTCGACCTCAGCCTGGAAGAGATCGCCAGCGCCAACCTGACCAAGCTTTTTGATCGGCTCGAACGCGGCAAGATCAAAGGCGATGGAGACACCCGCTGATGCGCCTGATCTTCGCCCGGCACGGGCAGAGCGAAGCCAACGTGCTGCGGATCATGTCCAACCGCGACCTGCCGCACGGGTTGACGGCGCTTGGCTGGGAACAGGCGGAGGCGCTCGCCGAGCGCATTGCGGTAGAAGCGCCGACGGCGCTGTATTGCAGCCCGATCCTCAGGGCACGGCAGACCGCCAGCGCCGTCGCCAAGCGATGCGGGTTGTCCGCCCTGCCCGTCGACGCGTTGCGCGAACCCGATTGCGGCGAGCTCGAAGGCCTGGGCGACCCAGCCTCGTGGCAGGTTCACGATGCGACGGTCGCGCGCTGGCGGGCCGGCGAAGGGGATGCGCGACCGCCTGGGGGCGACAGCCTGAACGATGTGCGGGCGCGCTTCCTGCCGTTTCTGGACGACCTGGTCAGCCTGTATCGCGCCACGCCGGCCACAATCGCGCTGGTTGCTCATGGAAGCCTGCTGGGCAACCTGCTGCCGGACGTATGCGCGAATGTGCCTGCCGATGCAGCGCAGCGCTATGGCATGCCAAACGCAGGGACCTTTGTCGTCGAGGTCCGGCCGCGCGGACTGGTCTGCGTCGAGTGGGCGGGCCAGGCGCTCATTGAAGCCAACAAATGACCGCGCCTGTGAAATGCGCGATCTATCCACAGACTACGCAGATTTTCGCGGATTTGGACATGCGTCGTGCGGACACGGAAAAGACGAATCGGCGGAAATCGGCGTAATCTGTGGATAGACGATTGGCGCGGGCCCTTCGACGGACTTGGTACGCAACGTCGAAAGAGGCGCACTCGATCAATGCTTTCGTCTACACGATGGCGAGCACAACCGTCAAGGTCAACAGACTGAGCAGGGTTGAGACGAGGACGGCCGAGATCACGAAGTCGGGAAGCAGGTCATTTTCGACCGCGATAATCGAAGCCAGCACAGCCGTCGGCATGGCCGCCTGAATGACGCCGACCGCCCGCTCGAGGCCGGAGAACCCGAAAAGAGCGGCGAGCGCGAGCGCGATGAGCGGGGCGCCCACCAGACGCGCAACCGACGACCAGACCAAATCGCCCGAGAATTTCGGCCGCCCGGCCGCGGCCAGTTGTGCGCCGAGCGCGATCAGCATGACCGGGATCATGGCCTGGGCAAGCAGGTCGACCCCACGGGTGAGGAATGGCGGCAGGGCGATATCCAGGGCGTTGATGAGCAGCGCGGGCGGGAGCGCCAGCAGGGCTGGCGTTTTCACGACCGCCAGCATCGCACGCCCCACCCCGCCCTTGTGGAAGTTGGCCACCGCCACGCCCACGACAAACGACACGATCAGGATCGCCAGGAAGAAGATCGTCGAGTATTCCACCGCGAGGGGTTGATCGGGAAATCGAAAACGCACCATCGGCAGGCCAAAGTTGCCGGTGTTGCCAAAGACGCCAATCAGCACAAACGCGGCGGTGGTCTTGGCGTCCCGGCCCAGTAACCGGGCAATCAAGTATCCAAGTCCGGCCGCCAGCAGCGCTGTGACGATGCCATAGGCCGAAAGGCCGGCGGCCAGCGCGGCACTTACTTTTGTCCGGCTCATCACATCGAAGACAAAGGCGGGCACGAAGAGATAGTAGGCCACCCGCGAAAGCGTGCGCGAGTCGAGCTTCAGGCGCGGGCTGATCGCATAGCCGACGACAACCAGACCAAACACAGGCACGATGACGTTGAGGAAGATGCCAAAAAGCGCCGCCACGGCGAGCGAGTGTAGCAGAGCGCATGTATTCAGCCTGCGCTCAGGCAGCTGCGGACAATAGCATTTTGGTCATCAAGGGGTAACGCATATGTCCATCGATCTCGCACAATTCAAAACGCACAAATTCCTGAATCTTGAAACGGTCCGCAAGAGCGGTGTCACCGTCGCCACGCCGGTCTGGTTTGTCGAGCACGACAGCAAGTTTTACGTCCGGACCGTATCCGACGCGGGCAAAGTCAAGCGCATTCGGAACAACGGACAAGTCCGGATCATGCCCTGCGGGCAACGGGGTGAGCCGAAGGGCGAATGGATCAAGGCGACCGCCCGCCTGAAGTCAGCCGAAGAGGACGTCCAGATCAACGCCTGGTTCGAGGCCCGCTTCGGTTTCGCGAAGCGCATCTTCGATCTTATGAACACCCTGCGCCGGACGAAGTGGCAGGCGATTGAGATCGTGCCGGGGTAGCGCACGACAGCCTTATGGCCCGGGCGTTGGAGCGATATCCACATTGCCCGGCAGGGTTTGGCGCTCGCGCGCGGCATTGCTCGTGTTCGGGCACGACTCGTAGTCCTCGCCCAGAACAAGGCGAATCTGAGACGCCGCGCCGGCCGACGGTTGGCTCAACACGTCTGCGGCTTGCAGGGCAAAA
>Ga0209477_1000545_pt1 | contig 23474 bp, 18 predicted proteins | sample KloWWTupernatant_FD_187180 | JGI IMG/M metagenome (GOLD analysis project Ga0209477, IMG submission 187180) | Active sludge microbial communities from Klosterneuburg, Austria, studying microevolution and ecology of nitrifiers - Klosterneuburg... | ecosystem: Engineered > WWTP > Aerobic digester >... | reverse complement strand
CGGCACCCTGAGCGGGCTGGCCACCAACACCAACTACTACCTGCGGGCGAGCGTGATCAACCGCGCCGACCAGGTCGTGATCGGTGACCGCACCACGTCCATCCTGGGCAAGACCCTCTCGCCGATCGGTTGGATCCACGGCACGGTCACCGGCGCCCCGGCAGCCACCCTGAACAACTACGTCGCTGCGGCCTACTCGACCAGCACCGACGACGTGAACGAGCAGGTTGAGCTCACCGATACCGACGGTGACGGCACCTACGAGTACAAGCTGCAGGTGCGTCCGGGCGGGTACTACGTGCAGATCGTAAACGTCGGTACCACCAACTACACGTCACTGTGGGCCCTCACCGGCGGCAACGGCGCGCTGGTGAAGAGCTCGGCCACCCAGGTCGGCGTCGCAGTCGGCGCCACCACCGAGGCACCGGCGGTGAAGGTCGGCGAAGGTGGAACGATCAAGGGCCGGATCACATGCCCGGGCCAGGGCACGAAGGACAGCTGCTCGATCGACGTGACCGCGATGATCGGATCGAACGTGATCGGTCAGGACCGTAGCGACTCCGACGGCAACTACGAGGTCAAGGGCCTTCCTGCGTCCGCCTACACCGTGCGGGTGAATCACGCCGAGGACCGCTTCATCGCGCGCAACACCACGGTCACCCTGGCGTCGGCCGGCGCGAGCGAGACCTACGACTACACGCTGGAGAAGCGCAGCTTCCTCACCACCTACAAGGTGCGGTTCACGAAGAAGGGCAGCGTGCTGAAGTGGTCGAGCCGCGCATACCTGGCCGCGGTGCTGCCCACCGAGCGTGCCGACAACAACGACTTCCAGTGGTACCGCAACGGTGCTGCGATCGGCGGCGGCAGCAGCCACCGCATCACCGGTGCGGACAAGGGCAAGAAGATCAGGCTCTGCGTGCGCTTCGGCCGGTTCGGCTTCCACACGGCCGACTGGGCCTGCTCATCGGCCAAGAAGGTCTAGCGCGGTCTGGCCGTGTGCGAATGCGGCAGGAATAGGGTCGAGCCATGCTGAACCGTTCACGGCGATGGCTGCGCCGGCTGACGGGCTCGACGCCCGATCCCAAGCCGACCGGCCTTCGGCTGTCTTTCGGCACGCAGGAGGAGTTCGCCGCGTTCGTATCCGACCCGCGCGCTCGGCGGAAGTACTCCGCGCTCGAGATCAGCGTCGATCCCTGGTTCGCGATCCGTCCAGACTGGACGGGCCGACTCGGGCCGCTGAAGGGCGTCCGCTCTGTCGACACCGAGTTCGACCACGACGGACGTCGGGCCGTGGTGCGGCTCTCGCTCGCTGAACCGATCGCGGGCTTCGACCTCGTCCGGGCTGCGTTCGGACTGTTCTACCCGGCACGCCCGGCGACCGGATGGGGCGGCAACCGCGTCGCGATCGACGCTGGGGCGCCGGTCGAGCTGTGCTGGCAGCCCGGCGGCGGACTACGTCCGCTGTATCCGCGCAAGCAGAAGAAGCAGTTCACCGACTTCGAGATCGTCGTGGACGGCGAGGGCGAACACTGGCTCGGTCAACACCCCGAACCGCCGGTGCTGGTTGTTCGGCCGTCGGCGCCAGCCGTCCTGATCGACCCGTTGGTGCACCGCCCGCTGGAGCGGCGGCAGCCGTCCGAAGCGACGTCGTCCGCTGTTGCTCGGCTGCAGGACGGACGCCTGCTGATAGCCGCGAGCGGGCAGACGCTGGTCGAGGCGGACGCGGCCGCGAGACTCACTGCTTCCGGGCTTCGCCAACTGGCGCTGGTGACCGACATCGACGTCTCGGGGCTTGGCGGTGGAGAAATCGCCTCCCGACGGGTCGCCGAATTGGCGGCCTACGGCGCTATCGTGCACGGCGCCGCGCCCGGCCTCGACCTAGTGCCGGAGTTGGCGACGCTGGTCGAATCGCCGTTCGCGCGAGTGGGGCTGCTCGACCATATGAACCGCTCGCAGGCTCAGGTTCGAGCGGTGATGACCGGTCACACCAGGGCGTTCACGCAGCAGGAGTTGCCGTCGATCTCGGTGATCCTGTCGTGCCAGCGGCCCACTCTGTTGGTGCGGATCCTGGAGCAGCTCGCCGCGCAGGACCACGCAGCAGTGGAGGTGGTGGTCGGCTGTCACGGCTTCGCGGCACCGGCCCGCGAGTCGTTTCCGGAGAGCGTTCAGGCGGTGCTGGGACCGATCCTCGAGTTCGACTCCACAGTGATCTTCGGCGACGTGCTGGCGGGCCTGTCGGCGGCTGCGTCCGGTGACTTCATCACGAAGGTGGACGACGACGATTGGTACGGGCCCCATCACCTCACCGACCTACTGGCTGCCTGGACGTACTCCGAAGGCACGCTGGTGGGCAAGAAGCTCGCGCTGGTGCACTTCGAGGACGACGACGCCCTGGTGGTGCGGCGTTTCTTCCTGGAGGGCTACCGCTGGCAGGTGGCCGGTGGTGCAGCGATCATCGCGCGCCACGACCTGGCCGCAATCGGCGGCTGGCGCTCGCAGCGCCGAGCGGTCGATCGCGGCCTATGGACGCGTGTCGAGGACGCCGGCGCACTCACCTACGCCTGCAGCGGCCCCGGTTATGTGCACACTCGCCACGCCGGCCCACACACCTGGGCCGTGGACGACCAGCATTTCCGCGAGAGCTATGCCGAGGAGACCCTGACCGGCATTCCGCCCGCCGCGCTTGGCCTGCTCTGACGCCTTACGGTCCCTGAGCCCTGATCCACCGATCGGCTGGTCGAGCCTGTCGAGACCGCGCCCATTCGGTGTATCGAGGCTGAGGAGGCTTTCCGAGAAACCAGGAGCCCCAACAGCGAACTTACCGGTTTCTGAGGAGGCTTTCCGAGGGACGAGGAAAGCCGTCACGAAGGGCCGGCACCTCGACAGGATTCGATCCGGCGGCCCTTCGTGACGCGTCGCTCGTTCCTCGCAACGCTCCTCAGGGACCGGTTGGGTGGGGCCTTGATCGTTCCTCGCAACGCTCCTCAGGGACCGGTTGGGTGGGGCCTTGATCGTTCCTCGCAACGCTCCTCAGGGACCGGTTGAGTGGGGCGTCGCTCGCTACTCGCAACGCTCCTCAGGGATCGGTCAGAGGCTGGCGGGGTCTCGACAAGCTCGACCAGCCGATCGGCAGGTCAGGCCTTGACGCGGAACTCGTTCTTGATCGAGGCGGCGTGGGCGGTGGCTTCGGCGGTGATCCGGTCAGCTTCGGCGACGAAGGCCGCTGTCGGGCCGGACGGGAGGTCGCCGAGCACGTACTTCTTCATCTTCACCCGGTCGGCGCGCAGCGAGTCGGTGCCCAGTGCGTCGGTGAGGATCGCCGACAGGTTCGACAGGTCCTTCTCCAGGATGTAGGAGGCTCGTTGGGTCGGGAACGTGTTGTAGTAGGTCGCCGGGTCGAGCTCGCGGGGGTTGGACGTGATCAGTGGCCGCTCGGTGTAGAGGTAGTCGGTCACGACGCTGGAGATGTCCGAGATCAGCGCGTCGGCGGCGTCGAAGCACTCGTAGAGCGTGATGGACGCCTCCGGTCCCACGTAGAGATGGCCGTTGTTCGCTGCGGCGAGCATCTCGACTATCTCGACCCTGGCCTGGGCCATCCCCGGACGCTGCACTCCGCTGGCCGGGTGGGGTTTGAAGATGATCCGGACGTCGGGCAGTTCGGTCAGGATGCTGCGGATCATCTCCGGTCCCATCCGCTCCAGCGAGGAGTAGTTCGACTCTTCGTAGTAGCCCTCGAACGTCGGCGCGTAGAGGATCGTCCGGCGGTGGTCCGCAACGATCGGGCCAACCGCGAGTTGCTCGACCTGGGGCCGTCCGATGATCGCGTACTGGCTGTCAGGCATGTGGATACCAGCGGACACGTAGCGGTCGATCGCGGCCCTGCCAGCCACCCAGACGCCGTCATAGACCCGGGACACCGGGTTCGCCGAGGTGGACTTGTCCGAGTCGCCGTGGTTCAAGAAGACGTGGCGAATGCTCGCCTCGCGCAGGAGGTGGACGTTCTTTCCCGCGTTGGCAAGGTAGTACGCCACCTTCGTCGCCGGCCGGATCAGCTCCTCAACGTGCCGCGTCTTCGGCGCGTACACCACCGGGATCGGCGTGGGTGCGATCGCCAGGAGGTGGCTGGCCTCGCGCACCATGATGAACGACTTCTGGTGCAGAGCCTCGATCGCCGGCACCCACTGGTTGAGGATGTAGAGCGCCTGGCCTGCGTCCGCCGACATGTAGACGACCGCGTCGGGCGCGATCGCGTCCAGTTCGTCGGTGACGGAATTCAGGATGCGCACCACCGAGGCTTCCGAGCCGAGCGTACGCAGCCGGCGCACGTAGCGGACGCCGAGGACCCCTAGCACCACCGCCAGCAGCACCACCGCGGACACGTTCAGCCACAGCGGCCAGCGCAACTGGTGCGCCAGCAGGATCCACCCGGTCACCAGCAACTCCGACACCACCACGACGGGGTGCTGCCATGCGGACGCCCGGTAGGCCCGCGCGAACGCCACGCTCGCGTCCGGCTGCGGTTCACCGTTCGTGCGGTAGGCCAGTGCGGGTTGGCGGCTGCCCAACCACGCGGTGCCCACGCGGAGCACGAGGTGCGCGATCTGGACGATCAACACGCCGGCCGCGGCCGCAGCAGCCAGCCACGCGTCCCCGCCGCGTCCGACCAGAGCGACCAGCAGCACGCCCCGGATCAGCTGACGGACGTTCGGGCCGACTCCGAGCCGACGCATCAGCAGCGTCTCGCGGACGCACGCGCGGGACGCGAACCAGTCAGTCAGCACCTCGAGGATCAGGAAGATGATTCCGGGAACCACCCAGCCGCCGATGATGCACGCGGTCACCAGTCCCCAGAGCGCACCCGTGACGACCAGGTAGTTGCCGGCCAGCAGGCGATCCAGCCAGCCCAGCCAGGACGGCATCTCGGGAGTGCCCAGCACCGCGCGAGCGAACTCGAACGACTGTGGCATCCGTACCACTTGGGCGGCGTCGGCCGACTTCGGATCCTCGGACTCGCTCTCGACCTGTTCCTCGTCACTCATCAGTGCTCTTCCCTTCTACCGGCGGGTGCCCGTCCCCGCCCAAGCCGCGGCATGAACCGGCTCAACGACGGGAATCCTCGTACGCGCTGACCACCTCGTTGGTCGGTCCGTCCATGATCAGGTCGCCCTTGTTCAGCCAGATCGTCCGCGAGCAGGTGTCGCGGATCGAGGTCATCGAGTGCGAGACCAGGAAGACCGTGCCGGCGTTGTCACGGATCTCGCGGATCCGGTTCTCACTGCGCTCCCGGAACCGACGGTCGCCCACCGAAAGCGCCTCGTCGACGATCAGGATCTCGTGGTGCTTGATGGTCGCGATGGCGAACTTGAGCCTGGCCTGCATTCCCGAGGAGTACGTCCGCATGGGCAGGTCGATGAAGTCCTGTAGTTCAGCGAAGTTCACGATCGGGTCGTGCAGGTCCTCGATCTCTTTGCGGCTGAGGCCCAGGGCGAGCCCCCCCAGAATGATGTTCCGGTCGCCGGAGAGGTCGGGGATCAGCGCCGCTCCCACCCCCAACAGGTTCGGCCGGGACGCCGCGTAGACCGCTCCGGACTCAGGGGGCGTCAGGCCGGTGACCGCTCGCATCAGGGTCGACTTGCCCGACCCGTTCGACCCGATCACGCCGATCGACTCGTTCTCGTACGCCACGAAGCTCACACCCTTGAGTGCGTGGACGACACGGATCCCGCGGCTGGGTGCTTTGAGCACGCCTCTGGTGTTTCGCTTGATCGCCTTCCCGCTGGAGTAGACGCGATACTTCACGTGCAGGTCGTCGACGATCACGACCGGCCTGCGGCCGTCCGCACCCACGGAATCAGGAGTGATGACCGGGCGCAGCGGAGTGAGCGGCTCAGTCACGTCCGTACCTCTCCTCCGCGGCCCAGAAGAACAGCAGGCCGAACGTGAAGGTGAGCACCGACCAGACCGAGAAGTACACCCAGTACATCGGGTCGTAGCTGCTTCCGCCCATCAGACTGGAGCGGGCCATCTGCAGCACCTGATAGAGCGGGTAGAAGTCGTAGAGCCGCATGACAGCCGGATGCGCCTGGAAGATCTTGCTGACGTCGAAGAGCACCCCGGAGGTGTAGAAGAGGATGCGCGACAGGTAGGGCAACAACTGACTCAGATCCTGCACATGGACGGTCAGTCGAGCCGCGATCAGCGCCACGCCCGTGTTGAACAGCGTGAACAGGAAGAGCAGCGGGATCATCCCGAGCCAACTCCACGTCGGCCAGTGGCCAAGGAACGGCAACAGGATGACCAGCAGGCCCATCGACGGCAGCAGCGAGAGGAACTGCTCGATCACCTCTGCCACGGGAAGGGTGAGCCGCGGAAACGCGAGCGACTGGACCAGTGATTGGTTGCCGGTGATCGACTTGGCACCCTGGGTGAGGCTCTTGGCGAAGAACTGCCACAGGAACACGCCGATCACCACGCGGGCGGCATAGTCCTCGCCGCGGTTGGCGCTGGTCTGCAGCACGCCGAAGATCACCCCGTAGATGATCGCGTTCAGCACCGGCTGGAGCAGCAGCCAGAGGACGCCAAGGCGATTGCCCTCCAGGTCGGCGCGGAGCCGGTAGCCGGCCATGGCCGTGATGAAGTCGCGGCGCTGCCAGGCCTGCTTGAGGTAGGTCCAGAACGGGGGACGCGCGCCAACCCGGTGCAGGCCGTGATCCTCGGCCACTGCGGCCAGACTCATGCGCTTCGCATTCCCATCGCTACTCGGCCGGACCGGCCTGCGGACTCGGCGATTCTATCGGACGAGTCAGGCTCTACCGTCATTCGCTTTCAGGCGCGCTGCCGGTTGGCCAGGTAGTAACCGACCAGGCTCTGCGTAGACGGGTCCTGCGCGGCCAGTGCATCCGCATCCCCGGCGACCGCGGGAGCGATCTGCATGGCCAGCTGCTTGCCCAGCTCCACGCCCCACTGGTCGAAGCTGTTGATGCCCCAGATGACGCCCTGGGTGAAGGTGATGTGCTCGTAGAGGGCGATCAGTTGGCCGACCACGGACGGGGTCAGCGCCGGCGCCATGATCGACGTGGTCGGACGGTTGCCCGGGAACACCCGTGCCGGCACGATCTCCTCTGCGGTGCCTTCGGCGCGCACCTCGTCCGCGGTCTTACCGAAGGCGAGCGCCTTGGTCTGGGCGAAGAAGTTGGCCAGGAAGAGCTCGTGGACGTCCGCGTCGCCGTCCTTGGTGGGGTGGGCGGGCGTGGCGACCGCGATGAAGTCGGCCGGGATGAGTTGGGTACCCTGGTGGATCAGCTGGTAGAAGGCGTGCTGGCCGTTCGTGCCTGGCTCGCCCCAGAAGATCTCGCCGGTCTCGGTGGTCACCTCCGAGCCGTCCGTCCGGACGCCCTTGCCGTTGGATTCCATGGTGAGCTGCTGCAGGTAGGCCGCGAAGCGGTGCAGGTACTGCGCGTACGGCAGGACGGCATGGCTGCCGGCCTTGATGAAGTTCACGTACCAGACGTTCAGCAGACCCATCAGAGCGGGGACGTTCGCGGCCAGCGGGGTGTCGGCGAAGTGGGTGTCGATCGCGTGGAATCCAGCGAGGAAGTCGGCGAAGTTCTCCTTGCCGATAGCCACGACCAGGGCGGTGCCGACCGCCGAGTCGACGGAGTAGCGTCCGCCCACCCAATCCCAGAAGCCGAAGGCGTTCGCCGGGTTGATGCCGAACGCCTCGACCTTGTCGAGGGCCGTCGAGACGGCGACGAAATGCTTGCTGATCGCGAGGCGGTCCATCTCTTCGCTGCCATCGAGCGAGCCGGCTTCGGCGAGCTTCGCCAGGAACCAGTCGCGTGCCATGCGAGCGTTGGTGAGCGTCTCCAGCGTGGTGAAGGTCTTGGACGCGACGATGAACAAGGTGGTGGCCGGGTTCAGGTCCTTGACCTTCTCGGCGACATCGGATGGGTCGATGTTCGAGACGAAGCGGCACTCGAGCCCGTCCTGCACGTAGGGCTTGAGCGCTTCGTAGACCATCACCGGACCGAGGTCGGACCCGCCGATCCCGATGTTCACCACCGTCTTGATCTGGGCGCCGGTGACGCCGCGCCACTCCCCCGTCCGCACCTGGTCGGCGAAGGCGTACACCTTGTCGAGCACCTCGTGCACCTGCGCGACCACGTCCGTGCCGTCGACGACCAGGCTGTCGGTGCGCGGCCGACGCAGGGCGGTGTGCAGCACCGAACGGCTCTCGGTGACGTTGATCTTCTCGCCGGCGAACATCGCGTCCCGCTTGGCTTCCAGGCCAACCTGCTGGCCGAGTTCGACCAGGGCATCGCGGATATCGTCGGTGATCAGGTTCTTGGAGAGGTCGACGAAGAGGTCGGCGGCGGTGAGGCTGAACCGCTGCGCGCGCTCGGGGTCTTCGGCGAACCAGCCGCGCAGGTCGGGATTCAGTCCGGCGGCGAGGTCAGCGAGCTTCGCCCAGGCAGCGGTGGTCGTGGCATCAACAGGAGCACTCATGGGCTCAGCCTAGTGATTCCCCCCGTCCTCGCCGACTTGTCAGAATCTCACGGTGTTATAGCGCCGTGAGATTCTGACAAGTCGGGGGTGGCGAGGTGGGTGAGGCGCGCGACGTTCGCGGCGAACGCGGCTTGGGGTCCGCCGGGCGGGTCGCCGAGGACGCGAGCCTTCATCTCGGCGCGAGTCCGTCGTAGGGGGTCGGTGCCGAGCGCGTCCGCCAGCACCGCGTCCAGGCCGGCCAGGTCGGGTTCGAGGAGGTACGAGCATGCCGCCGTCGGGTAGGTCTCCACGAAGGCGGACGCGCCCAGCCCGGCCGGATCACAGGTGAGGATCGGGCGTCCGGTGTAGAGGAACTCGGTGGCGACGCTGGAGACGTCGGTGATCAGGACGTCAGCTTTGGCGAGGCACTCGGGCAGGCCGAGCGCCTGGTCGGCCACCACCAGGTGCCCACCGGGAACGGTTCGCAGCAGAGCGCTGATCTGGTCGATCGCCGCGAGCATGGACGGACGCGCGACCCCGCTGCTCGGGTGCGGCCGGAACCACACCTGCACGTCGCGGCGCTCGACCAGCCGTCGGACGAGCTCGAAGCCCATGGTGTCGAGCGAGCTGTGCGCGGTCTGGTCGTAGTAGCCCTCGAAGGTGGGGGCATAGAGCACCACAGGTACGTCGTTGCCGGTCGGTCCGGACGGGAGCCCGGCAGCCTGCGGGCGTCCGATGAAGACGAACCGCTCATCGGGCAGGTCGATGCCGGCGGCGCGGTAGCGCTCCACCGCCATCGGGCCGGCCACCCAGATCTCGTCGAACGCCTTCGCCATCCCGTTGGCGCTGGTGGCCTTGTCGGAATCGCCGTGCAGCAGCATCACGTGCTTGGGCCGCGGATCTCGGAGCAGCTGTCCGTTGCGTTCTCCGTAGGCCAGATAGAAGGCCGCCTTGACCGACGGCAGCGTGAGCCGCTCGACGTCCTTCTGTCCAGGGGCGTACACGATCGGCAACCGGGTGGGCGCCAACGGAGGCAACTGGCTCGCCTCGCGGACCAGCAGGAACCCCGGTTCGAGGATTGCGTCCAGTGCCGGCAGCCACTGGTTGACGATGTACTTCGACTGCCGGGCCGCCAGGGAGACGTACACGAGGAATCGTGGCTCACCAGCGGCGAGCTCAGCGACTAGCTGCTCGCCCCAACCCGGCTGTTTGGTGCGTACCCGCCGGGCCGCCAGCGCCGTCCAGAACAGATAGGCCAGCGCGGCAACGGCCAGCAGTGCGGCGATACCAAGCCCCAGCCAGACCGGCATCAGTTGAGCAGCGAGGGCGATCGCCTTCGCCAGTGCGACGAACTCGATCGCCGCCAGGGCGAACGGCGTCCCCACTGCGCGGGCATACACACGAGCGTGGGCCGCGAAAGCCTCTGCATCGCGGACCGAGTCGGAACCGTCCCCAACTTGGTCCAGCCGATCGGGTTGGGGACGGTTCCGATTCGGTCCACCCGGGTACAGCAGCGGTGGCGCGGTTCGCGAGAGCCAGGTGGTCAGGACGGGCTGGCCGATCCAGGCCAGCTGGATGAACAGCACCACCGTGACGTAGGCGAGACCGGCGATGAGCCCGTGCGGTGCGGTGACGAACACCAGGGCGGCTGCCGGAAGGCTGCGCAGCAGCGCGCGCAACTGAGCCTTCAGGCCGACCAGGTCGAGCAGTCGGGTGGCGGACGCGTCCGCCGGCGTGGCAAGCCATTCGACGAGGGCGGCGAGTGTCCAGAGCACCAGCCCCACCCACGGCAGGCGAGCCCACGCTGCGAGCACCAGCCCCACCGTGCTCAGGATGACCACCGCCAGATGGACGCGGCCGGCAAGCGTGACCACTCGAGCGAGTAACGCGGAGGATTGTGCACCGAACTCGGTGCACAATCCTCCACCTAAGCGTCCGGGCCAGGCGGCGCGGGCCACCTCTTCGGTTTCAGGGACGGGCGCGCGTCCGAGGTTGCCGATGGCGCCGATGTTCACCGGCTCAGCCTAATGCCGGCTGTGCTCAACGCTTGTCGCTACGCCCGTTGCTCGTCGCGGGCTCTCGCCGACGCATCAGGCTTTGCTGGCCCGTCTTCGGTCGAGGGCCCGCCTTCCCGAGCGAGTGCCACCGAATCGGTCCAGGGCCCGTACCGGCGCGCAGGCCGGTGGCACTTTCGGGGGCTGTGGACGCTGAGGGGAGACTCTCGATGAGCAGGGTCAGGCGGCAGCAGGACTCGGGCGCGAATGAGCAGGGTCAGGCGGCAGGACTCGGGCGCGAATGGCCAGGGTCAGGCGCGAATGGCCACGTGCACGTGGTCATAGTGGTTGGCTGTGGTGCCGCCGCGGTCGGCCATGTGCCGCCAGTGCGGGGTGCTCGGCGTCCAGATCTTCTGCTCGAAGATGATGTGGTCGACGTTGAAGTCCTTGGCGTGGGCGATCAGGTAGGCCGCGATCTGCTTACCCAGCGCGCTCTCCTTGTGCGGGGTCAGCATGATGTCGACCGCCCGGCCGTTCTTGTGGAAGGCCATCCCGCCGGCCCGCCAGCCGCCGTAGGAGTTCACACCGGGGAAGAGCGCGCATACCGAGCGGTAGATGTGCACGGTGTCCTTGCGGAGCTTGCTCTCGACCGCGGAGCCGCGCGAACACGGCTCCATCGTGGTGCCGGCGCTGACGGTGACGCCGTCGAGCCCGTCCGGGGATGCGTCGGTGAGCGATTTGGCGAGCACCCAGCCGAACCCGTCCTCGAACTCGACCTTGCGATACTCGCCCTCGATATCGGCGGTCGCCTTGACCACGGCGGCCTGGCTGACCTTGCCGAGGAGTTCGGAATCGGAGTCTGCCTTGGCCCGCACGTTCAGCGAACCCGACGTGTACAGCTTGGTCAGGCTGAGCATGGCCGCGTCCGCCTTCTTGGCCGAACCAACCAGCTTCGGTGCCGTGACCTCCTCGGCCACCAGCTTCGCCATCGGCGCTGCCGGAACCGCAGCGGCCAGCGCCGGCCGCTGGTCGGCGACCGGTCCGGCGAGAGCGATGGCCGTGGTGCCGGTGTTGCTGAGGATGACCGCACCTGCGGTCGCAGCCGTGGTCAGCACCGCGAGTGCGACGCTGCCGCGCGAGTGCCAATGGTCGGACGCAGCGGGCAGAGCCCGACGGGGGCCGCTGGAACGCTCGAACGGCGAGGTTTGGGACGGGACCGCGGCCGTCGGCTCGATCGGGCCTGCGACCCGTCGGGGCTGATACATGCGCTACCTGTCCTTGCTGAAACCGTCAACCAGTGATTCTCAGGATAACTTAAGGAAACTCAGGGAGGCAAGAGGGCGGTCGGACACGGCGATAATGGTGCCCACCTGGGATCGGAGCATTGATGAGGAACTTCGTGGCGATGGTCGCAGCTCTCGCGCTCGCTCTCGCGGTCACCGGCTTCGTCACCCAGGCTGCCGTACCGACCCAACTCGGTGCCTCCGTGGCTCTCAAGCCGGCGCCGGAGGCGACCAAGACCGCCAAGCCCAAGAAGACGAAAACGCCGAAAGCGACCCCCACGCCGAGCGCCACCGAGACGCCGTCGGTGTCCGCCGCCCGCCGCGCCGCGGACGCCGAAGGCGACCGTTGGGTGCAGATCGCGATGGTCGCCGGTGGCGGCCTGCTCGGCAGCGTGCTCGCGTTCTTCGGGGTGGGCGCGTTGATGCGCGCCGGCCGGCGTCGACGCGCGTGAGATCGGAGCGACGCTCCGCGAGCCTGTAGACCCCGAGGCTGTCGGGAGTCTCCCGGCGACCGTGAACGGCGATCCGGGGTTGCCGCGCTACTCCCCGAGACGCCATTTCTGCAGCTTGACGCGCAGTCCGTCCAGGCTTTCGGCGAGGACCAGGTCGGTGGTCACCACGTCCTGCGGCCAGACGCCGAGCGCGCCGTGCTCCTTCCAGAGGTCTCCCTGGTAGGGCTCCATGCGTCCGTTGGCGATGAGGCAGTCCGGTGGGAGCAGCCGCGGCAGGGAGCGGGCGAGGCTGCTGCCGAAGGCGTCCGACGGCACTAGTTGCACCGCCGCCGCGCCCGCGTCCAAGCCCGCGAGGAGTTCGGTCGGCGTCATCCCGCCCAAGATCACCGGGAGTTCCGGGGTCGCGTCCACCAACTGCGGACGCAGGAAGTCGCACGCCGCGAACAACGCACCGGCCGTGGCCGCAGAGCGAACCTGTTCGGGCTCCATCACACCGTGGACGCCGAGCTTGGCCCGTCGTCCGAACAGCCGCAGCAACTCGGGCAGGTTGTCGATCCGGTCCACGCTCACCGTCCACACTCGAATGCCCTCCTGCCAGAGCACCTCGCAGGCCGGCACGAGGTCGGGCAGGTCGAAGTCGGGCAGGGAGACGATCAGCGAGTGCATGCCCAGCGCGGGCAACTTCGGAGCCACCCCCTCATCCTGCCCGATTGGCGCCGATCTCCGCGCCGACGCCCTTCGTCAAGCTCAGGGACCGTTCGTCAAGCTCAGCGACCCTTCGTCGAGCTCAGCGACCCTTCGTCATGCTCAGGGATCGAGGGCCCGCAGGCGCTGACATCTCGCGCGGCGCGTGGTTAGCTGGGCTCACCCGCGCGGGCCGTGCGCACGTTCGCCGCTCGCCGGCCGGCGGGCTACTCAGGATCAGCTCGCGAGGAGGAACGATGGAGATCACCAGCGACAGCATCGCGGCGGGCAGCAGCATCGACCTGCGCTATGCCGAGCCGGGGGTGGGCGGTGAGAACGTATCGCCCGAGCTCAGTTGGTCGGAGGGTCCCGAAGGCACGCAGAGCTATGCGATCACCTGCTTCGATCCGGACGCGCCGACGGGAAGCGGTTGGTGGCACTGGGTGGTCACCGACGTCCCTGCGTCCGTAACCTCGTTCGACGAAGGCGCGGCATTGCCCGCCGGTGCGCGCACCTGGACCAACGACTACGGCTACCCCGGCTGGGGCGGTCCATGGCCGCCGCCCGGACCCGAGCATCACTACGTGTTCACGGTGTTCGCGGTCGGCGTGCCGAAGCTGGACGTGCCCGACGACGCGTCCAGTGCGGTCGCCCGGCTGACCCTCAGCTTCAACGTGCTGGACCGAGGTTCGTTCACCGCGGTCTTCGCCAACCCGGCCAGCTGAGGCCGCGTGGCGGTACTGATCGATCCGCCGCGATGGCCGGCGCACGGGACGCGGTTCTCGCACCTCGTCTCGGACGCATCCCTCGACGAGCTGTTCGAGTTCGCGGACGCCCGGCAGGTGCCGCTACGCGCCTTCGACCACGACCATTACGACGTGCCCGAGCGGCGGTACGCCGACCTGATCGCGGGCGGCGCTGATCCCGTCGATGAGAAGACGCTGGTGCGGCGGCTGAAGGACAGCGGACTACGGGTGCGTCCGCACGACCGGACGCCGCGGGCCGCGCAGGTCCTGCCTTCGCTGGCGAAGTCGTGGGACGAGCTATTGCCTGGGAACCACCGGCTCGGCGAGGACCTGCTGGCTCGCTGGCAGGAGCCAGGTCGGCATTACCACGACGTGCGACACCTCGCGCATGCGCTTGCTTCCCTCGTTGAACTGGAGCCAGCGGCTTCGCGGACCACCCAACTGGCGTTGTGGTTCCACGACGCCGTATACACCGGTCGCGCCGGTGCCGACGAGGAGGCGTCCGCCGAACTGGCGGTGGCTGAGTTGAGCCGCGTCGGGCTCGCGTCCGCGGAAGTGGATGAGGTTGAGCGGTTGGTGCTGCTGACGATCACCCACACCACGGACGCGTCCGACACCGCGGGGGCCCTGGTACTGGACGCCGATCTCTCCGTGCTCGGCACGGCCCCCGGGCGCTATCACGTCTACGCCCGCGACGTCCGGCTGGAGTACGCCGCCTACCCCGACCCCGAGTTCGCGTCCGGCCGGCTGCAGGTGCTCGACCGCCTCCTCGGCATGGAGGAGCTCTATCGCACGCCCGCTGCGCAGCAGCGCTGGCTCAACCCTGCACTTACGAACCTGTCCAGCGAACGTCGCCGCTGGGCGCGCGTCCTCGACGCCTGAACGAAAAGGGGACGGTTCCTTTACCGTTCACGTTATCCACAGGCGAGGGTCAGCCCAGGCTGGTCAGATGCCTCCAGGCTGTGGATAAGTTGAACGACAAAGGAACCGTCCCCTTTTCGTTCAGGGCCGGGGTGGCGTGGGTTTCGACCGCATCCGATCGGCGCGTACCCTCGTTGGTTGTGACCGGAGTATCCAAAGCCCTGTTGGTCGGCGCCCTGGCCAGCGTGCTGTCCTTGGGCGGGTGCGCGGTGAAGCCACCGGACGCGTCGCTGACCTCGAACCCGACTGCCGCCAGCACTCCGAACTCCGCGGTCGCGACGCCCATTGCCACTCCCGCCGCGACCGTGTCGACAACCGCGTCGGCGACGCCGGCCGCCTCGGCCGCCCCAACGACAGTCGCCGCCAAGCCGTCCGCGACCCCGACCGCGTCCGAGCCCGCCAAGCCGAAGGCCGACACCCGAAAGGGCAAGCAGCTGGGCACGCCTTATGCGGTCAACGGCATCATCGTCGTCTCCAAGGCGCATCGGGTCTCGGCGGCCTACACCCCCAAGAGCCCGAGTTCCTACGGGCTGACGAAGGAAACTGCCGCAGCGCTGAAGAAGATGACTGCGGCGGCGAAGAAGGCCGGCGTCCGCATCGTGGTGCGAAGCGGGTACCGCAGCTACGCCACCCAGAAAGCCGTCTACCAGCGGGCGCTCAGGAACTACCCGAGCGTCGCGTCCGCCAAGCGGTACAACGCCCCGCCGGGCGCGAGTGAGCACCAGACCGGCCTCTCCCTCGATCTCTGGGACGGGGTCACCTGGAGCCTGCCGATGGCCAACACCGCCACCGGAAAGTGGCTGCACAAGCACGTTCACGAGTACGGCTTCGTGCTGCGCTACCCGAAGGGCAAGGACAAGATCACCGGGTATTCCTACGAGCCGTGGCACTTCCGCTACATCGGGGTCGCGGACGCCAAGAAGTTCGGCAAGGGCAACACCCTCACCCTCGAGGAATACCTGGGTCTCGCCTGAGCCAAAGTCCGCCACTGAGCCGCGCGCCCAGTCGCTCCACCCGGCCCGACTCCCACATCGAGGGCCACCCTTCCTCGCCGAGAGCCACCAGTTCTGTCATCCGCCTGTACTCCTCCCCCGACTTGTCAGAACTTCACGGCGCTATGACGCCGTGAAGTTCTGACAAGTCGGGGGAAATCCCGTCGCGCTCCACCTGGGTCGAACCCCGCCGCGCCACTCACCTGGGTTGAGCCTCCGGAAGTCTCTGATCAGGCCAGAATGTCCTCATGACGTCAGACCTCCCCGGCACTGCTGCCCCTGAGCAGATCGGCGCCGGCAAGCGCATCGGCATCCTCACCAGCGGCGGCGACGCCCAAGGCATGAACGCGGCGGTCCGGGCGGTCGTCCGCACCGCGGTGTCGCTCGGCGCCCGCGTGTACGCGGTCTACGAGGGCTACCAGGGCATGGTGGACGGCGGTACGGGCATCCGCGAACTCGCCTGGGACAACGTCGGGAGCATCCTCGGCAAGGGTGGCACGATCATCGGCACCTTCCGCTCCAAGGACTTCCGCGAGTATGACGGACGCAAGCGCGCCGCGGCCAACCTTCTGGAACACGGTATCGACCGGCTGATCGTCATCGGCGGGGACGGCTCCCTCTCCGGGCTCGACCAGTTCCGGGCCGAATGGACGCAGATCCTCACCGACCTGGTCGCGTCCAAGGACATCACCCAGGAGACCGCGGACGCCCACCCTGCGCTGATGTTCGCCGGCCTCGTCGGCTCGATCGACAACGACCTGGTGGGCACCGATATGACGATCGGCGCCGACACCGCGCTGCACCGAATCGTCGACGCGATCGACGCGCTGTCCAGCACGGCGGCCAGCCACCAGCGCTCGTTCGTGGTGGAGGTCATGGGCCGGCACTGCGGCTACCTCGGCCTGATGAGCGCGATCGCCGGCGGCTGTGACTACGTGCTCGTGCCCGAGAACCCGCCCGAGGAGGGCTGGGAGGAGCGCATGTGCCACGCGCTGGCCCGCGGCCGCGCCGGTGGCCGACGCGACTCGATGGTGGTCGTCGCCGAAGGAGCTTGCGACCGCAACGGCCAGCCGATCACGTCCGAGTATGTACGCAAGGTGATCGAGGACAACCTGCACGAGGACGCCCGCGTCACCATCCTCGGCCACGTGCAGCGCGGCGGCGTCCCCAGCGCCTACGACCGGTGGGCGTCCACCTGGCTGGGCTATGAAGCCGTCCGCGAAGTGCTCTCGGCCGAGCCGGGCACCACCGGTCCGGTGATCGGCTTCCGCGGCAACCGGGTGACCCGGGTACCGCTGGTCGAGGCCGTCGCCAACACGCGCAAGGTGCCGGAGTTGATCGCGTCCGGCGACTATGCGGGCGCGATGGCCATGCGCGGAGGTTCGTTCACCGAGGCGGCGCAGATCCTCGCCGAACTGGTCGAACCCAGCCGCGTGGACGCTCCCGAGGAGTCCAAACGGATCGCCATCATCCATGCCGGCGGCCTGGCCCCCGGCATGAACGCGGCCGCGCGCGACGCCGTGCGCCTGGGCATCAGTCGCGGACACACGATGCTCGGCGTGCACAACGGCTTCCCAGGGCTGCGGGACGGGGACATCGGCGAGCTCGAATGGGGCGACGTCGAGAACTGGCTCACCGACGGTGGCGCCGACCTGGGGCTGCGGCGCACGGTGCCGAGCGTCGAGGAGCTGTACCGGATCAGCCGCTCGATCGAGGACCACCGAATCGACGCCCTGCTGATGATCGGCGGCTGGAACGGCTACCAGGCAGCGGAACTGTTGCATCGGGAGCGGGCGAAGTTCCCCGCCGGCGGCCTGCCGATCGTTTGCGTGCCCGCGTCCATCGACAACAACCTGCCCGGCTCTGAACTCGCGATCGGCGCCGACACCGCGCTGAACGTGATCACCGAGGCGATCGACCGCATCAAGATGTCGGGCAGCGCGTCCAAGCGGGCCTTCGTGGTCGAGACCATGGGTCGCTGGTGCGGGTACTTGGCTCTGATGGGCGGGCTCGCGGGAGGAGCCGAGCGGGTCTACCTGCACGAGGAGGGGATCAGCCTCGATGACCTCTCGGCCGACGTGGAGTGGCTGCGCAACAGCTTCGCCTCGGGGCGGAAGCTGTTCCTCGCCGTCCGCAACGAGAACGCGAACGCGCTCTACACCACCGACTTCCTCGCTCGGCTTCTCGAGCAGGAGGGCCGCAACCTTTACGACGTGCGGCAGAACGTGCTCGGCCACATCCAGCAGGGCGGGTGCCCGACGGCGTTCGACCGGCTGCTCGCTGTTCGCCTTGTGTCGCGCGCCCTGGACGTGATCAATGCCGAGTTCACCGCCGGAACGCGGAACAGCTGGTACCTCGGCCTCGTGCAGTCGAAGGTCACCAGTTTTCCGATGGAGCACATGCTCGACGAGATGGACCTGCGCTACAACCGTCCCAAGGAGCAGTGGTGGCTGGCACTGCGCCCCGTCCTCAAAGCCGTGGCGGACGCGACCAGCTGACTTCGCGGACTCAGCCGAAGGTCAGCGGGTCACCTTCACCGTGCCGGACGCGGGACGCAGCCCATCCACGCTCAGCGCGGCTCCGCTGGCGTCGCTGGCGTCGACCTTGAGCGTCCAGGCATAAGTGCCCGCTGCGACCCTCTTGCCTGCGGAGTTGCGTCCGTCCCAGCTGACTCCGCGCACCGAACCGGTGGATGTCGCCTTGGTGGGCAGGGCGCGCACCAGGACGCCGGCGCCATTGCGAAGCTCCAGAGTGCCTGCCTGCACCGCCTTGGTGAGGTCGAACTTCGGCTGCCAGCGAGCCTTACCCCGGGCCTTGAAGGTCGCGCCGCCAAGGGTCCCCAACAGCCGAGCCGAAGAGACCGGCAGGCCTTGGATCTCGGCCAGCCTGAAGGTGCTCGTCCAGGCGGTGTCGTAGTCGTCCCAGCCCACGGTCCGGATGCCGTCGGTGACGGCCACGCCGGCATAGGCACCTTGGGGAACGGCGAGCGTCTGCCCGGTCGCGAGCACCCGGACTGTCGTCGAGGGAGTCGCGTCATAGTCGGTGTGCAGCACCCAGCCGTCGCCCACCGCGGTGATCGTGCCCGGTCCGGTGACGTCGTAGACCTGGTGGGTGCGGTAGTTGATCACCACCTGGCCATAGGCGTCCCCCTCGTAGGGAGCGACCACCCAGTCGCCGAACATCGGCCACGGCACGAGCCCGGTCGAGGACGAGCTGCGATAGACGCGTCCGGCTGGGCGCGGCAGTTCGAGGGCCGCCGGCGGGGTTGCCGGCCGCTCCAGATCGCGGACGCGGAACTTGCGGCCGGCGACCTGTCTGGTGGAGTCGGCCTCGACCACGAGGCTGCCGAACAGCGCCACCGTCGCCGGCCAGCCCTTCGCTGCTGCCATCGCCTTGCCGTCAGCTCGAACCACCGTCCGGTACACCAGCGCGTAGGGGCCGCCGGCCGCGATCAGCGGGCTGCGGGTCGCCACGGTGTAGGTCGCAGTCCTGGTGGCTCCGTCGTAGAACTGGACCGAGTACTTGCTCTTGGCCGAGGTGCGCTCGGGCTGCACCACGGTTCGTCCGCCGGTGGCGATCGGTGATGCCACCGCGGTCTTGGTCAGACGGGTTTCCGCGCCGACGTCGGTAGCGGTGCGAGATCGCGTCCAAGCATTGTTGGTGACGCCTTCGGCGCGCGAGTAGTGCGTTTGCACGTAGGCGACCCGTCCGCTGGTCAGCGACACGTCGTACGGCGCGCGTGCGTCCGCTGGGGCAGCGAACAGCGGAGTGGTCTTGCCAGTGAGGGCCACCGTGGAGGCGACCTCGAGCTTCGCCGCCTTGGAGTAGGCGATCGCCATCGGTTTGGTGGTGTCGCGGAACGGCAGCCAGCGCAGCGAGACCCTCGCCTTCTTCGTCCCCTGAACGATCCAGTAGGCATCGGCCACGCGGGTATGGGAGGCGAAGAAGACCTGATCGGCGCCGGCCGATGTGGTCAGCGAAGCGTTGCCGTCATTGACGGCGTAGCGGTGATCGCCGCCGGACAGCTTCACGCACTTGGCCTGTTTCGGCGTCGCCAATTCCGCCCGGCAGACCCGAAGCGATGCCTTCGTGCCAACCAGGTAGTGCACCTGGTCGCCGCTCACATCTATGCTGAGCAGCCCGTCGACCCGCACCGTGACAGCGACGGCGGACCTGTTCGTCTGAGCGACGCTCAGCGCGCCCCAGGCCGCGGATGCGCGACCCTGCCGGACGACCGTCCTTCCGTCCGCCGAGAGCGCGTAGGCACTGTCGTGAGGAGCGTCGGCCGCAGCGTACTTCGGGGTGAGCTCAGTGAGTTGGTCACCGGCGATGGCGAACACCCGTCCGTCATTGAGCACGACAGTCGTCCCCACGAAGTCGTCGACGAGCAGCCCATCGCCGGTGGAGTCGACCAGATCGGTGGCGAAGGTGGTCACCGCTCCGGAGGCGGGATCCCAGCGCTGGAGGCGCAGCACGCCGTCAGCTACCGACTTCAGCCCGACGAAGGTGCCGCCGTAACCCACTACGTGGTCGTCCACGTTCGTTTGGTCATCCCCAGGTTCGGGGCTCTTGCGCACGAAATCGGACGGCACGGCTCGCCAGGTGGTGCCGTTGTCGAGCGTGTACAGATCCTCGTTGGTGCGCGACCGGATGATGTAGCGCGTCCCAGTGCCGGCCAGCACGTCCGGCACAGACGGAACCGCCTGGTTCGGTAGGGAGGTCACCGGGCCGAGGCTGAGGCCGTCCGCCGCCGTGGCGACGGGCACCGGGCACGCGGCGGGTACCAGCAGCCCGGCCGCAAGCCCCAAGGCCGCCGCTACTGCCAAGGGTCGCAGTGGGCGTCGGGCACGCATCGAAAGGGGCAGGCTGGGCATCGATTCTCCTTCGGACGATTCAGCCATTCGACACCGCGCCCACCCGCTGCGTCCATCGGTCAGTGAAATTCTTAGTCCGAACTCAGCGAGTCGGAAGGGGACGCGTGCACGCGCGCCAAGCCTGAGCTCAGGCTTGGAAGGTCGCCGTGTCGATCACGTAGCGGTAGCGGACTTCGGCGTTGACCACCTTGTCGTAGGCGGCGTTGATATCCTCGCCACCGATCACCTCGACCTGGGCGGCCAGACCGTGTTCGGCGCAGAAATCGAGCATCTCCTGAGTCTGGGCGATGCCACCGATCTGGGAGCCGGCCAGGATCCGGTTGCCGCTGGTCAACCCGGAGAGGTTCAGGGTGACCGGGTGCTCCGGCAGGCCCACGTCGACCAGGGCGCCACCGACCTTCAGGGTGCCGACCAGAGCGTTCAGATCCTGCTCGCCGGAAACGGTGGAGATCACCAGGTCGAAGCTCTTGCGAAGCTTGCGCAGGGTGCCGGGCTCGGATACGGCGTAGTACTCCGTAGCACCGAACCTGCGTCCGTCCGCTTCCTTGGCGCGAGTCTGGCTGATCACCGCGACCTCGGCGCCCATCGCTGCCGCGATCTGGACGCCCATGTGCCCGAGCCCGCCCATGCCGACGATGGCGACCCGCTTGCCGGGCGCCGCGCCCCAGCGCTTCAGCGGTGAGTAGAGAGTGATGCCGGCGCACAGCAGCGGCGCGGCCTGCTTCAGGTCGATCGCCTCGGGGATGCGGCAGATGTAGTCCTGCTCGACCGTGATGCAGGTGGAGTAGCCGCCCGCCGTGGGCAGGCCGTCACGTCCGGTGCCGCTGTAGGTCCAGACGGTTCCGCCGGGGCCCTCGCAGAACTGCTCGTTGCCGGCTCGGCACTGTTCGCACTCTCCGCACGAGTCGACGAAACAACCCACGCCGACGCGGTCACCGATGCTGAACTTGGTGACTTCTGCACCCACCTCCCGGACGATGCCGGCGAGTTCGTGGCCGGGCACCAGCGGATATTTCTGCGGACCCCATTCGCCGCGCGCGGTGTGGATGTCGGAATGGCAGATGCCCGCGTAGACCACGTCGAAGAGCACCTCGGTGGGCCCGGGTTCGCGGCGGGTGATCGTGGTGCGGGCGAACGTGCCGGTGGGTCCGTCGATCGCGTAGGCGATGGCTTCTGGCATTGGTGTACTCCTTCGATGGGCTTCCGTCCCCATTCAACACCTACCCCGACACTCGAAGGATCACTGAGCCCGCCGAACGACCCCCGAGCCGACCCAACGACCCCTGAGCTTGACGAAGGGTCCCCGAGCTCGACCCCAACGATCCCTGAGCTTGACGAAGCGTCCCCGAGCTCGACCCAACGATCCCTGAGCTCGACGAAGGGTCCCTGAGCCGACCCAACGAGCCCTGAGCTTGACGAAGGGTCTCCGAGCTCGACCCCAACGATCCCTGAGCTTGACGAAGGGTCGCCCCCGCAACACTCACAAGGGTCGAGCTCGACCACCGCGCGTCCCGACGGCTAGAGCGAGCCGAATGTGACGCCCAACAGCGCCGCCAGCAGGCTGACGACCAGCATTCCGAGCGACTGGACGAGAGTCGTCCAGCCGCGGCCATCGAGCGCGAGCCTTGCGGCTTCGACCGAAGCGGTGCTGAAGGTGGTGTAGCCGCCGAGGAAGCCGGTGCCGAGCACGGCTCGCAGGCCCGGATCGCCCGCGCGGAACATCCACCAGCCAGTGACTGCACCCAGCAGAAAGGAGCCGGTGAAGTTGATCAGGACGGTTCCGAGGGGAAGGCCCACCCGAACCCTGGCTGCGACCTGGCGGTCGATCAGGAACCGGACCACAGCTCCGAGCCCTCCAGCCAGCGCGATCAGTAGCGGAATCACGCCGGCTCCCGCAGTTTCGCGAACGCCACTCGACCCAGCCGCAACCCCGCGCCCGCGGCCAGGATGCCGACCACGACGCTCACCAGGGCATACGTCGCGCCGACCGGCCAGGAGCCATCGCGCAGCCGCTCGACCGATTCGACCGCGAAGGTGCTGTAGGTGGTGAATCCGCCCAGCACGCCGGTGCCCACCCCGAGGCGGACGCCGCGCCGCCAGCCCGCGTCCGGTCCGCTGACCGCCAGCCCTTCGAGCAGCAGCCCAAGCAGTAGGGAGCCGCCGATGTTGATCCAGAAGGTGGTCCACGGCCAGGCGCCGGGTTGCGCGGGCCAGGCGCCTTCGAGCCATGCGCGCACCGACGTGCCGACCGCACCGCCGAGCAGGATCAGGACCAGCCAACGCCAGTTCGGCCGGCCGGGGGGCGTCCGACCGGTCACTGCACCTGGTGCTTCCAGTCGACAATCTCGATCGGGACGGCGAGCACCGGGCGATGCTGGTGGCGCGTCAACTGGGCACCGAGCGAGGTCGCCAGAAACTCGCGCAGCCGTTCCCCGTGAGCCGGGCGCCGCGCGCCCACCACGATGGCGGCCGCGTCCACCGCACGGGCCAGATGGGTGATCGCACGGTCAGCGCGTCCGGCCAGGTAGTGGAACTCCCAGCGCACCGCACGCCCGGCGATCGCGGCTGCGACCTGGTCGTGCAACTGCTGGCGAAGCTCGAGCCAGGAATCATCGTCGGCGTCCGGGGAGAGCGCGGAATGCCGAACCGAGCCGTCGGCGAACTCCTCGTCGAGCACCCGCTCCGGGTCGGCGTACGCGCAGTGCAGAGCACCGCCCACCGCTTCGGCCCAAACGGCAGCGGTCAGGGCGACGATCGGCGACTGGCCTGGGGTCACCGCGACAACCAGTGAATGGCCGCCGACCGGGACGATGCGTTCGACAGCGGGCTGCGGTGAGATCTCGGGCATACCGACCTCCACGATCCGGGCGCGCGCGCCACGATGTGCAGGAAACCATCAGCCGGTCGGCGGTTCGGGACGAGCCCGGGCGGGATCCATCGCCCACGCCAACCCTAGTCGCCCGAACGCGCACAGGACCTCGACAGGCTCGACCAGGGAGCCGACCCCGAATCGATTTGCACTCAACTCGCAGCAGAACTCCCGG
>Ga0209477_1000542_pt1 | contig 23504 bp, 16 predicted proteins | sample KloWWTupernatant_FD_187180 | JGI IMG/M metagenome (GOLD analysis project Ga0209477, IMG submission 187180) | Active sludge microbial communities from Klosterneuburg, Austria, studying microevolution and ecology of nitrifiers - Klosterneuburg... | ecosystem: Engineered > WWTP > Aerobic digester >... | reverse complement strand
TCTTATTATAATTGAACTGATTATATAAATTCCAAATAAAAGATATAGTAATTCCATTTCAAAAGTTTATATTAAGAAATATGAAAAGTGTTTTGATGATTGAGCATCTCAATATAAATTTATTTAATGAGAATGAAAATAAATTTTAAATTATAAACAAAGTTCAATTTTTAAATTTCAGATTGATTTGAAATAAAGTAATTTAATTCCAAATTATAATAAAATTCAATTGATGTCAAATTTACTGTTACAGCATATAAGCAATTCTCTTTCCATCAGTTTGAAACAGGTCACTGCTACTGTCGATCTTCTTAATGAAAATGCAACCATTCCGTTTATATCAAGATACAGAAAAGAAGCAACGGGAAGTCTGGATGAAGTCCAGGTGTCGGATATTTCATCGGAATTAAAACGGCTTACTGAATTAATAAAACGCCGTGAGTATATCCTGAAAAGTATTTCCGATCAGGAAAAGCTGACTCCCGGGCTGGAAGCAAAAATAATAGGATGCTGGGATCCGATCGATCTTGAAGATCTATATCTTCCTTTTAAACCCAAAAGAAAAACGAGAGCTGCTGCTGCCTGTGAAAAAGGTCTTGAACCTCTGGCAAAGCTTATCTGGTCACAAGAAAATTCTGATATTTTCAATGAAGCAAAAGCATTTGTAAATGATGATGTAGTAACAATAGAAGATGCTCTGGAAGGTGCAAGAGATATTATTGCAGAATGGATAAACGAAGATGCGGATGCAAGAAATTCTTTGCGAAATTTATTTAAACATTCGGCTGTGATTACAGCAAAAGTAGTAACTAAGAAAAAAGAAGAAGGTCAGAAATATCTTGATTATTTTGAATACAGTGAAGACTTTAGGAAATGTCCCGGACACAGACTTCTCGCTATATTTCGCGGAGAGAAGGAAGGAATACTCAGAGTAAATGCAGGTGTTGATACAGATCTTGCGGTAAAAATTCTAGAGAAGCAATTTATAAAACCTGATAAAATTAATTCTGTAAATTCTTCAGCAGAACAGATAGTAAAAGCTATAATAGATTCATTTAAAAGACTGCTTGCTCCTTCACTTGAAACTGAATTCAGAAATCTTTACAAAGAGAAAGCTGATAAGGAAGCTATACTTGTTTTCACTGAAAATCTGAGACAGCTGCTACTTGCTGCTCCGCTCGGTCAGAAAGTTACTATGGCTGTAGATCCCGGTTTCAGGACCGGATGTAAACTTGTTTGTCTGGATGAACAGGGTTCGCTTTTGCACAGCACAACCATTTACCCACATCCTCCGCAAAATCAAATGAAAGAATCTGCTGAAGTATTAATTAAACTTATAAAGAAGTATAACATCAAAGCAATTGCAGTTGGCAATGGTACTGCCGGCAGAGAAACTGAAAATTTTATAAAAGGAATTGTAAAAGAAATAAAAGATACAGAAGTATATCTTGTTAATGAAGCAGGTGCGTCTATCTATTCAGCATCTGAAGCTGCGAGAGAAGAATTTCCGGAACTTGATCTGACTGTGCGTGGAGCAATTTCTATTGGCAGAAGATTAATGGATCCGCTTGCTGAGCTTGTAAAGATCGATGCAAAGTCAATAGGAGTAGGGCAGTATCAGCATGATGTCGATCAGCAGAAATTAAAAGAAAGTTTAGATCAGACAGTAATATCTGCAGTTAATCTTGTAGGTGTGAATTTAAATACTTCGAGTCAGCATCTTCTCCAGTATGTTTCAGGTATAGGTCCGAAGCTTGCAAAGGCAATCACAAAATACAGAAATGATAAGGGACCGTTCAGTTCGAGAGAAGAGCTGATGAAAGTAGGCGGAGTCGGAAGTAAATCTTTTGAGCAGGCGGCTGGATTTTTAAGAATTCCCGGCGCAAAGAATCCACTTGATAACAGCGCAGTGCATCCGGAAAGTTATACTATAGTTCAGATGATGGCAAAAGATCTTTCGCTTCCTGTAAAAGATTTAATAGTCGCAAATGAAATAATTAAACAGATCGACATCAAAAAATATGTAAATGATAAAGTTGGAATTCCGACACTCGAAGATATTATAAATGAATTAAAAAGACCGGGTCTTGACCCGAGAGGGGAGACCACTGTATTTAATTTTGCTGATGATATAAATGACATAAAAGATCTTAAGATCGAAATGCGTCTGCCCGGAATAATTACCAATATTACAAAATTCGGAGCGTTCGTAAATATCGGAATCAAGGAAAACGGACTGCTCCATATCTCACAGATCAGCAGTAACCGATTCATAAAAGATCCGGCTGAAGTTTTAAAGCTCGATCAGAAAGTAATAGTGAGAGTTGTAAGTATAGATGAAGAGAGGAAGAGGATACAGTTGTCGATGAAAGAGAAAGAGTAGAGAGAATTAAGAATTAGGAATTAGGAATTAAGAATTACGGGTTACTAGTTAAAAATTACGAGTTAGGAGTTAATGATATTGATTGTTCTATATATATATTCATCTCAGATAAATTTAAAATCAAAAATCAAAAATCTGAAATATGCAATTGTTATAGAAAGAAGTAAAACTGGTTTCGGTGCGTATGTTTGGGATCTGCCGGGATGTGCATCTGTTGCAAAAACAAAACCGGAAATAAAAGAATTAATTAAAGATGGAATCGAATTTCATCTTGAAGGAATGAAATTAAATTAAATGGTTATAAAATACCTGTCCCCGCTGCAGAAATTATGGAAGTTGCTTTAAAAGTTGCCTGAAAATTTTTATCTGCAAATTATTGATTTGAATAATTATTTTGAATTTCTATCTGCAAGTGCATTTTTGTAAATCGAACTTCAGATCTACTGTCTATCCCACATGCTTTTAACGGGAAACTATTTATCACGATAATAAAAAATTTATAATTCCAGCATGTCCCCATTTGTCATTCCAGCGTGCTCCCAGCTGGAATCCAGTCTTATGTTTTTCTGAAAGATTATTCTCATGTCTGAATTACACCGACATTAAATTTTTTAATCTCGGAGTTATTGTTGGCAAGTTCTATACAATATGAAACTATCTTCCGGGTATCCTTTGGGTCAATGACTTCATCAACCCATAATCTCGATGCTGCATAAAGTACATTTGTCTGTTCGTCATATCTGCTATGGATCTCTTCGAGGAAAGATTTTTTTTCTTCTTCAGTAAGTTCTTTTCCCTGTTTCTTAAGCTGACCCATCTTAATGTCCAGCAATACATTACTTGCCTGAGATCCACCCATTACAGCTATCTGCGCATTTGGATAAGCAAAAATAAATCTTGGATCATAAGCTTTTCCGCACATTGCATAATTTCCTGCACCGTAACTGTTGCCTGTTATAATTGTAATTTTTGGTACAACAGAATTTGCAACTGCATTCACCATTTTTGCACCGTCTTTAATTATTCCACCATGCTCTGATCTGGACCCTACCATAAAACCGGTTACATCCTGAAGAAATAAGAGAGGAATTTTTCTTTGGTTACAATTCATAATAAACCTCGCAGCTTTATCTGCACTGTCAGAATAAATTACACCGCCAAACTGCATCTCACCTGATTTACTTTTTACAATGCTTCTCTGATTTGCAACAATTCCTACTGCCCATCCTTCGATCCTTGCATAGCCTGTAATAATGGTTTTTCCATATTCAGGTTTATATTCATCAAAATCTCCGTCATCAATAATTCTGCCGATAAGTTCATAAGTATCATATGGTTTTGCAGTATCTTCAGGAAGTACTCCATATATTTCCTTTTCGTTATGATTTGGATTTTTATTTTTAATTCTGTCAAATCCAGCTTTGGGCATTTCACCGAACTTACTTACAAGCTCACGGATCTTTTCGATACACTCTTTATCATCCGCCATTTTTTCGTCAGTGATTCCTGATATTTCAGTTGTTACTGCAGCTCCTCCGAGAGATTCGTTATCGATTTTTTCACCTATAGCTGCTTTCACCAGATGTGATCCGGCAAGAAAAATACTGCCGGTGCCTTCGACTATTAATGCTTCATCGCTCATAATAGGAAGATAAGCTCCGCCTGCAACACAAGGTCCCATTATAGCGGCTATCTGCGGAATTCCCATTGAGCTCATCACTGCATTATTTCTGAATACTCTTCCGAAATGTTCCTTATCCGGAAAAATTTCATCCTGCATTGGAAGAAAAACACCTGCACTATCAACGAGATATATAATTGGTAATTTATTTTCGATCGAAATTTCCTGAGCACGTAAATTCTTTTTGCAGGTAATTGGAAACCAGGCACCCGCTTTTACTGTAGCATCGTTTGCAACTATCACACAATTCCTTCCATGTATTTTCCCAATTCCAAATATTGTACCTGACGCAGGTGCTCCGCCGTATTCTTTGTACATTCCATACCCTGCAAAAATGCAGAGCTCCATAAAGTATGAATCTTTGTCGATCAGAAGATCAACCCTTTCCCTGCAGTGAAGTTTATTTTTGGAATGAAGTTTTTCTATAGCTTTTTTTCCTCCACCAAAATGAATTTCCTTTTTAAGTGCAATTGTTTTTTTTATAAGATCTTTATAAAATTCTTCTCTCTTTTCAAATAAAGTATCTTTTTTTAAACCGGATTTTAATTTAGGCATTGGAAAAATTTATGTGGGTTGAATTGAACAGATAATTTATAAACAGATATTATACTAAATTGTATTAAGTAAATATTGTTGATAATTTTTTGAATTAAATACTAAGCTATGACCTTCCTGTTACCGCTCAGATAAACAGGTTCTTTTTTTTCTGAAATAACTTCTTTTGTAATAATGCAGTTAGAAACATTTTCTTTAGACGGGATCTTATACATTATATCGAGCATAATATTCTCAAGTATAGACCTTAAAGCTCTTGCACCTGTTTTCCTTTTCAATGCCAGCTCAACTACTCCTTCAAGGGCATCTTCAGTAAATTCCAGATCCACTCCTTCCATTCTGAAAAGTTTCTGATATTGTTTTGTTATTGCATTTTTTGGTTCGGTAAGGATTGAAAGCATTGTTTTCCTGTCAAGTGAATTCAAAGTAGTTATGACAGGCAGCCTTCCGATAAGCTCAGGTATAAGTCCGTAATGGATAAGATCATCCGGTTCGACCTGAGAAGTCAGCAGATCCTGATCGCTTTTGTCTTTTGAGAAAATATCTGATCCGAAACCTATAGAACTTTTAGAAATTCTTTTTTCAATAATTTTATCGATCCCGTCAAAAGCACCGCCGCAAATAAACAGAATATTCTTTGTGCTTATATTAATAAGTGCTTGCTCAGGATGTTTCCTTCCGCCTTTAGGAGGAACACCGGCTATTGTACCTTCTAATAATTTCAGTAATGCCTGCTGTACACCTTCGCCTGAGACATCCCGGGTAATTGAAGTGCTGTCACTTTTTCGGGAGATCTTATCTATCTCATCAAGATAAATAATTCCGCGTTCGGCTTTAGAGAGATCGAAGTTTGCATTCTGAAGTAAGTGGACTAAAATAGATTCAACATCATCGCCTACATATCCGGCTTCAGTCAGAGTCGTAGCGTCTGCAATGGCAAAAGGAACGTCAAGAAGTCTTGCCAGTGACTGTGCCAGGAAAGTCTTTCCTGTTCCTGTCGGTCCGATTAAAAGTATATTACTTTTTTCAATTTCAACATCATCAATATAATTGAAATCAATTGAGTCAATTCTTTTATAATGATTATAAACTGCTACGGCGAGTGATTTCTTTGCTTTGTCCTGACCGATAACATATTCATCCAAGAATTTTTTAATTGCCTGTGGAGTAAGATCTGATCTGACTTTGTTGATGGATTTTGTAGCACTGCTGAGAGTATTTTTTTTGATGATCTGCATTGCATTTCCTACGCAGATCTCACAGATGAAAACTTCTTTTCCGTTGTGATCAGACGGTCCTTTTATCATGTTGGTAACTTTGTCGGCATTCCTGCCGCAAAAAGAACATCTTGCTATCTGATTTTTAGATCCGGATTTTGTACTCATATTAAAGGATTAAAGATATTGATTTAAGTAATATGATATAAAGTGCGTGATGAGGGAGTCGAACCCCCACGGGTCGCCCCGCTAGATCCTAAGTCTAGTGCGTCTGCCAGTTCCGCCAATCACGCAGTAAAAAAGACAGTTACAAAAATAATTAATAATATTCTGAATTACAATTGATTATTGAGTTTAGGTAAAGTAAAACTTTAAGTATTTGATATCAGGAATTTAATTTCTCAAATTAAACTAAGAGATTGAATAATCATTCTTACAAAAGAATTCTTCAATCGAGAATAATAATCATATATAAAAAAAGCCGAATGAAATGTCCGGCTTTTTAGAATTTCGAAATAAATTTATTTTATCAGAACCATAGATCTTGTTTGCGAAAAATCAGAAGCAGTGATTCTGTAAAAATATACTCCGCTTGTCAATCCATATTCACTGGAATTAAAAGAAACAGAATACTGTCCCTGACTTAACCTTTCATTAACAATTAATCTTGAAATTTCTTTTCCGGCAGAATTATAAACATATAAAGTTACATCAGATGTTTTTGGAAGTGTGAAATTAATTTTAGTTTCCGGATTAAATGGATTAGGATAATTTTGAGAAAGAACAAAATCACCCGGGATAGCACTGCTTTGTGAAATAATGGAAGAAGGAGTAATATTTACAATAAAATTCTCAGCATAATTCCATATATCGTTTTCAGATGTAGTGTCACCATTTACAGAATTACCATTTGCAAATATTGTATCTATTAAAAATGGTTTATCAGGAGCGATATATTGAAATATAAAAGTAAGTGTATCGTTTACAAAACTCTGCGGAGAAATATGTGTCAGCTCAAATCCGGCATTTGTAAATGGTTCTTCTCTTTTTAAAGTATTATCCAGAGGTGAAGTAATTACCTGTCCGAGACTTGTTGCAATGTCGCAGCCTCCTAATACAGCGGGACCTCCGGAGATCTTTAAATAATAAGTTGCTGTATCATTTACATTAACAGCACTTGGTCCGGAAATATTTACAGACACTTTTAGGTTCGGCTCAAACTGATGACAGACACATCCTACCATCTCTCCGTTCTTTTTTGTAAATCCGACTATTCCATTCTCGAAAGCAGTTATGTTCTGATAAATAGAAAATATAAATGCTGCAACTATTACAAACACCAAAGCCTTATAAATTTTCATTGTAGAATTATTTTAATTTGTAAAGAAAAATTAAGATTAATTAATAGTAATTTCAATTTAGAAATAGAAGTTATTTTGCAAAAAGAATAATTTTTATATTTTTAATTAAAATCTTGTGGATAGAACGAGTTTGACAGAAAATTTTTTTTCTGCAATGGAATTATCAGTTATTATAATAAAGTCACACAAATCATTATAGTTTGAATACCGATTTTTTATTATTTTAATTTAAAAAATTTAATAACTGAATAAAATATTTTTTATTCCCTTAATATTTCTTTAAAAAAATTAAAAGGAAAAATTTTTACTATAGGGAATATTAATTTATTTTTTTATATATTATTGCCATTCAATTCCAAATTAATTTCCCCAAATAAATTTAGAAGCATCCTGGTGTTTTTTTCTGATCAGAAATCAGAAAAAAATCTAAGATAAAAAATAATTGGTTTCTGTAAGCGGAAATTTTATTTTTACCAATTATTGTGTGATTTTTAATTCTGTATATTTCCGGAGTTCAAACCGGAAAATTAGAAGAATCAATATCTCATAATGACTGATTTACAATATATTCTAATAATAAAAAATTAAACCTTATTATAGAATGAAAAATAGTAAAAGAGAAAAGGACTTTATAATAAAAATAAAACTAAAATTATAAAATAATTTATATTTATAAATAAATAAAATATCGAATTTTTGATCTTGCTGAATGACGTATAAAATTCAGAGAATCAAATACATTATCATCCTGATAAGACTGAACCGGAGCAAAGTAATCCCCTGCTTTTAACCGGTACAAAGATTTAACCCCAAAGAATATTTTTACAAACTAAAAAGGAGATTTTATGATCTGTATATACAGATGCGCTTTTTTATGCGTTTTAATTATTTTTTGTTGCCCTTTCGAAAGTAAAGCACAGTTAAAACTTTACGAGAATTTTGAAAGCGGAGAATTCCCACCTTCGGGATGGACAGTTGTAAACACTGCCGGAGACGACGGTGAATGGAAATTAAACAACCGTAATACGTATTTAGGAAATGGTTGTGCTGTTTCAAATTTTTCTATCTACAGTTCTAAAAACTATCTCATTTCTAAAAGATTGACACCTGCATCAGGTGATTCACTTATTTTTTATTTTAAGCAAACCTTCTGGAATAATTATAATGATACGTTCAATGTACTTCTTTCCAATACTGATTCTCTCATTCAAAGTATGGGTACAGTACTTCGCATTTTTAATGAAAACATTAATTATCCAAATTATTTAGAGTATGGAAGATATTCTATAAGTCTGAATGCTTTTGCTGGTCAAACTGTATGGATCGCATTTCAACATAAAAATAAGAACGGTGATAATATCAGATTAGATGATATTAGTGTAGGTACTCCCGGACAAGTTGAAGTTAGTGTGGTGAATAATATTTTCCCCATAGGTAAGTTTGGTTCCTGTTCAAATGAGTTTTTAATTCCATCAGCCAGTATAAGAAATAACAGCTCAGAGAATATCACAACTAATTTTAATGTCACATATAAAATTACAGGGCCAGTAAATTTCACAAGCACAAAACCGATAAATATAAATGGGGGAGAGTTAAAAGTAGTAAATTTTGATACAGCTGATATTTCCGTTCCCGGAATATATAATGTGAAAATTTATTCATCTTTGCCAAATGATCCGAATAAAAATAATGACACAATCTATTCTTATTTTGAAATTGTACAGGCGGATTACGGTGGCGGTATATTTTATAACGGAGGATATTATTTCTCAAATTCTACAGAATGTGCAGCAAATGCTCAAAGTAAACCTCAGTTCAGTTGGAAAGATACTATCAATAGTGTAAATCTCATTTTAAATAAACAGAGAAACAGCAGCATACCATTTACAGGAAATACTAATGACGGATATTTTAGTGTTGGAAATATTATGCCAACAGGATACAGTTTTCGATATTACGGTCAAAATTTTGATTCGGTATTTATATCTACAAACGGTATAATTGGATTTAAAAAGAATGATGCTCTTTTATCTTCAGACCCGACGAAAATCAATTCACTGTTTTTTGTTCAGCTGCCGGCTATTTGTGCATTCTGGGCTGATATGGATTTTGGCAGCACCTTGTCTCCAAATAACAGATTAAGTTATAAAGTAGCAGGCAAATATCTTGTGATCACTTATGATAAAGCTCATCTTAGATCAGGTGAAGCTACAGAATATTTAAGTTTTCAGATCTCACTTGAGCTTGTGAATAGTCCTGCAGCAAATTCAAGATTTATATTACAGTATCAAAAAGAATCTACAGGACAGAATTTTCTTGAAAACTATTCAGACAATACTCTTCGTCCACACTTTGTTGGATTTAAAAACACAGCAGGAAATTTTTATTTGAAATACAGATTCAAAGATTCTACAGGATTAATAGATCACGGAACATTGTTTAATTCATCTGTTGCCGCTGAGTTTGGAGCTAGTCAGTTGAATTTAAATAACAAATCTTCTGACCTGAACCTTACAGCAAAATTTGAAGGATTCACACCTCGGAGAGATACTGTAACTATTCAGATCCGGGATACATACTATCCATACAAAATATTGGAAAGTAAAAAAATCTATATGAACAGCAACGGTACATTAACCGGAAAATTTTCCATACCTGCAGAAAACTATCAATATTATATTGCTCTGAAACACAGAAATTCACTTGAGACATGGAGTAAAGCAAACGGTGAATTCTTTACAGGATTTAATCTGAATTATAATTTCAGCACCAGCGCTTCAAATGCTTATGGAAGTAATATGAGATTTGTCAACGGTAGTTATTATATTTACTCAGGAGATATTAATGAGGACGGTTTAATAGACCTGTCAGATTATTCAAAAGTATCTAATGATGCAGAAAATTTCTTAACAGGATATAACATATCGGATATTAATGGTGATGGACTTGTAGATCTGGCTGATATACTTTTTACAGACAATAATGCTTTTAATTTTATAAAACATAACACCCCTTTGGTTATTGATCAAAATTTAATTCCCGGGAGTACAAGTTCGGGAAAGTAAACCAAAAATTTTAGATCAGAATAAAAGCAAAGCCGGGCTATAATGTCCGGCTTTTGTTTTAATAAGTAATAAGCTGTCAATAGTAGTGATTTATGATTTGAAATGAACTCTTAAATAAAGTATTTTTGAAATTATAAAATTTTCTAAAAGTTTTAAATATGATGTTTAACATAGAAGAACCTGAGTTAAAAGAAACAAGACAGGGATTTGCAGATGCTCTGTTAGAATTAGGTGCAGAAATACCGAATCTCGTAGTACTGGGCGGAGATGTAACCGGTTCTGTAAAAACTAATCTTTTTAGAGATGCATACCCCGACAGATTTATTTCTGTAGGAATAGCCGAGCAGGATATGATTGGTACAGCAGCAGGACTAGCACTTTCCGGTAAAATTCCCGTTGCTTCTACTTATGGAGAATTTGCGACCGGAAGACCTTTCGATCAGATCAGACAATCTGTTGCATACAGTGAAATGAATGTTAAGATCTGCGCATCACACTGCGGAATTACTGTAGGACCTGACGGTGCTACTCATCAGTCTTTTGAAGATGTTGGTATAATGAGAATCCTTCCCAATATGAATGTGCTTACCCCATGCGATTATAATGAAACTTTTAATGCAGTAAAAACAGCTATTAAAACTGTAGGACCTTTTTATGTAAGATTTTACAGAGAGAAATCTCCGAATTTTACTGATATCAAAAAAGAATTTAAGATAGGAAAAGCTGATACATTGATCGATGGCAGTGATGTTACTTTGATTGCCAGCGGTCTTTTGGTTTGGGAAGCAATTTTAGCTTCTGAAAAACTGAAAAAAGAAGGAATCAGTGCAAGGGTTGTAAATATAAATACAATTAAACCAATTGATAAAGATACTATTATTAAGTGTGCAAAGGAAACCGGTCTTATCATAACATGTGAGGATCATCAATGGCAGTGCGGATTATTTGGCGCAGTTGCTGAAGTTACAGCTTTACACCATCCCGTAAAAATGGATTATATTGCTATTGATAATACATTCGGAGAAAGCGGAATAATCTTTTCAGAACTTATGAGTAAATATAAAATCGACAGTGCTGCTATTTATAATAAAGTACTAAGTCACTTAAAAAAATAATATAGTTTTACTAAATAAAATGAATAATAATTTAATTTCGGATACTGTAAATATTCAAAACAATAAAAATTATAGATCTGTGAATACGACCGGCAAAATACTTCTTGCAATTTTAACAGTTCTGATTCTTACATCCGGAGTCCTGATCGGTAAATATTTTTTATCCCCGGGTGGTAATGAAAATACAATTGTTAATTCGACACAGAATTCTCTGCAGGAAAATAATAACAATATTTCAGAGACAAGAGAAACTGCAATTACAAGAGCAGTAAAAAAAGTTTCTCCAACAATAGTAGGAATAAATGTTGAAGAAGTAAGAGAAGTGCAGGATCCTTTTTCAATGTTTGATAATGATCCTTTCTTTAAACAGTTCTTTGGAAACAGACAACCTCAGAAAAGAGTCGTCAGAGGATTAGGTTCGGGGTATATAATTTCTTCTGATGGTTACATTCTTACCAATGATCACGTTGCAGGTAACGCCACAAAAATATCTGTTACAATGACAAACGGAGAAACAATAGATGCAAGATTAATCGGTTCTGATAAAAACAGCGATGTCGCTCTGTTGAAAATCGATAAAAATAATCTTCCATTTGCAACATTAGGAAATTCAAATGATGTAATAATAGGTGAATGGGTAATTGCACTTGGTAATCCATTTGGGTTATTTGATATAAATGATCAGCCTACTGTGACAGTCGGAGTGGTCAGTGCAACAGATATGAAGATTTCTACAGGAGAAGGCAACAGAGTATATAAAGAAATGATACAGACAGATGCATCCATTAATTCAGGAAATTCAGGCGGACCACTTTTAAATGCTGATGGTGAAGTGATTGGAATGAATACAATTATTTACACAGGCGGTCAATACAGCGGCGGTAGTATCGGTGTAGGTTTTGCAATTTCCATTAACAGAGTAAAAAAGATAATGGAAGAGATAAAAGAATTTGGTGTAATCGACAGAAATTTCAATGTTGGATTCAGAATTCAACAGATAGATGAAAGGATCGCTAAATATCTTAATCTTAGTTCCACAGAAGGAGTTGTAGTTACTGATGTTTTAAAAGGTGGACTATCTGATAAAGCGGGTCTTCAATCTGAAGATGTAATTATTGAAGCAAACGGAGAAAAAGTTAAGAATGATCAGGATATTCTGTTTATAGTAAATGATCTGAAAAAAGGTGAAAATCTTAAATTGAAAATTATCAGAAAAGGATCTGAAAAGGATATAGATTTTAAACTGGAATAGTAAGATTTTTATAGAAACAAAAAAGGCTTTGATCATAATCAAAGCCTTTTTTTATTTGAAAAAAAATTATTTATTAATGAAATTTCAAAACAGGTTTATCTTTTTCTTTTGACTCATCCTGTATTTCAATTTCAGGATCTTTCATGTCAATAATGTTGCTCTTTGGTTTGAGTTCTCCCATCTTACTATTACCTGTGAATTTGGAACCTGATTCAGCAACTAATATTTCAATGTTCGTGTCACCTTCGAGAATTCCTGATCTTTTTAATTCAAGTTTATGTGCTTTGATGTTTCCTTTTACAGTACCATAAATTGCAACATCAACAGCATTTACATTTCCTTCTACAATCCCTTTTTCACCAATGATGATTCCGCTTTCACCACGGAGATTACCGACTACATGACCGTCAATCTTAGTGGTGGAAGGAGAAGAAAGGTTTCCTTCGAATTTACAGCCTTCGCTGATTAGAGTTAAAATTTTATCCTGAGAAGGAGTTGTTCTAGTTGTAGGTCTTGTATCTTCAACGTAAGTTGATTCTTTTGATTCAGAATCTTTGGATTTATTTCCGAACATATCTTTTAAGTTAAAATTCATAAATGGGTTAATTGATTAGCTACAAATTAGCGATTTTTATATAAAAACTCAATACTTGAAATTGAACCGATTAAAAAAAACGCATTGAGTCATAATTAAATTAACCTAAATTTACTTAAAATATTGGTCGTTGAGCCATTATTGATATATCTGTAATAAAGTATAAAAAGAGGATTGATAGTTTTGATCAATAATATACTTCAATTTTAATAATTGATCTTTTTTTATTAAAGCAACTTCTTGCAAAAGCAACAAAAATAATCATAGAAGTTTTTTGTTTTAAAAAATCCCGCCTGTAATACATTGCCGTTAAGGAGAATTCTTGAGAAATTGAAAAAATAAAATATCCTTGTCTGAGAAATTTGCGAAGCAAATTTTGAGTTGGATATTTTGTTTCAATTTCGAAAAGAATTTAGGCAGTATATTACCAGCGGGCGTCTTTTTTTGTTACTTTTGGAGCCTGCTCTCGAGTGTTCTTATCGAGGGTCTTTATAAAAAAGTTAGTAGAAAATAATGAAACTTGAGTTTCACAATGAAACGTGTTGGACGGATGTGATATGAAATATAAATCATTTAAGGTGCTAATTCTAACTTGTAACACTCACTTAATAAAGCTATTTTACATACTTTGAAAATCAGTAATACCTTCCGACATAAATTTCCAAAAAACTGAATTAACTATTTATAAAACCCCAATAAAAAATTATAATTGAAAAATCTTTTGTTTAACAATAAGTTAAGAAATATAGCTATTATAGCTCACGTTGATCATGGTAAGACTACACTTGTAGATCATATGTTCAGACAAAGCGGAATGTTCCGTGAAAATCAGGAGATCGCCGAAAGACTTATGGACAGTATGGACCTTGAAAGAGAAAGAGGGATCACAATTGCCGCTAAGAACTGCTCCGTTACATGGGGCGATACAAAGATAAACATTCTTGATACTCCCGGTCACGCTGACTTCGGCGGCGAGGTCGAAAGAGCTCTGATGATGGTGGACGGCGTAGTGCTTTTAGTGGACGCATCTGAAGGTCCACTTCCTCAGACAAGATTTGTATTGAAAAAAGCTCTGGAGTCAAATTTAAAAATAATCGTAATCGTCAATAAGATCGACAGAAAAGATGCCAGACCGGAGGAAGTTTTGAATGAAGTCTATGATCTTTTCATCGACCTTGATGCCAGTGAAGAACAGATTGAATTTCCCGTGCTTTATGCTATTGGAAGAGATGGTATTGCTCAAAAAAATCTTTCAGACAATGGAAAGGATCTTTCTATATTATTTGAAACAATAATAGAAGAAATTACTCCTCCATCTTATGATCCGGATGAACCGTTTCAGATGCTTGTTGCTGATCTTGATTATTCAGATTATGTAGGCAGACTTGCCATTGGTAAGATTGCAAACGGAGAAATAAAAAAGAATGATGAACTTGTTTGCATCAATGAAGCCGGTAAAGCACTTCCATTAAAAATATCAAAACTTCAGATCTATGACGGAGTTAATTTTAAAGAATCTGACATAGTAGAAGCAGGCGACATTGCAATACTTGCAGGTATTGAAGATGTTCATATCGGTGATACTATTTGTAATAAAGAATTTCCTAAAGCTCTAAGGAGAATTGCTGTAGATGAGCCGACTATTTCAATGATGTTTTCTATAAATACTTCGCCGCTTTCAGGCAGGGAAGGAAAGATCGTTCAGTCAAATAAGATACGTGAACGTCTTATGAAAGAAACTCTCAGTAATGTTGCTTTAAAAGTAGAAGATACAAAAGAAGGTGATAGTTTTATTGTAAAAGGTCGCGGTGAATTTCAGATGGTAATACTTATAGAAACAATGAGACGCGAAGGATATGAACTGAGCGTAGGCAGACCGCAGGTGATCTTCAGAAGAATTGATGGAAAGCTACATGAGCCGATCGAACATTTGTTTATAGACTGTGATGAAAATTTTGTAGGGGTTGTTTCAGAAAAGCTCTCAAAGAGAAAAGGAAGAATGATCAATCTTGTAAATCATGGTACCGGTAGAGTAAGGGTCGAATTTTCAATTCCATCCAGATCTCTGATCGGATACAGAAATGAATTTCTTACGGACACACGCGGAACAGGAATAATGAATTCTTATCTTCAGGGTTATGAAGAGCATCGCGGAGAATTTCCTGCCAGACTTACAGGATCTCTTGTTTCTGACAGAATGGGAGAAGCGCTATCTTATTCACTTTATAATCTCGAGCCTAGAGGAACATTATTCAGTATTCCAAATGATCAGGTCTATGAAGGAATGATAGTAGGGGAGCATAACCGTGACAATGATCTTGATGTAAATCCTACAAAAGGTAAAAAACTTTCGAATATGAGAGCATCAGGAAAAGATGAAAGTATGATACTTACACCTGTAACTCCGATGACACTTGAGAAGGCAATTGATTTCATAAAAGATGATGAGTTGGTGGAAGTTACCCCAAAAAATATAAGATTAAGAAAATCAATCCTTTCCTCACAGACAAGGCATACCAACAGAGGAAAGGCATTTCAAAAATTAGGAGAAGTAATACAGGAATTAAATGGGATCTAAATCATTAGACGAAAAAGTAGAAAAGCTTGGAATAGGAAAAACCAAAAGACATATTTTCCTTTGCTGTGATCAGGGAAAAGCAAAATGTTGTGATTACAAAGACGGAATGAAGTCATGGGAATATCTAAAAGACAGGCTAAAAGAACTTGGACTTGTAAATGAAGGCGGCATAAACAGAACAAAGGCGAATTGTCTCAGAATATGTCTGGACGGACCTTTAGCAGTAGTGTATCCTGAAGGCGTCTGGTACAGAAACTGTACCCCTGAAGTACTTGAAAGAATAATAAAAGAACATTTGATAAATGGTAATATTGTAGAAGAATACAGAATTAAAATTTAAAAATAACTTATAACATCTTTACAGAAAGGAAATTATTTTGGCAATAAAATTTAATGAGTTTGAATATAAGCGTCCTGACATTGAATCAGTAAAAAAAGATTTTAATGAGAAGCTGGATAAGTTTAGAAATTCAGGTAGTGCTGAAGAGCAGTATTCTGTAATGAAAGAAATTACAGAGATCAGAAATGATTATGACTCAATGGGACGAATTGCAAATATCAGATATACAATTGATATTTCCGATAAATTTTATGAAGAAGAGCATGATTATTTTGATGATATCGGACCTGGCTATTCAGGGCTTGTCAAAGAATTTTATTTCGAATTAATAAACTCACCTTTCCGAAAAGAGCTTGAAGAGATCTGCGGTATGCAGCTTTTCAATGTAGCTGAAGTTTCTGTAAAGACCTTTAAGCCTGAGATCATTGATGATATGAAAAAAGAAAATCATCTTTCATCAAAATATGTAAGACTTATTGCTTCTGCGAAAATTATGTTTGAAGGTGAAGAAAGAAATATTGCCGGCATGGCTTCTTTTATGAATTCCGATAACAGAGAAATGAGAAAAAGAGCTTATGATGCTAAATGGAAATTCTTTGAAGATAATGAAAAAGAAATTGATGATATTTTTGATGAACTTGTAAAAGTCAGAACAAAGATAGCACATGCTCTTGGTTATGAAAATTTTATACAGCTTGGATATGATAGATTAAAAAGAACAGGATATTCTAGTACTGAAGTAGCAGGATTTAGAGATGAAATTTTAAAATTCCTTGTCCCTTTGACTACAGAACTTAAAGAACTTCAGCTTCAGAGAAGCGGTCTGGACAAACTTCATTATTATGACAGTGAATATAATTTTAAAAATGGAAATCCAACTCCAAAAGGTTCACCTGACTGGATAGTTGAAAAAGCAAAGATAATGTATGATGAACTTTCTCCTGAGACTTCCGAATTTTTTGATTTCATGATCGATCATGATGTGATGGATCTTTATAACAGAAAAAATAAATCAGCCGGCGGATATTGTTCTTATATTCAGAAATATCAAAGCCCGTATATCTTTGCAAATATGAATGGTACAGATCATGATATAAAAGTTCTTACTCATGAAGCAGGTCATGCTTTTCAGGGATATGAAAGCCGCAAGTTTGAATTCCCTGAATATCAGCATCCGACATTAGAAGCTTGTGAGATACATTCAATGAGTATGGAATTTATTACCTGGCCATGGATGAATTTATTCTTTGAAGTGGATACAGATAAATTCTTATTCTCCCATCTTAACAGAGCACTGATGTTTATTCCTTATGGTGTAACTGTAGATGAATTTCAGCATTTCGTTTATTCAAATCCTGATGCAACTCCTCAAGAAAGAAAAATAAAGTGGAGAGAGATCGAGAAAAAATACATGCCTCATAAAAATTACGATGGAAATGATTTTCTATCAAGAGGCGGTTATTGGTTTATGCAGGGACATATTTTTAAAATGCCGTTTTATTATATAGATTATTGTCTGGCAGAGATCTGCGCGTTGCAATTCTGGAGAAAATGTAATCATGACAAAGACATTGCATGGAAAGATTATCTAGGACTTTGCAGAGAAGGCGGCAGTAAACCTTTTCTTGAGTTAGTGGAAATTGCAAATATTGAGTCACCGTTTGAATCCAGTGTAGTGGAATCGATTGTCAATTATTCTGAAGAATGGTTAGAAAATGTAAGTAAAGAATACGATCTTGTCTAGATAAATTTTACAAAATTAATTTATATTAAATAAGACCATTCTGTTAATTTTAGAATGGTCTTATTTATTTTAATAAGTACTACACTTATTGATTCACACTTAAATTCGCTCCGAAAAGCACGTGATTCTGCGGGAACAGTTGTAATTGATTCCGGGGGACTGCATTATAATTTATAAATCGAAATTGAGATTAATCATAATGTTTTATCCTTTGCCAGACTTCACTCAGCTGATTTTTAGGATCTTTTGCAATAAAGATCATTAGGTCAGTTTCATAAGGCATTGCATATTTGGATGTATGAATCCCAACTTCTACAACGGATCCAAACTCATCAGTATAATCTTCTTTTTCGCCTCCGATTATGATAAGTGTGGGAAATTCTTTGTCACCATAACCCCACATCCAGAAAGCATTATGAGATGAGATCGCTTCAGGAAGCGGATACTTATTTCTGAAGAAATTAATTGCCGATGCTTCTCCATAATTCCATGCAAAGAAAAGTGTTTTCTGTTTTTCTTCCGCTGAAAGTGATTCATAAACTTTCGATACATTTGCTGCCATCTCTTCCCAGCCATGCATATCTGCAAAAAATTGTTTAAGCTCTGAAAGTTTTTTCCCTTCCGAAGAAGAAGGAGCTAATCCTAAATTTTTTGTATAAGAAATATGATCTTCTACTTTCAGCAAAGGCATTACAGTCGGAGCAATTACAACTCCTGTTATCAGTAACGGAATTAGTACGGCAAATCTCAGCCATTTGAATTTCATCTGTGATTTTAATTCTATGAATACTGAACCGCCTGCAAACAGAACTGTATATGCAGGTGCAAGATACTCAGATTTACTGTGAACATTAATTACCAATATTATAAATGCAGTTAAATAAATAATACCAATGATCCTGAATTCTTTACCTTTCTCATTAAATATAAAATAATATAGTCCGCACAACCAGATAACAACAGAGAAAGGATTCATATTCATAAACTGACCTTTAATAAAATCTATAATATTTAGCCCTGAATATTTTTCTGAGCCCGCGTTCCTTATAAATTCTAAGTGCGCAAACTCATTTTGAAAATTCCATATTATATAAGGAAGGAAAATTACAAAAGATATAATTAAAGTCAGGTAAGGTTTTACAGTTAAAAATTCTTTCCGCTTATGAGTTAGCAGTATTCCTGTGAAAAATCCAAACTCAAACCAGAGGAAACCGATCTTGTTCATCAGTCCAAGTCCGATAAACAAACCCAGATAAATCCAGTAAGAAGTTTTATTTTCTTTTATAATAAGCATTACCAAATAAAAAGAAACACTCCAGAGGAATATGTCTATAGAGTTCATTGAGTAAAAGGAATTCATTGCCAGATATACCGGTGCAAGTATAACTGCAGCGGCTGACAGTGTTAGTGAAAAAGTTTTACCTCCAAGTCTTAATGCCATAAGGCATGTAAAAAATACTGTGAGACCTGACAGCAAAGCAGGTAAGAGTCTTATTGCAATTAATGAATTGCCGAAAATAGTTTTGCTTATGTACAGAATAAAAATAGACAATGGAGGATGATCGACATATCCAAAAGAGAGATGTTCAGTACTGACTATGTAATAAAGTTCATCCCGGAAATATCCGTATCCTTCAAAAATATTTACATATAAATGTATTAAAAACGGGATCGATGAAAGTATAAGAACAAGAAACAGTTGTGAACGGTCTTTGAAAATTTTATGAGTCAAGGATAAATAAATATTAAAAAAATTTTTAATTAAAATAATGAAATCATAAATTAAAAAAACGGTATGACGATATTTATAAATTGAATAATAAACCTGATAGAATTAATTTTACATATGAAAACAATTTCACCTTACAGAGTTTTACTCTATTATAAATATGTCAAAATTGTAGATCACGAAAGCTACTCAAAACTTCATTTGAAATTCTGCAAATCACTCGGTGTAAAAGGCAGAATTCTGATAGCAGAAGAGGGGATCAACGGAACGCTTTCCGGTACGCCTGAGCAGACTGACGCTTACATTTATGCAATGAGAATGGATCCGAGATTTACTGACATGACATTCAAGATCGATGATGTAGAAGAGCACGCTTTCAAAAAATTATTTGTCAGATCAAGAAGTGAGATCGTTACTATGGATCTGGAAAATGATCTCGATCCAAATCAGATCACCGGTAAAAGACTTAAACCGAAGCAATTTCTCGAAGCAATGAACGATGAAAATGTATTATTGATAGATGTAAGAAATGATTATGAATATGACATTGGACATTTTAAAAATGCTGTCAGACCTGATGTGAAAAATTTCAAACAGTTTCCTGAATGGGCAAAAAAGAATAAAGATCTATTAAAGGATAAAAAAATTCTCGCATATTGTACAGGCGGAGTTCGATGTGAAAAATTTTCAGGCTTTCTTGTGCGGGAGGGTTTTACAAATGTTAATCAGCTAAAGGGTGGAATCATTGCTTATGCAAAACATCCGGACACCCGTGGTAGTAATTTTCAAGGAAAATGTTATGTGTTTGATGAAAGGATTGCAGTGGATGTGAATTTTGCTGAAGGTACTTCAATAGTGGGAAAATGTTTACGCTGTGAAAATCCTTCAGACAGATATGTAAACTGTGCAAACTTTAAATGCCATGTTCATTTTATTTGTTGTGAAGAATGTGATGAGAAATTTCATAAAACATGCAGCGAAAAATGTGATATAGATCAATTAAGAATTAAGAATTAAGAATTAAGAATTTTGTTAATGTGATTTATAGATTAGCAATTCGTAACTTGAAACTCGTAACTCGTAATTTCTAATTTCTAATTCCTAATTCAACAACTCCTTCCTGCAGCAGCTCCTGACGACCAAGCCCATTGAAAATTATATCCGCCTAGCCAACCTGTGACATCTACTACTTCTCCGATGAAATAAAGTCCGCTTACTTTTTTTGATTCCATTGTCTTGGAGGAAAGTTCTCTGGTGTCAATTCCGCCGGCAGTGACTTCAGCTTTTTCATATCCTTCAGTTCCCGACGGTTGTAATTCCCAATTGTGGATCTTATCTGAAATGTTCTTCAAATCTTTTTGGGTATATTGGTAAACTGGTTTTGATAAAATATATTTCCCTACAAATGCTTCTGAAAATCTTTTAGGGAAATATGCAGAAAGAAAATTACTAAGCTGTATTTTACTTCCGGAATTTTCAATAAAAATTTTAAACATATCCCTATCAGGTAAAAGATCAATTTCAAAGCTTTCAGTATTGTTTATGTATGAAGAGATCTGAAGAATCGCCGGACCACTGAGACCTTTGTGTGTGAAGAGTACATTTTCCCGGAATTTTATCTTACCTTTGGATTTGACTGAAACTATTGAATCAACTGATACTCCACTGATATCCGAAAATTCTTTCCATTCATTAACATTAAATTTAAGCGGCACCAGTGCAGGAAAAGTATTAATAATATTTATCTCAAACTTTTTAGCAATTCGATATCCAAAATCTGTAGCTCCCATTTTAGGAATTGAAAGTCCGCCTGTAGCAATTACAATAGAATCACAAACAAAATTTTTATAAGATGATCTTATTTCAAAAGAATTACTTTCAATTTTTATAACTTCTGAAATTTTACAGTCAGTAATAATTTCCACACCATATTTTTTACATTCATCAGTAAGCATGTAAAGAATTTCTCTGGAACTTCCGTCACAAAAAAGCTGACCGAGTTTTTTTTCATGATAGCTGATATTATATGATTCGACCATAAAAATAAAATCATCCGGTGTAAATCCTGCCAGTGCTGATCTGGAGAAATGAGGATTGTTCGAAATAAAATTTTCAGAAGTGACTATTCTGTTTGTAAAGTTACACCGTCCACCGCCTGAAATAAGGATCTTCTTTCCGGGTTTCTCTGAACTTTCGAGAATTGTAACCATCCTTCCTCTTTTGCCTGCTTCGGCTGCACACATCAGTCCTGCTGCACCGGCTCCAATTATTATGACATCCCTCTTTTGCAATAAGTAATTATTAAAATTTATAATTTGTCATTTCGTAAAAATTAAGAAATGTAATTTAAGCAATATAAATTTTATATTTAATTATGAATTTATATGAAAGCAGATTAGATTACCTGCAGAAATTATCAGTAAAGCTAAATGATAGAATAGAATATCTCAAAAAGAAAAGTAATATGTTCTCTTTTAACAGATTATGGATATTTCTTAGCGGGTTAGTTTTGTCAGTTACTGCGTTTAATATTGACCAGACCATCGGATGCATTGTATCAGCAATTTCTATACTGACTTTCGGGATCACAGTACATCTTCATAACAGACTATTGCATACCGTAAAAAGAATATCGTACTTTAGAATTTTACAGAATGAAAATATTTCCCGAATGAAACTTGACTGGAAAGGTATTCCCGGTAATGTCAGCGGAATAATTCCTGACGAATCATCTACATTTAAAGATCTTGATATCACAGGAAAGAGATCTCTTCATCAGCTATTAGATAATTCAGTTTCTTTCGAAGGAAGTTCATTACTATCAAAGAAGCTGTCACAATTTTCACCTGACATTAAAAAGATAAGCAGAAATCAGAAAATTATTAAAGAACTTTCAGGAATGAAAAGATTCAGAGAGAAATTTATTTTGAAAGCCAGACTTATATCTTTAAAACCTCTTAACGGAACAGCAATACTAAACTGGCTAAAAAAATCCGAACATTCTACTATTCCGGATTTCGTAATACCGGTATCGATTATTTTTATTTTATCTTATTTAATTCTTTTTGGTTTATATATTGCAGGTATACTTGGTTCGATTTGGTTTGCAGTTTTTCTAATGTACCTGATCTTTTATGGAAAATATCAAAAGCCTGCATCTTCTGTGTTTGAAGAGTCAGCTCTTCTCTGCGATCATATAAGAAAATTCTCAGTGCTGATGCAGCTTGCAGGAAAGTATAATATGAAAAATTTCCCGGAGACAGAAAAGTTTTTAGATATATTCAAAGCGGAAAAAGATGGTGCTAGTGATGAGCTGATAAAACTTGATAAACTTCTTATGCTAATACGTCTAAGGGATAATCCGATTTACAGAGTGATTTTCAATGCATTTATTCCTTATGATTTTATTGTCTGCAAAAAACTTCTGACACTTATCTCAGATATAGAACATAAACTTCCGGAGTGGCTGGACAAGTTTTATGAACTTGAGTGTCTGATCTCCGTATCTAATTTTTCATATTTAAATCCTGATTATAATTATCCTGAGTTTGAAACCGAAAGAGAGTTTACTTTTGAGATTAAAGAATGCGGACATCCGCTGCTGCAGAGGGATCAGAAAATTTGCAATGATTTTAATTTTTCAAAGGAAAGTGAAACAGTAATTATTACTGGATCGAATATGTCCGGTAAAAGTACTTTTCTCAAAACTGTAGGCATTAATCAATGTCTGGCAAATGCAGGTGCTCCGGTAAATGCAATTAGTTTTAAAACTTCAGTATATGATCTATTTACGTGCATAAAAGTCAATGATTCTGTGGCTGATGGTATCTCATATTTTTATGCTGAAGTCAGAAGACTTAAAGAGTTAATTGATGAAATAAAGATTTCA